>Ga0116154_10001653_pt1 | contig 18334 bp, 19 predicted proteins | sample AD_UKC030_MetaG_FD_89898 | JGI IMG/M metagenome (GOLD analysis project Ga0116154, IMG submission 89898) | Active sludge microbial communities of municipal wastewater-treating anaerobic digesters from USA - AD_UKC030_MetaG | ecosystem: Engineered > Bioreactor > Anaerobic > Digestate | place: USA...
AGCCAGCCCATCGTGACCCTGTGCGCCTGCCCCGAGGATGCCGGCGCCGTTCAGGCGGCCCGCCGCTTGCTCGCCGCGGGCTATCTGTCGGTGCGCCCGCTGAAGGGCGGCTACGAGGCGTGGCTGGCTGCGGGCAATGCGACTGCCGTTTGAGCGAACGGCCTGGGATGGCTGAAGGCGCGGGAGTCGTGGCGGGTCAGGGTTTCCTGACCAGTTGCCTGGCGAACGCGGCATCGTTCTTGGTGATGCGGGGGGCTTGCTGCGGTCCCTGGGCATCGACGAAGCGCACGAAGTCGTCGAGCGGCAGCGCTTCCGAGAGCTCTTTTTCGCCACCCCCGACCCGTTCGCGCAACTGGAACAGGCCGCTACCGGTCATCACCATCAGGTAGTGACGTCCCTCGCTCCGCCGGTTCAGGCGGGCGACGGCCGCTGTCGCTCGGGTCGAACGCATGCGCTTTTCCTCGATCAGACAACCGCTTAGTGAAGCGTCGGGCCGGCGGCAAACAGCTCGGCGACGTCTTCCGCGCTGAAGCGGTAGCTGTGGTTGCAGATGTCGTCGCGGATCAGGATCTCGCCATGTTCGGCGAGGATGGTTTCGGCATCGGCGCGGCCGAGGCTGCGGATCATGTCGCGCACCTTGGTCCAGTCTTCCGGGCAGTGATAGACCACCGGCAACGGGTCGAACACGCGCACGCCGTGGGTCGCCATGTCTTCGTGGAAGAGGCGGGTGAGCAGGGATTCGGCGTCGAGTTCAGGCAATTCGGTTGGCTTGACGGTGGCCGCCAGTTGCGTGATGCGATGCCAGCCGTCGATGTCGCGGGTGTCGGCTTCCGGCATTTTCTGCAGGAACAGGCAGGCGGCGGCCTGCGGGCCGGCGCTGACGAACAGGCGCGATGGCTGTTGCTCGGACTGTTCCAGATAATGCTCGAAGATCGCCGCGATGCTGTCGCCGACCAGCGGTACGAAGCTCTGGTAGGGGTGGCGGGCGTTTGGCATGTCGAGGCTCATCATCAGCTGACCACCCTGATCGGCGCCGAGCAAATGGGGCACCGGCGCCGGCAGGACGACCGGGTTGCTGCGTGCCATGCCGCGCAGTTGCAGTTGTTCGTTGCAGTCCATCACCAGCAGCTGGATCGGGCCGTTGCCGCGCAATTGCAGGGTCAGGCGCCCGGGCTGCTTGAGCTGGGCAGCGATCAGCGCAGTGACGGCAGCGGTTTCACCGAGCAGCTGGGCGACGGTCGGCTGATAGTTGCGGTCGACCTGCATTTGTTGCCAGGAATCGCCGAGGTGCACAATGGCACCGCGAATGTCGAGGCCTTCGAAAAGAAAGCGCTGGACGAAGCTGGGGCTCATTTGAGTTGTTCCGTGTAGCTTTCCGGACTGAATCCGACCAGCAGTTGCGTGCCGGTATCGAGCACCGGGCGCTTGATCAGCGCCGGATACTGCGCCATCAATTTCAGGGCTTTTTTCTCGTCGACCGCGGTACGCTCTTCGTCGGAAAGCTTTTTCCACATCAGGCCGCGCGTATTGAGCAGCTTTTCCCAGCCGGCGCGGGTGGTCCAGTCGGGAAGGTTCGCCTCGGCGACTCCGGCCTTCTTGTAATCGATGAATTCGTAGGCGACGCCGTTTTCGGTCAGCCAGTTCATGGCTTTCTTCATGGTGTCGCAGTTCTTGATGCCGAAAATCCGGCAGGCAGGGGAAGCGGGCATGGCAGTTACCGAGGGTAAGTTGGCGAACCCGGATTTTAACCGGCGGCCGCGACGCGCACGGCGCAGTATTTGAATTCGGGAATCTTGCCCTGCGGGTCGAGCGCCGGGTTGGTCAGCAGATTGGCGGCCGCCTCGCCATAGCAAAATGGCATGAACGCCGTGCGCCGGGGCAGGCCGGCGTCGGCACGGGCGGCGGCGGTCAGTTCGCCACGCCGCGTGCTCAGGCGCAGCATCCCCCGCTCGCCGAGGCCCAGTTCGGCCAGATCATCCGGGTGCAGGTTGACGTAGGGTTCCGGCTCAAGCGCGTCCAGCACGCGCGCCCGTCGCGTCATGCTGCCGGTGTGCCAGTGTTCGAGCAGGCGCCCGGTAATCAGCACCCAGGGATAGTCGGCGTCGGGTATTTCGGCAGCCGGCCGGAAGGCGACCGGGAAAATGCGCCCGCGGCCATTGGCCGTGGGAAAGTTTTCGCGGAAGATCACCGGCTCGCCTGGATCGTCGTCATGCCGGCAGGGATAGGTCACGGCGCCTTCCTGCTGCAGGCGCTGCCAGCTGATGCCGGCGAGGCTGGACATGACCTGGCGCATTTCGGTGAAGACGGCTGCCGGGCTGCCGTAGTGCCAGTCCAGTCCGAGTCGGCGGGCCAGCGCCTCGATGATCTGCAGGTCCTGGCGCGCTTCTCCCGGCGGCGCCAAGGCGGCGCGCCCAAGCTGCACCGTGCGGTCGGTGTTGGTAAAGCTGCCATCCTTTTCGGCGAAGCTGGAGGCAGGCAGGATCACGTCGGCCAGCGCTGCGGTCTCGGTGAGGAAAATGTCCTGCACCACCAGATGGTCGAGGCGGGCCAGCGCCACCCGGGCATGGTTGAGGTCGGGGTCCGACATCGCCGGATTTTCGCCCAGCACGTACATGCCGCGCAGCGTACCGGCTGCGGCGGCATCGAGGATTTCGGTCACTGTCAGCCCCGGCACATCCGCAAGCGGGGCGCCCCAGTGCCCGGCAAAGCGGGCGCGGACTGCGGCATCGGCGACCCGCTGATAGTCGGGCAGCATCATCGGGATCAGGCCGGCGTCGGAGGCGCCCTGGACATTGTTCTGGCCGCGCAGGGGGTGGAGCCCGGTCCCCGGCCGGCCGATCTGTCCGGTGAGCAGGGCCAGGGCGATCAGGCAGCGCACGTTGTCGGTGCCGTGGGTATGCTGCGAGACACCCATGCCCCAGAAGATGATGGCCGATCCGGCGCTTGCGTAAAGATGCGCCACCGTGCGCAGGGTCTGCGCCGGAACGCCAACCGTCGCGGCCACCGCCTCCGGGGCATACGCCCGCAGGTTGTCGATAAAGGCGGCGTCGAAACCGTCCACCCGCTCCTTCACGAAAGTCTCGTTGGTCAGCTTGTCGAAAACGATGACGTGGAGCAAGGCGTTGAGCAGCAGTACGTCGGTATCCGGCGTGAATTGCAGGATGTGGCTGGCATCGCGGGCGAGGTCGGTCATGCGCGGGTCGATGACGATCAGCCGGGCACCGCGCCGCGCGGCGTTCTTCATGAAGCTCGCAGCGACCGGATGGTTCACCGTCGGGTTGGCGCCGATCACGATAATTACATCGGCGTGGTCGACGTCGCGTACCGGGTTGGATACCGCACCGCTACCCAGCCCTTCGAGCAGTGCGGCGACTGACGACGCGTGACAGAGGCGCGTGCAGTGGTCGACGTTGTGATTGCCGAAGCCGAGGCGGATCAGCTTCTGGAACAGATAGGCTTCCTCGTTGCTGCCCTTGGCCGAGCCAAAGCCAGCCAGCGCCTGATCACCGAAGTCGCGGCGGACGGCCTGCCAGCCGCAGACCGCAAAATCCAGCGCCTCGTCCCAACTTGCCTCGCGAAACTGCTGCCGCCAGTCGTGACCGTTCCGGCCAGCGTGGCGTCCTTGGCCACGCCGGCACGGCGGATCAAGGGCGTCGTCAGGCGCCCGGGGTGGCGTGCATAATCGTAGCCAAAGCGGCCCTTGACGCAGAGCCGGCCGGCATTGGCCGGTCCGTTGCGGCCATCGACGCCGACAATCGCGTTGGCGGCGACCCGGTAGGTGAGCTGGCAGCCGACCCCGCAGTAGGGGCACAGGGACGCGATGCGCTCGATGTCCGCCGCCGGGGCCAGCGTCGCCCCCGATTTTTCCGTCAGGGCGCCGGTCGGGCAGGCGGCGACACATTCGCCGCAGGCAACGCAACTGCTGGCGCCGAGCGCCACGCCGGCATCGAAAATGATCCGGCCGCGTCCGCCGAGCCCGATCACATCGTTGGCCTGTTCGTCGCGGCAGGCCCGCAGGCAACGCGTACACAGGATGCAGGCTGCGGCATTGAAGACGATGGCGGGGTGCGAACGGTCAGGCATCGCGTCGGGATCAACTGGCGCAGGCGACAAGGCAAAATGCGCCACCCGGGCATCGGCAGCCCGCGCCCAGCGTGCCAGCTCGCCGCCCGCCGCGGGCGCTTCCGCCAGCAACAGTTCAAGCACGCTGCGGCGGGCGCTTTGCGCACGCTCGCCCTGCGCGTTTACCACCATGCCTGCGTGCGGGGTGCGGCAACAGGCGGGGGCCAGCACCCGCTCGCCTTCTATTTCGACGACACAGGCGCGGCAGTTGCCTTCGGGTTGCAGGCCGTCCTTGTGACACAGATGGGGAAGCTCGACACCGTGCCGTTGCGCCGCCTGCAGGATCGATTCGCCGGGCTGCGCGTCGACTTCGCGCTGGTCGAGGAAAAAGCGTGTCATTCGACCTCCTGCGGGAAATGACGCAGCACGGAGCGGGTCGGATTGGGCGCCGCCTGGCCGAGGCCGCAGATCGAGGCATCGTGCATGACCCGGGCCAGCGCGTCGAGCCGTTCGGCGTCCCAGACCGGCGCCTGCATGAGGGCTGCCGATACCCGGGTGCCGACCCGGCAGGGCGTGCACTGGCCGCAGGATTCGTGGGCGAAGAATTCCATGGCGTTCTGTGCCAGGCGGCGCGCCGAATCGTGCTGAGAGAACACCACGATGGCCGCCGAACCAATGAAGCAGCCGTGGGCCTGGAGGGTATCGAAATCGAGCGGCAGGTCGGCCAGGCTGGCGGGCAGGATGCCGCCCGAGGCGCCGCCGGGGAAATAGCCGTACAAGGTGTGTCCGTGTGCCATTCCGCCGCAGTATTCGGCGATCAGCTCGTTGAGCGTAATGCCGGCCGGCGCGAGATGAACGCCGGGCCGGGCGACCCGGCCGCTGACCGAAAACGAGCGCAGACCCTGGCGACCGTGGCGCCCCTGGCCGGCGAACCACTCCGGGCCACGGCGCAGGATTTCCGGCACCCAGTGCAGGGTTTCCATGTTGTGGGCGAGGGTCGGCCGGCCGAACAGACCGACCTCGGCGATGTAGGGCGGGCGCAGGCGCGGCATTCCGCGCTTGCCTTCGATCGACTCGATCATCGCCGACTCGTCGCCGCAAATGTAGGCACCGGCGCCGCGCCGCAATTCGATGGTCGGGGCGGCGGGAAAGGCAGCGGCCAGCGCCGCCAGTTCCTCGGTCAACAGGCGGCGGCAGGCCGCGTATTCGTCGCGCAGATAGATCCAGATATTTTCCAGGCCGACGGCCCAGGCGGCAATCAGGGCGCCTTCGAGAAAGGCGTGTGGCTCGCGCTCGAGATAGTGGCGATCCTTGAAGGTTCCCGGCTCGCCCTCGTCGATATTGATGGCGAGATGGCGCGGTGCGGGCTGGGCCGCCACCAGTCGCCATTTGCGCCCCGTCGGAAAACCGGCGCCGCCGAGCCCGCGCAGGCTGGCATGGTCGAGGCTGTCGATGACCTCGCTGCGGCTTCGTTCGCCGCGCAAACAGGCTTTATAAAGGTCGTAACCGCCGGCTGCCCGGTAGTCGGCCAGGCGGCGCGCCGGCGGTGCGGGGTCGGTCGTTTGGCCTGACGCCAGGACCGCCAGGATGCTGGCCGGGCTGGCCCGCTCAAGCGGTTTCTGGCCGGACACGGCGACCGGTGCACCGGCACAGCGACCGACGCAGGGCACCCGCTGCACCCGGACTTCCGGGCCGAACTGGCCGGCCAGTCGTTCAGCCAGCTCTTCCGCGCCATGCATGGCGCAGGCCAGGGAGGTGCAGACGCGAAGTGTCGTAGGGGGGGGCGCCGCATCGGCGCCCGGCACGAGGTCGAAGTGGTGATAAAAACTGGCGACCTCGACCACTTCGGCGAGCGGCAGTTTCATTTCAGCGGCGAGGGCGGTCAGCAGGCTGGTGGGCAGGTGGGCGCAGGCATCCTGAATCCGGTGCAGGAACTCGATCAACTGGTCACGCGGCAGCGCTTCCGTGGGACTTTTTTCGAGCAGGGCGTGCAGCCGGGCACGGGTGGCGGCATCCGGGGTCATGCGGTCACGGCGGCGTGGTGAGTTCATGGGCGCCAGCGTAGCGGCTTCCGGGAAGTGTGAAAAGCGCCATTTAGCGGCACAGGGTCTGACCGGCCGCTGCCGCGTGTCAGCGCTTCAGCTTGGCAAAAGCCGAGGCCATGGCGTTGCCGGCCGGCGCCGGGCCAGTGCTGCGCTGTCCCCCTAGGGGACTTCCTCCGGAGCGCTGGGGTCGGCTCGGTGCATTGCCGCGTCCGCTCGGGGCGCTGTCGTGGCGCTTGACCTGGCTCGGCTCGTCGCCCATGCGCATGGTCAGCGCGATGCGCTGACGCTGCAGGTCGACTTCGAGGACCTTGACCTTGACGATCTGGCCGGCCTTGACGACGGTATGCGGGTCCTTGACGAAGGTGTTGGACAGCGCCGAGACGTGCACGAGGCCGTCCTGATGCACGCCGATGTCGACGAAGGCACCGAAGGCGGCGACGTTGGTGACGACGCCTTCGAGAATCATCCCCGGGCGCAGGTCGGAAACCTTCTCGACACCGTCGGCGAAGGTGGCCGTCTTGAACTCGGGACGCGGGTCGCGGCCGGGTTTTTCCAGTTCCTTGAAAATGTCCTGGACGGTGGGCAGGCCGAAGCGGTCGTCGGTGTACTTCGACGGATTCAGGCCCTTGAGCGCACGGCTGTCGCCGAGGATGTCCTTGATCGACTTGCCGAGATCGACAATGATCTTCTCGACCACCGGGTAGGCTTCCGGGTGCACCGACGAGGCGTCGAGCGGATTGTCGCCGTTCGGTACGCGCAGGAAGCCAGCAGCCTGCTCGAAGGTCTTGTCGCCGAGGCGCGGCACTTTCTTGAGTTCGTCGCGCGAGCGGAAGGCGCCGTGGGCGTCGCGGTAGCTCACGATGTTGGCGGCAAGGCCGGCGTTGAGGCCGGAAATGCGCGTCAGCAGCGGCACCGAGGCGGTGTTGAGGTCGACGCCGACGGCATTGACGCAGTCCTCGACGACGGCGTCGAGATTCTTCGCCAGCTTGGTCTGCGAGACGTCGTGCTGGTACTGGCCGACGCCGATGGATTTGGGGTCGATCTTGACCAGTTCGGCCAGCGGGTCCTGCAGGCGGCGGGCAATCGACACGGCGCCGCGGATCGAGACGTCGAGGTCGGGGAATTCCTTGGCGGCGAATTCGGAGGCGGAATAGACCGAGGCGCCGGCTTCGGAGACGACGATCTTCTGCAACCGGGCTTCCGGGTAGCGCTTCATGACATCCTGCACGAGCTTGTCGGTCTCGCGGCTGGCCGTGCCGTTGCCAATGGCGACGAGGCTGACCTGGTGCTTCGAGGCAAGGCGGGCGATGGTCGACATGCTGCCATCCCAGTCGCAGCGTGGCTCGTGCGGGTAGATGGTGGCGGTGTCGAGCAGCTTGCCGGTGGCGTCGACGATGGCGATCTTGCAGCCAGTGCGGATGCCCGGGTCGATGCCCATGGTGACGTGCTGTCCGGCCGGGGCAGCGAGCAGCAGGTCTTTCAGGTTGCGCCCGAAGACGCGGATGGCTTCTTCCTCAGCTCGCTCGCGCAGCGCGTTCATGAGCTCAAGTTCGAGGTGGGTGAAGATCTTGATCTTCCAGGTCCAGCGCACGGTGTCGCCTAGCCATTTGTCGGCTGGGCGACCCTGCGGGCGGATGCCGAAGCGGGCCGCGATACGCTGCTCGCAGGGGTTCTGGCTGCCCGGCTTGGCAGCCTCTTCGTTGAGTTCCGAGTCGAGGACCAGCGTCACCGACAGCATGCCTTCGTTGCGCCCGCGCAGGAGCGCCAGGGCGCGGTGCGAGGGCATGGTGGCAATCGGCTCGGCGAAGTCGAACCAGTCGCGGAACTTGGCACCCTCGGTTTCCTTGCCTTCGACGACGGTCGAGCGGAGGTGGCCGTGTTCGTTGAGGTATTCGCGCAGGCTGTGCAGCAGGCCGGCGTCTTCGGCGAACTTTTCCATCAGGATCTGGCGGGCGCCGTCGAGTACGGCCTTGGCGTCGGCAAAGCCGGCCTCGGCGTTGAGGTATTTTTCCGCTTCGTCGTCCGGCGTCAGGTCCGGATTCTCGAGCAGGGCCAGGGCCAGCGGCTCGATGCCGGCTTCACGGGCGATTTGCGCCTTGGTGCGGCGCTTCTGCTTGTAGGGCAGGTAGAGGTCTTCGAGGCGCTGCTTGGTTTCGGCATTGCTGATCTCGGCCTTGAGCTCGGGCGTCAGCTTGCCCTGTTCCTCGATGCTGGCGAGGATGGCTGTCCGGCGATCTTCGAGGTCGCGCAGGTAACCCAGGCGCTCTTCGAGATTGCGCAGCTGGGTGTCGTCCAGACCATCGGTCGCTTCCTTGCGGTAGCGAGAAATGAAGGGCACGGTGGCGCCTTCGTCGAGCAGGGCGATGGCGGCGTTGACCTGGGCCGGACGGACGCCGAGTTCGATAGCGATGCGGTGTTCAATGGGTGCGAGCATGGGTAGGGCAGTGCAGCAAAAGGGGCTCGCATGATGCGTAATCTGGCCGGAAAAAACAACCGCACTGGCGCCCGATACGTACTGCAAGCCATCGCCGCTCGCGACATGGAGATTGGCCCGCCCCTGGGCGGGCCGGCATGCGCTTATTTGAGCGCGTCGAGCGGTGCGCCGAAATTGATGTGGAAGGGAGTTCCAGCGATGACCAGCGCGGGTACCGACTTGACCCCGGCTGCTTCAGCTTCGCCGAGGCGCGCGCGGTCGGTGCCCAGATGGACGATTTCGACGTCGAAACGCTGAGCGTCCAGGGCGCTGGCGACGCTCTGCTCGGCTTCGACACAGACCGGGCATCCGGCATGATAGAAAACGGCTTTGGCTTTCATGATTTTCTCCTTTACTCTGTGGGTCGATGCTGCGTTCGTGCAATTGCACGTGAACCCATCGTAGGTGGCGGCACCGTGGATTGATAGCGGGCACTTTTTGGTGCCCGGCTCACTTTTTGGGGTAACTTGCTGATTATGGAGCGAAAGAAAATTTCGACGGCAGCACGGCCGGATAGCTACCAGAAGCTCGAGGACGTTGTCGGCTGCAAGTGGTCGGTTTCCGTCCTGAGCGAAATCGCGGACGGCGTTCATCGCCCCGGCGCTTTGGAGCGCAGCATCGAGGGCATTTCGACCAAGGTGCTGAGCGAGCGGCTGCGCAAGCTGGGGGACTATGGCCTGATCAGCAAGCAGGTATTCGCCGAATCGCCGCCACGCACCGAGTACTCGCTGACCGGAGCCGGGCGCCGGCTGGTCGCCATCATCCGCCAGATCAAGCAACTCGACGACGAAATCGGGCGCGCCTGATGCGCCTGCCGTTCACCTCGCCAGTTGGCGGCTAGATCGGTTCCAGCGAATCCCGGTAACGCTTGGCATTCTCGACATAATGCGCGGCCGATTTGAGCAGATTGGCGACGTCGTCGTCGCTCAGTTCGCGCACCACTTTGCCCGGCGAGCCGACGATCAGAACGCGGTCGGGAAAGACCTTGCCTTCCGGGATCAGCGTGTTGGCGCCGACGATGCAGCCCTTGCCGATCACGGCGTGGTTGAGGATCACCGAGCCGATGCCGATCAGGCTGCCGTCGCCGACCGTGCACCCGTGCAGCATGACCAGGTGGCCGACGGTGACGTTGGCGCCGATATGCATCGGGATGCCTTCGTCGGTGTGCAGCACCGAGCCGTCCTGGATGTTGGTATTGGCGCCGATGTGGATCGGATCGTTGTCGCCGCGCAGCGTGGCGTTCCACCAGATCGAGGCGTTGGCGGCGAGGCGGACGTCGCCGATCACCGTGGCGTTGGGGGCGACCCAGGCGTGGTCGCCAAGTTGTGGCTGCTTGTCACCGAGGCGGAAGAGGGACATGCTCACTCCTTCAAGCGTTGTGAAAATTGGCCAATTTTCGGCGTTGACCGTAACCGGCTGCCAATATTACCCGTTTGAACGTCATTTTCAGGTTCTCGGTTATTGGGGATAGCGAAGAAAGGATAGGCGATCAGATGAAATCAACCACCCAGGGCATCGCCCTCGCGGCCGGCGCCTTTGCCGCGCTGCTTTCGGCAAAGGCGGCACAAGCCGATGTCACGCCGGCCGACCAGGCCGCCATCTTCAAGGCGGCGGGCTTCAAGAAGGAACGGGGCGGAAAATATGTGCGCTGCAAGGAAGACCCGCCGACGGCGTCGTACCAGCCCGGCCGCATCGAAACGGCCGACCTGAACGGTGACGGCCAGCCCGAGGCATGGGTCAGCGAGGGCAGCCTCTTCTGCTACGGCAATACCGGCGAGGCGTTCGTGCTGCTGACGAAGGACGCCGGTGGCTGGCGCGTGTTGCTCGATGCGGTCGGCATCCCCAACGTGCTGAAAACGAAACGCGGCGGCTGGCCTGATATCGAAGTCGGCGGCCCGGGATTCGGGAAATTTCCGGTCTACCGCTGGAACGGCAAGTCGTATGTCCGGGGCAAGTAAGCGCGACCGGCAGGCGAAGGTGAAATCGTTACGCAGGGTCAGGGAGGCGCCATGAAACTCCGGCAAATCAAGTCATGGCAATGGGTGCTGCTGGCCATAGCGCTGCTGGTGGCGCTCGACTGGGCGATCCGTCGGCCCGACGGCCGCACCCAGGCGCTCAACAACGCCATCCAGGCGCAGGGCAGCCCGTTGTTGAAGAGCTATCCGTACCCCTTCCATGTGCTGCGTGTCGAGGGCGGCACCGCGGTCATGGGCACGCCGCGCAACTTCGACATGCCGGCCTTCCGTTTCCTCGGCGCGCTCTACCCGGAGGTCAACGTCAAGGACCACAACAACCCGGCGTTCATCGCCCTCGAAAAGACGCTGGGCAAGGTGCAGGACGAGGCCAAGGACATCGTCCTCGCCCAGCCCGGCATTACCGACATTCGCTGGGAACTGGACCGCGACTGGCTGCGCCGCAAGCACATCGCGGTGCCTGACAAGTAGCCGGGCTTGCCGGCTAAGCCGGCTTGTTGGCCAGTTTCTGAACGATCAGGGCGCCGATCATGTCACCCTCGACATTGACCGCCGTGCGCGTCGTGTCGAGGATGCGGTCGATCGGCAACAGGATGGCGATGGCCTCGGTGGGCAGGCCGACCGACTCCAGAATCAGCACCATGCTCAGCATGCCGACGCTGGGGATTCCCGGCGCGCCAATGGCACCCAGCATGGCGACGAAGAAGATGATCATCTGGCTGGCGATGTCGAGTTCGATCCCGGCCAGCCGGGCGACGAAAAGTGCCGCCGCCGCCTCGTAGAGCGCCGTGCCGTCCATGTTGACCGTGGCGCCGAGCGGCACGACAAAACTGGCGATGTCCTTCTTCACATGCAGGTGCTGCTCGGCACAGCGCAGCGTCACCGGCAGCGTGGCGGCGCTCGAACTGGTGGCGAAAGCGGTGATCAACGCCTCGCGCGCGCCCTTGAAAAAGTGCAGCGGCGACATCCGGGTGAACAGCCAGAGGATGGCCGGCAGCACGATCAGGCCGTGGAACAGCGTGGTGCCGGTGACGACGACGATGAAATGCCCGAGGCTGAGCAACAGCCCGCCTTGCTGGCTGGCCACCAGTTGCAGCAGCAGGGCGGCGATGCCGAGCGGTGCCAGGTGCATGATCCAGCCGACAATGCGCAGGCAGAGTTCCTGCAATTCCTCGATCAGCGTCCGCACATTGCGGAAGCGCTCGCCGCCGACGACCAGCGCGATGCCGAGAAACAGCGCAATGATCACGATGGCGAGAATCTCTCCCTGGGCCAGCGCCTTGAACGGATTCTGGAACAGGCCGCGCATGAACTGGGCGATGTAGTCGGGCAGCGGCATCTGGCGCGCCTGGAAGTTCTTGGTGGCATCGGCGAACATCTCCAGCTGCAGGCCCTCACCGGGCCGGAAGACATGCGCCGCGCCAAAGCCGATCAGGATCGCCAGCCCCATGGTCCCGAAGAAGAAGGCCAGCGTCGTCGTCCACACGCGATGCATCTGGTCGTGGGCGCGCAGGTTGGCGACGCCGACGACGATCGAGGAAAAAACCAGTGGCACCAGCACCATGCGCAGCAGGTCGAGGAACAGGTTGCCGGCCAGTTTTGCGCCATAGAGCGTGTTCTGCGCCAGCGGCGTCAACCCCGCCGCGGCCAGCCAGAAGCCGCCGGCGATGCCGATCAGGCAGCCGGCCATGATCTGGGAGTTCAGGGAAATGCGTTTCATGGTGGGGGCCCGCCGATGAAGTGAACGGTGGATCGGCACCTCTCCTAACGTGTTAGCTCAGCCGACGGCAGACAGCGTAGCTGGCTGACGGTCGGCTGGAGCTGGATGTTAGGCAAGACGCCACTCGCCACGTTTTGACAGCTCCGCAGACTGCACAATTTTGCGCTCACGAAGGCGAGTACAAGCCCAGCGCATGTCGTACTGCCATGTAAAGAAAAGATCGCCAGAGGCGCGAAAATCTTTCTCGTGGTTTTTCCAGATGTGCTCTGCTGCTTGAACAATTGATGCTGAGCCCCCCTTCGCATTAATTGCTTCAACAACCCAGTCTTGTAGGTCTTCTCGTGTTGCCAAGATGATCTCCTTAAAAGCCTAACTATTAGTAGACGACAAAACTGTCGCCTAATCCGGAAACCTGTCCAATAAGCTGGCGAACAGGACATGAATTTTCGCTTGCGCAGAGGGGGGTTCTGGCATATAACTGTTCATAATTACAGTATTTAGTCGCCTTGAAACCGGACACTTCCATATATCCCTCCGAGCGCGCACCAAAGTTGCTGGTGCAAGTTGTGGATGCGGTACGCATCCGGCATTACAGCATACGTAGCGAGGAGGCTTATGTCCATTGAGTCAAGGCTTACATCCGCTTTCATGGATTGCGCCATCCGCGGGACATGGGGGCGCGCGAGGTGTCGCCGGTCGATGCAGTGCGCCAACTGGTCTTTTGGTATCGCTGCGCATACCATGCGCAGAGGAGGTCTTGCCATGAAACCCGTCAACCCAACCCAGCCGGCCAAGCGCCCGGTGAATTTGCTGCTCAATGAAGCTACCGTCCAGCAGGCGCGGGTTTTTACCCGAAATTTGTCGTTGACCGTGGATGGCTTGCTGGCCGAGTACGTCGCACGTGAGCGGCAATTGCGGCAGGATCAGCAGCAGCGTTACGCCGAGGTGTCCGGGGCCTGGAACCGCTTTGAAGAGGCGCATGGTTCGTTCGCCGACGAGCATTCGACGCTATGATCCAGTTCGATGTGCATCGCAATATCGGGCGGCAGGCGGCGCAGGTGCCTCACGTCCTGGTCGTGCAGCCGGCGGTGTTCGATGCGCGGCGGCAGCGGGCCGTCGTGCCGCTGGTGGCCGGCGATCTGCTGCTGGCGCGCGAGGTTGAATTGCCGGCCTCGCCGGTCAATCCTACTTTTACGGTCGAAGGGCGGCGGGTCGTGCTCAACCCGCTCGATATCGTTTCGGTATCGCTCGAGGCGCTTGGGCCAAAGGTCGCCTCGCTGGCGGAAGAGGGCGACAGCGTGGTGGCGGCGCTCGACGAAGTATTTTCCCGGGCCTGGGGCTAAGAATGAGCGATTTGTTTTCCCAAGCCGGATCTGACGCAAGTGCCCCGCTCGCCGAGCAGCTGCGCCCGCAAACGCCGGGCGACGTGATCGGCCAGCAGCATCTGCTCGGCGCTGGCAAGCCACTGCGCCTCGCGTTCGAATCCGGCCAGCCGCATTCGATGATCCTCTGGGGGCCGCCGGGGGTGGGCAAGACGACGCTGGCGCGTATGATGGCAACGCAGTTCAAATGCGAGTTCATTGCGCTGTCAGCCGTGTTTTCGGGGATCAAGGAAGTGCGCGAAGCGGTGGCGCAGGCCGAGATGTGGCGCACGCAGGGGCGGCGCACCATCCTGTTTGTTGATGAAATCCACCGCTTCAACAAGGCGCAGCAGGACGGTTTCCTGCCCTTTGTCGAATCCGGCCTGCTGACCTTCATCGGCGCCACCACTGAAAACCCGTCGTTCGAGCTCAACTCGGCCTTGCTGTCGCGCGCTTCGGTCTATGTCCTCAAGTCGCTCGATGAAGCCGAGATGGGCCAGCTTTTCGACCGTGCCTGCGCTCAGGCGCTGGCCGACCTGCGCTTCGAGCCAGCCGCCCGCGAACGCCTGATCGGCCTGGCCGACGGCGATGCGCGGCGTTTGCTCAATCTGCTTGAGCAGGTTCGTACCGCAGCGCGCACGGCGGGCATTCCCACGGTCGACGGCGAATTCATCGAAAAAACGATGGCGCAAAGCCTGCGCCGTTTCGACAAGGGGGGCGACGCCTTCTACGACCAGATCTCGGCCCTGCATAAATCGGTGCGCGGCTCGAACCCGGACGGCGCCCTCTACTGGCTGACGCGCATGCTCGACGGCGGCGCTGACCCGCGCTACCTCGCCCGGCGCATCATCCGCATGGCCTGGGAAGACATCGGCCTGGCCGATCCGCGCGCCATGCAACTGGCCAACGATGCAGCCGAAACCTACGAACGCCTCGGCTCGCCGGAGGGCGAGCTGGCGCTTGGCCAGGCGGTGATCTATCTGGCTGTCGCGGCCAAGTCGAACGCCGGCTACATGGCCTACAACGCCGCCCGTGCCTACGTGAAGCAGGACGGCTCGCGCCCGGTGCCCAACCACCTGCGCAACGCGCCGACCAAGCTGATGAAGGAGCTCGGCCACGGCCATGCCTACCGCTACGCCCACGACGAGCCGGAAGCCTACGCCGCCGGCGAAACCTACCTGCCGGACGGCATGCCCGAACCGGGCTGGTATGAACCGACGCCGCGCGGACTGGAGGGCCAGATCGGCCAGAAACTGGCGCATTTGCGCGAACTGGATCGCAAGGTTGGCAAGAAATAATGGACTTTGCTCAAACCATCGCCCTGTCCGCGGGCCTCGCCTGGGCCAGCGGCTTGCGCCTCTATCTGGTGGTCTTTCTGGCTGGGGCGTTGGCGCATTTTGGCTACCTGCAGCTGCCGTCCACGCTGGCGGTACTGCAGAACCCGCTGGTGATCGGCGTCGCCGGCATCATGGCGTTTGCCGAACTGATCGCCGACAAGGTGCCGGCCTTCGACTCGGTGTGGGACGGCTTTCAGACCTTCATCCGCATTCCGGCCGGAGCACTGCTCGCCGCGTTCGCGCTGGGCGAGGTCGATCCGGCATGGATGGTCGCCGCCGGGCTGATCGGCGGCACGATCACCGCCGGCACGCATTTCGCCAAGGCCGGCAGCCGGCTGGCGATCAACACCTCGCCCGAGCCGTTCTCCAACTGGATCGCCTCGTTCGGCGAGGAGGGTATGGTGCTCGGCGGCTTGTGGGCGATGCTCGCCTCGCCGCTGGTGTTTCTCGGCCTGCTGGCGGTCTTTCTGATCGTTGCCGGTTTCGTGCTGGTCAAGCTCTGGCGTCTCGGGGGGCGCTTGTTCCGTCGCGTATAATCCCGTTTTTGGCCAATTTTTACGGTCGACCCCGAAAATCCAGGAAAAACCATGCTCGACATCCAACAGCTCCGCTCCAACCTCGACGCCGTGGCGGCAGGCCTCGCCAAGCGCGGCAAGCCGATCGACTTTTCCGGATTCACGGCGCTCGAAGCCGAACGCAAGACGCTGCAAACGCGCACCCAGGATCTGCAGGCGCAGCGCAACAGCCTGTCGAAGCAGATCGGCATGCTCAAAGGGCAGGGCAAGGATGCGGCCGAAGTCATGGCCCAGGTGAGCGCGCTGGGAGAGGAACTGAAGGCTTCCGAAGCGCGTCTCGGCGAGTTGCTGGAAAAATTCAACGCCATCCTGGCCGGCCTGCCCAACATTCCTGATGAGTCAGTGCCGGTCGGCGATGATGAAATCGCCAATGTCGAGATCAAGCGCTGGGGGGCGCCGCGCGTTTTCGATTTTCCGGTCAAGGATCATACCGATATCGGCGAAGCGCTCGGCCAGCTCGATTTCGCCACCGCCGCCAAAATCTCGGGTTCGCGTTTTTCGCTGCTTAAAGGCGGCCTGGCCCGCCTGCACCGGGCGCTTGCCCAGTTCATGCTCGACACGCACACGGCAGAGCACGGCTACACCGAAGTTTATGCGCCTTATCTGGTCAATGCCGCCAGCCTGCATGGCACCGGCCAGCTGCCGAAATTTGAGGAAGACCTGTTCAAGGTGCTACGCGGCGAGCAGGATCCGCTCTATCTGATCCCGACGGCCGAAGTGCCGGTGACCAACATCGTGCGCGACGAGATCCTCGCTGGCGAAGCGCTGCCGCTCAGATTCGTCTGCCATACACCATGCTTCCGTTCCGAGGCCGGTTCGGGCGGGCGCGACGTGCGCGGCATGATTCGCCAGCACCAGTTCGACAAGGTGGAACTCGTGCAAATCGTCCATCCCGACCAGTCTGCCGCGGCCCACGAGGAATTGACCCGTCACGCCGAGGTCATCCTCGAACGACTGGAGTTGCCCTACCGCCGCATGGTGCTGTGTTCAGGCGATATGGGTTTTTCTGCCGCCAAGACCTACGACCTCGAAGTCTGGCTGCCGGCGCAGAACACCTACCGCGAGATTTCCTCCTGCTCCAACTTCGGCGCCTTCCAGGCACGCCGCATGCAGGCGCGCTTCCGCAATGACAAGAACAAGCCGGAGCTGGTGCACACGCTGAACGGTTCCGGGCTCGCCGTCGGGCGCACGCTGGTGGCGATTCTGGAAAACAACCAGCAGGCGGATGGCAGCGTGACCATCCCGGCCGCGTTGCGCCCCTACATGGGTGGGCTGGAGAAGCTCAGCGCTTGAGTTTCAAGCCGGGCTCGCTGCCCTGCATGCCGGTCATCTGTTCGACGCGAGGCGAGACCGGCTGGTTGCGGACAAGGATGTCGTAGTAACTGCGAATGTTCTCGACCAGGATGACTGCCTCGCCGCCGCGCGCGCGGCCGGATTTCAGCCGCTCGTAATATTTGGGCTGGGCCAGTAGCGGCAGGATGCGTTTCATCTCGACCCATGCGGTCGGGTCGGCGCCGAGCTGCCCGGCGAGGCGCCGCGCCGCATTGAAATGACCGGGGCCGATGTTGTAGGCGGCCAGTGCCAGCCAGGTACGGTCCGGCTCGCCGACGTCATCCGGCTGCATTTCCTTCAGGATGTTGAGGTAGCGGGCGCCACCGAGGACGCTCTCGCGCACGTCGAGACGGTTGCCCACGCCGAGCCGGTCGGCGGTTTCCTCGGTCAGCATCATGATGCCGCGCACACCGGTCGGGCTGGTCGCCTCCGCATCCCAGTGCGACTCATGGTAGGCCACCGCGGCGATCAGGCGCCAGTCGATGCCGGTGATCGTCTGCGCCGCGAGAAAATGTTTCTTGAGCTTGGGCAGCACGCTTTCGATGCGCCCCAGAAAAGTCACGATATCCGCCTGCTTCAGCCGCTGCACATGGCCGAAGTAGCGATCCTCCAGCCGGAGCAGGGTGCCGTCGCGCTGCACCCGTTCGACGAAGGCGCTGGCGCGCGCCAGCAACTCCGGGTTGGGATTGGGTCCCAGCCACCAAACCACCGGATGAGCCTCGCCGAGCTCGAGTGTCGCCTGCAGGGTCGGGATGAACTGTGCTGCAATCGGAATCAGCATCGAGTCAATGGCCACCAGGTCGACCGCGGGTTTGCCGAGGGATTCGAGCAGGCTGAAGATGTCGCCATCGGCGTATTCGACAACCTGCAGGTCAGGGATTTCCTGCTGCAACCTGCGCAAGGTCCCCAGTTGCCGCGAGCCGGCCAGGGCATGCACCGTTCGTCCGCGCAACTCGTCCCGCTCATCGAGCGGCAGCGAGGCTTCATGCTGAATGACTACATCGCTGCTTTGCAGGATGGGCGGCGTGGCTTTCTGCTGCCCTTCGCCGGGTGCCGGCAGCCACGCCGCGGCGAGGTGGGCCTTGCCGGCCGCCAGCGCAGGTTCGATTTCCTGCGGCGCGACCGGAAGGTATTTGACGCCGACCCCCAGTTCCTGAGCAAAGGCCTCGATCAGGTCGTGCTCCAGCCCCTGAACCGCCCCCTTGTCATCGGCAATGTAGGTCAGCGGACCGCTGCCGACGAGGACGACCAGATCATGTTGCGCGGGGGTGGGGAAGGGCAGTGGCCGGTGCGCGATCTGCTCTCCGCAAGCTGCGGACAAAAGCGCGAACATGCCAGTAAGTAGGATTTTTAAACAGCGCATCCCTTGTTGTGCTAATATCCTGCCCGCTTCGGAGAGGTGGCAGAGTGGTCGAATGTACCTGACTCGAAATCAGGCGTACTGCAAGGTACCGTG
>Ga0116154_10001655_pt1 | contig 18330 bp, 14 predicted proteins | sample AD_UKC030_MetaG_FD_89898 | JGI IMG/M metagenome (GOLD analysis project Ga0116154, IMG submission 89898) | Active sludge microbial communities of municipal wastewater-treating anaerobic digesters from USA - AD_UKC030_MetaG | ecosystem: Engineered > Bioreactor > Anaerobic > Digestate | place: USA...
AACCCTGTATCTGGTCCGCGAAACCAAGGGAACAAAGGACTTTTTGAAGCTCCGCAACAGCGAGTCAGACAAGATCCGTTGCGGTCAAAAACACTTCGAGGCTCTCGGGGTCCCGTTTGCCGTTGTTGTCGAAGCGGATGAAGTCTGATCCCGTCGCCCGGCGAAATTCCGGGAGATGCGCTTGTGTAAGCCTTCTGCTTGCCCTTGTCCTTCTCCCGGTAATCGTCGCTCATCCCATACTTGGTTTCCTGATCCTATTCTTTCTTTTATCCTCTTCCAAGAGCTGAGTCAACTTCATGTTTCATTCTGGCGATTTAAAAGCATTTTAATTTCGTTTCTGAGCGTAGAAATGCAAAAATGTTTCACTCATTCGCTAGAATGTAATTAAATTGCATTTAATGCAAAGCCGCTTCAGTAGCCATTTTCGATACAAAAATTCATTGCGCAAAATGCCGGGGGTTGGTATTCTATATCTGGTTGTCGTTTCGTAATCAATCACCGGGTTGCTCCGAAGGAGGGCGCAATGATCAACATCTCTCAGTTGGATAAAACATTTCGGCAGTCTTCCGGCTCCTGCGTTTTGGCCAGTTATTCAATTGCCGCGAACTATTTTACCGGCCTTCCTGTTCAATCATTTTTTGATGCTTACTGCCGACACCACAAGGTGCCGACCAGCTACCAATCACCGGAACAAGTCTATTCTAACCACTTCAATACTCTGATCAACGCTCCGGGACAAAACGGGTATCGAATAATTCTGAGCCTTCACGAGACTTCAAACGAGCCTGAATTCGAAAAGGCGCGAGCATTCTTTTCCTGTGAGTTTATTCCGGTCGCTTCAGTTCTGCTACCTCGCCTGGAATCTACTCTCCAGAAGGAAGTATCTCTTCTGAATCTGACGGTGGGGCACGAGGTATTGTCCGGCTCCATTATGTCTCCTGTTCGTCAACTCATTTGCCATTCCGTTACCCTTTTCCATGACGGCGTCTCCCTCCACACTCGGGACACGGATAAGGACCCAGGGCAAAACATTACTCCGGTTGTCTCGCTCTCCTCCTTTGCCCAAACCAGAGATGCAGTTCTCTACTGCAAAAGGTGATTTCTGGTTACTCCTTCTTCTTTAGCCGTTCCTCGTGATAATGGCTGATGATCGGCCCCACGGTGGCAAGTCCCTTTCCTGCCCGGTAGCGGTAGCCCTTCAGGTAAAATTTGCCGATCTTCTCGGGAAGCTCATAGCCGAACATCGCCTTGCAGATCCCGCGCACCTGGTCCATCGTGGCGGAATAGGTGCCGCCGGTGTGGCTCCATCCGCCGAGCCGCATATACAGCACCAGAGCTATTGATTTGAAGTCGGCCTTGTCTAGATCCCAGATAACCAGCTTCTGCAGGTGGTAGAAGCGTTTATCCTGAATCCCGCCGATAAGCTCCTTGAGCCGTTCTTTGTCGGCCTTCGGTTTCAGTCGCAGCCGAACCCCCGCCGCCGGTTCGATCCTCGGGCCCAGCTTCGCCGGTCCCCGGGCGGTCTTCCACTCCCCACCGTGAATCCGTTTCCAGGCGATCAGGAAATTTTCCTGGTAGTCGGCGATCGTCTCCCAGACCCAGTTAACCTCGTCCTGGTCGACGTTTTCATACTTCTCGATGAAGGGGTAATCCTGGCCGGGAATCCCGACCCGCACCAGCAGATACTTTCCGCCGGTCCCGGTGATATGAACCTTCGGCGGTTCCGGGTCTTCCGCCTTGATGGTGAAGTCAAAACCGTGGTCCTGATGAACGATTGGCATATCTTCCCCCTCCCGGCGTCCTACCGCCGCCGGTTGAACCCCTCCGGCCCCGAGCCGGTCAGGAAGGAAAGCCGGTAAGGAGATTTGGCTTCCCCTCTCATTTCCAAAAAGCTACGATTCCCGTAGCTTTGTCTCAACCCCGGTTTGGTGCGACTCAACGCCCCCAGGACGGTTTGAGGGTTTCCCGGGGAACACCGAAACCGCCGTTTTCTCCGCTGAGCCGCAGGAAACCGGCCTGAGTCGCACCAGGAAGCGCCGAGTGAGGCCATTTTAGCCTACCCCCCCTTCAAGACCCTGTTTTGGAGCATTTTTCAGCCAGTCGCATCTAGGGGTCTCGTATCCGACACCCACCCCTCCCTTTACCCAAGAAAGGGGAAGGAATGAGCCCTCCAGCTTTCCGGCCGTCCCCAAGGCGGGAAGCTCCGGCGGTGTCGGTCGGTTGTCCGTTGCCGCGCCTCCGGCGAGGGGAACCAAAAGCAACTCCGGGCTCACCACCAGGAATGGAAGTGAAAGCCCCGCCTTCCATCCCCGGCTCCGACCGCCCATCGCAGCCAGGGTGACGATGGGCGGCTCCGCCGGGGATGGAAGGCTACCGCCGGGTTTTTCGACGGACACGAGGGGAAAGACCGGAGAGCCCGTCAAGGAAGCGCTTGCGCACTACCTCACGGTCCGCCGAATCGCTTTCGATGCCGGAAATGGTAACCGTCTTCCAGCCGTTCCCAAGCTGCTTTTCATTGATGAACCGCTCATCTTTGATATAGGCGTTCCACCAGTCCAGAGCCTTCGTCACCTGGCCGACCGTGGCGGGCTTCATGGGTTTGATGACTTCGCCTTTCTGCTGGTAGCGGACAACCGGATAAAGCGCGTAAACGATATCCCCGCCCGGAAACAGCGACGGGTCAACGAGTTTGGTTACCTGCCGGACCTTGTGACCCCGCGAGGTCAACCCCTCGACCAGGTTCCTTTCGATGGAGTAGCCGGCCGGGTCGATGTCCGAGATGCAGAAGATGACCTTCTCCGCGTCCCCGCAGGCCGTGAAAAGATCGTCTGAAAAATACTCCAGGGAAATTACCGACGGTTCGCCCCTCATGCAGACAAACGAGGTTCCGACCTCTTTAGCCAGGTCCCGGATGAAGAAGAAATGCCCGGCCTTTTCCGATGCAAGGATGATCTCCGGGCGCTTCTGGCCGATCCCCCGGTATGGTTCGCTCATGTCCATGAACCCGAAATCCTTGTACCGGAAAAGCTTCTGTTCCTCGATCATTTCTTGAAGGACGCTGTAGTAAATATCAACGTCTCCCGGTTCGAGAATGTTCGAGTGATACGCCAGAGTGGCCTTGATCTTGTACCAAAGGGATCGTATGTTGCCGTCGCTGAGCTTTTCTATCCCCTTCTTCATCCAGCGAAGAAGCTGATAGATAATGTTCTTGATGACCCGCCGCTTGTCGATCCGGTTCACCAGAGCTTGCCGGAAGTAGGTCAACATCCGTTCTTTCGTGAACTGCCGGATGTCCCACTTTTTCTTGAAGGCATCGACCGCGGGCGCGTCCTTCGGGTCCAGGTCGAAAAGCTCACGCCACCCGAAGTCAATGATGCCGAGCAACCGGAGCTTTCTATCGTCCGGGTGCTCCGGAACGACGTGATGAAGCGTCTTGAGCCCGAAGAGGTCCTTTAACGCCCCGGAAAATTTTTGGGTTACGGGAATCCGCTTTTCGGACCCTTCCAGGATGATTTCACATTCTTCCTCTACGGCTCGATCCCGGCCGGCCCGACCCGTGGCGGTCGGTTCGCCATCTTCACCCGGCTCTTCCGGGAACCGGTTGTAAATGCTGGTGATCCGGTCCTGAGCCACCAGAAAGGACCGATGGACCTGGAGAAAATACCCCTCGAATTCTCTTTGTATGACGGCAAGGTTTTGTACAATATTGTACTTTTTGCCGGATTCTGTTATAGCAAAGGTTTTCCCGCTTTCACCGTAGAAATAGACTATTTCCTTGATTTGTACAAGTTCATCATCCCGGGTGATGATGTGCCTTTCCGGCAGGGTAAGCCGGTCAATCAGTTTTTCCGGGTCTTGCGTCATTTCAGCCTTTTTTCAAATTCGGCCAGGTAGGTATTAGTGACCGCGTTTGCAATCGGTTCCTTGATTCCATCGAACCACAAATCCCGAGCGGCGGTGACCTTCAAACCGCAAATTTTCGTTAGGTTCACGATGTAGTACTTGCTGGTCCGCATGAAATGCGGATGTTCCGCTAACTGCTTCTCGATCTCCCCCAACCCGTAATTGCTGTAAAAGCTTTCCGTTGCGGTTTTGAAAAGGGTCTCTTCCCGCCCCTGGTCCGATTTGGTGGAGATGTAGCAAACGTCCGCCAGCTTCACCAGAAAGATACCCATAGCCGGATCGGCGGGGGTTACCGGGAACCGCTTGATAGGCGGTTCCAGAAGGGTCAATTTTTCGAGAATTTTTTGGGAAACGTCGCCGTCACGTTTTGGCATCCTTCTTTCCTCCTGTTTTGGCCTTCCGCCAGTTCTCCCTACAAGCCTTGATTCGGCCTGTAGAGAATCGTATTTTCAGATCCCGGGCGGTTTTCCCTCAACCCTGAAATACGATTCCCGCAGGGCCATTTCAGCGCTTTTTCCCGCGTTTGGCCGGAGCCTTTTTCACGGGTGTCTTTGCCTTCACAGCCTTTTTGACCGCCTTTTTCGCAGGCTTCTTGCCGGCCTTTGCCGCCGGCTTGTCTTTGGCAACCTCGAAGCTCACGGTCAATTTCTTCTTGTCACAACCGCTGATTCCAAGGGTGATTCCCTGGCCGGAAAGATTCTCGATGAGAATATCCTCGAGCCCCCCGTCAACGAGGTAGGTAAAGAATTTCTTCGCCATGTCCCCGGACTTCACACCGTTGAAAACGAGAGTCACCGTTTTTGATTTCTCATCCACAAGCATCATGGACATTTCGACGGTAACCGGGTCCCCCTCTTTCAGGTCAATCCTCTTGAGCTTCTTTTTGTCCAGGTAAACTTCTCGATTGTCGCCGCTGTCCGGATCCTTGAAGACGATAACCGCAATGTCTCCTTCAACTCGATCGACAGTCCCGGCAACACGTTTTTTTTCTGCCATTTTTCATTTCTCCTATTCAATTTGAACCCCTATATTTCAGGGTAACTCAAAAGGAAAAACGCGGCGAGCGAAAAACCGCCGCCGCGATCCGCGCGAGCATTTCATAAAAGCCTTCAGGAATCATGCCTCCGCATCCGCCAAGGCTCCGCGATCTTCACGTATGCCTTTTGATACCAGGTCATTCCCTCCAACGGATCCTTTGCGGGTTCCGGTTTCCAGGCTATGACAGGCTTTGCCGGCTCCGGGGGAGGCATTAGAAACGCCCTCAAAGCCCGGTTCTCTTGCCGAAGCTCCATTACCTCCGCCTGAGTTTTTTGATTTTGTTCGGCCATGAGAAGCATGACATTTTTGATTTCCTCGAGTTGCCCCCGGAAATTCATCAGTTCCCCTATCGGTGAACCGGTGACCGGTAAAGTTACCGGTAAAATTTGGGCATCGGTGGGTTGTCCTTTAACGGCCATACAAGCGGTTTTCGGGGCAATACCAGTCTTTACCAGTTCGGCAACTTTTCCCAGTGTTTCAACGACGTCTTCGGGAATCACCCGAACCCGCCCTTGATGTGAAATCACGATTCCCAACAGCGTCAACCAGTATCGGCACTGGTCAACGGTGACGCCCAAAATCCGGGCGACTTCGGGAAGTTGTTTGAACGCGGTTTCCATCGGGACCTCCTTTTTACCGGTGACCACCTCACCGGTGACCGGTCACCAGTAAGTAAACCGGTCACCAGTCAATCGACATTTTTTGAAGGATCTTTTAAGGAAAAATTCCCTTGGTTTGTCATGCTTCCACGGAACGATGACAAAAAACACCGGAAGATGTAGAATGATTCATGGTTTCGCACAAACTGAAGAATATTCCCGCCGTGGGTTACATCCGAGTCAGCACCGAGGAACAGGCAAATTCCGGCCTTTCCTTGTCTCAACAAAAATCCCGGATCGTTGCATACGCGAAGGCAACCGGCCTTCACCTTCTCGAAGTCATCGAAGACACCGGGAAAAGCGCCAAGAACCTGAACCGGCCCGGAATCCAGAAAGCCCTTGAAATGCTCCGGGAAAAACAGGCTCAAGCCCTGGTGGTCCTCAGCCTCGACCGCCTCACCAGATCGGTCAAGGATCTCGGTTTCCTGGTGGAATTTTTCGAGAAGTCCCAGGCCGCGCTTGTGGCCGTTCAGGATTCAATCAACACCCTCAACGCCGCCGGGCGCCTGGTCTTGAATGTTCTCGGGTCAATCGCCCAATGGGAACGGGAAGCCATTGCCGAACGGACCGCCGCCGCCTTATCGGTAAAAGCCCAGAGGCACGAAAAGACCGGCGGGACCGTGCCTTTCGGCTTCAACGTCACCCCTACCGGTAAACTGGTCACCAATGAACACGAACAGGACGCCTTGAAGCTTATCCTTCGGCTCCACAAGCGGGGAATCCCGTTACGAAAGATCGGTGACCAACTTACCGGTCAAGGGTATTCCCCGAAGAAGGGGGGGCAATGGCACCCCCAGGTCATCAAGCAAATTATTTCAGGGACAAAGAAGAAATTCAAATAAATTACAACTGCTCTATTGTAATTACTTTACTCTATGAGTTAGTATTTCAACGCGAGGTGTTTCAATGGCAAGAACGAAACTCGATGATGAAACCGTATCGGTCACAGCCAGGTTTCCCAAGAACCTGGTCGAAAGAATCGACCGCTTTATTAAGAAGTTCAAGAAGGAAAACCCGGGGCTTACCATCAGCCGGGCGGACACCATCAGAATGATCCTCACTCAATACTTTGAACACCAGACCGTCACGGAGTAGGGAAGTCTGAATGTTGTAACAACGTAAAACCGGCCTAAAAAAATGAAACCGCCTTAGCTGCCAGGCCGGGCGGTTTCATTAAGGGGTTTTGTCGAACCGTCCTTAATGACTAGAGTCAGCGTACCAAAAACAACCCGGACGGTCAAGAGAAAACCCCCTCATGCTTGATTATTGGGGGTTCTATGTCGATCGAAGATTTTCTATCGCATTTCAAAAACGTCCGGAAGACGACAAACGGATGGCAAGCCTGCTGTCCGGCCCATGAGGACAAGAAAGCCAGCCTTTCCATATCGGTAAAGGAAGAGAAGATCCTTCTTTTCGATCATGCCGGTTGCTCTCACGAAGCCATTCTTGAAGCCGCCGGCCTGAAGGCCAAGGACCTTTTTCTTGATTCCAAGCCTTCCGGCGGGAAGCCGGAAATCTCCGTTATTTACGATTACACCGACGAGAAGGGGGAAACCCTCTTCCAAACGGTCCGCTTCATCCCAAAGGACTTCCGCCAGCGCCGCCCGGACGGCCGGGGCGGTTGGGAATGGAATCTCAAGGGCGTTCGCCTGGTTCCCTACCGCCTCCCGGATCTCCTGAAAAGCTCCCTGGTTTGCATAGTCGAAGGCGAGAAGGACGCGGACAATCTTTGGAAACACGGCATCCCCGCCACCTGCAACCCAATGGGGGCGGGAAAATGGCACGCGGAATGGTCGAAGCTCTTCGAGGGGAAAGAGGTTGTCATTCTCCCGGATCTCGACGAGCCAGGCCGGAAACATGCCTTTGATGTCGGAAAGAAACTCTACGGTCACGCTCTCCGCATCAGGGTTTTGGAGCTTCCCAAGAAACCGCACGTCAAGGACGTTTCCGACTGGTTCGCCCAAGGCGGAACCAAAGACGAGCTTCTGAAGCTGATTGCCGAAGCAAAGGAATGGAGACCGCCCGGAGCAAAGCCGCCTCTCCCGGTCCTGAAGGCGTTTACCGCCTCAGACCTGGAAGAGATGATTTTTCCGGAGCCCAAATGGGCGGTTCCCGGCCTTCTTCCGGAAGGCTTAACCATTCTCGCGGGAAGACCGAAGCGCGGGAAAAGCTGGATGGGTCTAGGTTTGGCCCTTGCCGTTGCCAGCGGGGGAAAGGCTCTTGGAAAAATCGACGTGGAAAAAGGGGATGCCCTGTATCTCGCATTGGAAGACAATCCCCGCCGTTTGCAAAATCGCCTGGCTGTATTGAAGGACCCGGGAACAAGCCTCCCTTCCCGGCTTCACCTGGTCACGGAATTTTTGCCTCTCCAAATGGGAGGTATGCAAAGCCTTTTGCTCTGGCTCGACAAGCACCCGAAAACCCACCTGGTCGTTATCGACACCCTGGGAAGGATCCTCCCGAGCGGAAAAGGGAACAATAACCAGTTTGTCGATGATTACCAGTTCATCGGAAAACTTCAGAAACTCTCTATTGATCGTGGTTTTGCTCTCCTGGTCATTCATCATATCCGGAAACAAAGCGCGGACTACGCGCTTGACCGCGTGGCCGGAACAACCGGTATCACCGGAGCCGCCGATTCCGTCTGGGTCTTGGACACCGGAAAGGGCGAAGCAAGCGCAATCCTTCATGTCACCGGCCGGGATATCGAAACTCAGGAAATCGCGATGAAGTTTGAAAACGGGATCTGGTCAGCGCTCGGAGATGCGAAGGACCTTGCCGTAAGCGGGGAAAGAAAGGCCGTCCTGGATCTTCTGGCGACCGAAGGACCCCTTTATCCGAGGGAAATAGCGGATCTTCTGAGGAAGAACTACGGGACAACCCGGTATCTTCTCTTTGCCATGAAGAAGGATGGTCAGCTTGGGAACAACGAGAAGGGGCAATATACCTTAATACGGTAATGTCCTATTACCCCCCCCCTCTCTCTCTCCCCCCCAAACGGTCCAAACACCCCAAACAGCGCAAACGCCACAAACACCCCAAACAGGCCAAACACCCCAAACGGGACCGTTTGGGCTAGAGACCCCACCCCAAACGGTGCCCAAACGGTCCATACGCTTTGTGGGAGCGGCTTTAGGTGGGTACCGTTTGGGCGTTTGGGCTGTTTGGGGGTACGAAGGGAGACCACCCAAAAACCGGTGGCCCGGAGCCGGGAAACCGTGATCCAGAGAGGAAAGAAGCGTTACCCCGTCCGGCCGAGCGGCCAAAAGATGGACGGGGGAACGCCGAAGAAAAACCCGCCAAAACGCGGATCGCCTACGGCGACCCGCGCGGGAGCCGGAACCGTGGCGGTCGTCCGCCGGACGCCCACCACGGGGAACCAAAAGCCCGGAACCGTTGCACCTGGAAAATGACAATAGATGACGCAGGATGACACATAATTTCCCGGTGCAACTCCCGAAGAGCCGGACCCCGCCGGACGGCGAGCGCCGCCCGAACGCGGAATCGGTGGAGTTGCGCCGGGGTTTTCGGATCGGCGCAACCGACGGAAGAACGCGGTAGCGCACCCGGACGGGGAAGCCCCGACCGGGCAAACGCGCACAAGCACCATTTGGAAATAAGCGGTAGCGGCCCGACCGGGAGCCCGGAACGGTTGCCGCTCTTGATTTGGAATTCGCCGGAACCCGCCGCCGGCCTTGCGTTCGGGAAGGCCGCTTCTCGTCCTGTTAAACCGGCCCGGGGTTCGGCAAGTCGCTTCGCTCCTCCGCCTCACCACCAGGCCGGTTTTCGGAAAGGCCCTCTCCGGCGCGAAAAGCGCGCCTCCGAAAGCGGGCCTTTCCGCAGGTCGAGAAAACGCCCGCCTACGCACCCCTCGCGGGGCGCTCCGGCCGGACGTTTACCGCGGCCTCCCCTTCGTTTCCCGGCAACGTCTCCGGTTGATCCGGCCCGGCGAATGGAGAACCAAAAGAAAGAACCAACAGAAGGAACCCACCCCCAGGCCGGGCGGGGCCTGGTCCCGGCTTGCTCCGGGAGGCGCGTTCGTGGCCTTTCGTTCGTCCGGTCGTGTTTTTTGGCTGACGCCAAAAAACAGGGGTGGGGGTTAGCTCCGGGGCAGGCTGCGGGCGGGGCGGGTCATGCTTTTTTTCACTCCGCTTCGCTCCGTAAAAAAAAGCACCGGGCTGTCCGCTCCGCTAGGCAAAACCCGCGCCAGTCCCGGCCCTCCCTGGCCGGTCTTGTCACGGGTTTTGCGGCGTCGCCGTCTGATAAGTGATCACTTATCAGACGCATCCCTTGCCCCGCCCCGTCCTCGGGCTCCGCCCGGCCGGAGCCGGCCGGGGTCGCCTTTACATAATGCCTTCATTATGCAAACCTGCCCCTCCGCCAACCCCCACCCCGCCGCGCTTCGCGCGGCCGACCGTCCCGGGCATCGGCAACCCGCCCCCAACGCCCGCCTCCGCACCCCTACGGGATGCTCCGGCCGGACGTTGGGGGCGGGTTGCCTCGTGCTGTCATCGTGGCCTTTGTGGTATGAGCGAGTTTCCCCCGGTGCGTCCCTTCCCGCGACCGGAAGGAAAAAACCGGTTGCCTCCGAAATCCCCCGGTGCTAAAATGTGTTTGTAGTGAATACAAATGAATAAGAGGTGATCCTATGCCGCGCGTCTATACGGTCCGTCTTCCCGATCTTCTTGGTAAGAAAATCCGCATCAGAGCCGATCTTGAACACCGTTCCATTTCGGAACAGATCAAGAAATACCTTTACGATGCCTTGTTGTGTGAGGAAAACCCCGATGTACCGCTTTCTTTCATCAAGGAAACCCTTGAAGCAAAAGAAGAAATGAAGGCTGGAATCAGCCAGGAATACGAGTTCGGCGTAATGAAATGAAAATCTCTGTCTCAAATGCCTTTCTTCGATTCAAGAAGAAATCAAATAAAAACATTCAGCTAGAGATTGATGAACAGGTAAAAAAGATCCTTGAGAACCCGGAAATCGGGGAATTGAAAAAGGGGGATCTACGCGGAATTCGCGTTCACAAGTTCAAAATAAAGAGTCAACTGTATCTCATTTCCTATGAGGTAACGGGCGAAACCCTGAATCTATACGTGATTGGCCCGCACGAAAATTTCTACGACCGTTTGAAAAACCTCTTGTACTGAGATGAGTTGCACTCCGTTTCATGCGAAATATCTAGCCTATGAACTGACGAAACGCTGTCCTTCGGACAGCGTGGAAAAGCTTGCCGGGGCCCTTTCTGATGCTCAGGTAGACTTGAACCCTCATCAGGTCGAAGCGGCTCTTTTCGCGTTCCGCTCCCCGCTTTCCAAAGGGGCGATTCTCGCCGATGAAGTCGGCCTTGGAAAGACCATTGAAGCCGGTATCTTGTTGGCCCAAAAATGGGCCGAGCGTTCCCGCCGCCTTTTGGTCATCGTTCCGGCCAATCTTCGCAAGCAATGGAGCCAGGAACTAGCCGAGAAATTTTTCCTGCCGTCTCTTCTTCTCGAAAACCGGTCTTTTAACGATGAGATCCGCAAAGGGAACTTGAACCCCTTCAATCAGGATTCAGTCATCATTTGCTCATACCAATTCGCCCGCGCGAAAGAACCGTATATCCGTCAAGTCCCTTGGAACCTGGTTGTGGTCGATGAAGCCCACCGCTTGCGGAACGTCTATAAGCCCTCAAACAAAATCGCCCAGGCCATCAAATCCGCTATCACTCCGTTTCAAAAGGTTCTGCTCACCGCGACCCCCCTTCAAAACTCGCTTCTTGAGCTATACGGGCTGATCAGCGTCATCGACGATTTTACATTCGGCGACGTGAAAAGCTTCAAGGTCCAGTTTGCCCGCCTGACCGATGATGAAGACTATTCCAAGCTGAAAGAGCGTCTTCGCCCGATCTGCAAAAGGACGCTCCGCAAGCAGGTTTTGGAGTATGTGAAATACACCAACCGGCACGCCCTGGTTCAGGAGTTTACTCCATCACCCGAAGAACAACGCCTATACGAGCTTGTTTCCGACTATCTCCAACGCCCGAACTTGTACGCCCTCCCGGCCAGTCAACGCCAGTTGATGACCCTCATTTTGCGAAAGCTCCTTGCCTCTTCAACCTATGCCATTTCCGGCACTCTCGAAGGGTTGGCCCAGCGGCTTGAACTTGTAGCCGCCGCCGCCGAAGTGGCGCAGAACGCCCCGGAAGCGACCATTGAGGACCTCGAAGCCCTTCCCGAGCTTGAAGACGAATGGGCGGAAGACGACGACGATACCGAAACCGCCGAAAAGCCGGACCTCAAGAAGCTTTCCCCTGAACAGCTTCAAGAGTTGCGCGCCGAAATGGAGACCCTCCGGGCCTTTCACCGGTTGGCCGGCTCGATCGTGAAGAACTCAAAAGGGGAGGTTTTGTTGACCGCATTACGGCGCGGCTTTGCCGCCGCCGCCGAAGCCCAGAAGAACAAGGGCGCCGCCGTCCTTCAGCCGAAAGCCCTTGTCTTTACCGAATCCCGACGCACCCAGGACTATCTTTTCCGGATTCTTGAACAAACCGAATTTGCCGGAAAGGTGGTTCTGTTCAACGGTTCGAACACTGACCCGAAGTCCCGTGAGATCTACCAGAAATGGCTTGATCGGCACTCTGGCACCGACCGCGTAAGCGGCTCACCCACCGCCGACAAACGCGCCGCCCTGGTCGATTACTTCCGGGACGAAGCCGCGATCATGATAGCCACCGAGGCAGCGGCGGAAGGCATCAATCTTCAATTCTGCAACCTGGTCGTCAACTATGACCTCCCTTGGAACCCCCAGCGCATCGAACAGCGCATAGGCCGCTGTCACCGCTACGGCCAGAAATTTGACGTGGTAGTGGTGAACTTCCTCAACAAGGCGAACGCCGCCGACCAGCGGGTTTACGAGCTTCTTGACGAAAAATTCCGGTTGTTTGATGGGGTGTTCGGTGCTAGTGATGAGGTTCTCGGGGCCATTGAATCCGGCGTGGACTTCGAAAAGCGCATCATTGGCATTTATCAGCGGTGCCGCACTCCCGAACAGATAACCTATGAATTTGACCAGCTTCAACAGGATCTTGACGCCCAGATCGACGACAAACGCCGTGAAGCCCGGGAAATGCTTCTCAACAACTTCGATCAAGAGGTGGTCGAGAAAGTCCGGGTTGCCAGTGAAGACTATCTAGGCCGGTTTGATGATTGGCTATGGCGTCTCACTCGCTTCTTTTTGGCTCCCCATGCCGATTTCGAGGAATCAACCCATTCCTTTGTTTTGCGGAAAAACCCCTTTGACGGAAACACGATTCACCCCGGCCCGTATCGTATGGGGAAGCGTGTAGAGGACGTAAACACCTACCGCCTGGGGCATCCCTTGGCCCAGAAAATTCTTGCCCATTGCAAGGCCCTCAATCCCCCCCCGGGGGAAGTGATCTTCGAGTATTCCGCCAGCGGTAAGAAAATAACTTCCCTTGATCCTTTGGTGACTCAACGCGGGTGGTTGTCCTGCGAATGTCTCACCCTTGCCGCGTTTGAGGTTGAAGACCATCTTGTTTTTGCCGGGTTGACCGATGATGGCGAGATCCTCGATTCCGGCCAATGCCGCCGGTTGTTCGATCTTCCCGCGAGCTGTAAAACCCTTCCAGCCTCGCGCCGTCCGGATGTTTCCGAACTCGGGGAATGCCTCGACGCCCAACGGAAGAGCATTGCCGAACAAATCCAGAACAAGAACGGGGTGTATTTTGACTCCGAAATGGACAAACTCGACCGGTGGGCCGATGACCGGCGAAACTCCTTGAAAACAGTTCTGGCAGAGCTTGACGACGCTATCAAGCAGATGAAGAAAGACGCCCGCCTTGCTCCGAACCTCCCGACCAAACTTGAGCTTCAACGGAAATTGCGCCAGCTCGAAAACAAGAGAAACGAAGCCTGGAAAGAGTTTGACGAGTCTTCGCGGGAAATAGACCGGCAGAAAGATTCCTTGCTCGACGAGATCAGCCGACGTTTAGAACAGAAGACCGAACGCCGCGAATTGTTTACAATTCGCTGGCAAGTGGTTTGATATTTGTAAATTTTACCAGTGAAGAAGAGGAACCCATGAATAAAAGGGACACCGAAACAGCAGTTGAACTTGAGAAGCTTGACCTTCGCTCTCATGAAATAGCCGCCGATAAAGCCGCCGAACTCTTGCGCCTTTTTCCGGAGATCCGCACCGAAGGCGGAAAGATTGATTTCGACCGTCTGAAGCGGGTTCTAGGCGAAATTGCCGATCCCGGCAAAGAGCGATACGGCATGAATTGGCCCGGAAAGGCCGATTGTTTCAAAACAATTCAACAACCGAGCCTTGCCACCCTTCGCCCTTTTCCCGAAGAAAGCGTCAATTTCGATACCACGGAAAACCTCATCATTGAAGGCGATAACCTCGAAGTATTGAAGCTTCTCCAGAAAAGCTATATCGGCAAAATCAAGATGATTTACATTGACCCGCCCTACAACACGGGCAATGATTTTATTTATCCAGACAATTACTCGGAGAGCCTCCAGACATACCTTGAATACACAAATCAAGTTGACGACGAGGGAAAAAAATTCTCAACCAATACTGATACTGATGGCCGTTTTCACTCAAAATGGCTCAATATGATGTATCCAAGGCTTTATCTGGCTAGAAATTTGTTGCGCAACGACGGTGGTATTTTCATAAGCGTTGATGATAATGAATTAAGCAATTTGCAAAAGCTTTGTGATGAGATTTTCGGCGAAGAAAATTTTATCGGTTTGTTTATTGTCAATTCCTCACCAAGCGCAATTGATTATGGTCACATAGCAAAGATGCACGATTACACTCTTTTCTATGCTAAATCAATAGATGAAACAACATCACAGCAGTTAGAGGAAGAAGACAAAGAGTTCAAATATCAAGACGATAAAGGTCCTTTCAATATTTATCCACTTTACAATGGCAATGTCGCTTTTAATCCAAAAACAAGGCCGAACCTTTATTATCCATTCTACTTAAATCCTTCCAGTAAGATCGGGGAAGATTTCTTTGAAATAGGCCTAGAACCTAATGCTGGTTGGGCGGAAGTTTTCCCGGTTGTGTCAAAAAAGGATTCAATTCAACGTGTTTGGCGTTGGGGAAAAGATTTGGCTCGCCAAAATCTAAATAAAGAAATTGTTGGATATAAGACCGAGGATGGGGAGTTTCGAGTTGTTCAAAAAACAAGACATACCGGGAAAGTTATTCGGTCCCTACAACTCGACAAAGAAATATCAACAAGGCGGGGTACGGCAGAATTTGAAGAGTTGTTTAAGGCAAAGCTTTTTCCCTTTCCGAAATCCATTGAGTTGATAAGGCGATTTGTTGCGGTTTCCACTGAACGAGATGACATCATTCTTGATTTTTTTGCTGGTTCGGGGACCACAGCACACGCAGTATTAAACCAGAATAAAAAAGATGAAATGAACCGAAAATTCATTCTGGTTCAATTGCCCGAACAAACCGAGTCAAAGGAATTCCCAACAATAGCGGAGATAACGAAAGAACGGGTTAGACGTGCAATTAAGAAGATCAAACAGGAAGAAGCTGGGAAGCTCGCAGTGACTGAGAAAGTTCCATTTGATGATGGGTTTCGCGTTTTTAAACTTGCCGAATCCAATTTTAAACCTTGGCAGGCAGATGTTGCCGACGGCGACGCAACCAAGCTTGCCCAACAACTAGAATTTCATGCTTCCCACATCCTCGAAGGTCGAACCCCAGAAGACATCCTTTATGAGATCCTTCTCAAGAGCGGCTTTCCCCTCCCAACACAGGTTGAAAAGATTACCCTTTGCGGTAAGACGGTCTTTAGCATCGCCGAGGGGGCTATGCTCATCTGTCTTGATGAAACTCTGAACCATGATTTGATAAAAGCTATGGCCGACCGTAAACCCGAGCGGGTCATCTGCCTTGATGAAGGTTTTGCCGGTAACGACCAACTGAAAACCAACGCGGTCCAGACCATGAAGGCCCGTGGTGTAACCAGCTTCAAAACTGTATGAGTGGGGTTCGATCATGAAAATACAATTCGACCCCAAACAGCAATACCAGCTTGACGCCGTTTCCGCCGTGGTCGATATCTTCGACGGGCAACCGGTTGAAAAAGCCGATTTTTCCATTATCTACCGGCAGGAGTTCGGCCCGGGCGTTCTTCATGGCCTCGAACAAACAGAGCTGGGGGTGGCCAATCGGTTGTCCCTGACCGATACGCAACTGAAAGCCAGCGTCCGCACGGTTCAGGCTCGAAATGATATCGAAATTCAAAGTCCTGATGCGGCCCTCGAATCGTGGGCCATGTTAGGCCAAAACCGGGAATTCTTGCGCTACTGCTATCATTACTCGGTTGAAATGGAGACCGGAACCGGGAAAACGTATGTCTACCTTCGAACGATCTTCGAGCTTTCCCGCCGGTATGGCTTCAAAAAATTTATCATTGTTGTTCCTAGCGTGGCCATCCGAGAGGGGGTTTTGAAGAACATCGACATTACCCGCGACCATTTCCGGGCGCTCTACAACAACGTTGAAACAGAGTCATTCGTTTATGACGCTCGTAAAATAAACCGTCTCCGCCAGTTTGCTACCAGCAATTCCATTCAGATTCTCGTTATCAATATCGACGCCTTCCGGAAGAACTTCACCGGGACCGAAGCGGAACAGCGAAGCAACGTCATCTACAAAGAGAGTGACAAGCTTTCCGGGCGTCAGCCTATCGAATTCATACAGGCTACGAATCCAATCGTCATCATCGACGAACCCCAAAGCGTGGACAGCACCGACAAAGCGCAGGAAGCAATCAAAGCCCTCAATCCCCTTTGCACTCTTCGCTATTCGGCAACCCACCGCAACCCCTATAACCTGGTCTACCGTCTCGATCCGATCCGTGCCTTTGAATTGCGCCTTGTCAAACAGATCATCGTTGCCAGCGTCACCGCTTCCAACGAGGGTAACGCGGCATTTGTGAAGGTCGCAAAAATTGACAACGCCAAGGGAATCAAGGCCAAGATCAAGCTTCACGAACAGACAAGCCAAGGCCCTAAGGAAAAGGGCAAGACGGTCAAGGTAAACACCGATCTATACGAGATTTCCAACAACCGCGCCTGTTACCGCGACGGGTTCGTCATCACCGAGATTAACGCGGAACCCGGGAACGAGTTCATCAAGTTCAACAACGGCACAACCTTACGCCAGGGTCAGGAATTAGGCGGGTTGAGTGAAGAGGTTTGGCGGGTCCAGATCCGCAACACGATCAAGAAGCACCTCGAAAAAGAGCTTCAGGTCAAAGACCACGGGTTGAAGGTCCTCACCTTGTTCTTTATTGATCGGGTTGCCAACTACCGCAGCTATGATGAAAGCGGCCAGCCGGTACAAGGAAAGTTCGCGCTGGAATTTGAAAAAGCCCTTGCCGATCTGGCAAAGGACCCGCAATTTCAGGCCCTCCCATGCCTGAAGGAACCCGTTGCCCGCCTCCACAACGGGTATTTTGCTCAGGATAAAAAGGGAATTCTGAAAGACACCAAAGGCAACACCCAAGCAGATGATGACGTGTATTCCCTCATCATGAAGGACAAGGAACAGCTTCTTTCCCTTGATGAGCCGTTGCGGTTCATCTTCAGTCATTCCGCCCTTCGGGAAGGCTGGGACAACCCTAACGTCTTCCAAATCTGCACCCTGAATGAAACCCAGAGCGCGACGAAGAAGCGCCAGGAAATAGGCCGAGGGTTGCGCCTTCCGGTGAATCAACAAGGGGTCCGGGTTCAGGATGAATCCCTCAACAAGCTTTTCGTTGTCGCCAACGAGAATTACGAGGAATTCGCCCGGCTTCTTCAGACCGAGTATGAAGAGGATTGCGGCGTCACCTTCGGCAAGGTTCCCATCATGGCCTTTGCAAAAATGGCTTCAGTAGTCGAAGGGAAAGAACAGCCGCTAGGCCGGGAAACTTCCGCCAAGATTCATCAGGAGCTTATCAGCAAGGGTTTCCTCGACACCGCCGGGAAAATTCAACCGGCCTTCGACCCCAAGAAAACCGGTTTCTCTTTGGCGCTTTCCGAGCCGTTCAAGCCGCTGGAAAAGGCTATTACAGACGTTCTAGCCTCATACCAGATCGAACGCCACATCCGCAAAGACAAGGATGAAAAGACAAACCGCCTCAAGAAGGACATTCAAATAAGCCCGGAATTTCAAGCCCTGTGGGACCGCATCAAACCCCGCACCACTTACCGGGTGGAATACAAAACCCCTGATCTGGTCAACAACGCCGTTCAGGCAATCAAGCGGATGCAAGCCATTCAACCGTCAAAGGTCAGTTACACCGCCGGGGCGCTTGCTCTTCAAAAGGGCGGGGTCACCACAACCGGCATTTCATCGGTTCAAGAAGCCGTTGCCTATCACGGCCCCTTGCCCGACATTCTCGCCTATCTTCAGAACGAAACCGAATTGACCCGGTCAACGCTGGTCCGCATCTTGAAGGAAAGCGGGCGATTGTCCGAATTCTTCGTCAATCCTCAATCCTTCATGGATACGGTTGCCGGTATTCTGAAGAACGAGCTTCACCGGCTCCTGATCGACGGTATCAAGTATGAGCGCATCCCCGACACCGAGCCGAACGCCGAATGGGAAATGCTCCTCTTCAAAAACGAGGAGATCGTCAATTACCTGTCAGCCCTCCAGGTCAACCGGTCGCTGTATGAATACGTCGTTTACGAT
>Ga0116154_10001665_pt1 | contig 18239 bp, 14 predicted proteins | sample AD_UKC030_MetaG_FD_89898 | JGI IMG/M metagenome (GOLD analysis project Ga0116154, IMG submission 89898) | Active sludge microbial communities of municipal wastewater-treating anaerobic digesters from USA - AD_UKC030_MetaG | ecosystem: Engineered > Bioreactor > Anaerobic > Digestate | place: USA...
ATGACGCCACACCCATCCACACCTATATCTATTCACTCTGTTATATCAACGGCAAACGCGTGGAGCTATGAAAAGAAGTCCGGGAATCATCCAGGGAGAAAACCACGTTGCCATCCTGCCCGGTTCGCAGGCGCTCTATTCATCCACCGCGCCGGTATCGCTGTACAACCCCCGGGAATCGGTTTCGGTGCACCCGGCAAGTTTCGCCTCCTACTTCTCGCAGGAGCCCTTTGAAGGGGAATACCTGCAGATCGGCTCGTACCGCATCGTGCCCAATGGCCCCGACAACCTCTTCCCGCTGAACTTCAAGCACCTGATCGATTCCAACGACAAGCTCCATTCGATGCTGCGCCAGAAGATCGACCTGATGATGACCGGCGGGTATTACCTCTACCTGGAGCAGATGCAGGGGGGCAAGGTGGTGCAGCAGGAGATTCTGGACAACGAGATTGAGGACTGGCTGGAATCGTTCGGGTTTTTCAACTACCTGCTGGAGCAGGTGGTGGATTTTACCTACATCGAAAACAACGCAAGCCTGATGGTGTGCAACAAGGCACGGAGGTTCTCCTCCATGCAAAGCCAGGTGAAGATCTCTGCCCTGCAGTACCTTCCGGCAGAGGATATGCGGATGGGCTGGAGCGACCTTTTAAGCCACCGTACCCCGCAGCATTACTACCGGGGCAACTGGCTGTATCCCACTACCATCGTGCAATACCCCGCTTACGACCGCTCCAGCCCATTCCGGTTCAACTCCAGCGTCTTCTTTGTGAAGATGCCCACCTTCGGCTCGAAGCACTACGGCAGGCCACCCTTCATCGGCATCAGCTCCTACCTGGAACTCAAAGCCCTGATCCTGGCATGGCAGAAAGACAACCTGAAGAACACCCAGTTTAAATGGCATGTAGAGAGCTCGTTCGATTTCTGGGAGACCGTTGCCAGGCACCGGGGCTGGGAGATGAACGGCCCGGAGATCCTGAAATATGAACAGGAGATCCTGCAGCAGATCGACACCTTTCTGCGGTCGGAGACTGCCGAGAACGCCCAGAAGCGTTTCCACACCAAGTTCGGCACCACGCAATTCGGCAGCGACAAGGTGTCGGGCTGGAAGATCACCGCACTGGAGGACAACACCCTAAAGAACTCCGAGGCATACATTAAAGCTGGCGAACAGATCGATGCCTCCATCATCGCTTCGGTGCATCTGGATCCTTCGCTGTCGAACATCCAGCAGCAGGGGAAGCTCTCCTCAGGGCTGGATAAACTGATTGCGTTTAACATCCACCAGCTCACCGCCACCCCTTTGCCCCGCCGGCTGATCCTTTCGCCGGTGAACGAGGCAATACGGGTGAACTTCTGGAAAGAGGGGTACCGCCCGAAGCTCGGCATCAGGCAGATGCAGATGAGCTACCAGGAGAAGGGGGCTGCCACCACCACAAACCCACAGGAGGAGTAACCGATGATCAGCAACACCCAGGAGCTGCAGCAGCACATCCGGCTGATCAGCCAAAACGATTTTGACAACATCCGCCCCTCGCTGAAACGGGCTGAACGGTACGTTTCCCGTGTTACCGGGCAGCGCACCTGGGAGGCAGCCCTGGCACATTACCGCTCCGAAGACTACGGCAATGTGCACACACATGGGTATCAGCCCAAAGACGAAACCTCGGGGCTGATGGACCAGTTGGTGGATCGCATCCAGGATCCGCTGGTGCATTACGCCTACTACCTGTGGTCGCCCCAGGCAAACGTGATCCTTTCGGACTCGGGGTATCAGGTGGTGTGGAGCGAATCCATGCGTCCGGCGCAGGAGTGGCAGATCCGGAAGGCAGAGCAATCGCTGCTGGATACCGCCCACGAATTTATGGACGACCTGGTAGAGTTTCTGGACCGGCACATCGATGCCTTTGAATTCTGGGGAGGCTCCGAGGAGCAGGCATCCTGCCACGAGCTGCTGATCCGCTCGGCGCGGGAGTTCTCGCTCCAGATCCCCATCAACGACTCCCGGCGGCTGTTCATCGAGCTGAAGCCCCATATCCAGCGGTCGCAGTACAGCTACATCCTGCCTATTATCGGGCGGGAGCAGTTCGCCCTGCTGAAAGAGCGGCAGAAAGACGGAGAACTCACCCCCGAGGATGAAACCCTGCTGGGGTTTATCCGTCCGCCCCTGGCACACATGGCACTGTGGCACGCAAGCGCCATGCTGCCTGTGGATATCCTGCCCGGAAACCTTACCGGAAGCAGTAGCACCAACAACCCAAAGAACCAGCCCGCCCATACCCAACTGCTGAACACCTTTGCCGCCCATCTGAAATCCACCGGCGAGGAGCTGCTGAAGCAGCTCAGCCTTTTTGTGGAGGCACTGCATGCAGTGCCTCCTACCGAGCCAACCGGCAATACCATCATTGTCACCGACAAATCCTTCTCCCTATGAAATCCATCTCCGTAAACGGCAACACCCGGATGGTACCGGAGCAGCTTTCGGAGCTTACCCCGCAGGAGCTCCAGTGGCTGATGCGGCATATTATATATGGTATGGATGCCGGCATCATGAAGCTGCAGTTTCTCTGCCGCTACTTCAGGCTTCCCTTGCGCAGGATCAACAGGTTACGGCAGAAGATCACCAGGGCAATAGATCCCATCGAGCGTGCACTGCTGCAGGAGCACTACCTGGAATGCAACAGCAAGATATTCCTGCTTACAGAGCAGTTTAACTTCCTTTTGCACGACCGCACCCTGTTGCACAACCCCATGCCGGTAATCCGCTTCCCGTGGTGGAGATTCCGGCGGCTGCTGGGCCCGGCGGATGAGCTGAAAAACATCACCATCTGGGAGTTCGCCCTGGCAGAACGTGCCTTGTCGAACTTCCTTGCCACCGACCGGGGAGAATACCTCGACCAGATGATGGCTATACTTTACCGCCGCTGTTCCTTTCGCCGAAGGGTGGCATCCCTGTTCCGGCACCAGACTGATTTGCGTGTTCCCTTCTGCGACCAGGTGCATGTCCATCCCAACCGCAGGATCAGAAACCTGCCCCTGGATGTGAAGCTTTTGGTATCGGTATTCTTTGCCTCGGTGGTGATGAGCTTCAAAGAGCCGCATCGGTTCCCCAACGTGTATCACCAGCAGAAGGAGAAGCAATCGCCCGGCACCCGGGAGCTCTCGTGGGCTGATGTGATCATGGAACTCAGCGGCCCGATCCCCGGCAAGGAGGCATCCACCGCAGCCACCAACCTCTACACCTTCCTGCACCGCCTCGAGCTGAACGCCGTGAAGCTGCAGGAGATCCGTCTCATCCATACCCCCGAAACCCTATGAACGTAATCAGCTACGAAGAGTATTTCCGGAAGTTCGTCACCGCGGGCATTGCCGGCAGCATGTACCACATCGACCTGCTGGATCTGGACACCGCTGCCGGGGACCTGCGCAGTGGCCGCTATGCCCCCGACCATCTCATCCTGGAATCCTTCACCGTAAACACCGACCTCCAGCATGCCGACCAGATCTTCGACCAGTTTCTGGGGGCTGTGCTGATCCTCGCCCCATCAAACATCCGCACCCTGAACCAGCAAGCCAAAACCCAACTGCTGAACAGCACCTTTGAATCCATTGCCCTGATCAAGCGCTCGATGATCCAGGACAAATACAGTGGCTGCCACCTGATGGAAGGCCTTGTGGTGCAAAGCATGATCACAGAGAAGGTGGGTCCGGTGCTGGACGGTTTTTTTGGCTGGCGGCTGCAGTTTCAGGTGAATATCGATCAAAACATGGAGCTATGAAACACCTCCCCGGAGCCGTTGCCCTGATGCTGCTTTTCCTTGCAGGATTCATAACCGGCGGGATTGTGTGCAACCGGATGCAACCCAATCCTGTAAGTGACACAACCTACATCACCCACATTGTGCCCGGTGATTCGGTGCCGGTGCATATCCTTACCAAAGTGCCGGTGGTAACGGCGCTGGATACACTGCCTACACACATACCAACCGGACTGCAGGATACTTTGTTAATTGTATCCGACTACCTGGCAACCCGGTACTACCAGGATACCCTGGTGCAGCCCGGCAACTTTCTGGCGGTGATCCGCGACAGCGTTGCCGAAAACCGCATCACCTACCGCTCGGTGGACCACCAGAACCTCAGACAGCAGGAGATCCACACCACCCGCATCACCAGCGGCGAAGCAGGAACAAAGCGCTTTTCACTGGGCGGCGGCATCCTGGCGGGTTCGCAGGGATGGTATGCGGGTCCCATCCTGCAACTGACCGACCACAAACACAACACCTTCACCATCCAGGCATACACCGGAGGCAACGCTCCCTTGCTGATCGGGGTAGCTTACACCTTCCGGTTGCCTGCCAAACCCTTTGTCCGATGAAAAACATGCTCCTTGCTTCGCAATCCTTTTTCCATGAAACCAATCCCTGGGCTGTATTCCTGGGGCTGTGCATCGCTGTTTTCTGCTCCATCCAGGTGGTGTTTTACGGCGTGGTGCTGGTGGTGCTGCTGAACTTCATTTCCGGGGTGTGGAAGAGCGCCGTGATCAACGGCAGGTTCACACTCCTTGCCTCCGGACTCTACAAGATGGTGATGAAGGTAGGCGGGTACGGCATTGCCATCGCCACCTTCGGGATTGCCGACGTGCTGATCCTGCAGATCACCAACCAGGAGTACCGGGTCACCCTTTCGATGGTCATCGCCGGGATCATCATCCTGTACGAAGGCAAATCGGTGACCGACAACCTGTATGCCCTCACCGGCAACAGGATCTTCCGGCAGATCAACAAATCGGTCTCCGAAGCATTCCAGCGGCGAATCGATTTGGAGATAGACCAGAAGGTAAGTCAGCCGGTGGTGGTGGAGCCGCCCACTCGGAACACAACCCAGGAACCCATTGAAAAGAACAACGACTATGGCTACACAGATCACACCACAGGCAATTAAGGCAGCCGCTGAAGCCTGGGTAAAGAAGGCAGGCGGCACCGCGCTGGGGCATGAGAAGACATTCCGCTTTATGCTCGATCACATCACCGCCGTCCGGCAGCCCGCTCCGGCTGCCCCGGTGCAGCCGGCAACTGCCAAAGCCCCAACCCCGCAGGAGGCATTTGTGAAGCAGTACCTGCCGTATGCCCGCAAAACGGAGGCTGCCACCGGCATCTCTGCCATCTTCATCGTAGCCCAGGCAGCCCTGGAGAGCGGCTGGGGCAGGAGCAGCATCGGCAACAACGTGTTCGGGATCACCGCCGGCAGCAACTGGACCGGAAAAAAGCAACTGCGTTCCACCATCGAGTACCACGACACAAAAACGGTACAATACCCCGAGGTGATCTCCATCACCTGGGATGCAGTCCGGAAGAAGTACAAGTACCTGGTAAAACGCTACTTCCGAGACTACGACAGCATCGAAGAGGCGTTTCTCGACCACGCTAAAATCTTATCCCTGCCGCATTTCGCCCATGCCCAGCCTTACAAAGGCGACCCCAAAGCCTTCGCCCGGGCACTCCAGGCAGGCACAAAGAAGTACGCCACCAGCCCGAAATACGCGGAGGTGCTGGAAAAAGTGATTGAGATGGTGGAGGGGGTGGTGGATTGAAGTAGTAATCTTCCGAAATAATCAAATAAAACATTTACATATCAACTGTTTTTGTAGATTTGTGAATGTCTTAGACGAATACGATTACGTCCTTAATGTTTAGTATTCGTAATTGTTTCACAAACCACAAGAACATGAAGTTCTTGGTTATACATTGATAATGGAAGAACTGCTTTGCAAGTTGCAACCAAATACAATTATCCGAGGGAATCTTTTTCCAGAGCAAGTCTATGTGATTGTTGCACTGCCTTTCGGCAAGGCTATTAAGCTCATTGGTCGTGGTGACAGCAATCAAGTATATGATTTAGTAATCCCGGAGGATAAATTTTCTGAAATAGAATTTGTTGAGCAAGGCACTTATTCCGGTGATGCTTCCAAATTCAGATTGGCAGTTGAAGCGCTGCGACTAGGTTTGGCTTATGAGTATGACCCATACTTTTCGCTTTCCATTGCTAGGGTTGACCCACTTCCCCACCAATTGGAAGCTGTCTATGACTACTTCTTAAAATTACCAAGAATTCGTTTCCTGCTTGCTGATGACCCAGGTGCAGGAAAAACCATTATGGCAGGCTTACTTATCAAAGAATTAAAAGCCAGAGGAATTGTAAAGCGAATTTTGATTGTTACCCCTGCCAACCTGACCTTTCAGTGGCAACGGGAATTGAAAGACCGATTCCGTGAGAACTTTGAAATCATAAGAGGTGATGTGTTGCGAGCCAACTATGGTAGCAACCCATGGCAGGAAAAAAATCAAGTGATTACCTCCGTTTCCTGGGCTTCCTTACAGGAAGATGCCAACCAAAGTTTGTTAAGGGCAACCTGGGATTTAGTGGTTGTCGACGAAGCGCATAAAATGAGTGCTTATGACGATGATCATAAAACGTATGCATATACATTAGGCGAAAACCTCTCCGAGCGGACAGATCATTTTCTTTTAATGACAGCTACTCCGCATAAAGGAGATAAAAACCAGTTTCAACTATTCATGCGGTTACTCGACAAAGATGTGTATGCTGACATTTCCAGTATTGATGAAGCATTGGAACAACGCTCTGCGCCATTTTATTTGCGAAGAGTGAAGGAAGCTTTGGTTTCTTTCCCTGACCCTGAGACCGGAGTTATAAAATCTTTGTTTACCAAGAGGGTTGTAAATACCATCGGCTTTCAGATTCAAGATGAAGAAATGGATTTTTATCTTGAATTAACCAGGTATGTGGAAGACCAATCCATAAGGGCAGCAGCAGATAATTCAGCAAGGGCAAGAGCCGTTGGTTTCACCATGGCAATGCTACAACGCAGGTTTTCTTCAAGCTTATATGCCGTTAGAAGGAGTTTGGAAAGAATGAAATTTAAACGTGAAGAGATTCTTCGTGACCCGGAAAGCTATAGACAAAGACAAATTCTAAATCGCCTGCCAGAAAACTTTGAAGATCTGACAGACGAAGAACAACAGGGAATTATAGAATCTTTAGAAGATGCCGTTATTACCTATGACCCTAATGAACTTCGCATTGACATTGACAAACTTACCAAATTAATCGATCAAGCCAAACAACTTGAATCAAGAGAAATTGAAAATAAAATAGTTCGCCTGAAAGAAGTTTTAACCACACAAGGCGTATTTTCCGATCCGAAAATGAAGTTGCTTGTTTTCACGGAGCATAAAGACACCCTGGATTACTTGGTAGGAGACGGAAAAGATGGTCGACCGCTAGGCAAACTGAATGAATGGAAATTGAACACCACCCAAATCCATGGTGGAATGAAGGTGGGCGACCGAAACACCATTGGAACAAGAATCTATGCAGAAAGAGATTTCAAAGAAGCAGCACAAGTTTTAGTAGCAACGGAAGCAGCTGGTGAAGGTATCAACCTGCAATTCTGTTGGTTGATGATAAATTATGATATTCCATGGAATCCGATACGACTGGAACAACGCATGGGACGTATTCACCGCTACGGACAAGAGAAAGACTGTTTGATATTAAACTTTGTTTCTACCAACACCCGTGAAGGTCGTGTGATGCACAAACTCTTTGAACGCATCCAAAGCATTGAAGATGACCTTGACCCGAAAAAGACTGGCAAAGTGTTCAACGTATTGGGTGATGTTTTCCCAAGTAACCAATTAGAGAAGATGTTGCGGGATATGTATGCCCACAACCTCACCGAAGAAGTAATCAAGAATCGGATTGTTGAGCAAATTGATACAGCTCACTTTAAGCAAATAACTCAATCCACTTTAGAAGGGTTGGCAAAGAGGGAACTAAACCTTTCTGCCATTGTTGGAAAATCTGCCGAAGCAAAAGAAAGAAGATTAGTTCCTGAAGTGGTACAAGATTTCTTTGTACAGGCTGCACCATTGCAAGGTTTGCATCCCAAAGAAAAGCAAACACCTAAAGGCGTATTCACCATTGGCCGGGTTCCCAGGAATCTTTGGAAAAGAGGGGAAGAGAATGAAAAGCGATTTGGTGTAATGGGTCATGAATACGGTAATGCCGCATTTTCAAAAGAAATTATAAGCAAAGACAATACCCTAGAATGGGTAACACCTGGCCATCCTTTGTTTGAGGTAATCCGGGAGGAAACGGTAGATAAGTTTGGTGACGAACTAAAGAAAGGATCTGTGTTCTATGACATAAACCTGAATGCTCCGGTAAAACTCGATATTTTTTCTGCATCCATTGTAGATGGCTTAGGCCATGTACTGCACAAACGTCTTTTCGTCATTGAATCCCAAACCAATGGCAAAATAGTGGTTAAGCAGCCAACTGTATTTCTTGATATCATTCCAGCTACAGACCAACCTACCTTGCCGGATGGCAGCAGACAACCGAATCGGGTTGATTTGGAGCAGTATCTGGTTAACTTCGCATTGAATGACTATTTGAATGAAGTGCAGCAGGAACGTCTGAAAGAAACCAATACCATTGAAAAGCATTTGGATTTGAGTTTGAACGAACTCATTCAAAAACAAAACGACAAACTTGGTGAGTATATCCAAGCACAGATTGATGGTGAAAAAAACCCCTATCTGCCAAGCAATATATCACAAACCGAGAACCGTATATTAGAATTAACAAATCGGTTAGAACACCGAAAGACTGATTTGGCAAAAGAACGGCAATGCACCATTTCTTCTACACAGCATTTGGGCACAGCCTGGGTATTGCCACACCCTGACCGCCATCAACAGCCCATACAAGGAATGGTTTCAGACCCTGAAATTGAACGAATTGCCATACAAAAAACCACTGAACACGAACAGGCATTGGGCTATGAAGTGCAGAGTGTTGAAAGCGAAAACCGGGGCTTTGATTTAATAAGCCGTAAGCCACACCCCGAAGACCCCTTGACTGCCATTGATGTGAAGTTTATTGAAGTGAAAGGTCGTGCATTTATTGGCGAAGTGGCGTTGACCAGCAACGAATACAAAACCGCACAGCGATTAAAAAAGGATTTTTACCTGTATGTAGTTTACAATTGTGCCACACAGCCGGAACTACACATCATTAAAGACCCTGCTCTTTTAGGTTGGCAACCCATTGTAAAAGTGGAACACTACCAACTGAAATCAGATGTAATTATTAACTCTGCCAACAAGTAATAAAGATGCCATATCCAAAACGATTAATAGAAGTTGATTTCCCATTAAGTATTGTTTCGGATGAAGCAAGAAGGGAAAAGAATATAAGGTCAGGACACATAAAGAACCTGCACATTTGGTGGGCAAGAAGACCGCTGACTGCTTGCCGTGCAGTATTATGTTGTTCGCTTTGGCCTGATCCCGCTGATTTGAATTGTTCAGAAGAATTTGTTGCAAAAATTGGAGAAAAATTGCACCGATTTTCTCAAAATAATCTTCATAGTTTATCTGTAACCTCAATTCAATTATTTTCTAAAATATCTTCAAATCCAAGACTGTTAAAAGACAGAAAGTTTTTACGAGAAGCATTACTGGCTTTTGTAGCTGAATTCTCTTCATTCGAGAATGGGACAAACGACAATATGATTCAATTAGCTCGAGACATAACTCAAATCTCTGCAATTGAAATGGGTATAGAAGATGGTAATTTCAGCGTTGTTGACCCTTTCAGCGGAGGTGGCGCAATTCCTGTTGAGTCCTATAGAATTGGAAATACAACCTATGCAAATGACCTTAATCCACTCCCTGTAATTTTAAATACCATTCTCCTAAAGATAGCTCCAAAATACAACTCTCATTTTCGAAAATGTTTACTGGATGCCGGAAATAATCTGTTCAAAATTGCAGAAAAAAAAATTCGAAAGTTCTTTCCAATTGAGAAAGATGGTTACGAACCAATTGCATATTTCAGAGCAAGAACGATTGTTTGTGAGGGGCCAAATTGCGGTATAAAAATCCCCATGATTAAGAAATATGGATTAAGCGAAAGGGGTGGCTATACATCCGTGGTACCAATTGTAGATGAGAAGAGAAAAATCGTTGAATTTGAACTACACCAAAATAAAAAAGCTACTAAGAATCATAAGGAAGGCACTGTAAAAAGGGGTAAAGTAACCTGTCCTTCATGTGGTTTTGTTCACAAGGCAGAATCAGTTAAAGTTCAATTGCGCAGAAAAAATGGTGGTGCTAATGATGCTCAGCTTTTTGCTGTTATTTTAAGAAATCCACAAACAGGAAATAGGAAATTCAGAATCCCTGACAAACAAGACCTTGATATATTGTTGAATGCTGAGAAGGAAATAATTTCCGGCAGTTATGTTCTTCCTGAAGATGATTTTTGCATAATGAGTGGAGTTTTCAACGCTCCGATTTATGGCATGGATAAATGGTGTAAGCTCTATACTAACAGGCAGTTGATCGCACTCAACCATTTTTTTTACAGTATTCCTAAATCATTAGATGGTATCGAGTTTCAATCCGAAGAGGAGAAACAGTACTGTGGCATTTCTCTAGGTCTTATAATTGGGAACTTAATGCACTATAATACTAGCGTTTCAACATATACATTAGACCATATGTTATCTGCTTTTATCCAAGGTCAAGCAATTCCAATGAAATGGGATTATGCCGAGGCAAATCCACTTATGAAAGATATAGTAGGAGGCTTTGAATACGCGATGAATGGATTTATTGAATCATTAAATGGTGATATCTCGTTTACAGATAGGTTTCATAACAATCATGCCGAGGTATTCAATATCAGTGCGACACAGTTACCACTACCTGATGATTCAATAGATTGTGTTTTTACAGACCCACCATATTACAATAGCGTACCTTATGCCGATTTATCAGATTTATTTTTAGCATGGTATAAACATTTTCTAAAACCCTACAGACCGGATTTGTTTTCAGAGTTGTCTATAAAAACCACAGAGCTTTGTGTAATGAATGGATGGGATCCAGTTCGTTATTCAGCTAGAGACGAGGCTTTTTATACAAAAGGAATGAAAGATGCATTTCAAAGAGCTCGTGAAATATGCAAGCCCAATGGTATAATTTCAATAGTATTTGCACATAAATCTACAAGCGCTTGGGAGTCATTATTATCATCTGTTGTTGATGCTGGTTTAATTTGTACAGCATCTTGGCCTATTGATACTGAAAGGGCAGCAAGAATGCGTGCAAATAAATCTGCTGCCCTTGTCACTAGTATTCACCTAGTTTGTCGACCAAGAGAAAATGACGATGGCGAATTAGTAACTAATGCAATTGGTGAATGGCGAGATGTCTTAGCAGAATTACCAGTTCGAATTCGCGAATGGATGCCAAGATTGGCAAATGAGGGGGTTGTGGGCGCTGATGCCATTTTTGCCTGTTTGGGTCCTGCGTTGGAAATATACAGTCGTTATTCAGCAGTTGAACATACCAATGGTAATATAGTTACATTAAAAGAGTACTTGCAGCAAGTTTGGGCTGTTGTTGCTCAAGAAGCACTGCGGTTAGTCATTTCTGATGCTGACGCGAAATCATTTGAAGAAGATGCTCGGATAACAGCTACTTGGCTCTGGACTATGTCAACAGGTGATGCATTAAACTCTGAAGAGGATGAAGAGATTGGCGATGATGATGATGATGATGAAAACGAAAAAAAAATCATAAGCAAAGGATATTCTATTGAAGCAGATACCGCAAGATTACTTGCTCAGGGATTGGGTAGTAGTTTAATTGACCTATCTTCAATCATCATTATAAAAGGAAATAAAGCCACACTTATTCCGGTCTTAGACAGGACTCCCTATTTATTCGGTTCAGCGGGCATCCAAAACCAACCGACTAGAAGAAAAAAGAAAGAAGTTCAACTAACCATGTCATTCGAAAATGTAGAACCAGATGTTGAATCAATTTATGAAATGCCGGAATTAAAGGTGGAGCAATTTGGGAAAACAGTGTTAGACCGCTTACATCAAGCTATGTTGCTATTTAGCAGCGGAAGAACCGAGGCATTAAAGCGCTTTTTGGTAGAAGATGGTGCAGGAAATGATGATCGTTTCTGGAAACTAGCCCAATCACTCACATCGCTCTACCCAAAAAATTCAGACGAAAGACGCTGGGTAGAAGCCGTTCAGACGTACAAAAAGAGTTTAGGTTTTTAATAAGAAATAATATTATGACATTGAAACCCTGGTATAACGTAATTACACCTCGTGAAGATTTAGTAGCAGGAAAACCCTTGGATGCTTCGGAATTTGCTGTTCATCTTGACCATGTGCGATTAGGCACAGCACCTAAAGACTACACAGACCCTGAGCGGTTCTTTCACCGAACCTATCTTACCCAAACTCTGCTCGACATGGCGTCACAGACCATTCGTAGGTTCTCGAATATCACAACCGAAACTTCACCTGTGTTTAATTTAACCACACAATTTGGTGGAGGTAAAACACACTCACTTACCCTACTTTACCATTTAGCCATCAGCGGAAATAAGGCAAAGAAATTTCAAGGTGTTGACCGTATAATGACCAAAGCAGAGATAGATGAAATCAAAACAGCCAAGGTTGCCGTTTTTGTGGGAACGGAATTCAGTTCAGTAACTGGCAGAAGCGAAGAAGGCGAACCCATCCGTAAAACACCTTGGGGTGAATTAGCATTTCAAATTGGCGGTATCAAGGCATTTGAGCAATTTGCCGAATTAGACAAATCGTTCATTCCACCCGGTGGTGATGACCTGAATAAATTGTTTGATAAAAATCAACCCTATCTCTTACTCTATGACGAATTGCTGAACTATGTGAGCAAGCATCGCAATTACCATGACCTTGGGGCGCAGTTTTACAACTTCATGCATACCCTGTCCGAGTTTGTAAGAAGTCGAGATAATATCGTGTTGGCTGTTTCTATTCCGGCTTCTGAAATGGAAATGAATACCGAAGACCAGTCCGACTATGATCGTTTCAAGAAAATGCTTGACCGGTTGGGCAAAGCCATGTTTATGAGTGCTGAAAAGGAAACCACCGAAATCATCCGGAGAAGATTGTTCGAGTGGCACGGCTTACCGGATGAGGCAAGAAAGACTATTGGAGAATATGTAACCTGGCTTGATGAACACAAAACTCATTTAAGTTTTAATATAGAAACCGCGAGACAACAATTTGAATTGTCTTATCCTTTCCATCCGTCAGTGTTGTCGCTGTTTGAAAGGAAATGGCAAGCATTACCTAGGTTTCAACAGACAAGAGGCGTTCTTAGATTGCTGGCTTTATGGGTCGCCAAAGCTTATAATGATGGGTATAAGAAACTAACAAAAGAGGCATTGATCACATTGGGTAGTGCACCATTGGAAGATGCAAATTTCCGTGCTGCGGTATTTGAGCAGTTGGGTGAAAACAGATTGGAAGCAGCCGTAACAACAGATATTGCCGGTAAAGACGACTCTCATGCGATTCGATTAGATAATGAAGCTATTGATGCCATCAAGAAGGCACGATTACATAAGAAATGTGCCACCAGTATTTTCTTTGAATCGAACGGAGGGCAAACTACCCAAGGATTAGCAACCTTACCGGAAATAAAACTTTCTGTAGGTGATCCTGATTTAGACATTGGACTTGTTGACCAAGTCCTACAATCATTGGATGATGCGTGCTACTATTTTGAAGTAAAAGGAAATAGATATAAATTTTCAATAAAAGAGAATTTAAATAAAAGATTTTCAGACAGAAGAGCAAGTATTCAACTTCCAGCCATCAATGAATTGGTTGAAGCAGAGATAAGGAAGGTTTTTGATAAAGGAAATGGATTTGAAAAAGTGATGTTTCCTGAAAGGAACAATCAAGTTACTGACCGCCCGGTTTTATCATTGGTGGTCCTGCATCCATCAAAACGTATTGCAGATGCCGAAACTAAGCTGTTTATGGAAGATGTTACAAATAATTATGGAAGTTCGGCCAGAGTGTACAAAAGCGGCTTAATCTTTTGCGTAGCTGATGACGGACAACCAATTAAAGAAGAAGCAAAGAAATTCTTGGCATGGGAGACCATTTATGATGAAGCCCAGGAACTAAATCTTGATGACGACCAACGCAGGCAGGTCACAATGTATATGGCCAGAGCTAAGAAGGATTTGGTAGAGAATATTTGGAAAGCATATAAAAATCTAGTATTGCTGAACAAAAGCAACCATTTGCAAATAAAAGAATTGGGCTTAATTCACAGCAGTCAGGCAAAATCAATAATCGAACTCTTTCTTAACCGATTGGAATTTGAAGGTGAAATCACAAGCGAGGTAAATCCCAACTTTTTAGCCCGTAACTGGCCTCCGGCATTTACAACATGGAGTACAAAGAAAGTTAGAGATGCTTTCTATCAATCACCTCAATTTCCAAGGTTGATAAACCCTGATTCAATTAAAACAACTATATGTAAAGGCGTAGAGAATGGTATCCTTGCTTATGTTGGAAAACAAGGCAGCAAGTATGACCCTTTCTTCTTTGAGGCATCCCTGTTTGCCGGGGATGTGGAAATATTGGACGATATGTATATCCTGACAGCCGAAGAAGCAAAGAAAAACATTGAACCGAGGAGATTAGCATCGATAAAAATTTTTCCTTCATCAGTCATGCTAGAACCCAATAAAACCTATTCTTTCATTGCAAAAGGCTACGACCAACACAATGAGGAAATAAATATTGAAAAGGTTGAATGGAAATCGAGCTTTGGTGAAATCACGGAAGCGGGAATTCTTACGGTTGAAGAGATAGAAGGCATTTACAAAATCACTGCATCATTAAACGGAATCTCAGCGACAGCAACAGTAACAGTGCAGAAAAAAGACGAAACAAAGCCACCTGTACTGGATACCACAATCACACCGCCACTGGCAGGAAAAACAAAAATCAGTTGGAGCGGTCAGGTTGATACTAAAAAGTGGAATGTGTTTTACACCAAGGTGCTGGCAAAGTTTGCAGCGAATCCAAACCTAACAATCACTGTAAAGTTTGAAGTGGAAGATGATGCTGCTAACGCAGAACAAAAGAGGGAGGAAACTAAAACAGCTCTGAGTGAAATGGGACTGAGTGATGACATTTTATCTACAAATTAGAACCTAAATTAGCAATTCATCAATCTCATGTGGGTAATAGTATTGGTTCTTTGTTAAATATTTGCTGAATATCATTGATTTTAATTCAATGAATATCAGGTAGATATATGTTTTTCTTAATCTATAAATTATGTTAATCCCCAAGAAACCCCCAAAGGTATTTGTTCGAAGATTCTCAAAAGCCATAGAATCTAATGGTTTTAGAGCACCAATTTTCAGATGTATTCATTTCGAAAGGCTCATTGAAATGATTATGTATAAAAAAATGATTATAGGCAAAACCACTAAATGGGAAGATACTTAGTTGATCCTTAAAAACTATCAACACTCTGATTGTTAATAACTTAATTTGATATATTTTGCAGTTTGTGTTAGGAAAATGCGTAATTTTATTCAAAACCCTGCAAATATGTTGAAAAAAATACCAAAGCAACCGCAGCTTGAAATGTTCCAGACCATCCTAAAAAGTTTCATCAACCCCAACCATGAGTTATGTCTTTTGGCTGAGGAAATAGACTGGAATTATTTGGAGAAAGAATTCGCACCATTGTATAGTAATACAGGTCGTCCATCTGTTCCTGTCAGGACTATTGTGGGATTGCTGCTTCTGAAACAGATTTATAATCTTGGTGATGAAACTGTTATGGACAGATGGCTTGAGAACCCATACTGGCAGCACTTTTGCGGAGAGGTGTATTTCCAGTATAAACTACCATTTGACCCGAGTGACTTTGTGCATTTCCGCAAGCGGATTGGCGAAGAGGGCATGAAAAAGATCTTTCAGCAAAGTATCCTGTTATTTGGCGAGGACACGCTGAAGAAAGCCACCAAGGAGGTTCGGGTTGATACCACAGTACAGGAAAAGAACATCACCTATCCCACCGACAGAAAGCTCTACACCAAGGTGCACCAGTATTGTCAAAGGATTGCAAAAAAGGAAGGCATCAAGTTCAAGCGTACGTACTCCAAAAAGATCAAGCAGCTTCAATACCAATTACGTTTCACCCGTTCACCAAAGAACTATAAGAAACACATGAAGCTTCAGGAGAAGTATCGCAGATTAGTAGTTAAGCTTTGCGATGATCTGGTTAATCAACTATCGAATGAACAATTTGAGAAAAACAGCGAAATCTTTGACGTGCTTTATCGAATACTCGTTCAGGAGCGTAAGGATAAGGACAAAATATACAGCGTACACGAGCCGCTCACCCAATGCATTGCCAAAGGCAAAGATCATAAACCCTATGAATTTGGAAACAAGAGTTCATTTGCCTACACCCGCGATGAAGGGATCATTGTGGGGGCAATGGCCTTTGAAGATAATCCCTATGATGGACATACGCTTGAGCCTCAACTAAATCAAATTAAAGAACTTACAGGTTTTAACCCAAAAGTAGCCATTGTTGACAGAGGCTATAAAGGACAGGATTTGATCGGCAAAACCCAGGTTGTGTTGCCAATAAATCTCAAAAAAGAAAGCTATTACAAAAAGAAACAACGACAGGCCCGTCAGCGATCGCGGGCAGGGGTAGAGGGCCTTATATCACACTTAAAGATTGATCACAGAATGCTCAGAAATTACCTGAGTGGTGTTAACGGTGATAAAGTCAATACTTTACTGGCTGCAACCGCATATAATATGAAGAAATGGATGAGGCAAATGAAGGAAGAACTTATTTTTTCCCTTTTGCGCTTCTTTTTCCATCGACTATACTCCGCCCTGGAATATGTGCAAATCTCAATGCCTCAAAAAAAGTGGGGTTAATAAGGATCAACTACTTATGAAAGTGTTCTATATAAAGTAGAATCTACTCTTTGTGGTTATAAACATTCTCTCATCAATAATCTCAACTCAATCTATGGACAATGCTGGTCGCAAAAAAAGGAGTCTGATGCCATTTGGAGAATCTATTCATCTAATAAACAATCTGTTATAATCAAATCAAGAATTTTTAAACTAGCTGAAGCTGCTTCCAATGAAGATCTGACTAATAGTGCAAGATTTGAGCGCAGTGAAGTAGTTCTTTCTGCGGTTGACTATTATTCAAAAACCAAAATTCAGAAGCTTATTGAAGATTTTACATCTTCTGGGATTCTTGATTCTAAAAAGGCTTTTGATTCATTATTCATTAAAAGACTTGAATTTCGTCACGAGCACGAAGTGCGAATGATCATCAGCAAATCTGGCCAGTTTGAAGATGAGAATGACTATATACAAAAAGGAGAAATAGAATTTATAAATTTGGATATTGATCCAAATTATTTTATCGAGGAAATTATACTTGACCCTCGGTTGTCTGACATACAAGTTGATATATATTCAAATATTATAAAGAAAGTAGGATACAATGGCAAGGTAAATAAATCACAATTGTATCAAAACTTACCATAAAATATTTTTTGAAACATTATAGCTTTCCATTGTCCTTTCTCTAACCTGAATCCAGCCCCATCTTCGCCCCATGAACCAGGCGAAGAGGACGTTTATCAGCGAGGTGCTTTCGCGGCACGGGCAGCAGTTACAGCACAAAATCATTGCATCCATCACCTCCGAGGGGTTGAGCGACCCTTCCGGAGGGATCTCTTTGCACCTCTCACCGGGAGGGGCGCAGCCCTCCTTCCGGATCACCCTGCCGGTGCTGCGGAGGTTTCAGGATATGGGAGCCCCGCTGCAGAAGAACCGCCTGCAGCCGGAAAATATTCTTTCAAACGGAGAAGCTTATAGGGGTAAGCGCCGCAGGAAGTTCCCGGTGTACAATAAAAATGTGTGGGGCAGCCTCAATGACCTTTCGCGCGACCTGATGTACGGCATGAAAGAGGAGGTGATCTCCACGCTTCAAAACAACCTGCAACGCTGAGGGGTATGGCAAGGAAGATCCACAGCGAAGAGATCCACCTCGACATAGTAATCGGTGGCAGCAAAGGGCAGGCGCAGCTCAGCAAGCTCGAGCAGGAAGCCAGGGAGGTGAACCAGCAGATCAAACTGCTGAACAAGGAGATCAGCAAATCCAAAGACAAAGATTCAGAAGCCCACCAGGCGATGGTCGCCAACCGCAAGGAACTCGGCGAGCAACTCAGGGCAAACAAGATGCAGCAGGCAACCCTTCGCCGGGAGCTGG
>Ga0116154_10001675_pt1 | contig 18149 bp, 11 predicted proteins | sample AD_UKC030_MetaG_FD_89898 | JGI IMG/M metagenome (GOLD analysis project Ga0116154, IMG submission 89898) | Active sludge microbial communities of municipal wastewater-treating anaerobic digesters from USA - AD_UKC030_MetaG | ecosystem: Engineered > Bioreactor > Anaerobic > Digestate | place: USA...
CGCCCCTTGCCCTGCTTCAAAGCAGCGTCAGACTGTCCCGGCAGCACGTAACAGGCAAGGGCAGGCGGTTTGCCCGTCTGCCCTTACATTTAATCATCATTTAACGCATCAGATCGCGTCGGTCTCGACTACCTTGGCCAGCAGGTCGGCATAAGGAATAACCAGGTATTTGGCCCCCTCGTACTCCACCTCCGTTCCGCTATACTTCTTGAAGAGGACAGTATCCCCTACCGCAATCTCGGGGTTGTCGATATTGCTCAGGGCTACCACTTTAGCAAACTGGGGTTTCTCTTTGGCAGTATCGGGGATGATAATCCCCCCGGAGGTCTTCTGCTCACCGGCTGCGGAACTCAGGTCCAGCAGCACGTTCTGATTGATGGGAAGCATTTCTTTCATGATATCCTCTGTTGTTTTGATGAGACTACTGAATTCCGAGCAGGGTATTGATACGGGTCTTGTCGAAGCCAACCACCCATTCCCCGCCGATATTGCTCTGGGGTACCCCCTGCTGTCCTGTCCGGCGCACCAGCTCCTCGGCCTCCCGCGGGTCACGGCTTACGTCAACCTCCTGATAACTAATACCTTTCTGGCGGAGGTAGTTCTTCAGGGTGGTACACCAAGTACAGCTGGGCGTGGTGTACACCGTCACGCTTTTCTGGGGGCTCCCTTCGCCGGCCGTGGTCACCAGCCGATCAAACACCGCCCTGAAATAGCTGGGGTCATGACAACCCTTGACCACATTCTGAAGGGCCCCATCCCTGAAAACCAATAAGGTGGGAGCGCTGGTTACCCCATACTCCGTATGAACGTCCCTCACCTGGCTGACATCCACGGTCAACAGCTCGAGGTCTTCTTTTCCGCTGTTACGGACGTTGTCGAGGGCACAACTGCTCTTCTCACTGCCCCCGAGATACAACAAGGCGTAGGCCTGCTCCCGGCCCTTGAGATGGTCCAACAGGTCCTGATGACTTTGAATAGCGACAAATTGCATCCCTGGTTGTTGTTTGTACCAGGCGGCCTCGCACAAGCCGTGCCAGGTAGCCAAACAGGGTAAAAGCCGGAACATTTTGTCAACCCCACCCGGGCCAGGGTGACAAAATGACGGCAGGGGTCCTGAGCTTAACAAGCGATTAACAAGGGTATTCCTCTCTTTTTAATTACTTTGCAACTGATGAAGGCAACACGCCATATCCTTGCCGCATTGCTCTGTCTCCATTTCACGGGGGATGCGTTAATGAGCCAGGACGGGTCCCACACCAGCCTGGCCCCTGCACCGGCGAAAACCATAGGGGCGGTGCGGCCCTGGCCGCTGGACCTCTCTCAACCGTGTTCCCGGGGGCATGCTTCGGGAACGCTGGCTGATGTGGGCGAAGCCCGTGCCCTGGTGGTGTACTTCGACTCCCTGCGTATCCCCTACCGCGATACACTTTTCATTCTTGACCTCCAGGGAAGGCCCCTGTGGCATTTCACGGCCAGGGAAACCCGTACGGGAGGTCCAACAGCCACTCCCCTGCTCTTCACCGGGTCACTTCGCTGGACCTATTCGCGTCACCCCCTGACCCGCGATCACGCACTGGTCCGCATCGGAGGACTCGGGGTGGTTCCCGATCCGGGGCCTCAAGGGCAACCCGGACAGGAAAGCCTGCTCTCCTGCCTTATCAATGTGAACAGCAGTCCGGAGGGAGACGACTGGCAGGACGAAAAAAACGGGATCGTGCGGATACTGCTCCGCAAAGGGGCAAGCCTGGTGCTGGCAACAGGTGCCCTGATGAACAATACGTCCCTGGACAACACCCCCTATGTGCTCACCTCCGACAATTGCGCCAACGGAGCTACGGCCGCTGACCTGCTCCAGACCGTCTTTTATTTCGGAGATGAGCTCCCCGACAGCAGCATAAGCGGCACTCCATTGCCCCTGGGCAGCATCACCGGGGCTACCTTCGTGGCCCGGGGCGGGGTTTCGTGCAACCTCCATTCTGATTTTTATCTGGTGCGCCTCAACCAGCCCCTGCCCCAATCGCTGCAGCCCTACCTATTGGGTTACGACCGCAGCGGCGCCGTGGAGGACAGCGTGGTATGCATACACCACAGCGGGGGCCTGTTCAAGCAGATCGCCACATCCTGGGGGAGCATCGTCCCTTCCACCTATTTCGGCGGGGTCGTATACTCCCACTGGAAAGCCTGGTGGTCTGCCACGGCCCATGGGCTGGGCGTAACGGACAACGGGGCCAACGGGGCGCCCCTGCTCAGTGCAGCCGGCAGGGTGATCGGAGTATGGTCGGAAGGATATAGTTCCTGCAGTGGACCGGCAGCGCCCGACTACTTCGGCAAGCTCTCCCTTTCCTGGCAGCAATACCTGAGTACCCCGGCGACCCGCCTTAAGGAATGGCTGGATCCGGGCAATACAGGGGCCATGACCCTCGATGGGATGTACCCCACGGCTTACCCTCCCGAAGCGGCCTTCAGCCTGGCCTCCTCTTCCATTCAGAGCGGCGATAGTCTCCTTGTGGTCGATGTGAGCCTGGGGGCTCCCGCTGCCTGGAACTGGCAGTTTCCGGGCGGTCAGCCATCCCTGTGGAACGGAAGCCAGCCGCCAGCCATACATTACCCCTCGCCCGGCACCTACGACATCGGCCTGATCGTCACCAACAGCTCGGGCAGCGACACCCTCCTTATCCCGGGAGCGGTCAAGGTCTATCCCGCCGACCCTACCGTCATCACCTCCCTCGATACGCTGACGGTTTGCGCCGATACGGTCGAGGTCATCGTCAGGGTGAGCAACCTCTACCATGTGCGCAACGGGGCCCTCACCCTCAGCATCGATACCGCCTCCCTGCACTTCCTTGGTGCGGCTTCCCTTCATCCCCGGCTGCAGGCGCTGAACCCGGGCCTCAGTGTGCAGGGCAGCGACCTCTGGATCACCTGGAGCTCCACACAGCCCTTCCATGTAGGCGACGACACCCTGGCGACCCTCCGCTTCGAGGCCGCTCAGGGAACCCATGCGCTGACCTGGAATACCACCAGGCCCTGGATGTGCCAGTATTATGCTGAGAATATGCAGCCCCTGCCCACCCTCTTCCGTCCGGGGCTATTGGACGCCCAGTCCTGCGGCACGCTCAGCGGGACCCTACGCTATGCCGGGACTTCCCTGGGGGTAAGCCCTGCTGCCCTTTCCTTCACTGACGTTTACGGAAGGCAATATTCCACGACCGTCCGTACCGATGGGAGCTTCATCCTGAGGCGTGTTATCCCCTCCCAGGGGCAGGTAACCGTCCTTCCCGGACTTCCCTGGTCGGATGGGAATGCTTCCGATGCCCTGCTCATCCTCCGGCATTTTGCCAAGCTGGATACGCTGAACGGCCTGGCCGCCCTCGCCGGCGATGCCAACGGCTCGGGCAGCGTGAACACCACCGATGCCCTGTTGGTAGCCCAGCGCTTTGCGCAGCTCATCCCTTCCTTTCCTGCCTCCGACTGGATCACTGCCGAAACCGCAGTGATCATTGGCCCCGGCTTTCAGAGCCTCAGCCTGGAAGCCATACTCCGCGGGGATGTGAACCGCTCCTGGGGAGGAAAACAAGCCTTGGAATGATTGGTCTGATGGTGAAGCGATAATTTAACACTACAACCGATTCCAGGGGTGATCCTTAATTGCCTACCTTTGCAGCCCCTTTTCCACGGGTAACCCAATACTCCTACTGTGCAAGAAATCAGGAATATCGCCATTATCGCCCACGTCGATCACGGAAAAACTACCCTGGTGGACCGTATCCTTCACCAGGTGCGGCTCTTCCGCGATAACCAGGAGGTGCAAGACCTCATCCTGGACTCCAACGACCTGGAGCGGGAGCGCGGCATCACCATTCTGGCCAAGAATGTCTCGGTTAGGTACAAGAACACCAAGGTCAACATCATCGATACCCCTGGTCACGCCGACTTCGGCGGTGAAGTGGAGCGGGTGCTCAATATGGCCGACGGGGTGCTGCTGGTGGTGGACGCCTTCGAGGGGCCCATGCCCCAGACGCGCTTCGTGCTGCAGAAAGCCCTGGAGATGGGCCTCAAGCCCATCGTGGTGATCAATAAGGTCGACAAGCCGAACTGCGACCCCGAGGGGGTGCACGAAGCCGTGTTCGAGCTCATGTATGCTCTGGACGCCAGCGAGGACCAGCTCAGCTTCGCCACGGTTTACGGTTCGTCGAAGCAGGGGTGGATGGGCCCCGACTGGGAGCATCCCACCCAGGACGTCAGCTACCTGCTCGACACCATACTTCAGGAGATCCCTCCGGCCCAACCTCAGGAAGGGACTTTGCAGATGCGCATCAGCTCCCTCGATTACTCCAGCTATGTGGGACGCATCGCGGTGGGGCGCATCAGCCGGGGTTCCGCCACCTGGGGGGACCCCATTGTCATACTGCGCCGCGACGGCAGCGTGGAGAAGGGGGTGATCAAGGAGTTGTACACCTTTGAAGGATTGGGCAAGGAAAAGATCAAGACCCCCGTTGGCTCCGGGGAGATCGTGGCCATCATGGGCCCCGAGAACTTCGACATCGGGGACACCATCGCCGATGCCGAGGCCCCCGAGGCCCTGCCGCCCATCCATATCGACGAGCCGACGATGAGCATGCTGTTCACCGTCAACAATTCCCCCTTCTTCGGAAAAGAAGGCGTGTATGTGACTTCCCGCCACGTGCGTGACCGGCTGTTCAAGGAGACCGAGAAGAACCTGGCCATGCGGGTAGAGGAGACCGACAGTCCCGACAAGCTGCTGGTATACGGCCGCGGCATACTGCACCTCTCCATCCTGGTGGAGACCATGCGGCGGGAAGGATATGAGTTCCAGATCGGTCAGCCGAAGGTCCTCACCCGGGAGATCAACGGTCAGCTCTGCGAGCCCATTGAAGCGCTCACCATCCACGTCCCGGAGCACTTCTCCGGCAAGGCCATTGAGCTGGTGACCCGCCGCAGGGGCGAAATCGCGACCATAGAGCCGCGCAACGACCGGGTGATCCTGGAGATGAACATTCCATCGCGGGGCCTCATCGGGCTTACCAATCCCCTGCTCACCGCCACCGAAGGGGAGGCCGTGATCGCCCACCGTCTCAAGGGTTACGAACCCTGGAAGGGGGAGATCCAGGCCCGCCGCAACGGGGCCCTCATTGCCATGGAGACCGGCACGGCCATCCCTTATTCCATCGACAAGCTGCAGGACCGCGGCAAGTTCTTCATCGACCCGGGCGAGGAAGTCTATGCCGGACAGGTGATCGGGGAGAACAGCAGGGCCGACGACCTGCTGGTGAACGTGATCAAGACCAAGAAGCTCACCAATATCCGTGCTTCCGGTTCCGACGACAAGGTGATGATCGTTCCGGCCATCAAGTTCTCATTGGAGGAGGCTATGGAATACATCGCCGAGGACGAATACATTGAAGTTACGCCCAGGTCCATCCGCCTGCGCAAGATCATCCTGGACGAGCACGAGCGCAAGCGTGCGAAAATCCAGAAATAAGCCATACACCCTGTATGGTGTTTTCGTACCTTTGCCCAGCTAAACCGGCCCCGTAGTTCAGCTGAATAGAACGTCAGATTCCGGTTCTGAAAGTCGGGGGTTTGAATCCCTCCGGGGTCACGTGATGATCAAATCCCGGCGCAATTGCGCCGGGATTTTTCATTCGACAGCAATGCGAACTTGTTCGCAATTGTGGGAGAAGGAAAAATCCGGAAGCCGAGCGCAGCGAGGATCCGGGATTTGATCCACTGCACGGACGAGGAGAGGATCACGAAAGAGTTTGGAGTGTGGAGAAGGAGTGTGGAGGAGGAGTCCTTACGCTCGCCCCAGGCTCCAAACTCTTTTCCCTCTCCCTCTTCCTCTTCCTCAAACTCACACTCACACTCTCCCCTTACTGCCGTATCATCTTCACCGTACCCACTTCGCGGCCGGAGGTCATGCGGACCACATAGAGCCCGGGGGCCAGGCCTTCCACGCCCTCGCTCCAGGGGATGCGATGCTCCCCGGCGCTGAGGTAGCCGCTGAAAGGCACGGCCACCTGGCGCCCGCTGCTGTCGAACACCACTACCTCCACCTTGCCGGAAAGCGGCAGCCCGAGGTTGAACATCACGGGCCCAATGGATGGATTGGGGAAAACGCTGATGCGGCTCCGGGTCATCTCAGGCGCCGGGTTCATGCCGAGGGCATGGCCCTGCTCCAGCCAGAAGGCCAGGTCGGGGGCGAAGGAGGGCACATCGGCCAGCAGGCTGTCGCCCGAAGCCGTCAGCAATTGGAAGCCCAGCTCCTGCCCTGACCAGGCATCCAGCCAGTGGATGGTGTACAGGCTGTCGTCTAAGCCATGGAGCAGCAGCTCAGCCCCGCTGATGGAGTCGTACACTCCCTGACGGGCATACCAGGCGGTCCAGCGCAGGTCCTGGTGCTGCAGCCAGCCCATGCCGCCCTTCCTCCCCAGCAGGGCAAAACAACGCGCCTCGCTGCGGTAGGGAAAGAACAGATAGGCCGCCACCTCGCAGCCCCCGTTGAGGGTGCTCACATTCTCCACCTTAATTTCATGCACCCCTGCCGGCACCGGGATGACATACTCCGCATTGGCCTGGGCCGCCTGGGTGAAGGCCGGGATGCCGTCGATGCTCACCTGCAGGGTACTCAGCACCACATAGTTCCCGGTGACTACCACAAAATTCCCGGTCACGGGGTAGTTCACCCTGAAGGTGGGCGGGTTGCGGAAGGGAGCCACCAGAGACCCTTGTCCGTACAGGAAGGCCCCGAGCGAGCGGGCGGAGGGCTCCAAAAGTCCCCCGTTCTCCACGATGAAATCATTGGCCGGGGCTTTCATGAACAGTTGCTGGAAGCCGGGAGTCACGATCAGGGTATCCGGGTTTAATGTGCGCAGTTCCGGCCGGGCTGGCTGCCAGGTGCTGTCGGGCGCGGGGGCCGCGGCCAGCAGGCCCCCCGGACCGCGAAAGTGGCGGTAGAGGCCCTGGGGGTCGATGTAATTGTCCCACCACCAATGCATCCCGCTCCCCAGGGCCCCCGACAGCAGGGTGGTCCAGAGGGCGTTGCGGAAGGCGATGCCCTCGGGATCGTACTTGATGATGGTATCCGGAAAATGCGAGAGGCCCATTTCCCCGATGATGAAGGGCTTGGGGTATTGCTCCATATATGACCTGGACCAGTCGTACATGGCCATACCGAAATCGGGATAATCGTCGTAAAGGTGCAGTTGGGTATAGGCCGTATGGGGGTGGGCCCAATAGGCCGGGTCGTTGCTGCTGACGGCAAAGCCCGAGGTGATGGGCCGGCGGAAGGGATCGGTCCCGTGAATATATTGGTTCATCTCCTGCATCCACAGGCTGACCTCGTTCTTGATCCCGGCATAGTTTTCCACATTATCCCCTTCAGAGATGAGTTCCCAGGCGATGATCTCAGGGTAGGCGGACCAGCGCGCGATCACATAGCGCAGGTAATCCTTGAACTTCTGCCGGGGCAGGCTGTCGGTAAAGAACTGGCTGACCGTGGCACAGGGGCCGCCGTTGGCCTGGTTATAGGGGCTTGAGGCCCAGTGGTTGGACCAGTTGGTGCTGAGCACATCGTGTATCTGCAGGGCAAGCTGTACCCTCATATTGCGCTCCCTGGCCAGCTGCAGCACCCAGTCGAGGTGGCGGGCACGGTCCTGCCTTGCCCCATACTGGCCCAGGCCGGTATTGCTCCATTCTATGCCGAAAGCCCAGGGCACCATCATCAATTTGACGAAGTTTGCGCCATTGGCCGCCAGGCTGTCCATCCACCGCTGGTAAACAGCAAAGCTGCCTTCGGGGATACCCCAGGCCAGGTTCTCTCCCAGGGTAAGGAAGGCGGTGCCCTCATCCTGAACGAAAAAACGCCCGGAGGTTCCACGGATGAAGCCCGGATGGGTTGAAGGCTGGCAGGTAAATGAACCCCAGGGTCCGAACACCATGCCGGTGGTGTCGCGCAGCCGGGCCCGGAACTGCCAGGTCCCGGGCATATCCGGGCTGAAGCGCACCCGCCAAACCGGGGGGCCGTCGGGGACCAGCTGGTCCGGGGCGGGCAGGTGGAAGGGCTGCATCAGGAAGCCGGGCATCACCAGGCTGTCGCCCACCGGGTTGTAGAAGATCCCCTGCAGCCTGACCTGGGCGGGGTCGTATGGATTGACGAAGGTGGCCTGCAGGTCCACCGTGATCTCCAACATGGCATAGCGCGCCAGGCTATCTTCCGACAGGGTGTATTGAAGCACCTGAGGCTGGGCCATCAATGGCCTCCAGGCGCAGCACAGGATAAGGAGGAGAATGGCGGAAAATCTCATGGGATCTGCATTTGAGAGCGATGCGCTAAGATAATCAGGAAAACGCCCCGCACCTTAGCGGGGCGGGTATGGGTGTTTTTGGTTACTTTGTGTATTAAGGAGAAGTGTACCTTGTTCAGCATACCTCACACTGCCGTGGGGTGTCTTGAGGGTATGCGGTCCGCTGCGGCGGACGAACCATGCCAGATACAGTAAGCACATATCAGGAAGGGTACCCGCCATCTCGACGGCGCAGCGATGCCTTGAAACGCCTGAGGGTTTGGATAACCCTTGTGCTGTTGTTCCTGCTGCAGGGACATGGCGCTGCCCAGGCCTTCTTCCTGAACGGGTCGACGACCCTGAGCGGCAATGGCTGTTTCCAGCTCACCCCGGCGGCCGCAGGGCAATCGGCCTCCCTGTGGCAGCTGAGTAAGCTGGACCTTAACCAGGCTTTCGACATACAGTACCAGGCACAGTTCGGGAACAACAACAGCGGGGGGAACGGCATGGTCTTCGTTCTTCAGGCTGAAGGTATCACGGCCCTGGGCAATCCAGGCGCAGGCATGGGATACCAGGACATCACCCCTTCCCTGGGTATTGAATTCGACACCTACCAGGACCTGGTGGGCGATCCCTTCTACGACCACATCGCCATAAGCAAGAGCGGGGGCATACTCCATACGGGATCCACACAGATCCAGGTGCCGGTCCAGGCCAGCGCCTTTTCCGCAAACATTGAGGATGGCCTGAGCCATCATATCCGCATCACCTGGCAACCCAACGGGGACACCCTGAGGATATACTTCGACCATGTGCTGCGGGTCACCAAGGTATACGACATCATCAATTCCGCCATGGGCGGCACTTCCCAGGTATGGTGGGGGCTGACGGCGGCCACCTCGGCAGCCTTCAATGCCCACGCCGTATGTCTGCTGCAGACCCCCCCGGCTCTGGCCAACACCTCCATCGACATGTGCCAGGGAGATACCCTGAGCCTGATCCTGCCCTTCGGCAGCGGCTTCAGCTGGACCCCGGCTACCGGTCTGTCGAATCCCTCGGCGAATAACTGGCTCCTCTTCCCCTCCGGGACAACCAATTACACGGTTTCTTATACCGACACCTCCGGGTTGCCGGCCAGCACAGCCATCACCGTGAATGTGCACCCTTTGCCCACGCCCTTTGCCGTGATCATCCCCGGAGGTGACAGCACCTATTGCAAGGGCGGCTCCGGGGTAGATGTGGCGATGGCGGGCTCCCAGACGACCGCCCTTTACGACCTTTTCCTCAACGGCAGCTTGCTGTGGCCAGATGTAAGCGGCAACGGGAGCGGGTTCAGCTTCGGGCTCATGATGGCCTCAGGAAAGTACACCGTGGTGGCCACCGACAGCACGACCGGCTGCAGCGCCCCCATGCTGGGCTCGGTCACCGTGGTGATCGACTCGCTTCCCCTGGTGTATAACGTTGGAGGAGGGGGAGCCTACTGCCAGTTCAGCACCGGCCCTGCAATCACACTGAGCGGTTCGGAGGCCGGGTTGAGCTACACCCTTTACCGCAACGGCAACATAAACCCACTGCAGGTAGCGACCGGCACAGGAGGGGCCCTGAGCTTCGGCCCTCAGCAAACGGCAGGGACCTATACCGTTCATGCCCTTAACCCCCTCACCGGATGCACCCGGATCATGGCCGGATCGGCCGTGGTCACCATCCTGCCCCTGCCCGCGGTGACCCTGGCCAGCCCGGCCGATCTTTGCGCCGGGGACCCAGCGGTGACGCTCAGCTCAGGAAGTCCCGCGGGAGGCACATACAGCGGATTCGGCATCGCAGGAGGGGTGATCAGCAATACCTATAACACCGGGCCGAGGATGCTCTATTATACCGTGACTCACCCGGTCAACGGCTGCCTCCGTACCGACAGCGCAGGATATCAGGTCCATGCGCTGCCGGTACCCGATCTGGGTCCCGATACTTCCTTCTGTGCCGGCGCTTCGGTCATTCTGGCGACAAGCGGAGCCTATGTGGCCTATCTGTGGGACAACGGAACCACTGCACCCAACCGTACCATTATCACCGGGGGGATGTACCATCTCAGAGTGCAGGATATCCATGGCTGCTATGGTCGCGATACGCTGCTGGCCAGCGTGGACCCCTTACCGGTACTGAGCCTGCAGCCCTTCCCCGATGCCTGCGCAGGGGATCCTCCCCTGACCCTGAACCAGGGCTCCCCGACCGGGGGCACCTGGTTCGGCATGGGCGTCAGCGGAAACGTCTTTCAACCTGCGCAGACCGGGCCGGGCAGCTACAACCTGACTTATGTCTACACCGATCCCCTGACCGCTTGCCTGAACACCATCTCCGGCAGCATGACGGTATATGCCCTTCCCATGCCTGGCCTAAGCCTTCCTTCCGGTGTATGCCTCTCTGCACCTCCGTTTGCGCTGAGCGGCGGATTTCCCGCCGGCGGTACCTGGTCAGGACCAGGCATAAGCGGGGGCACCTTCGATCCCTCCCTGGGCAGTGGCCCACGGCAGGTAACCTACACTTACACCCATCCGGTGACAGGCTGCAGTGCTTCCATCACTGATACGTTATGGGTTCACCCCCTGCCCACGGTGGCTGTCCCTGCGCTGGCTCCCGTTTGCCTGGGGTCCGCAGCAGCCGTCCTGCCCCCGGGAACCCCTGCGGGAGGGACCTGGCAGGGTCCGGGTGTAAGCGGAGGCAGCTTCATGCCGCCCCCCAGCCCGGGAACCTACAGCCTGGGGTACTATTATCAGGACCCTCTGACCGGATGTGCTGACTCCGCCTTCACCTTCAAGGTTGTCCACCCCTTGCCTGTGGTGACCTTCCAGTCCAGCCTGCAGGCCTGTGAGGGCGATGCCCCCTTTCCGCTCAACGGCGGACTGCCCACGGGGGGCACCTATTCGGGTCCCTTGTATAGCGGGGGCATGTTCGTCCCCCTCTTCGCCGGAAGCTACACCCTGACCTATTCCTGGATTGACCCCTCAACCCAATGCCAGTCCTCCTCATCCTATCTCCTGCCTGTCTACCCCCTGCCCACCGCCACACTGCTGGCCCCCGCACCTTTCTGCCTGACCGATCCCCCGGTGGCCCTGAGCGGTGGGAGTCCGCTGGGTGGAAGCTATATCCTTGACGGTAACCCTGCCGACAGTCTGTTCCCCATCCTGGCCGGGGCAGGGACACATGCCCTGGCCTATGCCTATACCGACAGTGCAAGCACCTGCACCGATACGGCCCAGGTCCCCCTCCAGGTCCACCCCCTGCCCCAGATCCAGCACCCGCCTCCGGGAGACCTTTGCATGAACGGGCTTCCGTTTTTGCTCAGCGGCGGGACACCGGCCGGAGGCACCTATAGCGGTCCCGGACTCAATGGCAATCTTTTCCATCCCTCCGCTCCCGGAACCTACACCCTTTTCTACCACTATCAGGAGGCCCTCACCGGCTGCCGCGACAGCCTGGCCCTATCCATCACGGTACACCCCCTGCCCAACGTGGGGTTGAGCCTGCCGGCCGAGGTATGTGCCAATGCCACGCCCCTGACGCTGAGTGGCGGAACACCCGGTGGGGGGACATATAGCGGGGCCGGGATCAGCGCAGGGACATTCTCCCCGGCCTTCGGGAACGGTCCACGGGTGGTTCACTACACCTACGAAGATCCTGTGACCGGATGCCGCGATACGGTTTCCGACACCATCATGGTACATCCCCTGCCCGTGATGGGGCTCAGCCTTCCCGGACCCTTCTGTGCCTCTGATCCGGATACCCTGCTGCTGGGCGGGAACCCGGCAGGGGGAACTTACAGCGGGACCGGAATCAGTGGGGGCTTATTTCAGCCATCTGTAGGCTCAGGAGTATACACGATACAATATTTCTATGAGGATCCCCTGACCTCCTGCCGCGACACTGTGGCAGGATCCATCCTGGTACATCCCCTGCCCCAGCTTCAGCTCACACCCTGGCCAGACATCTGTGCCCAGGGTAATCCCTTGCCCCTCACCTACGCCAGCCCTACCGGAGGCACCTGGTCGGGGACAGGGGTCAGTGGAGGAAGCTTCAACCCCCAGATCAGCGGGCCGGGGACCTTCGGGCTCAGCTACGCCTACACCTCCCCGTTCACAGGCTGTTCCGACAGCCTGAGCGACAGTATCCGGGTCTACCCGCAACCGCTTGTCAGCTTCGTTGTTGACACCAGCCTCTGCCTGGGTGCTGCCGCACTGTCCCTGAGCGGAGGGTCGCCTGCCGGGGGAACCTATGGCGGCAGTGGTGTCAGTGCCGGCACTTTCAGCCCGGCCGTGGCAGCTGCCCATGCGATCTGGTACGTTTGGGCTGATCCCGCCACCCAGTGCAGCGATACCGCAAGGGATACCCTTACAGTCTATCCGCTTCCCCAGGTCATGCTCAGCCCGGCCCCTGACTACTGTGCCGGGGACCCGCCCGTTGCCCTGGGGCCGGCCACACCGGCCGGGGGATGGTGGAGCGGGGCCGCCGGTCCCGGAGGGCTGTTCGACCCCGGCCAGGGGAGCGGAACCTACATTTATACATACCATTACGCTGATCCCCTGAGCCAATGTGCAGATTCCGCGCGCGATACCCTCCTGGTCCATGCCCTGCCTGCGGTCAGCGCCCCCACCCTGCCTGACCTCTGTATCAACGACAGTCTTTTCACCCTTCCTGCCGGAAGCCCATCCGGTGGCCTCTGGGGAGGGCCTGGTGTTACTGCCGGGGTCTTCGACCCCGCTATGGGGGCTGGGACCTGGAGTCTATGGTATGCTTATTCGGATCCCGCCTCCGGCTGCTCCGACACTGCTGCCGCCCAGCTTATCGTCCATGATCTGCCCACCCTCACCTTCAGCGCACCCGGACCCCTATGCCAGAGCGACCCCGTCATCCTGGTCGGAGGGGGACAACCTGCCGGAGGCACCTACTTCAGCCCATACATGAGCGGGAGCAACTTCTTCCCCTCCCTCACCGGACCAGGATACTGGCCTGTCTGGTATGCCTACACCGACCCGGCAACGGGCTGTATGGACACCGTGGTGGACAGTATACGGGTGCACCCCCTGCCCACCGTCATCGCCCCGGGCGGATCTTCCCTCTGCATGGATGCACTGCCCTATCCCCTGCCTGCTGGCAGCCCTACGGGAGGATACTGGACAGGACCCGGGATCTACGGGGATAGCCTTGATCCCGGTGGACCCGGGACCTTCGTGCTGTGGTACACCTACACCGACCCCCAGACCGGCTGCAGGGACAGTGCTTCCGCGGCCTTCACCATCCACCCCTTGCCCGATCCCCAGCTCCCCCCGGATACCGCCTTCTGCCAGGGGGGCAGCGTCACCCTGGCCGCCCCCGGTCCATACCAGTCCTGGCAATGGTCAGACGGAAGTACAGCCCCTTACCTCGTGGTCCAGGTTACAGGAACCTTCTGGCTGGTTGTCACAGACCCCAACCAGTGCATCAGCGTGCCCGACACTGTCAGTGTTGAGGTCTGGCCCTCTCCTGTTCCCGGCATTCCTTCCGACACTTCAGTGTGCTACGGTGGACTGCTTAGCTATGATGCTCCACAGGGTTTCACTTCCTACGCCTGGAGTAACGGACAACATGGCCCCCTTCTCATCAGCGGCCAGGGCGGCAGCTATATCCTTACGGTCACGGATCAGGCCGGATGCGAAGGATGGGATACCCTCTTGCTCATGGTGCTTCCCGTTCCGGAACTCCTATTGCCCGACAGCCTTTTTCTATGTGCCGATGACGTCCATATCCTCGATGCCGGGCCCGGGGCTACAGGGGTGGACTTCCTTTGGTCCGACGGCCTGCAGGGTGAATGGCGGGTGGTGTCGGAACCGGGATGGTACGCCGTAACAGCCGACAACGGGGCTTGCAGTTCCCGCGACTCCTGCCTTGTGCTGCCCTGTGCCAGGATATGGGTCCCCAACGCCTTCACCCCCAATGGGGACGGAGTTAACGACCGTTTCTTCCCTGTATCCTCAGAGCCCCTCCTCATGTCCAGGCTCACCATCCTCGACCGCTGGGGCAATGTGGTGTTCAGTTCAGCAGGCGGACAGGAAGGCTGGGATGGTACCCGGCACGGAAGGCCCTGTCCCACCGATGTGTACACCTGGGTCCTCGACTTCTGGCGCAAGGGTCCTGTGCCTCTGGAGCAAGAAGGAAGGTTGCACGGAATGGTAGTGCTTGTCCGCTGAAAAGGGAAGAGAATATCGTATTTTTGCCCCTGTTTCCCAGAGCATATCCATCAAAAATCCGATACCATGAGCCTTAGAGAAAAAGTAAAGCCCGGCGTGGCCACAGGGGATGCCGTACAGGAGATCTTCCGCCATGCGCGCGCCAACCAGTATGCCCTGCCTGCCGTGAATGTGGTGGGCTCCCATTCCGTGAATGCCGTGCTGGAAGCAGCCAAAGTAGTGAACACCCCGGTGATCATACAGTTTTCCAACGGGGGCGCCGCATTCTATGCAGGGAAGGGGCTGAGCAACGACAATGAGCAGGCCGCCATTGCCGGATCAGTCGCCGGCGCCCAGTACATCCATCAGGTGGCCGAACTTTACGGTGTTCCGGTCATCATCCATACCGACCATGCCGCACGTAAGCTGCTGCCCTGGATCGACGGGCTGCTGGATGCCGGGGAAGCCTGGTACCGCGCCTACGGAAAGCCCCTGTTCAGCAGCCATATGCTGGACCTATCAGAGGAGGACCTGGAGGAAAACGTGGCAACCTGCAAGGCCTATCTGGAGCGGATGAGCCGCATAGACATGACCCTCGAGATCGAGCTGGGCATTACCGGAGGCGAGGAAGACGGAGTGGACAATACGGGCATCGAGAGCTCACGCCTGTACACCCAGCCGGAACATGTTGCCTACGCTTACGAGGAGCTGATGAAGATCAGTCCGCGCTTTACCATTGCCGCATCTTTCGGGAACGTCCATGGGGTATACAAGCCGGGAAATGTCAGGCTGGAACCCGTCATCCTGCACAACTCACAACAATACATCCAGCAGAAGTTCGGCACGGGGCCCAATCCGGTGGATTTCGTATTCCATGGCGGATCAGGCTCTCCTCAGGAAAAGATTCGTGAAGCCATAGGGTATGGCGTTATCAAGATGAACATAGATACCGACACCCAATGGGCTTTCTGGGATGGGGTAAGGGCTTATGATGCCAAATACCACGGGTATCTGCAGGGGCAGATTGGCAACCCGGAAGGGGAGGATGTTCCCAACAAGAAGTATTATGATCCGCGCAAATGGCTGCGTGAAGGCGAGAAGGCCATGGTGAGCCGGCTGCGTCAGGCCTTCGAGGATCTGAATGCGATGAACCGTTATTGATCCTTTGCAGGAAATCGGATAACCTGTAAAAAACAACGGACACGCATGCTTCGCTGTCCGTTGTCCCTTGTCCCTTGTCCCTTGTCAGAAGGTAGACCGGACGATCTCCTTAGGCTGAATGCATAGAACAGGATAAGGGGAATGGTTGACCATCTGCTGGGCGTAGGCCCCCAGCCAGAGGTTGGCCGCCGTTTTCTCCTGTTCGGTCATGATGGTGATGAGGTTGGCATCGACCTCCTTGGCATAGTTCAGCGTGGCTTCGGTCAGGTTGTCAGTCTCAAGGGCTACCCGGACATAGCGGATATCCTGCTCATCGAGGTATTTGGCGATCTGGTCGAGGTAGCGGTCCACCTTGTCGCGCACGGCAAGGATCTGGGTGGTATACAATCCGAGGACATGGATCCGCGCATTGAAGATCTTGGCCACTGCAGCCGTCATGGGCACCTTTTGCCGGCTCTCGGTGGTACTGTCGATCGGCATGATGATATTGCGCAGGGTGCGTTTGATGGGGATGCCTTCCCGTATGGTAATGATGGGGCAGGGTGCGGCGGTAACCAGCCGGAAAGCATTGCTGCCAATCCAGAACTCCTCGAAGCCCGAGGTGCCATGGGTGCCGCAAACCATGAGCCAGCACTTGGAGTCTTTGGCTTCGGCCACAATCTCACGATAAACCTTGCCAAAGCGTATTTTCCATTCGATCTTTCCGGTCTTGAGCCTCCAGGCATATTTCTTCACGAGCTCGGCCAGGAGCTTCTCCGCGTCTTCTGTCTGGTTCTGCCCGTCCGGGCCGGACAGCCGGCCTTCGGACTCTGAGCGGGCTACCCAGACCATCAGTATGTTCGCTTCCGCCTTCTGGGCAATAGAGAGGGCGTGTTCCAGGGCATTGATGGAGCATTCGGAAAAGTCGATGGCCACCAGGATAGTTCGCGCTTTCATAGGTGTGAGTTTTATGGTTGTATGCTTACACCGGTTCCTCCAAGGGGAGGGAACCGTATCATGTCCTTGATCACAAAAGCTCCTGGATATTCGGTCAGGATCTGCTGCAGAAAACCTTCGGCCTCCAGGCGGGTGCGGAAATCCCCTACCCTTACCTTGTAGTTTGGCTCCTGGTATACCACATAGGCCTCATGTTCCGGGAAGCGGGCCAGGAAACCCTTGTAGGCCTCGAAGGCCCTGCTTTTTGAATTGTTCCCGGAGTCGAAGAAGATTTGTACCCGGAAGCCTTCGAACTCGGGATGGAGTTTACTGATTTCCCGGTGTTTTTCCACCAGGCGGCTGATGCGTGCCGGGGCATCCACATGCACCCGGCCCTGCGGAGCTTCCTGGGCAGCGCTGTACCCCCATGGCAGCAGCAGGAGCAGGGCCACACAGCCCGTTATGCCTGTCCAGCCTCTCATGAGCGGTGGTTAAGGCCCCTGATCCCCGGGTTGACCGACAGCACCGGCACCGGTGCGTTGTTCACCATCTGCTGAGCGAAATGCCCCATCATGATGCTGGCGTTGGCGGTATCCTTTTCCGTCATGATCACGATGAGGTCGGCACCTACTGTTTCGGCATAATCAATGGTGGCCATTGTTATGTTGTCGCTACTCCGGCTTTCACAGCTGGAACTGAGCCCCTGCCGGGTGAGCTCCTTGCACGCGGCCTTCATGTTGGACTCCACTTTGCGCTGCAGCGAGCGAAGTGAAGTGGAATAGAGCCCGAGTACCCTGATCTCGGCATCAAAGGCCCTGGCAAAGGCCGCGGCATAAGGGATTTTCATGCCTGTCTCCGGCGTACTGTCGATCGGCATCACGATGCGGTGTATCCCCCTTTCCATCTCAAACTCGCTGCGTACGGTGATCACGGGTACCGGAGCGTAGCTAACAATACGGTAGGCATTGCTGCCGATCCAGTATTGCTCGAAGCCTGACACTCCGTGCGAACCGGCAACGATAAGGTCTACTTCCTCCGCCCTGGCCAGGTTGCCGATCTCCTGGTATACCTTGCCCTTCTTCAGGCGGTAGGTCAGTTTGAATCTGCCCAGCTCCGGCTGAAACTGGGCTACCAGTTCGTCGAACTGCTTTTTTACTTCCTGCCGCAGGTCACGCGAAATAGCTGCCAGCCCTGAGGACTCCATGGAATTATCGACCCAAACCATTTCGATATCAGCGCCAAACACCTGGGCGAGGTATATGCTGTATCTCAGGGAGTGGACCGATCCACTGGAGAAATCGACGGCGCTTAGGATCTTCTTCATCAGGAACACTTGCGCTAAACGTAGCTAATATATAGGATTTTTCCTGACATCACAACGCATTCCCGCGGAAATGACACCTTTTACGCTGCGTCCGGTGCTTTTCTTACTTTTGTCATAAGCACCTTAAGGAATGAACGAGAACCTCGACGCGTACGGAAAAAACCTCAGCCCGGCAGAGCGTGAAGTGGAAAAGGTGCTTCGTCCGGCCCGTTTCGGGGATTTCGCAGGTCAGGACAAGGTAGTGGA
>Ga0116154_10001691_pt1 | contig 17986 bp, 18 predicted proteins | sample AD_UKC030_MetaG_FD_89898 | JGI IMG/M metagenome (GOLD analysis project Ga0116154, IMG submission 89898) | Active sludge microbial communities of municipal wastewater-treating anaerobic digesters from USA - AD_UKC030_MetaG | ecosystem: Engineered > Bioreactor > Anaerobic > Digestate | place: USA...
GGCGAAGTGATCGGCATCAACGTGATCAAAATCGCGGCGACGGAAATCGAGGGGATGGGTTTTGCCATCCCGATCAACCTGGCAGCCGCGATCTGTTCGGACATCGAACAATATGGGGTTTCCAAACAAAAACCGGTGTTGGGAATCACCTTCCGTGACATCGCCACCACCGCCCCCTATTATTTCACCCAAGACGGAATCACCATTCCCGTCGGCATCAACAACGGATTTTACATCATGTCGGTCCTCACCGGTTCCACCATGGATGGAATCCTTCAAGCGGGGGACATCCTCTTGGAAATCGGCGGCGTGGTGATTCAAGACACCAATCAATTCGTGGCGGAGTTTTCGCAATACCGCGTCGGCGACACTGTCGATATCGTATATTATCGTGGAAATCAGACGTATACCCGCACGGGTATCGAACTGAAGCCGCGTCCATAGGAGGAATCGACCATGAAAAAAATCATCGCTTTGTGTTTGATGATCCTCGCGGGGGCCGGTTTGGCCGCCGGAGTGACCTTACGGGCTTCGTGGCTCTCCCAAGAGACTACGACGACCCTCACTTGGGCGACCACCACCCCGGAAACGACGACCGCCACCACTTCCGAAGAGTTAAAAAAATACGTTTATTACAACCTTCAGGATCTGATCGACCAAATGTACGCAGACATTGCCGCTCAGATTTATGCGGATTTATACGCAGAACTGTCGGAAACCTTGCTAGAAGATTTGGACCAAACGATTTATGACGCCGTTTTGGCCCAAGTCCAAGCCAAGATCGACGAAGGGACCATTGTGGTTCCCCTGGACGATTTTCAAGACTCGATCAACGAAGTCGTGACCTTGGCCTCCGCTTCGGTCATCGGTGTGACGACCTATGTCGGTCAGGACGCAGAAGCCCTCGGCTCGGGAGTCATCTACCGATATGACGAAGTGGCTGATCGATATTATCTGATCACCAACGAACATGTCGTCGAAGGCGGGGACAATTATAAAGTCGTCTTCGAAGACGACACTGCGGTCACCGCCACGCTGGTTGGCGCCAACGCTTCCGTCGACATCGCGGTCCTTTGGTTTTCCGGTGCGGGTCTGGATCGGCAACTCCTCGTTTCTCCCCTCGGGGATTCGGATACGGTCACCAAAGGCGATATTGTCCTGGCGGTCGGTCATCCTCGCGGATATGATTTTTACGGATCGGTCACCATGGGGATTGTTTCCGGTCTCGACCGAGAGGTCGGAACCGAATCCGTCCGCTATATCCAACATGACGCCTCGATCAACTCCGGAAACAGCGGAGGCCCGATCTATAATCTTCAAGGCGAAGTGATCGGCATCAACGTCAGTAAATACGCTTCCACCGAAATCGAAGGAATGGGTTTTGCCATTCCGATCAACACCGCACTCGCGGTGGTTCGATCGATCGATCCCGGCATGATCGGATGAAAAAAACATCCCGCAGGGTTTCCTGTGGGATGTTTTTATGAAAAAAGAAAATGCCTTTTGCAAGGCATGTTCGGTCGTGATTAGGCTCTGGTGACTTTTCCGCTTTTCAACGCTCTGGCAGAAACGTAAACGCGTTTGACTTGGCCGTTTTCGTCGACGATGCGGACCTTTTGGAGATTAGCCTTCCACATTCTGCGGGTGGCGATCATCGAATGGGACCGTTTATTTCCCGTCATGAAACTCTTTCCTGTAATGGCACAAATTCTCGGCATGGGTATTCACTCCGTTTCCGTAAAGATTTCAGCAACTTATATTTTATCATATCCCGGGGAAATTGCAAGCAATATTTTCCGATTTTCGTTACCCCCTACGGGAAGGCCTTGAGTGATGGTTGTTGCAATTTGGGAAATGTTATGATAAAATGATTATGCCTTTTTTGCCCCTATCGAAAACATCGATCTTTTTCGTCTATTTATGAAGTGAAATGGCTTCACGAGCCCAAATCGGAGGATTTTATGCAAACAGTTCTCATTGACGGACGGTTGCTCAGGCGGATGGTTCTGAACGGCAGTTCGCAATTGCGTGGTAACATGGATCGCATCAACGAGCTCAATGTGTTCCCCGTCCCTGACGGCGACACCGGATCGAATATGTACGCCACCATGTCCGCGGGTGCGAAAGCGGTTCAAACCGTTGACGATCCCTCGGTCGGAAACGTGGCGCGGATTGTCGCGCGCGGCATGTTGATGGGTGCTCGCGGCAATTCGGGCGTCATCCTGTCGCAGTTGTTCAGCGGTCTGGCCGCCGCGCTCAAAGGCACGGACGCCGCCGACAGCGAGTTATTCGCCAAAGCGCTCCGACAAGGCGTTGAGCAAGCGTATTCCGCGGTAATCAACCCGGTCGAAGGAACGATGCTCACCGTTGCCCGCGAGGGTGCGGATGTCTTTTTGAGCATTGCCAAAGAAATCAAAGAATTTCCCCGTCTCTTCGAGTTGTATTTGGAGGAACTCAATGCATCTTTGCAACGCACTCCGGATCTTTTGCCGATTTTGAAAGAAGTCGGAGTCATCGATTCGGGAGGAGCCGGATACATTGAAATCGTCGTCGGGATGGCCCGCGCCTTGAACGGCGAAGCCGTCGATGAAGCCAAAATGGCTTCGGATGGAGCCAACTACGAGAAACCGAAGATGAATATGGACGCCTTCAAAGACGCCCCCGAATTTGGGTATTGTACCGAATTCATCATGCAGATCGACAAACCTTCGGATTTTTCCTTGAAGGATTTCATCGAGATGATTACCCCTCTGGGCAATTCGCTCGTGGCGGTTCAGGATGAAAACATCCTAAAGGTTCACATCCACACCCAAACCCCCGGCGATGCCTTGAACCTCGGCCAACGGTTCGGGTCTTTCATCAACTTAAAAATCGAAAACATGTCCGTTCAGCACACCGAAGTGGTGATGCATGAGCCGACGTCGGAATCGGAACCGTGCGAATGTGGGCACGATCATACCATCACCGCTCCGAAAATCAAGAAGAAGTATGCGTTGATCGCCGTGGTCAACGGCGAAGGCTTGAAAGATACCTTCATTGAAATGGGTTGCGACTATATCGTCGAAGGCGGCCAGACGATGAATCCATCGATCGAAGATTTCGTCAAGGCTTGCGACCAGATTCACGCAGACCACATCATCATCATTCCCAACAACAAAAACGTCCTTTTGGCCGCGGAAACCGCCGCCAAAGTCGTGGAAAACAAAACGGTTCGGGTGTTGCCCGCCAAGACCATCGCCCAAGGATACGCCGCTTTGACGATGTTCGACGGAACGATGGACATCGACCAAAACATCAACGACATGAGTGCGCACATTAAAAACGTCAAAACCGGAGAAATCACTTACTCGATCCGTGATTCCGTGAACAACGGCGTCGCCATCAAAAAAGATGATTTCATGGCCATTTTTGACGGAACCATCGTCGCCAGCGTCGCTTCGCGCCAAGAAGCTGCGGAGTGTCTATTGGATGCGATGGTCGACGATTCCACCGAGATCGTCACGATCATGTTCGGGAAAGATGTCCCCGCCGAGGAAATCGATGCTTTGGTCGGCAAGTTGGCGGACCGTAGTTCTGTCGAAGTCGAAACCATCGATGGGGGACAGGACATTTACTCTTACATCATCTCCGTGGAATAAAGCCAGTCGAAACATCGGCACCCGCAAATCGGGGCCGATGTTTTTTTCTTCGACCGCGGAGGGGACGAATCACCGATAATGTGCTACAATAAAAAAAGAAAGCGGGAGGAGGGATAAGCCATGGAGAAACTTACGCAAGTGAAAGGCATCGGGGCAGCGATGGAATCCCGTTTGCGTGCGGGAGGGGTCCATTCACTCCTTGATTTGATCCATACCTATCCCGTTGCTTATGAAACCCATCGGATCGGTGACCTGGACGCAGCGATTACGGGATTCCCGATCAGTCTTTGCGGAAGCATCGTCCGCTCCGCCGCGGTCGCGTACCTTCGTCGTCGGTTGACGAAGACCACCTTTGACCTGAAGGTCGCGGGACGGATCCTAAAAGTGACTGTTTTCAACCGGGAATATCTGCGCACGGTTTTGAAGGAAGGCGCCGAATGCGTCGTTACCGGCCGTTTGGAATCCGACGGGATCCGTTTCACCGCTTCGGACGTCCAACTCAGGAAGCACTATCGGGAAGGGATTCTCCCGGTCTATCGTTTTCCCCAAATCGGAGATGCGGTATTCGCCAAATGGGTGTTGTCCGCCTTGCCCGCGGTCCAGCATTCGCTTCGGGAGGAGATCCCCGATTTTCTTCGGATCAAGCATGGGCTTCCGGATCTTCCGGCATTTTTGCGAATTGTCCATCAACCGCAGACCGAATCGGATCTCGCCACCGTCACGAAACGCATCAAGTATGAGGAATTGCTGCGATTCGGAGTCAAAATCGCTTGTTTGAAGCGAATCAATGATCGTACCGTCACCCCTCCCAAAACCTATGACATTCAAACCGTCCGGCGTTTCATTTCCGCCTTGCCGTTTGAATTGACACCGGATCAAAAAAACGCGACCAACGAAATTTTCATGGATCTCAAACAACCTCGGCAGATGATGCGCCTGTTGCAAGGTGACGTCGGCAGCGGAAAAACGATCGTTGCCGCGATCGCCGTGCTTGCCGTTGTCACGGCGAAAGAACAAGCAGCCTTGATGGCTCCGACCGAAGTACTTGCCCGCCAACACCACCTTGCGTTGACCCAACTGTTGTCTCCTTTCGGAGTTCGCACGGCTTACCTTTCTTCAGGGGTCAAAGGAAAGGAACGCGAAGAAGTGATCTTGGGTCTGAAATCCGGAACGATCGATCTGGTGATCGGAACCCATTCCTTGATCCAAGAGCCCATCCAGTTTCACCGATTGGGATTTGCCGTTATCGACGAACAACATCGGTTCGGCGTCAAGCAACGGAAAATTCTGCGGGAAAAGGGGTTGACCCCCGACATGTTGTTCATGAGTGCGACTCCGATTCCCCGCACCCTCGCCATCGCGATGTTCGGCGATCTGGATATTTCTTCCATCAAGACCATGCCGGTTGGGCGGAAACCCATCCGCACGGAGGTTTGCGATTTTTCGCAAATGGACCGAATCGTCCGTCTCATTCATGACCAGATTCAGTTGGGACACCAGGCCTATGTCATTGTTCCGTTGGTTGAAAAAAGCGTCAAGACGGAAGCCGCCGACATTGGGGCATCCGTCCGCGAATTTCGGAGTTTGTTGCCCACGGAAGTGAAGGTGGAAGGGTTGCACGGCCGGATGACTCCCGAGGAAAAATATCGGATTCTGGCGAGCTTCGCAGCGGGAGACATTTCCGTGTTGGTCTCCACGACTGTCGTGGAAGTGGGCGTCAACGTTCCCAATGCCACCCTCATGGTGGTTTTGGACTGCGAACGGTTTGGCCTTTCGCAATTACATCAACTGCGCGGCCGAGTCGGTCGCGGAGCCGACCAGGCCACCTGTTTTTTTGTCACCGACGACCTTCTGCTCGGTTCGGACCGCTTTGCGATTTTAGAGCGAACCACCGACGGTTTTCTGATCAGCGAAGAGGATTTGCGTCAACGGGGGCCGGGAGAAGTGTTCGGAGAAGAACAGACGGGCATCCCCCGTTTTCGGATGGCCAATCCCGTGGTCGATCGCGAACTGTTGGAAACCGCCCTTGCTGATGCGAAGGCCGTGATGACGAGTTCGGATCCGGTTTGCCGACGGATGATTCATGAGGCTTTTTCCGAAATCGAAGAGACGAATATCGATTGAATATGATATACTACTTGATAACGAGGTGGATGAAATGATTCGAATCGCAGTGGATGCCATGGGCGGCGATTTCGCTCCCAAAGAACAAGTCGAAGGGGCGATGCTTGCCGTCCGGAAAATTCCCGACATCCAGATCACCCTTTACGGTCAAAACAATGAAATTGCCAAATATTTGACTTCGACGGAACGCATCACCGTCGTCGATTGTCCGTTTGTGATTCCCATGGGCGAAAAAAACCCGGTTAGAGCGATCAAGGAGCACCCCGATTCCTCGATGGCGAGCGCGTTGTCGAGCCTTCGGAAAGGCGATAACGACGTTGCTGTCAGCAGCGGAGCCACCCAAGCCCTCATCACCGGTGCCCATCTTTTGGTTCGCCGAATGGCGGCGTTTCGTCGCACGGCGATCGCTCCGATCATTCCTTCCCTCAACGGAAAAGGGACGATTCTTTTAGATTGCGGGGCCAACCTGGAAATCAAACCCGAACACATGTTGCAACAGGCGTATTTCGCCACGGTCTATGCCAAGGAAGTGCTCAAACGCCCCGATCCGGTGGTTGGCTTGATCAACATCGGAACCGAAGAAGGCAAAGGTCGGGAACTGGAAAAAACCGTATTCGACCTGTTTCGTTCTTCCAACCTGTTCCGCTTCTGCGGGAACGTCGAAACCAAAGAAATCCTCAATCCCCCCTGCGACATCTTGATCAGCGACGGGTACACCGCCGACATCGTCATGAAGACGATGGAGGGGACCGCCAAAGGCATGGGCGAACTGTTGAAAACGGAATTGACCGCTACTTTTTTGGGAAAACTCGGAGCTTTGCTGGCCAAAGCCAATCTGCGACGGTTCAAAAAAAGAATGTCCGCGGAAGAAATCGGCGGAGCCGTCATATTCGGTCTGTGGGCTCCCGTCATCAAGGCGCAGGGAGCTTCGAAGGCTTATGGTTATTCCAACGCGATTCGGCAGGCCGCCGATGTCGTACGGAATGCCGTTTATCCGAAAGTCGCCAAATATGTTCAGGAATCAGGTGTTGTTTTTGGATCCGAAGAATAAACTGTCCGAACTAGAAGCCTATTTTGGGCTTCATTTCCGGGATTTTTCCTTGTTGGAACGAGCGATGACCCATTCATCTTTCGCCAACGAACACGGAACCTTTTCCAACGAACGATTGGAATTTCTTGGGGACGCGGTCCTCGATTTGGCCGTGGGTCGATATCTTTATGACCATCTTCCTTATGATGAAGGGTTCCTGACTAAGAAAAGGGCCCAGGATGTATGTGAAAGTTCGTTGCATCAATATGCCCTCAAATGCAATCTTGGCGACTATCTGTTGTTGGGAAAAGGCGAAGAAAAGAATCAAGGACGGGAAAAACCGGCGGTGTTGGCGGACGCGTTCGAAGCTCTTTTGGGAGCCGTCTTTTTGGACAAAGGATTTGATGAAGTATCCAAAATCCTGAATAAAGTCGTCTTCCCCAACATCAAAGCCACTCTCAATGAAGACGATAATGACTACAAGAGCAAACTGCAAGAATGGATTCAATCCGACAAACGCAGCCTGAATTATGTGATCATCAGCGAATCCGGACCCGCTCATAACAAAGAATTCGTCGCCCGGGTCTATATGGACGAGACGATCATGATGGGGGAGGGCGTCGGAAAAACCAAAAAAGAAGCCGAACAGAACGCCGCGAAAGTCGCGCTTGAAAAGCGCGCCTCGCTTCCAGACGCCGTCGAATGACACCGGAAAGGAGATACCCATGGATTATCGTCTTGCCAAGAAGTGGATTGATGAAGGAATCATCGATTTCAAAGAACTGATTCTGCAAAACTATAAAGATATCGGCCTCAATGAAACCGAGGCATTCATCCTGATCGAACTGCACAAACAGTCCAAGGCCGGGGTCAAATATTTGAATCCAAAAAAGCTGATCAAAAACGTGGCATTGCCGATGGAAGAACTCCTTGGGGTGCTCGATCGCCTCTTGCAAAACGGGTTCCTTTCGATGGAAATCGTCAAGACCGAAGCGGGAAAGGAAGCCGAAGTATTCTCCCTCGGACAGACCGTCGAAAAAATCATCAAACATTCGAACCGAGTCTTGGATGAATTGACCCTCGAATCCCCTAAAACCTATGCCACCAGCGAAGAGGAATTGGTCGACTTGATCGAGAAGCAATTCCAAAAGCAATTGACCCCGTTGGAAATCGAAATCATTCGCAAATGGGTCGGGGAAGATCGCTATTCGATCTTTGACATCAAGAAAGCGCTCCTCGACGCCATCAAGGCAAACAAGTCCTCCCTAAGTTATGTCGACGGCATTCTCTTGAAACGCGCCCATGCGGTCCAAAAAGGAAAAGAGACGCAGTATGCCGCCCAAGAACCCGAAGCCTTGAAAGCCTTTTTCGATTCTTGGATCAAAAAATGAAGCCGGGAGAAGCGCTTGCCATTTATGCGGAAATCGCCCGGATGTTTCCCCAAGCCCGCTGTGAACTGCTTTATACGAATGAACTGGAATTACTCGTGGCGATCATTCTTTCGGCCCAAACGACCGACGAAGCCGTGAACCGAGCCACACCCGCCCTGTTTTCCCGTTTTCGAACGGTCGAGGATTATGCCGGTTCGGAACCGGAGGAGATCGGCGAGTTTATCCGCCACTTGGGACTCTATCAGAACAAAGCCCGCTTTCTTCGTGATGCCTGCCGGATGATCCTCGATCGATTTGACGGAATCATCCCGGCGAATCAGGCTGATTTGGAAAGTCTTCCGGGGGTGGGAAGGAAAACCGCCAACGTATTCTTGTCCGAATGGCACCGAGTCCCGCGAATTGCGGTCGATACTCATGTATCCCGTGTGAGTTTCCGACTCGGGTTTTGCGAAAAAAACGATTCCCCCGAGATGATTGAGAAACGATTGATGGCCCTGTTTCCGGAAAATCTTTGGATCGAGCTCCATCACCGTTTCATTTTTTTCGGACGCTATTTTTGTACTTCCCGTTCCCCTGCATGCGAACGATGTCCGTTTCTATCTTTTTGTCAAGATCCCCATCGGTAAAGCCTTCTTTTTGAAGGCTTTTTATTTTCTTGGCAGCGGTTTGGAATATTACGAATTTTTTCAAAAAATTCTGACATCAAAAATAAGCACCTTCGCATATAATATTCTATGGTCGCCCCAAAAGCACCTTCCTTTTTTTATGGGCAATATTGTGATTGGGACGACACGAAAAATTCAGGAGACAGAGGAACCATGAACAGCAGACTTCAGGCCGAAGTTCGGCGCAGACAAAACTTAACCGTTCAATTTTACCACAGTGCAATCGGAAACAAGTTGAAAAAACGACGAACGGAACTGCGGATGACCCAGCAGACGTTAGCCAAAGGCATTATCTCCAACACATTTGTATCCAAATTGGAAAACAATGTCATTCATGCCAACAAGGAATGCCTGATGATGTTGATGGAGCGATTGGATTTGCCTCTCGATACCGTCAATCTTCCCGAAAATCTGTTGAACATGCTCCATCGATCGGTGGACTGTTACTATTGGATGGATCGGCAGGGATATCGGGACGTAATCGATCAAACCAGATCGGATGATTTTTCGGTTCTCGTCCAAATCATCCGGCTCGGGTACGCGTGCCTGATTCGCAACACCGAAGAAGCCATTCCGCTTTTCAACGACCTTTGTCGGTATTTTCCATCGATGGACGATCAAGCGTTCAGTGTATTTATGGTATATGGCGCCGAAGCCCATTTGCTTACGGGAGATTATCCGATGGTTCGCGAGTGTCTGAATTCGGCGGAACAAATCGTGGGAACCGATCGGCGGTTGGTGGCGATGATCCACCATCATTATTGTCTGTTATATGGGTTCACGGAGGAATGGGGTTCGGCATTCAGAGAAGGTGCCGAAGCGCGGAGAAACTTCGAAGAAACCGGGAACCTTCGTCGGCTGATGAAGATGAACGTCGACCGTTTCCAATTTCGTTTGGCGGACCAAACCGATTGGACGATTCCCTATTCACCGGATCAACTTTCTCTTTTGGACGCTTACGATGTCGACCGCTACCATTTTTTGCGGGCGGTTCTGGAATCCGAACACGAAGACCTGTTTGATAAAATCGAATATAACAGCCAATGGTACCCGGTTTGCCTGTTCTTAAGGTGCTGGAAGGCGCAGTCGGAGGGAAACCAAGGTCGTTTTACGGAACTGATGACCCAATGGGAACGTTTGGAGTCATCCGCGGAGTGGTTGATCGACTACCGTCATCTGCTGGAGTTGTCCGCCAAAGGCGATTTGACGGGATTGAAAGATTATCTCGTCGATGTCGTCCTTCCCCTTGCTATTCAAAAGAACAACCTTTTCCTGATGAAACGGGTCACCGATGAAATTTTCCGGATCCTCACGAAGAAAAAGCGATATAAAGACGCCTGCATTTATGCCGAAAAATTGGTCAAGGAAACAGAACGGATCAAAAGAAAATGGAACTGAGGATTTCCTCGGTTCCATGCGATTTCAAGCATTCATGAGTTTGATCAACTTCCTGGCCAGAAACAAATAGACGATGCCGATCGGCTCCGACGGGGCAAAAAGCGAATGATGGCCCGAAACGGGTTGACCGAGAGGAATCGAACCCAATAAGTCCTTTTCCAAAGCCTTGGCGACGGTCTCGCCTCCGCCTTTGCCGAAGACATCGTGACGGACACCGTCCACTTCGAAAAAGGCCATGTTTTCGATGACTCCCAAGACGTCTTGTTTCAATTCTTTTGCGGCAAAACCCGCTTTGATGGCGATGGAAGCCGCACTAATGTGCGGGGTCGTGACGATGACCATCTTGGCATCGGGAACCAGGTTTTTCACGTCCATCATCACGTCTCCGGTCCCCGGAGGAAGGTCGATCAACAAATAATCCAGATCTTTACTCCAAAGGGTGTTTTTAAAAAAGACGTTGAGGATTTTCCCGAGCATCGGTCCTCTCCACATCAGGACTTTGTTATCACCCATCAAAAAAGCGGCGGAAACCAATTCGATTCCGTTCTTGACGATCGGATACAAATTGCCGTCTTCCGTGCCCTGCAGTTCCTGATCCTCCACGTCAAAGATTTTCGGGATGTTGGAACCATAGACGTCGGCGTCGATGATGCCGACTTTTTTCCCGATTTCCTTCAACGCCATGGCAAGGTTGGCGGTCACGGTCGATTTCCCGACGCCGCCTTTGCCGGAGGCGATCCCCAAAATTTTCAACTGCTTTCCCAATCCCGGAATCCGCATTTGTTCGTATTCGATGACCACCCCGGCAAAACCCAAATCCATTTTGATGATTTTTGCGATCAGTCGCGTCATGACAGCGGTATATTCCGGGGATTTGACACCAATTTCCAGCAAGAGCACCACCGCGTTTTTTTCGCTGTCGATGCCGAGATGCTTGATGGCATTCGTGTCTTTCAGGGTGGTTCCCCGACTCGGATCGACCACCGTCTCGATGCGAGAGCGGATTTCTTCGAGCGTATAAGCCATGAATATTCCTTCTTTCCGGTGTTAATTCATTCCTATTATACCCGTTCGAGGGGTATTTGTCCAAAAAAATGTTCGGATTTTGGCATCGATTCTGCCGGCACGCGGAAAGTTTTGGTATAATGGAAGCACAAGATTAGTTGGGGGCGATGACATGTACCGATGGATATTGAAAAAGGCAGTTCCGTTGCCTGATGTCCGGAAGATGAAAACCGCCGTTTTCGTCGGCCCCCATCCCGACGATATCGAAATTGGAGCGGGAGGGACTGTCCACCGGATGGTTCTTCAAGGCGCCGTGGTCACCTTCGTTCTATGCACCGACGGCCGCAGCGGAACCAAGGATCCGGTTTCGGAAGGAGAACAGATCGCTAAAATCCGTCGCTCCGAAAGTCTTGCGGGCGCCGCCCGATTGGGAGTCAAAGATGTCCGATTTTTGGATTTTCCCGATGGGGGAGATTATTCGGAAAGAGACTTGTCGCGGAAACTGGCGGAAGTTCTCGCCGATATCCGCCCTGAAATCGTTTTTTGTCCCGACCCGATGTTGCGGTCGGAAATCCATCCCGACCATCTTCGTACGGGAAACGCGGTGAGAACCGCGGTCTTTTGGAATGGCTTTGCATCCATTTTGCGTCAAAACGGAATCCCCTTCGATCCCCAAAAGGTATCTCAAACGCCCTCTCCGGCTTTGGCCTATTTTTACACCGATCATTGCAACCGGAAAATCGCCCTTTCCGGTGCGAATGTCAAGGCGAAAACGGAAGCCATCCTTTGTCACAAGAGCCAGTTTTCCGGCCTCGGTGCCCCGGAAGTTCAGGGGATGTTCCGTTATCTCAAATTGCGACAAACCGCAATGGGTTGGTCGGTTCTGCGGCTTCAGGCGGAAGGTTTTTTCATGATGGCTCCCCTGCATCAACATGCGTTTCCGGAGGTCTTGAATTTTTAGTCATGGATAACCTCGCGTCAAGAAGAATTGCTTGACATAACCGGAAAAAACCGATATAATAATTTCGCTGTGTCGAGGTGGTTTTGATGAAATGGGCTACCAAAGAGTTGCGGAAACTCGTTCATATCGACAACCGATTTCAATACTCCGTCGACTTGACGGATTATCTGCAAGAGGACATGGCTGACTTGATCGGGATTTCTCCCGTGACGGTCGAAGGCAATTTCCATTATTTGGAGGAAGAAGACCGTTATCTGTTTCAGGTGACCGTGGAGTGTACCCTCACCATGGCTTGCGCCATCACCCTGGAACCGGTCGATGTCCCGCTCCGTTTCGCGACGGATTTGGAGTTTGGACACGAAATTTCGGATGACAATACCTTGCCGATCATCGGAGATACCATTGACCTTGACCCGGCGATCTTTGCCAGCATCTTGATCGAGAAACCGATGCGCGCGCTTTCTCCGAATGCATACGATCATTATGAGGAAACGATCGTTGGACTCGATGAAGATGAAAAAATGGAAAACAATCCGTTCGCACAATGGAAGAAAAAACCGTGACAGGAGGTGAAACAACATGGCAATTCCTTTCAGAAGAACAAGCAAGGCCAAGAGAGATTCCCGCAGAGCCCATACCAAATTGAGCGCTCCGACGATGGTCGTTTGCCCGAACTGCGGTGAACTGACGCTGTCCCACATGGTCTGCAAGAAGTGCGGTTTTTACAAAGGCAAACTGGTTCTCGCCCCGAAGCCCGAAAAAACCGACAAAGAGAAGAAGTAAACGACTTTCATCGAAAGAACAAAGAAGCGCTGACTAGGTCGGCGTTTTTCTTTTCTCGGATTCCCTTCTGTCGTAGGGAAACGAAGGTTCTTTCTTGTTTTTTCCATGCTTCTGTGTTAGCATTGGAGAAGGTGCTTTTGAACGAAAAGATCCGGTTCGGATCCAGAAAGAAGTCGTTGAAGACCATGTCGGAACATATCACCGTGCTTCTCCGTGAAGCCGTCGAACACTTGAATATTCGTCCCGATGGCGTCTATGTCGATGCTACTGTCGGAGGCGGCGGACACAGCGAAGCGATTCTTCGTCGTTTGACCACGGGTCGGTTGATCGGTTTCGATCAGGACGACTACGCATTGATGGTTGCGGGTCAACGATTGGCCGGATTGGGGAATTTTTCCCCCGTGAAGGCCAATTTTTCCCGTTTGCGGGAATGTTTATCGGAAATGGGAATTCGCCGAATCGACGGGATCGTTTATGATCTGGGAGTATCCTCCTTTCAGTTCGACATGCCTGAACGGGGTTTTTCCTATCAATCGGATGCCCTCTTGGATATGCGAATGGATCCCTCAGGTCCGATTACGGCTTATGATCTGGTCAACGGGGCGGACTCCGCACATCTGTTGGAAATATTGTACCGTTATGGGGAAGAAGCGAATGCAAAACAGATTGTCAAAGGCATCCTGAAAGCACGCGCGACGGCTCCCATTCGTACAACCTTTGATCTTGTCAATGTCATCAAATGCAGTCTTCCTGATAAAATTCTGTCCAAAAAAGGCCATCCCGCCAAGCAAACCTTCCAGGCTTTGCGGATTGCGGTCAACGATGAACTCCGTGTGTTCGAAAACTCCCTTCTACAAGCCATCGAGCTTCTCAACCCCGGGGGACGGGTGGTTGTAATCACGTTTCATTCCTTGGAAGATCGGATCTGCAAAACGATTTTCCGGGAAAAATCCACGGTCGAAATTCCGAAGGGACTGGCAATCATTCCCACGGAAAAACCCGTTCTTTCCCTCGTCAACAAACATGTGATTCTCCCCTCCGAAACCGAACAAAAAGCCAACAATCGGGCCCATAGCGCGAAGATGCGCGTGGCCGAAAAAAATCCGTTCTGAACGTTATTTTAGTTGACAGTGCAGGGGCCATATGATAGAATATTTTTGCACTGTAAACGCAGGTGTAGTTCAATGGCAGAACATCAGCCTTCCAAGCTGATCATGAGGGTTCGATTCCCTTCACCTGCTCCAAAAGACCATCGACCCTATGCGATGACATAGGGTTTTCATTTGTCGGAGACGGCGTTCCAACCGGATCCGATTCATCCCACGGAAGAGTATCGAAGTGGCTGTAACGAGCTTGACTCGAAATCAAGTTGCCTGCAAGGGCACGTGGGTTCGAATCCCACCTCTTCCGCCATCTGGTCCATCAGTCATCTGATTTCAGATAGATCAACATACCAACTATCGAGATGTAGCGCAGTTTGGTAGCGCGCTTGGTTCGGGACCAAGAGGTCGTGGGTTCGAATCCCGTCATCTCGACCAGTTTCTCAAATTAGGGCGCTTTTCGAATGAAAAGTGCCTTTTTTTTGCGTTGATGGTTTGTATGTCGGTGCCGTTTTCGGAAATTGGGTATTCGTCAAATGTTAACACTCTGTGCAAGCGGGGTGTTAACATTTGACGTATACAATTATGAGGTATACGTCAAATATTAACACTCTATTCAATCAGGGTGTTTTTTGATAATCTTGAGTGAGGTCATCATCGTGGGAGGGAACCAAGATGGGGGAACATTATACGGATCGGGAGCGGCTGGACGCGGTGAAGAAATACCGGGCGTCGGGAATGAGCGCGAGCGAGTTCGCAAGGAAGGAAGGATACAACCGAAGCACGTTCAAAGATTGGGTCGGAGCGTATCAGAACCTGCAAGGGGACTTCATCCGGATCGATACCGTCGATGAAGAACCAGGGACGTTGATCGATGAAGAAAATGTCAAAATGAACGTGTTGCGAGACGACGAGGTGACGAAGACATCGAGCCATTTCAGCCGATTCGATCATTCGATCGTGGTGATCGAAACAAAACAGATGAAGATCACGACGTCGCTGGCGCAGGCGCTGCGGATCGTGGAGCTGATTCATGATCGATTATAGAGAGGTGAAAAAGATCTACTTCTATGGACAGACGATCGACATGCGGGCGGGGATGCATAAGCTTCAAATACTTCTGGGGTGCAATTTCTCGCCGATCGCGATGATGAACACGCTGTTCGTGTTCTGCGCGAAAGACCGGAAGACGATCAAAATCTATTATGAGAACGAATACGGCACGTGGCTCCTGATCAATACGATGAGTTATCTGAAATACCAGTGGCCGGAACTCGAGCAGGGAAAAGGGTATCGGGTGGCGGATATGAAGGCGATATTGAAAGGGCTGAAGGTACTCGAAGCGAAAAACAAGGAAATCGGGTACTGAAAAGAATAAGTTACTATATATAAAATATATAGTAAAAGTAAAAAACATGTGATATACTATCCGTATGGACCTCCACGAAGCGTTACAAGAAATCGAACGGTTGCGTCAAGAAAATCAAATCTTGAGAGACGAAAACGAGACGCAAAAAAGTCTCCTTTTCGACTTGAACAAGAAATTGAACGAACTCCTGAAAGAAAAAGCGAACGTGACGGAAAAATATCAGATCGAGCGGATCAAGACGTTCCTTCCGAAGACGGAAGTAATCCAGCCGACCGTTCTCAATGAGACGGAGCAGGTTCTCCGCGAAACGAAAGTCCGGAAAGCGAAATCGCCGCATTTTTCGACCTACGATTTCGAACGGCACGTGACGGAAGTCGTGTACGAAAAGCCGGATTTCAGCGATTGCCCGATCTGTGGCGAAGCCTTGGCGGTGGCCAGTGAAAAGGTTCGCTATGTGGTGGAAGCGATCCCGGCGACGCTAAAAGTGACGAAGATCATCAAGCAGAGCCTGAAGTGCCCGCGGTGCAATGATCAAAACAACACCTTGTATTATCCGCTTTCGAAGGCAACCTTCCCAGGCAGTATCCTCACGCCTTCGTTCGCGGCGTACGTCGCTTATCATAAATATGAGTTGGGGATCCCGTTCGAACATCTGAGCCGGCACATCAACGAGACGCTGCAGATCGCGATCGCGAAACAGAACCTGGCGACGTACATGGCGAAAACGGCGAGTCTCCTGCGGCCGCTGTATGAGCGGATGAAGTCCGACTTACTGCATACGAGCACGAAGGTCATCTACGCAGACGAAACGACGCTGAGCGTATCGAAGCGCCCCTTGGAAGACAAGGAACGCAAAAAGAGTTATGTTTATGTGTATACGAGCAGTTATTATGACGCGCAGATCGCCATATACGACTTTCACGAGTCCCGATCGATCGATCAGACGGCAAAATGGCTGAAAGACTACGAGGGCGTGATCGTGTGCGACGATTACGCGGGATACACGAAACTTCAGAAGGCGAATCCGAAGATCCGGCTGCAAAGGTGCTTTGCGCATGTCAGGCGGCGCTTCATGGACATCGTGAAGGCGCTGCCGGAAGCGAAGAAGCAGGAAGGGCACGCGTTCAAGATCTTAACGGTCATTGGCAAGCTGTTTCATTCCGAATCTCTCTATCGGGAAAAAAAGCTTCTCCCGAGCGAGATTCGGAAACGGCGGAACGAAGACCATCCCAAGATTCTCAAGGAGCTGGAAGCGCTGATTTTTGACCACATCTACAAACCGGGTTCGGCGATCGAACAGGCGGTCGACTACACGAAAAAGGTGTGGCCGGATCTATCGACCTATCTTTCTTCGGGATACGTAGAGATTTCCAACAACATCGCGGAACGCGCGGTGAAACCGTTCGTCATCAACCGGAAAGTGTTCATGACCGCGGGATCGTATGACGGGGCGCGGTACAGCACGCTTCTGTTTTCGATCATCCGCACGGCGAGAATCAACGACCTGAACGTCTCGCGCTATCTGGAGCACGTTCTCGACCACATCGGCAAAAAGCCCCTGGAGGATCTTCTTCCCTATTCTCCGAACATCATCAAATCGTTCCGAAACCCGTGAAAATCCGCCAATTTCCGCCACCGACGGATTTCACCCCGCACACAAAAGCACCCACTTTCGCATCAGCGCAAGTGGGTGTTTTTTTGCGATGAGTCTTTTTGACCATTCTTTATAATTTAGTCGTGTAGATATTTGACGTATACTGTAAACATTTGACCTATACAAATAATCGAGAACCAACAAAAAAGCCCTCCGAAAAGGGCTTGTTGGCGCTCCAGATGGTGGTCCAGGCCAGAATTGAACTGGCGACACATGGATTTTCAGTCCATTGCTCTACCAACTGAGCTACCGGACCATCAAGATGGCGGTCCCGACGGGATTTGAACCCGCGGTCTCCAGTGTGACAGACTGGCATGTTAACCACTACACCACAGGACCATTGGTTGCGGGGGAAAGATTTGAACTTTCGACCTTTGGGTTATGAGCCCAACGAGCTACCGGACTGCTCCACCCCGCGATATGTTGTTTTTGCGCTATTTAATAATATCAAATGCATCTGTGATTGTCAACAAAAAAAACGCATTTTCGTCGCAATGAAAGCCCTCGTCCGGCAAACCGTCGCTTTGAACGAAAGACCCCTATTTTCCGAGTTTGAACCCTCCTTGGAAAAGAAAAACCCGAACAGGCAGTGTCCGGATTCGTGGCATTTGGTGGAGATTGACGGGCTCGAACCGCCGACCCCTTGCTTGTAAGGCAAGTGCTCTCCCAGCTGAGCTAAACCTCCGTGGATGGAGTATGGAGAACTCAAACCGCCGAACCCTTGCTTGTGAGGCAAGCGCTCAACCGGCGGAGCTAAACCCCAAGTGGTACCCAAGGCCGGACTTGAACCGGCACGGCATTTCTGCCAATGGATTTTAAGTCCATCGCGTCTACCTATTCCGCCACTCAGGCATCAAGGATGGTGACC
>Ga0116154_10001694_pt1 | contig 17974 bp, 19 predicted proteins | sample AD_UKC030_MetaG_FD_89898 | JGI IMG/M metagenome (GOLD analysis project Ga0116154, IMG submission 89898) | Active sludge microbial communities of municipal wastewater-treating anaerobic digesters from USA - AD_UKC030_MetaG | ecosystem: Engineered > Bioreactor > Anaerobic > Digestate | place: USA...
CATCGAGCCGCTCCTCGGTTTCCTCGGCACGATCACGGGCCTCATAAAGGCGTTCATGGCGTGGGAGCATGCCGGCGCGAACATCACCGTCAATGCGCTTGCTTCGGGCATCTACCAGGCGATGATAACGACCGCCGCCGGCCTTGCGATAGCGATCCCGCTCTTCCTCTGCTATAATTATTTCATAAGCCGCATCAAATACATGTCCAACGAGCTGAACAACCACTCGGTCCAGTTCATGGAACTCATCGTCGAGCTGAAGGAGGCGGGGAATCTTTGAAGATACAGGGAAGGAAGGGATACCTCTTCACCCTAGAGAACGTGGCCATGACCGATATAATCATGAACATGTTCATCTTCTTTTTCATCTCGTTCAGCCTGCTCTACACGTTCAGCCCGCAGCGCATCCAGAAGCTCGACGTAAAGCTACCCGAAGCCGATAACATCGTCCCGATAGAAGAGAAGAACCAGATAAACATCTCGATCACCGGCGACGGCGCGATCTACCTCGACAAAGACAAGGTAACGTCATCCGGGTTGAAGGAAAAACTGGCCGCCAAGCACAAGGCGAACCCGAAAGCCACGGTCATCCTCAGGGCGGACAGGGCCGTCCGTTTCAAGCAGATAGTGAGCGTCCTCGACCTTCTTACCGAACTGAAAGTGACCCGCCTAAGTATTGCCGCCATAAGCGACCCGGCCAAAGGCCAGGCCGGCATCTCGGTCGGCGAGTAACGCGTGAGCGCATCGGCGATTCTTTTTATAGCCCTGGGGCTCGCTATGGACGCGTTCGCGGTCTCGGTGGCGGGCGGGGTGGCGATAAAGCGGCATAAGCTGAAGAGCGCCCTGAAATTCGGTGCGTATTTCGGTTCCTTCCAGATGGCGATGCCGGTCATCGGCTGGGCAACCGGTTTCCGGCTGAAAGGGTTCATAACCGGCATAGACCACTGGGTCGCGTTCGGATTGCTCGCCTTCATAGGCGGCAAGATGATATACGAATCGTTAAGGATAGGCGAAGAGGAGAAATTGCCTTCGTTCGGGCACAGGCAGATGCTCGTTCTGTCGGTGGCGACAAGCATCGACGCGCTCGCCGCGGGGCTGAGTTTCGCTTTCCTTCAGGTCCCGATAATCCTGCCGGTACTTGTGATAGGGGCGGTGACATTCTCGCTCTCGTTCATCGGGGTGGTAATAGGCAACACCGCCGGGCATTTCTTCGAGAAGAAGCTCGAGGCCGCCGGCGGATTTATTTTAATAGCGATAGGCATAAAAATACTATTGGAGCATCTGCGCTGACATGAAGACGATAAGGTTAAGGCCCGTCGACGCGACGGAGAAGATAATGCTGCGCCTCGAGAAGAAGGGGCTCATACGGACGTTGCGCCCGACCGCGAAGATACTGCGCAGGACGCACAGGGACGGGCTCGTCGACACGATATATTCGTCGCCCGTCGAGCACGGCACGCACAAGCTCATATGCGTCCGCTCGGATAACGCCGCGCGCATAATGCTGAACTCGCACCCGCACCACGAGGAGTTCATTATCATAAACAATACGGGGCGCAAGCTGAAGCCGGTCTGCATGATACTGGGCCTGCGCAAGCACGGGGACCTCGAACGTAAGGCAAAGTCCGGGCGTCTCTGCGCGAAGGACTTCATGATGCTGCGCCTTAAGTATAACGACCACAGGACCTGCATATTCACTATGCTGAAGGATACGGTGCACTGCGAGATCTCTGAACCGGGAAAGGGCAGGCCTTCGATATTCTTTGTCAGCGAGCCGACGAACCTCCCGATGCACGACGCCGACCTCGCCGGATACGTTATAAAGGTATAAAAAATGATAGGGACGGACATACAGACGATAGTAAACGCGGTAAACCAGCATTCCGCCTGGACATTCGTCGTCGTCTTCTGGGCGGCGGCGATACTTAGTCTCGCTTCCTGCACTATAATAAGGATACCGGTCGTCATAGGCCTCATAGGCGGCGCGGCGAACTCCAAAAAGAAGGCCTTCCTGGTCACGATGTCTTTCGTCGCCGCGCTGGTACTTAGCTATACCTTGCTCGGCGTGCTGCTCGGGATGATAGCGACGCTCGGAAGCAGGATGATGGGCCTCAGCAGGTATTTTTATTATTTCGCCGGTTTCGCGGTGCTTTTTATCGGGGTCCAGATGGCGGGCCTTATCAGGATAAAGCCGCTTGAGGCGTTCGCGGCAAGGGCTTTCAGCGTAAAGCACGGCGGCGTCGCCGGGGCGTTCGTGTTTGGCCTCATATTTGTCCTTTTCGAGGCGCCTACATGCCCGGTCTGCGGGCCTTTTCTCGTGGTCATCGCGAGCCTCGGCATCATAAAGGAAGATCTCTTTTATGCCGTCATGCTGTTCTTTACGTACGCGCTCGGGCAGAGCCTTCCGATAATCATGGCGGGGGTATTCAGCGGCATAGTCAAGTATATGCACCCGAAGGTGGAGGTTATCGAGAGGGTCGCGCCGGTCATCGGCGGGAATATCCTGATAACGCTGGGCATATTAATATTCATACTGGGGTGAAAATGACAGGGGCAGGGAAGATAAGGAATTACCTGATAACCGCGGCATTCATAGCGGCCGTATTCATCGGGCTCAGGCCGCAGGTCTCTTACCTACTTTACAGGCGCGCCGGGGATTACATGAGCGCGACCATGGTAAAGGACGCGGCAAGGACATACAGAAAGGCGCTTTTCTTCAACGCGAAGGACGTCGACTCGCGTAACTGGCTCGCGTACTGCTACGATATCCTCGGCGAAAGGGAGAAGGCCGTCGCGGAATACAAGATCGCCATAAAATACGACCCCGATAACGTGACCGCTTATTTCGACCTCGGGGACATCAAGAGGACGGAAGGGGATATCGCTTCAGCAAAAGAGTATTTCAATAAGGTGCTCGACTGCAAGAAGAGCCCGAATATCACCGACGGTAATTACAAGTTTTACATGCGCTCTGCCCGCCACATGCTGCGCATAATAAAAGAGAAATACGGGGATCTAGCCCGCTGACGCTTGACATTGCGCTGCGTGTATGATATATTAAGTCTATTCTACCCCACCGAATACCTGTGGAAAATCAAACTTCGGAGAAGGAATTAACATGCAAGAAGAAAAATTATCCGACGATATCAAGAATATCGTCAAAAAATGGGAGGGCAAGAAGGGCAGCCTCATAATGATCCTGCACGATATCCAGAACCTTTACGGGTACGTGCCGCGTGCGACGTCGCTCCAGCTCTCGAAATACATGGACGTGCCGCTCGCGAGGATATATGAGGTCATTACCTTCTACCACTTCTTCAAGCTCCAGCAGCCCGGAAAGCACATGGTGCAGGTCTGCATGGGTACCGCCTGCTACCTCAAGGGCGCCTCGGACCTGCTGCACGAATTGCGCGATATACTCGGGGTGCGTGAGGGCGAGACGAGCAAGGACGGGCTTTTCCAGCTTGAGGTCGTTAGGTGCCTCGGTTGCTGCGGACTCGCGCCCGTAATGAAGATCGACGAGAAAGTTTACAGCAAGGTCAGGAAAGACCGCGTCGCGGACATAATTGCCGAGTATGAAGAGGAGCAGGTCGCCAAATGAGCAAGATAACGAGGGAATCCCTCGAGAACATAGCGAAGCAGAAGAAGCCGGAGGATAAGAACTGGATAAAGGTCGGGATGTCGAGCTGCGGCATTGCCGCCGGGGCCGACAAGGTGTTCGATGTCCTTACCGAGGAAGCGAAGAAGCGCAATATCAACGTCATCGTCAAGAAATGCGGCTGCGTCGGGATGTGCTCCGTCGAGCCGCTCGTTGAGGTCAACGTCGAGGGGATGCCGCAGGTCACGTACGGTAAGGTGAACGGCGAGGTCGCGGTGCAGATCCTCGAAGAGCATATCCACAGCCATCGACTGGTCAACGATCATATCTACGACATACAGGTAAAGAAATAATGGACAAAAAGATCATATATGTAAGAGATACCGATTTTACATCCGACAGGACGAAGGATGTCCACGCGTTGCTGCTCAACGGCCTCAGGGACCGCGGGATGCAGGATTCGGTCCAGGCGGTGCGCGTCGCGGACATAGGCGCGTACGGCCAGGGAGTCGTCGTGAAGGTCCTGCCCGATACCACCTACTACGGCGTGAAGGACGAAGACATCGGTCGCATACTCGACGCGGTAAAACAGGGGACGGCCGTCAAGGAGCTTACCTCGCGCAAGGAGCCGAAACAGCTCAGGATAGTCCTGCGCAACTGCGGCGTCATAGACCCCGAGAGCATTGAGGAATATATGGCAAATGAGGGCTACCAGGCGCTGAAGAAGGCCCTCCTCGAGCTTAAGACGCAGGATAAAGTTATAGAAGAGATGAAAAAGAGCGGCCTCCGCGGAAGGGGAGGCGCCGGTTATCCGACCTGGATGAAATGGAATTTCGCGAAACAGATGCCGGCCGGCCAGAAGTATGTCATCTGCAACGGCGACGAGGGCGACCCAGGCGCATACATGGACAGGAGCATCCTCGAGGGCGACCCGCACTCGGTGGTCGAGGGGATAATGATAGCCGGCTTCTCCGTCGGCGCTTCGATAGGATATTTTTACATCAGGGCGGAGTACCCGCTCGCGGTAGAGAGGATACAGAAGGCGATAGACCAGTGCTACGCCAACGGACTTCTCGGCAAGGACATACTCGGCAGCGGTTTCAACTTCGACCTCGAGATACGCCTCGGCGCCGGAGCGTTCGTATGCGGCGAAGAGACAGCGCTTATCGCCTCGATAGAAGGAAGGAGAGGCACTCCGCATCCGCGCCCGCCTTATCCTTCGGTCAAAGGCCTCTGGGACAGGCCGACAGTAATAAATAACGTCGAGACGCTCGCGAATGTCCCGTATGTGATAAACAGGGGCGGAGACAACTTCGCAAAGGTCGGCACGCAGACCTCCAAGGGCACGAAGGTATTCGCGCTTACCGGCAAGGTAAAGAATTCCGGCCTCGTCGAGGTGCCCATGGGCACGACGATACGAGAGATCGTATTCGATATAGGCGGAGGAGTGCACAACAACAAGAATATAAAAGCGATCCAGACGGGAGGCCCTTCCGGCGGCGTCATACCGAAGGATTTCCTCGATACCCCGGTCGATTACGAGAATTTACAGAAGCTCGGTTCGATAATGGGCTCGGGCGGCATGATAGTCATGGACGAGGACGACTGCATGGTCGATATCGCGCGTTTTTACCAGAGGTTCTGCTTCGACGAATCGTGCGGAAAGTGCTCGCCGTGCAGGATCGGCACCGCGCAGATGCTCGGTTTCCTCGGCAAGATATCCGAGGGCCGCGGAGAGATAGGGGACCTCGATAATTTAAGGAGGATAGCGCAGTCGATGCAGAGGGCCGCGCTTTGCGGGCTCGGGCAGACTGCGCCGAACCCGGTCGTCTCGACATTAAGGTATTATGAAGACGAGTACAAGGTGCATATCCTCCAGAAGAAGTGCCCCTCGAAGAAGTGCCGCAACCTGCTGAGCTACAAGATCATCACGGAGAAATGCAAGAAGTGCGGCCTCTGCTTCATGAACTGCGAGGCGAAGGCGATAACGGGCAACAAGGATGACGGCTACACCATAGACATGAACAAATGCGTCCGCTGCGGCAGATGTTTCGAGGTCTGCAAGTTCAAGGCGGTAGGTAAGGAATAGAAAATGGCAAAATCCATACAGGCGAAGATAAACGACATACTGTTAAGGGTCCCCGAGGGGACGACTATACTCGAGGCGGCAAAGAGCGTCCAGATAAAGATACCGACCCTCTGCAAGCATCCGGACCTTCCGCCGTCGGCGAGCTGCGGCATATGCATCGTCAGGGTCAAGGGCTCGAACAAGATGCTCAGGGCATGCTGCACGCCGCTCGAGGAGAACATGGAGATAACGACGCACGATCCCGAGATAGTCGCGATCCGCAGGAGCGTGCTCGAACTGATACTTTCGAACCACCCGAACGACTGCCTCATCTGCGGCCGCAACAACAACTGCGAACTGCAGAAACTCGTGGCGGATTTCGGCATATCCGAGGAATATTTCCCGAAGATAAAGAGGGACCTCCCTAAGGACGACTCGACGAAAGCCGTGGTGCTCGAGCCGGAGAAGTGCATACTCTGCGGCAGGTGCATCTACGTCTGCCAGGATATGCAGGACGTCTGGGCGCTGTCTTTCCTGCAGAGGGGCATCAAGACGAGGTTCTCGCCGGCGGGAGACATACAGTTATCCGAATCGCCTTGCATCAAGTGCGGACAGTGCTCCGCGCACTGCCCGACGGGCGCGATACTCGAGTATTACGACACGCCTAAGGTCTGGAAGGCGCTGCAGGACCCGGATAAGCACTGCGTCGTCCAGATAGCGCCGGCAGTAAGGGCGTCCATCGGAGAGGCGTTCGGTTATCCCGGAAAGAACTTCACCGGCAAGCTCTACGCGCTGCTGAGGAGATTGGGTTTCAAGGCCGTCTTCGACACGAACTTCGCCGCGGATGTCACTATAATGGAGGAGGCGAGCGAGTTCGAGCAGCGCCTTGTGAAGGGCACGAAGCCGCTGCCGCTCATCACGACCTGCTGCCCGTCGTGGGTGGACTTCATGGAGAAGTTCCATACCGACATGATCGAGCACTTCTCCTCGTGCAAGTCGCCGCATGAGATACTCGGCGTTCTCTCGAAGACATATTACGCGCAAAAGAACAATATCGACCCGTCCAAGATAGTCATGGTCTCGGTTATGCCCTGCACCGCGAAGAAGTACGAGATAACGAGGAGCGACGAGATGCACGCTTCGGGCTACCAGGACGTGGACGTTGTCATGACGACGCGCGAGCTCGCGGGCATGATAAAGCAGGCAGGCATCGATTTCACGAACCTTCCCGACGAGGAATCGGACACGATCCTCGGCGAATATGCGGGCGCCGGCGTTATATTCGGCGCGACGGGCGGTGTCATGGAAGCCGCGATAAGGACCGCGAACTATTTCATCACCGGCAAGGAGCTCGCCAAGGTAGACCTCGAGGCGGTAAGGGGCCTTGAGAAGGTCAAGGAAGCCGAGATAGATGTCGGCGGGAAGAAGATACGCGTCGCCGTCGCGCACGGCATGGCGAACGTCGAATATGTTCTGAACAAGGTAAGGGAAGCGAAGAAGGCCGGCAAGGAGATGCCTTACCATTTCATAGAGGTAATGGCGTGCCCCGGCGGATGCATCGGCGGCGGCGGACAACCCTACATGGTCACCGACGAGGTCCGCATGATGCGCGCGAAGGTCCTATACGAGGACGACAAGTCAAAAGCAGTCCGTTGCTCGCACCAGAACCCTTACATCAAGCGGTTATATAAGGAGTTCCTGGAGAAACCGCTAAGCGAGAAGTCCGAAAAACTTTTACATACGACCTATAAAGGAATGCCTATCTACAGGCGTTAACGAAGGTTTAAACCTACGGCCAGGATCGCGAAAGCGGCTGAAACCAAGGGACCAGGAAAGCAATCTTACCCGGTTCCTATCCAGGAGCCGGGTAATTTATTATAGTACATGTTCCAAACAGGAGGAAAAGATGGACAAGCGGATCGGATTTATGGGAATAATCATCACAGACAGGAAGAACCAGGCGGCGGAAGTGAATAAGGTCCTGTCGGAGTTCGGGAGCATAATACAGGGAAGGATGGGGATCCCTTATAAGGAGCGGAACTGCTCGGTCATAACGATCATCGTGGACGCTACGACCGACGATATCGGCGCGCTGACCGGGCGCCTCGGCCTGATAAAGGGCGTCTCGGTAAAGTCGGCGCTTAGCAAAGGGAAATAAATGATAAGCGCACCGAAGTCGCTTCGCCTGCAGATAGGCATCTTCGGCAGGACGAATGTAGGCAAATCCAGCTTCCTGAATTTTATCGCCGGGCAGGATGTGGCCATAACCTCCCCGGTAGCGGGCACAACGACGGATGTCGTCGAGAAATCGATGGAGCTCCTCCCGGTAGGGCCTGTGGTATTCCTCGATACAGCGGGGCTTGACGATGTTTCGGTGCTTTCGGACCTGCGTCTGAAGAGGACCGCGAAGATACTCGACAGGGCGGATGTCATCACGCTGGTTACCGAGGCGGATTCCTGGACGGAGTACGAGGCGAAGACCGTCGCGGAGGCCGCCGTAAGGAATATTCCCGTAATAATAGTCATAAACAAGTCAGACCTGAAAGCCCCGTCGGAGGGGTTCACAAGGAAGATGCTCGAGATATCGCCGCGCGTTATGTCGTGCGCATCGCTCGATTTCGGAAAAACGATCGCCGATAAGGGCAACTCGCGCGACCCGGGCGTCGACAGGTACAAGAGGTTCCTGCTCGAGGTATGCCCGGAGGATTTCCTGAAACCGCCGATGTTGATGGGCGACCTGGTGCCTAAGGGCGGGGTCGCGGTCCTGATAATTCCGATCGACAAGGAAGCCCCGAAGGGCAGGCTGATACTTCCGCAGGTGCAGGCGATAAGGGACGTGCTCGATAACGGCGGCATGTCGCTCGTCGCGAAGGAGACGGAATACATTACGGCGCTCAAGAAGATGTCAGGCCCGCCCGATATAGTCGTCTGCGACTCGCAGGTTGTCGACAGGATGGCCAGGGAGACGCCCCCGGGCGTGAAATGCACCACGTTCTCTATAATATTCATAAGGTACAAGGGCGATCTCGTCGAGATGGCCCGAGGCGCCGCGTCAATAGATGCGTTGAAGCCCGGCGATAGAGTGCTGATAGCCGAGGCGTGCAGCCACCACGCGATCGAGGACGATATCGGCCGCGTGAAGATACCGCGCTGGCTCAAGAAATACGCCGGCGGCGAGCTCGATGTCAGCGTATGCTCGGGCAGGGACTATCCCGCGGACCTGTCGGAGTATAAGCTCATAATACACTGCGGCTCATGCATGATAACCCGCAGGGAGATGCTGACAAGGATAGGGAAGGCGAAGGAAGCCGGAGTGCCGATAACAAATTACGGTTTAGCTATCGCGCGTTCACAGGGCGTGCTGGAGAGGGTCCTATCGCCGTTTCCCGGCGCGCTTAAAGCATTCAACGATGAAACGGAAAGGATAAAAAAGGGAGCCAGCAGATGAAGTATATCGACGATGACAGGATACAAGGCCTGCTTTCAGGCGCCGAAAATACTCCGGCGGACAAGATAAAAACCGTATTGAAGAAGGCGCGCACCCTGAAGCGGCTCTCGCTCGAAGAGACGGCCGCGTTGCTCGCAGTCGAGGACCCGGAGATCGTAAAAGAGATACACGAAGCGGCCGCATTCGTGAAGAACGAGATATACGGCAACCGCATCGTGCTATTCGCGCCGCTCTATATATCGAATTTCTGCGCGAATAAATGCATATACTGCGCGTTCCATTCGGGAAACACGGAACTCAAAAGGAAATACCTCAACGCGGACGAGATACGCGGACAGGTCGAGTGGCTCCTGAAGAGAGGGCACAAGCGCATACTTGTCGTCGCGGGAGAGTCCGGGATCCCGGGGAAGATGCCGATAGAATATTACACCGAGGCGGTCGGGGCGGCGTATGCGGCGCGGGTCGGCCCGCATTACATAAAGAGGGTAAACATAAACTGCGCGCCGCTTTCAGTCGAGGATTTCAGGAAACTCAAGGCGTCGCAGATAGGCACGTTCCAGCTGTTCCAGGAGACCTACCACGACGCGACCTACAGGAAATGCCACGTCTCGGGCCCGAAGAGCGACCCCGACAACCGCCTGGACGCGATAGACCGCGCGTTCGAGGCGGGCATAGACGACGTCGGCATAGGCCCGCTCTACGGCCTTTACGATTATAAGTTCGAGACGCTCGCGATGATGATGCATATCGAGCACCTCGAAAAGAAGTTCAAGGTCGGCCCGCACACGATATCGGTGCCGCGCATAGAGCCGGCCGTGGGCTCCGAATTCTCGCTCCATCCGCCGTACCAGGTCTCCGACGACGAGTTCAAGAAGCTCGTCGCGGTCATCCGACTCTCGGTCCCGTATACGGGCATGATACTCACGACGAGGGAGACCGCCAGGATGCGCGATGAGGTGATAAACCTCGGCATATCGCAGATAAGCGCGGAGTCGAAGACGTCGCCGGGCGGATATTCCGACGACGAGAAATGGGACGGCCAGTTCTCTACGAGCGACAAGCGCAGCCTCGAAGAGCTTGTGCTTATGCTCGTTGAGCATAATTACATACCGAGTTTCTGCGCGGCATGCTACCGCAGGGAGAGGACAGGCGAGAGCTTTATGAGCCTCGCGAAGCCCGGCCTCATAAAGGGCATGTGCAGCGTCAACGCGCTCGTTACGTTCAAGGAATACCTCGATGATTTCGCGTCTCCTTCAGTCAAAGCGGCAGGATATAAGCTTATCGAGAGAGAGACGGTAAAGCTCGACGATAAATCCCGCGCCCAGACGGCAAAGCTCTTCTCGGCGGTCGACGCAGGCATGCGAGATGAATACGTATAAAGACGCCGGATATTTAGGAAAGATACTCTCTATCGAAGACGAGGAACAGCTGCAAAAGCTGTTTGACCGCGCCGACGCGGTCCGTAAACAATACGCCGGCGACGCGATAATCCTGCGCGGCCTCGTAGAGTTCTCCAACCATTGCGGAAGGCATTGCTATTACTGCGGGCTCAATGCCGCGAACAAGTCCCTCGAGCGGTACCGCCTTACCGATGAAGAGATACTGGAAAGCGCCGCAAAGATCGCGTCGGATAACATCAGGACGGTAGTCCTGCAATCGGGGGAAGACCCCGCGCTCGACCCGCAGCGTCTCGCCGCCGTCATCAGGGAGATAAAAGCAAGGAACGGCATCGCCGTAACGCTCTCCGTCGGGGAACGGCCCCGCGAGGATTACGCATTATGGAAGAAAGCCGGCGCCGACCGCTATCTGCTGAAGATCGAAACCACGGACAAAGGGCTCTACGACTCGCTGCATTCCGGGATGAGTTTCGACAACCGCCTGCGCTGCCTGCGCGACCTGAAGGAACTCGGTTATGAGACCGGCTCCGGCATAATGGTCGGCCTGCCCGGGCAGACCCCGCGCTCGATAGCCAACGACATATTATTCTTCAAGGAATGGGGTTTCGACATGGTCGGCATCGGGCCGTTCATCCCGCACGGCAAGACGCAGCTCGCCGGAACTCAGCCGGGCGATGTCAACCTCGTGCTGAAGACGCTCGCGCTGACCCGAATTGTCATGAAAAAGGTAAACCTGCCCGCGACGACCGCGTTAGGGAGCATAGAAAAGGACTACAGGGCGGACGGGCTGAAGGCAGGCGCGAATGTGCTTATGCCGAACTACACGCCCGCGAAATACAAGAGGCTATACGAGATCTACCCGAATAAGAGGTGCATAAGCGAAGCGACCGGCGCGTGTGCGCCGTGCATGGGATCGCTCGCTGAGTCTATCGGCAGGACTATCGCTTGAACTTACGCTTGAATGTTCCGAGGAGGCCTATAAGTCCGCTTCCAAAAAGGAGAAGGGAGGCCGGTTCAGGGACCGGCTGTACCTCAAAAACCGTCGTATCATCACCTGATGCTATGAAATTCGGCGTCCAACCGTTGAGCGTATAAACCGAGTAATTTGCGTAAATGTCCCATAATCCCACCTGCTTGACGGTATCCCACTCATCCAGTTGTATCCAGGCGTCCTGGAAACCGCTGGGGTACAATTCCTGGTCAAAACCAACGACGCTAATAGACGAGGGATCGCTTTGTGGCACCCATCCGGCCGAAACGGTCATCGTAGGGTAGAAACCCTGGGCTCCCGCGAACTCAGGCACGTCGATATACAGCCACGGCGTTTCGTTGTATCCGAACGAGGACTGCAATTGCGTGCTTCCGGAATTGGCTACCGTATAGACGTTGAAATCAGCATGCGCGACTGATAAAAACGTGTCGAACGAAAGGACTAAAAAAAGACAAAACACTATCGCGGACAATCTTTTAGACATCTTTCTCAACCCCCAATTTTGAATGTAGAGCAATTATACAGGAGGATAGGGGAGCTGTAAAGAGGAATATATTGCGAATAGATGGTAATAATAAGTAGCTAGGGAGTATCCCTCGCCATTTTTTGCTTGACAAAAGATACCAATATGGTATCATTACCCCATGAGCACAAAACTGGTAACGAGGAACACGGATTACGCGGTAAGGGCGCTGTGTTACATGGCGGCGCGCGGGAAGAGGGAAGAAGGTGTCACTTCGGTAACGGAACTTGTAAAAGAGATGGGAATGCCGAGGCCGTTCCTGAGAAAGATCCTCCAGAAGCTGAACACGGCGAAGCTTCTTATATCGCAAAAAGGAAAAGGCGGAGGGTTTAAACTCGCGAAACCGGCGGAGAAGATATTCATTACCGAGGTCATGCAGATATTCCAGGGGCCGTTCAAGATCAATGACTGCATGTTCAAACGTAAGATATGCCCTAACAGGAAAGGGTGCTTCCTGAGGAGAAAATTGGAAGCGATCGAAGAGTACGCGGTCGCGCAGTTGAAAGGTGTGACAATAAAGGAGATACTGAATGGATAACAAAATGTTTTGCAGGCAGTGCGAGCAGACCGCGCAAGGGACGGGATGTACCGTACAGGGAGTGTGCGGAAAAACATCAGATACCGCGGTATTGCAGGACCTCCTTATATACGCGCTTAAGGGCATCGCCGTTTACGGCAATATGGCGCGCGAGTTGGCGGTGAGGGACAGGGAAGTCGACCTGTTTGTAAAGGAAGGCCTCTTCACGACCGTCACGAACGTTAATTTTGACCCGGAGCGCCTCACGCAACACCTGAACCGGGCGTATGAGATCAAGGAAAAGATCAAACGCCTCTTCCTCCAAGCCTACAAGAAACAGCACGGCAAGGAATTCGCGGACAAGCTGCCCGCTCCCGCCGACTGGAAGCCCGTGGACAGCACGGCAGGACTCGTCGAGCAGGGTAAACAGGTGGGTGTGCATGCCTGGCCCGCGAAAAACGAAGACGCGCGCAGCCTGCAGGAGCTCCTCCTTTACGGGTTGAAGGGCATGGCCGCCTATGCCGACCACGCGTCGGTGCTGGGCCTTGAGGACGAAGAGGTGAATTCCTATTTTTATAAGGCGCTCGCGAAGCTCGCCGAGGACAACCTCACCGTTGAAGAGCTCCTCGCGATGAACATGGAATTCGGAAAGGTCAATTTCAAGTGCCTTGAACTTTTGGACAAGGCGAACACGGGGCATTTCGGCAACCCGGTGCCTACCGCGGTCAAACTTGGCGTGAAGAAGGGCCCCGCGATAATCGTGACGGGCCACGACCTTCTCGACCTCGAACAGCTGCTTCAGCAGACCGAGGGCAAGGGCATAAACATCTACACGCACGGCGAGATGCTTCCCGCGCACGGTTATCCCGCGTTGAATAAGTACAAGCACCTGGCCGGGCATTTCGGGACGGCATGGCAGAACCAGCAGAAGGAGTTTGAGGGAGTTCCGGCTATGTTCCTGTTCACGACGAACTGCATACAGAAGCCCCGTGATTCATACAAAGCGCAGGTCTTCACTACCGGCCTTGTCGCGTGGCCGGGCATCGAACATATTCCAGGGTTCGACAAGAAGGACTTCTCCCCGGCCATAAAAAAGGCGCTTGAACTCGGCGGGTTCCCGCAGGATAATATACAAAAGGAGATACTCGTCGGTTTCGGGCACAACGCTGTGCTCAGCGTAGCCGATAAGGTCATCGAAGCGGTAAAAGGGAAGAAGATACGCCATTTCTTCCTGATAGGCGGATGCGACGGCGCGAAGTTCGGCCGCAATTATTACACCGAGCTCGCGGAGAAGGTCCCGCAGGACTGCGTGATACTGACGCTCGCGTGCGGCAAGTTCCGCTTCAACGCGCTGGAATTCGGCGATATAGGCGGGATCCCGCGCCTGCTCGATGTCGGGCAGTGCAACGACGCCTACTCGGCGGTGAAGATAGCGCTGGCGCTTGCGGACGCGTTCAAGTGCGGCGTGAACGACCTGCCGCTGTCACTGGTGCTTTCATGGTACGAGCAGAAGGCGGTCTGCATCCTTATAACGCTGCTTTCGCTCGGCGTGAAGAACATACGGATAGGCCCGTCACTGCCGGCGTTCACTTCGCCGAACGTGGTCAAGGTGCTGGTCGAGCAGTTCGGAGTCAAGCCGATAACAACCCCGGACGCCGATTTGAAGGCGATCCTGGGATAACAGGGAGGGCAAGGAGATGGCATTGGTAGGGATAATAACGCTCATGTGGATGAGCCTTTTGCTGGCGATAAGTTATTTCGTCTTATTGACGGCGGAGAAGGCCCCGGAAAAGTTAAAATCGTTCGGAAAGTTTGTCGGCGCGGTGCTTATAACGGTGTCATTGGTCATCGCGGTAGCAGGTATATCCATACTCGTTACCGGAGCCAGCCCGATATCGTGCCCGATGATGGGTGATATGCAGAGGGGACGCTGTCCTATGATGGGCGGTATGATGAAAGACGGCAAGATGCCGTGCCCGAAGATGAAGGGCGGAATGAGGCCGCCTATCAAGATGCAGGAAGACGGATCGCCGATAAAATGCAATTGAAAGCGTAAGGCATAGCCGTCTTATTTTCACCCACCCTATAACGTGCCGGCTTGACAAACAGGCCGGCACGTCCTATAATATAGTCCCATCTGTTAATTAATCAAAAAAAGCAAGGAAAGATGCAACTTTTAGGCGTTGATTACACTTTATTGACGGATCCTTTGTCATTATTTTTCCTTTTTGTGGTACTGCTCGTCTCGGCGCCGGCCGCTGTATATTCGGTCGGGTATATGAGGGGAGAGTACGGAAGGGGAAAGAAAGCACTGCTATGGGCGCTCCTGGCGGCATTTGTGCTGTCGATGGCGCTCGTCGTCACGTCGGGGAACGCGCTGGTCTTCCTCGTGGCGTGGGAGCTTATGTCGCTGGCATCGTACTTCCTCGTCGTCATCGACCACCGGCACGAAAGATCCGTAATGGCCGGTACCATATATATCGTGATGACCCATATCGGCACGGCGGTCATTACGGCGGCTCTCCTAATAATGTCCAATTACGCCGAGTCGTTCGATATTGCCGCGATGAAGGCCGCGTCCGCATCGATACCCGCGAACATAAAAGACCTCATATTCATATTGTTCCTCATAGGTTTCGGGACGAAAGCCGGTATCGTCCCTCTGCATGTCTGGCTGCCGTATGCGCACCCGCAGGCGCCCAGCCATATCTCGAGCATAATGTCAGGCGTGATGATAAAGACCGCCGTATACGGCATGCTGAGGTTCGTTTTCATGACCCTCGGCATCGGGCCGCAATGGTGGGGAAACCTCGTGCTGCTTCTCGCGCTCGTGTCGTGCCTTGCCGGGATAATGTATGCGCTGATGGAGCATGACCTTAAGAAACTTCTCGCCTATTCCAGCGTCGAGAACATGGGAATAATCATGCTCGGCATCGGCGCGTCGATGGTATTCATGAAGATGGGCATGCCGGCGCTCGCGGTAATGGCGCTTTGCGCGGGCCTGTTCCACCTGCTCAACCACGCGGTATTCAAGGGATTGCTTTTCCTCGGAGCGGGCGCGGTATATAAGGCGACCGGGACGCGCAATATCGAGCATCTCGGCGGGCTCATAAAGAGGATGCCTGTCACGGCTGCTGCGTTCCTTGCCGGGTCCGTGGCGATATCGGGCCTGCCGCCGTTCAACGGATTCGTAAGCGAATGGCTGACCCTGCAGGCGTTCTTCTACGGCGCGGCCAATTCGGGCGGAAGTTACAAGATATTCCTTTGCGTGTGCGCCGCGCTGCTGGCGCTCACCGGGGGGCTGGCCGCCGCGTGCTTTGTAAAAGCGTTCGGCATAACGTTCCTCGCGCTACCGAGAAGCAAGGCGGCCCAGTCGGCGCAGGAAGCGCCGTTATCGATGAAAGCGCCGATGGCATTCCTGGCGGCGACGGCCCTGGCGTTGGGCCTTGGCGCGCCGTTCGCGGTGAAATATATTACGGGTATCGCGGGTTTCGCGATAGGAGCGCCGGCCGTTGATGCGCCGTTCTCATTCCTCATAAAGACGAATTGGATCGCCGCCGCGGTATTGGTCTTTGCCGCGTCCTGCTGCTATGCCGCGAGGAACAGGAGAGCCGCCGAATGCAACACCTGGGATTGCGGGTATTATAAGCTGAGCCCGCGCAATGAATACAGCGCGACCGCGTTCTCGAAGCCGCTTCGAATTGCCTTCAGCTTCTTCCTCATGCCATACAGCAAGACAGAAAAGATAAGGGATTCGTTCTACCATGTCCGGTCGTTCAAGTATGAGGTCTTCACGACGCCTGTATTCAGGAAATATATCTACGCGCCTGCGGTAAGTTTATTGTTCGTCGGCGCGAGGAAGCTCAAAAAGATACAGCCGGGCAGTATCCATGTTTATGTGGCGTATATATTCGTGACGATAGTGTTGCTCGTGATATTTATGGGAAGGTTCTGATGAGAGATCCGTTGGTCATATTGCAGGCGCTGGTGCTGATAGCCGTATCACCCCTGGTGACCGGTATGATAAGGAAGTTAAAGAACCTTATCAGGCTCAGGAAGGGCCCCGGCATCTTCCAGCCGTATTATGACCTCGCGAAATTGCTCCGCAAGGAAGAGGCGGTATCGCGCGACACGTCCTGGGTGTTCACGTGCGCGCCGTATATCGTCCTGGGCACCGTTCTCGCGGCGCTTTTCATAATACCCGCCTTCGGACCGGGCATATCATTTGACGGCGCCGGAGACCTGATAGCGCTCGTGTTCCTTCTCGCGCTCGGGAGGTTCTTTATCGCGCTTGCCGGGCTCGACGCGGGAAGCTCATTCGGAGGCATGGGTTCGTCGAGGGAGATGTTCATATCAAGTCTGGTTGAGCCGGTCGCCCTGCTTGCCGTATTCGCCGTCTCCCTCGCTGCCGGGTCGACGATGCCGCGGGCGGTCGCGTCGGTGGAAACGCTGAAATTATCGTCGCTCGTTGCAGCCGGCGCGCTCTTTATCGTCACTCTCGCGGAAACCTCCCGCATCCCGATAGATAACAGGGAGACGCACCTCGAGCTGACGATGGTGCACGAGGCGATGGTGCTCGAATATTCTGGGCGTTCGCTCGCGTTAATAGAGCTTGCGTCGCATATAAAGCAGGTGCTGTTCTTTTCGGTGATAGCGGCGGTCGCGTTACCGCACGGCAATTACGCCGCAAAGATGGCCGCGATAGCGATAGCGGTCGCGTTGCTTGAGGTGTCGATGGCAAAGATGCGCCTTTTCAGGGTAGTGGACCTAATGGGTTTCTCATTCGTGTTTTCGGTTATAGCGGTGGTCATCTCCGCGATGGGGTTTTAATATGGCGGTAGGGCTTATACTTTTCGGGATACTGATGATGGCATTCGCGATGGTCGCGGCGAAGAGGATGTCCGCGCTGATATTCGGCTTCAGGGCGCAATCGTTCTTCCTGTTCCTGCTGACGTTCATCCTCGCGTTCAGGGAGAATTCCACGCAGCTCTATTTTATTACGACGATGCTGTTCGCGATAAAGGTCGTGCTCGTGCCTAACTTCCTGCGCAGGGTCGCCCGCAGGATAAAGGTCAACGAGGACCTCGGGCTCTCGGCGAACCCGACCGTCTCCATATTCGCGGCGGTGCTGCTCTCATACATGGCATACCTTTTTACCGGAAAGATACTGTCGTTCCCCGGCGAATTCGAGAACAGCGCGTTCTTCGTTTCGCTCTCGGTGACGATGATAGGCATATTCCTCATGATGGCGAGGATGAAGGCGCTCGCGCAGATAATCGGGCTGCTCGTGATGGAGAACGGGATGTTCCTTGCGGCCGCAAGCGTGTCGGGCGGGATGCCGTTCATAGTCGAGATCGCGATCTTCTTCGATATTTTGCTCGTGGTGATAATACTCGGCGTGTTCGTCTTTAAGATAAACAAGCTGTTCACTC
>Ga0116154_10001698_pt1 | contig 17949 bp, 10 predicted proteins | sample AD_UKC030_MetaG_FD_89898 | JGI IMG/M metagenome (GOLD analysis project Ga0116154, IMG submission 89898) | Active sludge microbial communities of municipal wastewater-treating anaerobic digesters from USA - AD_UKC030_MetaG | ecosystem: Engineered > Bioreactor > Anaerobic > Digestate | place: USA...
ATGTTCTGGCGGAGCGTCAGGGAGGCTTTGGCAGGACCCGGGGTAAGCGGGTCCGTCACTATGACCGATGCATACTTCACGATTCCCAGTGCCAGACAAGCATCCTGCTGTCCGCTCCAAGAAGCATCGAGATAGACCGGATACCCGAGCTCCGGAACAGATCGCGTGATCGCATGCTGTCGTATCAGCGTGGAGCGGCTGATGAACGCCCCGAGGTTTTCCGGTGCAGGATCGAACAGCAGATCCTGCACCCCTTCAGCAGTGCAGTCTTTCACAAGGCCGACAATCCCGTCAAGGGTTGCGTCCCGGATAACCAGCGGGCACCCGTGCTTTCTGGAAAGCGTACACATCTCCTTGAAGTTCTCCCTGGTCGCCGCATGGAGAAGCGGCCGGTAAGAGCCACAGTGAACAAGAGCGGCAGAGAGCGCGACAGGATCCTTTGAAATGAGAACGGGGGGCAGGTGTGCCTGCTGCTGCTCGACCGTTGCAACAGCTTGTGCAAAAGTCTCTGCAATTCCGCTTCTGTTCTCAATCGCTATACCGCTGAAACGGAGGTCGGTTCCCACACGGGTAAATTTTTCATCCCGCACTCTTTTCGTGACTGCGGCAATCTCCTCCGTTGTCTGCGTATCGCTGACACGGAAGATGATACCAGGAGAGTGGTAAAAGGTCTTCTCATGCCGGTACAGGACCGTCTCTTCCCCCACTCTGAACGACCGTTCACCGACACCAATTTTCACGAGCCGTATCGGGGGACGGGTTGTTGCGCCCAGGATCGATTTTGCCTGGTCGTCAAGGTACGGGCACAGGTCCACATCGGTTTTTCCGCCGGCCAGTTTCATGGCGAACGTGAGACAGGTGGGGTCTCCGCACTCCTTGCAGTTCTTTTTCGGCAGCAGCTTGTAGATATCGAGCGCCTTCAGGGCCATTTTACCGTTCCCCCGTTGGATCAACCCGGGGTTTCATACTGGCAAATGCTTCCCGGAGCATCCCGATCGTTTTCGGATGCCGGACACAGATTATCTCGGCTCCTGCGGCGGCGGCAGCGATGCCGGTATAAAACTCCCAGTTCACGGCCATCTCTTCCTGTATCACGGGGTCCGCTTCCCTGACCTCCCGGATGCTGAGGGTATCTGTTGGTGAACAGATGATGGGCATTGCGAGATCTGTGTCTCCTTTGAGTGCAGCAAACCTGATTCTTTCCATAGCGGAGTACGAATATTCAAATCCATACCCGAGTGCTCCGGTGTATGGATCGATGACAATCTGATCGTTACGGATGCCGATCTCCTTTAAGAGAATGCTGAGCTGTTTTGCGAGATTAACATCAATGGGTGACTGGGCGATCAGCGAGTGGTTGTAAGCGAGCGCAGCCGCGGCGATACTGCGGTACCGGCTCGCTTCAGCGGTACCGAGAAGCAACCGTTCTCCCTGGCCGGCCTCCCCGCAGCGCTGAAACACATCGCTGTCGATCCCTGGTTCATTGCTCCCTTCAATGATCAGGGGCAGGCTGCTTGCCGACAGGACCTTTTCGACTGTTTTTCCAATGGCAGCAATATTGGTAAAATCGCGCTGCCGGGTACTATTCAGGTGCAACCGGATGAGATCTGCCTTGTAGCTCATATCCGCGGTTTTTACCCACCCTGCAAGATCGTTGACAAGATCTCCGCAGAACGTTCTGACAATCGGGGACCAGTAGTGGGGATTATCACATACTTCGAACGCGATGAGCGGAGCCGGGGATGAGTGATCTTTTGCAATGAAGGGAAGGCTGGTGCCGCCACCAATACAATAGGAGACGCGGCGGGTTCCTCCTTCAGCTTTTGTCGCGCCGAGCATAACATTTCCGATCGTCCCGGACCAGCCAAACTGGATTTCGGATACCATAATGTCTCACACCAGGGGTTTCATGGTCAGCGCCGGGTGCCCGACCTTTTCGAGGTAGACAATCAACTCTTCAATCGTTGTCGCTTTTGTCTCGTCCGCGATCTTGTCGAAAAAACCAGAAAGACCCTTGTCAGAAAGCTTTTGTTCAAGCCGGTCTTTGAGTTCTTCCTTTAGCTGGGATGGTATCCAGACAAGACGCCCGATGCCACCTTCTCCCTGAAGGAAACGGTCTGAAAGAATATAGTTTTTTGAGATACCGGCAAACCCGGGTGTCTGGGCACCACCTCCGATTGTTCCGGCGAGGGTCGAGAAGGACATCCCGGAAGGGGTTACGCCTTTGAATTCACGGTTCACGACCATGATGCCGTTGACTTCCGGGAGCATCAGGGCAATCGCCTCGAAACAGCCGCAGCAGGTCATGGGATATTCCATGACGGAGTAGAGTGAACACCGGTCAATTTCCCCGTGACTGGCCTTCCTGACAAAGCGGTTCACGCCATCGAACTCACCGTTCAGGGCATTGATCTCCGTACCCTTCTCAACCGGCTGGTTTGCTCCGGCAGGCGATATCTCGTATGCAATTTTTCCGTCAAGCCAGCTTATTGCCCCGCACAGGGCCGGCCGCTCCGGCGTTATCACACAGACATGGTTGGGGGCAAAGGTCTGGCAGAGTGTACAGGAGTAATAGGTATTCACGTCATTGTCCCGCATACCCTTGATCCGTGCATCGCGTTCCTCATAGACTCGTTCGGCCTCTTTTTTTGCCGCTGCCACTTTTACCGGGTCCGTAATCAGCGTAACCGCAACCGCATCAAGAAGTTGCGGGAAGTCCATGCGGAACTTGCTTGCCAGCAGTTTCCCCAGATGTTCAATCCTTACTCCCTTGGCCACGGCCTCTTTGGAGATCCGCACCCAGATAAGGTCCCGCTGGGCCACGTGCCAGGTCCCCTCCCCGTAATTCACGAAATTGTGGATCCTCCGCTCCAGGACCGGCTCGTAGTCCTTTTTCATGGATTTTCCGGCAACGTCGATCAGGATACCCAGGGGGTTTGCAGATCCTTCCTTCATTGAATCTATCTCGGGCCCGATGACCGTAACCCGTCCATCCTCTATTTCACCGGCAGGACGCGTCCTGAGCAGTTCAAAAGCGGGAGACCGTCCCCCGCCAAACTCCACATACATCTCCTCTTTCCGGATACTCTTTCCCTCAAATGCCGGGGAACAACCCATCGGAATCGGGATAGCAGTGACATTGACCCGGATACCTTTTTCCTCCATTCCCTTTCTGACAGCATCTTCCGCTGCAACAGGAATCCACGCACCACCCCGGTAATCCCCGACGGAAAGGATAGGAATTCCCAGGAGCCGCATTCCGTCCACAAGGGCGATCTCATCATCTGAGAGGCCGGGAAACACAATCACAATCGCTTTTGCCCGTTCAGCTGCATACATGAGGAGCCGCTGGGCATCTCCCGGTGTCACCCCGCCGAACATCATGGCAACACGGGCAATGACATCCACAAAATGAACACCGGAGGCAGGTGTGGAGCCAAGGGGGACAAGCCGATATTCGAGACCAAGCCTGACGCCATTATTCAACAGAGCGGGAATGACCGGGCCGGCAAGAAAGGTAAGCATGTATTTTTCCTGGAGTTCCCGGCATATGGCAGCAGCTGTTCCGGGGCTTTCCGAAGAACCGATTACCAGGGCAAGACCAAGGATTGATCCGTCGACAAGGGAGTACCCGAGCTTGCGGATGACCGTGTCAGCAATGAATCCCGTGTACGGGGCGTTTTCCCTTCCCCTCTTTGCGGTTTTTTCTGCCAGGAGAAATTCGGAAGCAACGATCGGGTTGTTACCGGTCTTTAAAAAAACCTCCCGTGCGGTATTCTGGTCGTGCACTGCAGTACCGGTCAGTGCAAATGCTATGGGCAGGTGGTACGCTGTATCATCGTATACGAATGTTTTTTCAATTGCCGGGAGGATCTCTTTCAGGTGTTCTTCCCCCCTTTTTTTTGCCAGCTCAACGTCGGTCATTTTTATCTTCCGTCCCTTCAGGGTTTCCCGGTATGATAGATATAGTTTCGTCATAGGGTAAGGGAAAAAAGACTCAAGAGGAACCGGTCTCATTTTTTTTACAAAAACGTATATCCCGTTGAAATGTACATGCTGATGATTGAAGGTATTCGTATGTGGATAACATCATCACACAAGGTTTTTTGCGGTTTACTGCTGCTGTTTGCAGCCGCCTGCGTCCTCCAGCCGGTGATGGCGGACAACAGGACTATTACCATCTCTTACCGCGGGTCCGGCGGGAGTTATGTTGGTGATACGGTCGTTTTTGACGGCCGCAACACGTTCGGGAACACGACCCTGCTCAGGATAACCGGACCTGGTCTCCCGTCAAAAGGCGTGCCGGTTAACAACCTCAACGGGGTTGAAGGGACGGCAACATCTGTCGGGGTTGACCAGAATGGCATGTGGAAATTTGTCTGGTATGCGTCGACCGTTCCTGGTATTGAAAAACTTGCGACCGCACGCTACACCTTTACCGCAGTAGACTCTCTTAATCCTGATAACTCCGCGAGTGCCTTGTTTATGCTGAGAAAACCAGAATACTCGATCTCTGCTGTTCCGAACCCTTCAAAACCGGGTGATTATATCGAGTTGATCGGGACTGCAGAACAGGGCATAACCTCTGCAAAAATCGATGTTAAGGATGTTTCCGGAGCAGTCCTGCACACGTTCACGTCGCCGGTCGGTTTTTCCGGTTCCCTGAGTTATGGTTTCCACAGTGATATGGAACCGGGACAATATACGGTTACGGTTAGTAATCCGGCACTGAAAGCTCCTTTCGGTACGACCATTTCGGTTGTAGCGGAGGAGACAACGCTGCCGGTCACGACCGTTATTGCAATGGAACCGGGATCTGCCCCCCCCACCAAGGAGGTAAATATGGTGATTACATCTGCGCAGGTACCTGAAACAAGCCCGGTAAGAACACCGGGTTCACCATTAACCGTCATTTCAGTACTGGTGACCGGTCTGATTCTGGCATCAGTTATACGGCGCTAAAAAAGTCAAAAAATTTTTTAATAGGGTATGGGAGCAATCCAGCCACTCATTTTTTGCTCGAATGTCATCTCCCCCTCGCGCCAGCCCTCCCCCCAAGGTGGCTCAATCGCGCATGTGATCCCTCCTCCATCCATGGACGTCGATTTTTAGGATACCGGGTAATCGCAACCGGGGCGCCATAGCGGCGGGGCGAAGCCCCGGGAGCGTCATCATTGTCTCGAGTGTGCCTGGAATACTTTTTTGATCAAAATCTTAAAGCTCCATCTCAGGCAGATTTCACGTCATGAATTCAATTTTGGGTTGGTGGTAAAAATGAGACTATACCCTTTTAAAAAACCCCTGATTCCCGTTCACTGTCCCCATGTTTTTCCTACCATAATCTATATCGATGAATACAAGAAGACAGGTACCCGCCAACCTGGTGAATACCTGTGAAAAAATTCTTTTTTATTGCCCACATGCCAGACACACCCGGCTCCCTTCACCGGGCGGCAGAGATCATAAAAAAATATGACGGGAATATCAACCGGATCCAGTTCGACCGCCGCATCGATCCCGGTACTGTCTTTTACGAAGTCACCGCAACCGCGGAAGCATACAAGGGTATAACACGCGATCTGGCCGGTATAGGATTCCTCCAGACCTCGCTTAAACCCCCCAACTTCCTGAAGTTTGCGGTGTTCCTTCCCCACCGACCCGGTGCCCTCTTTGAATTCCTTGGGTATACAACATCAGCAGGAGCCAATATCGCGTATATAGATTTTGATGACAAGGGCAGGCATCCGGACCGGATGACGGTCAGTCTGAACCTTGAAGATAGTCCGGAAGTCGATCTGCTCCTGGAGCAGCTGAAGTCGCGGTACCGGCTGGAGATCCTTGAGTACGATACAACCGGAAAACATCTTGACGATACCGTCTTCTATGTGCGGTACGGCCAGGCTGTGCGTGAACTTGTCGGGGAGTCTGAAGATAGTTTTATCCTCTCGTTCCTGGCTGATACCAATCATATCGCCCAGGAACTGACGGAGAGGGGTTCCGATCCTCGGCAGGTATTCGAAAGCGTGCTTGCCACCGGCAGAACGATGAACACGACTAGTGGCGAAAAGTTTTACGCGGATGTACAGGTTTTCCCTGTCACGGAAGCAATGACACTATTTTGTTTCCAGCTTCCCTGCGGGGGAAATATTTTCCTTATCAGGAACCATGACGACATGATCATGATTGACACGGGATATGGTATTTACCACAAGGATGTCACCGCGATGTTTTCCCGGTATGGTCTTTCTGACGTTCCCGGCCTTTCCCGCATCATTGTCACGCACGCTGACGCGGACCATTGCGGTGCTGCCGGTTTTTTTGCAGTTCCTGCATTCATGCATGCGGGGACCCGCGAGATCATCCGGGCGAATAACCGTGCTTATGGCTCGCGAAACGAGCATTCGCTTCTTGAATCGTTCTATACCAAGATGATCAACCTCTTTTCCCGTTTCAATACTCCTGCCAGCATTCGCTGCTTTGCAGAACCCAAGGGGGTAATGTGCGGAATATTCCCTGTCATTGGTACCATTGAGATCGGCGACATCAGGCTTGAGGTGCTGGAAAGCCTTGGCGGGCACACGGTCGGTCAGATCTTTCTCTATTCCAAAAAACAGGGCCTGCTCTTTGCCGCGGACAGCGTGATCAATTTTGCCAGTCTCTCAAAGGAGCGGGCGGAGTACAGTTCTCTTGCTGCGTTTCTCGTCACGTCAGTCAACGTGGACAGCGAACTTGCAACCAAGGAACGCAGAGCGCTTCTTGAACTCGCACGGGAAACGGATGAAGAACTGAAATTAGAGGGGAAACGGTGTCTTGTGTGTGGAGGACACGGGCCTGTCTCTCTCCTGGAGAACGGGAAACTTGTTCCGGCCGGAACGATCGAGCGGTACCGGCCGTAAAGAACCAGGCGATGGCAGGATCGCCGTTTTTTCTCCTGGGCGCCATCGGATAACACAGTGACCAGATCCCCCGGGCAGGTCTTCACCAGCTGGAAAATAACTGACCGCTTTCTCTGTTGAGGTCGGCGATCACCGAACAGGATATCCGGCCCTGATTGTGGAGACTTATGAAAAATCCCCCGCCCAAAAAAACCGTTCATTGAAATCGTCCTGTCACGAGGCGACCGGTCATTGAGCGCGTTCTATAACTGCCGGCCTCCCCCGACGCGTTTTACCACCGTCAATATCAGACATACCATTTGAGAAACCATCCATAACGATCTCTTGCCCTGGGGGGAACGAGTCAGATGGAGGTGGTTTGCCTTTCCTCCGTTTGCCGGCAGGATAATGGTTGCGGTTTGATTGGTTTCGTTAATTGTTTCCGTAAGATTTTATGGCGGCCGGTTGTCCCCGTAAAGGAAATTTCCTGCGAAATTCTCATCTACTTTGTGGATACATCTTTTGTGCGAGAAGCATGGAAGGTAACCGGGTTCAGGAAATGATGCAGCTGATGGCATCGAAAATCAGGGGTATTGCAAATAGTATCTCTGACACAGATACAGAAAAATTCATCCGGGAACTGCTCAACGCGAAACGGATATATGTCATCGGGGCCGGCCGATCCGGGCTTGTTGCAAAGGGGTTTGCCATGCGGCTTATGCACCTTGGTCTGCGTGCCTATGTAGTTGGGGAAACAATAACGCCGGCGCTGAATAAGGGAGATGTTATGGTAATCTTCTCGGGGTCAGGTCGTACTAAGACGGTGGCCGATCTGGCTGAGACTGCGCATGACATCGGCGGGAGAATCTGCTTGATCACATCCAATGCGGAATCACGGATCGGAAAGATATCAGACTGTATTGTTATCATCGAACACCACCGCGAAGCGGTTGAGAACGAGGCTGAAGAGTTCGAAATACGGCAGATGATGGGGGAACATAAGTCCTTTGCACCCCTGGGGACCCTGTTTGAAACAGCATCGATGATCTTTGCCGATGCAGTGATCTCCCGCCTGATGGAGATAACGGAAGTGGATGAGAGTGCCTTAAAGAACCGGCACACCAATATCGAGTAGGACGGATGTTGCATATGGTTATGAAATTCTCTGAACGGGTTACCGGTATCGAGATCTCCGGTATACGGAAAATCTTTGAGGCTGCCGGCCCTGATTCCATTAACCTTGGCCTCGGGCAACCTGACTTCGATACACCGCAGCACATCAAGGATGCTGCGATCAGGGCAATACGGGAAGGAAAGACCGGGTACACCACCAACAACGGTATACCGGAACTGCGAGCCGCCATCAGTAAAAAATTCAGAACTGAGAACGGGATAAAATATCACCCGGACCAGCTCATCATCACTGCCGGCGCAAGCGAGGCGCTTCATATTGTCATGCAGGCTCTGCTGAATCCGGGCGACCGCGTCCTCTGCCCGGACCCAGGATTTGTTTCCTATGCATCGCTTGCAACTCTTGCCGGCGGAAAGCCGGTCAGTGTGCCGCTGACAGAGACCCTCCATATCGATGTTGAGCAGGCCAAGAAGCTGATGGACAAGGCAAAGATCGTTGTCCTGAACTCACCCGGGAATCCGACCGGCGCTGTTGAGTGTGAAGAATCGATCAAAGCCATTGTCCAGTATGCCTCCGACAAGGGTGTCACGGTCGTCTCCGATGAAGTGTACGAGCACTTCATTTATGGGAAGAGACATTACAGCGCCGCACAGTTCGGTGAGAATGTGATCACGATTAACGCCACAAGCAAGACCTATGCGATGACCGGCTGGCGGCTTGGGTATCTCGCCGCATCGCCGGAGATTGTCGGGCAGTGTCTTAAGGTGCACCAGTACTGCCAGGCGTGCGCCACATCCATCTCCCAGTACGCCGCAGTAGCGGCATATGATGGAGACCAGAGCATGATTGCAATCATGCGTGACGAGTACCATGCCCGGCGTGATCTTATCTGTGACGGTCTTTTTAAGATGGGTTTTGACTTTCCCCGGCCGGAAGGGGCATTCTACATCTTTGTGCCGATGAAGCCGGCGCTGACGCAGAAGATCATCTCAAGCGGCGTTATCGCCGTGCCCGGTACCGCATTCGGTGTCAATGCACCGGAATATACCCGGTTCAGTTATGCCACATCCCGAGAGAATATTATGAAGGCGCTTGAACGCATTGAAAAACTGGTGAAGTGATACCATGGTAAAAGAACTTTTACGGAAATTATCCAATGCCCACGGCGTGTCGGGCAGTGAAGGCAGTGTCTTTTCGGTTATCAAAAAAGAGCTCAAAGGATGCGTGGACGAGATCCGCGAGGACCCGATGGGCAACCTGATTGCGGTCAGGAAGGGCAATAAATTCAAGGTCATGCTTGCTGCCCACATGGACGAGATCGGGCTCATGGTCAAATATATCGATGAGAAAGGGTATCTGCGGTTCGTTGCTCTCGGCGGATGGTTTGGGCCGACACTCTACAACCAGCGCGTGGTCCTTCATGCTGCCGAAGGTCCGGTCTATGGCGTGATCGGCGGCAAACCCCCGCACATGATGGATGAGGATGAACGCAAAAAGGGTGTCAAGATCGACGATATGTTCATCGATGTCGGTGCTACCAACCGGGAGGAGATCGAGCACCTTGGTATCGATGTGGGGACGCCCATAACGATTGACCGGGAATTCCGGGAATTGGCAAACAGCCGTGTGACCGGCAAAGCGTTCGATAACCGGGCTGGTGTTGCGATGCTCATCAAAACCCTGCAGAGCGTAAAATCGCCCCTTACTATTTACGGAGTATTTACCGTTCAGGAAGAAGTCGGCCTGAAGGGAGCACGGACGAGCGCCTACACGATTGAACCGGATGTTGCTATCGCAACCGATGTAACGATCCCCGGGGACCACCCCGGAATCGAGATGAAAGATGCACCTGTGGCGATGGGTAAGGGCCCGGTCATCACCATTGTTGATTCCAGCGGTCGCGGTCTCATTGCTGATCGCAGGGTTGTGAAATGGCTGAAAGACGCAGCAGACGCTAATGGGATTACCATCCAGTTCGAAGTAGGGACCGGTGGGACGACCGATGCAACCGCAATCCACCTTACCAGGGGGGGTATCCCGAGTACAACCATCAGTCCTCCGACACGGTACATCCACTCCCCGGTGGAAGTGTTGGACATGCGGGATATCGAGGCAGGTGTGGAATTGCTCATTGCTGCGCTGAAGAAGAAACCGATACTGTAATTTTTTGGGTAATATGCCATTTCAGCACCTGATTTTTCCATTACCTATGCACAGGACCGTGTTTTCCGCACACTCACGGGGGTTCCGGAAATGCCTTTGCTCCCGACGTTGTGGCAGTCCCTGCATTATGATAATCCCTAAAGAAGGTTTTTTGTGATTTTCCCGGTGAATAGTGGGCAATCCTGTCGCAAAGCGCCAGGAACCCCTGATGGGGGCAGGGATGGCGCAAGGGATCCGATCAGGGGGAGAACCTGAGGTTTCTCCAGAGCCCCATTTCAGTTCATTTTTATAAAAACAATTTCACTTCGAAAAGATAAATTTATTTTTTGGTTTTATAACCACTTTGCTTTTTTTGATTTTGCCGGATTTTTTTTTAAATTTGTTTCAATCACTCCAACATTTTCTCGGTAAAAAAAAAGCCGACAATGATAAAACTCTTAGCTGGCTAATCCTGATAAGTCTCCAACAAAAAGATGGGGGAAATATCCGGCGGTTATGACGCGAAAAAGGGGACGCCTCGGCCGGGACTTGAACCCGGGTCAAAAGCTCCGGAGGCTTCTAGGATGTCCACTACCCTACCGAGGCAACTCGTAACCATGTGCATGTGCTCAACCGTTGTCGTCCTTCACGAATAGCACCCTCAGTGGCAAGAAGGATGATTATGGCAGTGAAGAAAGCAACCGATCTGAATGCTTCACAGTTCCATATAAACAACTCGCGCTATGGTAATAAAGCTCTCGAATGACAGAAAGAAAAGATATCGATCTGAAATGCCCTTCAAAAAACCTGGAAAAAGGAAATCAATTGCAACATTATTTCTGCCATCCTGCCTGTGAATGGGTTTGTGAAGACTCGTCATACCAGATTATCAAGGAAGGGAGGTCACCCATAAGACAAAAAAGCCTCCTGCATTATTGGGCCAAAAATAGACTGTTTGGATCCTATAGGCCAGACATTAAATTGTTTTCCCCGTGGGATGCAAGATCAGCACAGTGTTTATCCTTCCAATAGCACTTGTGCATAAAAGGAAAAGTGATACTCACAATATAGAAGGTTTGTTGAAAAATAGCTTTTTCGTCTCCATGACACTCGGAATAAAAAATTCAGTCCATAGCGATCAGGTTGCCTGGTTCATCTTTTCTGATTCGAATGTTCCTAAAGGTGTTTCGGAATCCGGAAAACGATAACGTCCTGTCGGAATTCTTAACACAAACCGGGCACCTTTTTCATATTCTCCATTCTCGGAGATTTCAATACGGGTTATGGCAAGTATCTCCCGGGATAAAAAGAGGCCAAGACCGGTATGTTTCCCAAAGCCCTTATTGAAGATTCGTTCCTTGTTCTCCGGAGGAATACCCGTCCCGTCATCACCGAAGATCAGGAGCAGGTCGTTTCCATCCCATGTACAATAAATCCTTATCCGAAAAACATTCTCCCCGTGCCTGATTGCATTATCAAAGAGGTTGTGAAAAACTGTTTTCAGGAGAGGATCGGCATATACTTCAAGGTCGCGGGTGTCACAGGAGAATGAGATGGTTGTGACAAACTCGGAATATGCCTGTGTAGCTACATCGCAGACGTTCTGCCATATGGGTGATTTAACCCCCAAGTTGTAATATTGTCGCGTAAATTCAATCTGACGTTGAATTGTTTGGAGGGCTCCTTCCTGTTTTTCAAGCATCCCCTGTATCTGGGTATCAGGCACCGTGTGTTTCAGCAAATCATTGTACCCCATTGCGACAGTCAGATGATTGATTACATCATGCCGGGTCACACTCATCAGTAGATTGAGTTTGGTATTGGCAAGCCGGAGGGCTTCTGCCGTCTCGAGATCTGATGAGAGGTCATGGATTGAGAGAAGGAGAACTATGCGGCCTTTAAGTACAAAGTATGCAAAGGAAAGATTTGCAGGGAAGACAGTTCCGACCTTCCTCTTCTGACGGAGCATATGGATTTCCGGTGTCTTTCTGTCCAGCAGGTCTCCTAATATTTCCGGTTCCTTGAACAGGTCTGCGAGCGATAGGGAAAGAAACTCGTCCCGTGAATACCCGTACAAGTCTGTTGCCGCATCGTTCAGGTCCAGGACCTTTCTGGTGGATGTATCGATAAGAAGGAGCGGTTCGTTCTTCGTGTTAAACACACTGCGGTACTTCTCTTCACTCTCCATGAGCTGGATTATTGTAGACTGCAGGGCGTACTCCATCACTTTCCTTGCTGTTGAGTCCTGGACGATCCCAACGATACCCATAACATTACCACGGCTGTCGTGCAGAGCGGAAAAGATTAATCTCACCCATATGCGTTTCCCCGATACAGAGATAGGTAAGGTAATCTCGGAAGGTCCTACCTTCTCACCTGAGAGCGCCTGCTGGAGAAGCAGGGTTGCATCCGAACCTCTGAGGGCGGGAAACATCTCGAATGCGCGTTCGCCAAGGACTTCTGAAGCGGGTATACCGCTCAGTTGTTCCATGAAAGCGTTCCACAAAACACACCTGAGATTACTATTAAAAGCAATAATTCCTTCATTGGCGTCCGTTATCACTTGTCGTGAGAATTCATTGGAATGAACTGATTCCTGTTCCTTCTCTGTCGCGATTCGTGGGCTTGGGGTGAGCTTCCCGATGTTTTCAAGGAGGGTATCCTCAGTCGCCATCAGTTCTCCGAGGGCGTGGTACAGTTTTTTCTGCCGTTTTACAAGCGACTGTTCTATGGCTGTCTTGTCCAGGATTGTTCTCAAATTACTGTCTGGTCCGCTGCCTGTCACCTCATCCCCATCTGAAATATTGCTCAGAGGTGCGGGTACGGTATCGTTCCTAAAAATCGGTGTGAAAGGAGCTAGACCAGGAATTTTACCGAGATCTAAAGCCGGGCCTGGTCTGTCAAATTGTTTTCGGGCCTGGAAGGACTTGTATAAGCCGATAGACTGGACTGCTCCAATAACCTCGCCCTGATCATCATGAAGACGTGTTGCCCTGCCCTGGATGTATTGGGATTTTCCCCGTAGTACAACCATCTCATCCTTACAGGTAATAGCCTCACCCTCACCAACGAGACTATCATGGTGACGGTAATCCGCCACGGGAGGTGAACGTATCAGGGAATCGATCAGCATTGGCCGGGCATATCCATAGAGTGGGATCGAATAGGCATAGTTTCCTTTGCCGATCATGTCGAATGCAGCTGCTCCGGTAATCTCTTCCATGGCTTTGTTCCAAGCGATTATTTTCCCGCTGCAGTCAATGGCAAAAACCGGGTACGGGACTTTATCCGCAGATGCGATCACATCGGATACACGTTTCACTTTTTTAATTGCATCACGAACGCAAGCGCTGGAAAAAACCTGCGCAAGGTGATTCGCAAAACCTACCGAATCCTGGACATTGAGCTTTTTTGTCAGATCCAGGGTCTGGGGTTCATCGAGCCACGTAAAGTCCATGTCAGGTTGGGACAGAATATCGTTACGGGAACTATCGCTGTCGGATTGCCTGGCCGGCCGGTCCGAATTGCTGGAAGAAACAGCCGTATTTTTGTGTAGTGGTCTTCGTACCTTTCCCCGGGATTGATTGTTCTTATCCTGTTTCCGATACTGACGGTTGATGTACAGATCAATAACGTGACCATTCCGGATATTCGTCTGGATGCTGACAGCATCCTGCGGATCGTGCAAATTACTTGTTATAGCACCCGCCAGAGCAGCTTCATCAGTATATCTGTCGATCGCACTCGCAAGGGCAGCTTCGTCAGTATATCTGTTGGTGATCAGATCAGCAGGATTGTCAGGGTAATGCATGTATTCAACAGTCAATGATTTAACGGAACAGATATACCTTTGGAATAAACACCGGCCCGTTCAAAAACAAAGGTATAGTCACGTTTCCGCGACTCATTTTTTTCCCCGATGGATACCCTCTCTCGCGCCATCCCTGCCCCTGCAGGGGTTCAATCGCGCCAGCAATTCTTCCGTATTGCCAGGATGCCTGGTCCTGGTACAACTACGACATCGCATTCGGTGTGCCCCATGCAGCGGGGAAAAGCCCCCGGAGCGTCAGTTTTTTTGTCCGGTATCAGGAACACTTTTCCAATCTGAAATCTGGACCAATACCCTGGTACGATTTTTCGCTCTCGTATATTCCTTAATCCGTTGGTAGTTAAAAATGGCACTTATCCCAAAAAATTCAGATTGAATAAATTACCCGATGCTGTCAAGAATTTTTGGAGTGGCGGGATAAAATGCAACGTATTGCTGAGCTGGCTGGAAAGGCAGTTCCAAAAAAAAAGGCTCTGGAGAAATCATCAGAATAACGCTCCCAGGGGCTTTTGCTCACGCTTGTTTCCCCGCTTCTGTGGCAGCCCCGCATCACGATAATCACTAAAAAAGTTTTTTAGCAATTTCCCTGGTGAATACAGAACAATCCTATCGCAATCCGCCAGGTCCCCCATTGGGGGGTAAGAATGGTCCAAGGGGGCCGATCACGGGGAGAAAATGGGTTTTTCTACAGGGCCAAAAAAAGAGATATTGAAAGGATCGCTAACAGCCCCGCCTTTGGATGTTTATTATCAGCACGGTATGCCCGGAAACACAAACCAACCCCACGAATCCCTGGATGATCTTGAAGAGAGAACAGGATTCTCAAATTCAGTTTTTTTTCATCTGGTACATATACCAGATTTTGCAGGCACCCTCATGGCTGACCATGCAGGGTCCGACAGGTTTTCTCGGGTTACAGACTTTTCCGAAAAGCTTACAGTCGGGTGGCTGTGCGAGACCACGCAGGATCTTATCGCACATGCAGGCTGAATGCTTGGTGACGTGGCTGAAAGAAATACCGAACCTCTTTTGTGCATCGTACTGCATGAATTCCTTCTTCAGCCTGAGGCCGGAACCGGGAATAACCGGAAATCCCCGCCACTCGACATCGGATGGTTCAAAGACCTCATACATGATCTTCTTTGCCTTGACGTTTCCTTCGGGACAGACCGCCCGGGGATAGGCATTATCGACACGGTGCGTGCCTTCCCGAACCTGCCGGACAAGCATGAGGAGGCCAAGAAGGATATCCTCTGCCTCGAATCCTGCCACAACCTGCGGGACCGAAAACGTCTCGTATTCTTCGTACCCCATAACTGTACAGACATGGCCGGGGAGCATGAATCCGTGGAGTTTTGCCTCACCCTGCTCCAGGAGCCATTTCATAGCCGGCGGAACGATGCGGTGGCAGGAAAGGATTGAAAAGTTTTCCGGAGGCTTTGCGAGGAGCATGGCAGCAACAGTTGGAGCAGTAGTCTCAAAGCCGACCGAAATAAAGACAACCTCCTTGTCTGTCCTTGTTGCGATCTCAACGGCTTTGTGGATGCCCTGCACGATCCGGACATCCCCGCCGCATGATTCGAGTGACCCCCGTGATCCCGGAACATGGAGCAGATCGCCATAGGTTGTGACAATGCAGTCTTTTCTGGCAAGATCAAGGGCAGCATCGATCTCTCCCTGGGGAGTGATGCAGACCGGACATCCCGGGCCCATGACGATCTTCAGCTGCTTTGGGAGCAGGGAGCGAAGTCCGGTTCGGGCAATGGCTGCCTCATGCGTACCGCAGATATGCATGAAAGTCATATCCTGCTCGACCAGATCGTGAATTTTTTGTGCGATCTCCTTTCCCGTCGCCATGTAATCTCAAAACTATTAACTTTGCGATGACATAAGATTATGTACATGGATCTCGGATTATCAGGACCTGTACTGAATTACATTCTAGCAGCATTTGTTATCCTGCTCGGAATCGTACTGGCATATCTCGCACGAATATTCGTGCGCTGGCTGGAATCCAAAGCCGGCACGACCGATACCAACTGGGACGACATTCTCATTGCAGCAATCGGTACACCTGTCCAGTTCACCATCATTGTACTCGCGGTATATTATGGGGTTACCCTGTTTGGTATTCTCCCGGACAGTATGGCATGGGTTCTCTCTCCCTCCTATATCACCGCATTTTACGTCCTTATCAGCGCATGGATCCTTTCAACATTCCTGCACAGCATAATTCATATCTATGGCCGGGCTATCGCGGAACGTTCCGAATCCGACATGGATGACCGGCTTGTTGACCTACTCGAACTGGTTATCAGGTACGTTATCTGGTTTGCAGCGGTTATGGCCATCCTCAAGGTTTTCAGTATCGATATCACCCCGTTGCTTGCCGGTGCGGGTATTGCCGGTATCGCGATAGCACTGGCAGCACAGGACTTCATCTCCAATTTCTTTGGTGGGGCTATTATCACGGTCGACAAACCGTTCAAGGTCGGCGACCGGATAAAGGTCGAGGACTACTATGGCGATGTCATTTCTGTAGGAACCCGCAGTACACGGATTAAGACCCTGGAATACCAGATCGTAACCATTCCAAACAACAAGCTGACCTCAAATATCATCATCAACTACTCCGAACCTGACCAGAAACTTCGGATCACTCTTCCAATCACGGTTGCTTACGGAACAGATCCCCTTCGTGTCAAGAAGATACTGCTCGAGATCGCACGAGACGCAACAATGGGTACCGAGTTCCTTCTTGAGGATCCTGCACCAACGGTTTTTTTCATGGAATTCGCTGACTCCAGCCTCAACTTCATCCTCCATGTCTGGGCACGAAAATACAATATTTCTGAACAGGTCAGGGATGCAATTAATTGCCGGATTGCGGAACGCTTTGTCAAAGAAGGCATCGAGATCCCCTTCCCGCAGATGGACGTGCACATGAAAAAGTGATGCTCTGGTGATAGGGTAATTTGTTTCAACGGGAACTCCGGATTATCGGAAGTTTTCTTTTCAAGTTCTCTCTCCCGCGTTTCCGTATTATCCCCCTTCTTCGCTGATGGTTTTACCCAATCGTTCCGCAATGTTTTATAGGGATTACTCACAACGTTGTTAAGCAACCTGTCTGAAGTGATTTGCACTGCATTTCCTTGGTCAGGTAGTCAATGTACTCTAAAGTCCATGCCTATGTGACACAGCCCGGCAGTGTGCCTCCTTGGTAAGGACGACACAAAACTGACCGCCTCCTAACACATAGACAAACTAAAAAAGCCGGAAAAACAAACAAGTACAAGCGCCTACCTGACTCAGCCCGGTAGAGTACTTCCTTGGTAAGGAAGAGGTCCCGAGTTCAAATCTCGGGGTAGGCTCTCATTTTCACTTCTATCAACCAATTTCCCACTCACGGAACGATCCGCCCACAGAACTGCAATAGGGAGCCTCATTGGGGGAGTTCTTTCTAGTGACTGGCCATTGACACTTCCGAAGGTCTCTCTTTTTACGCATCGCGAAACTTGCAAAACTCAGCTGAAGCATGCGCCCAAAACATCCATGGTGTTGTAGGCAGTAAAAAAGATACGAAAGAATCGGATCAAATTTTCATCGCGTCATCGATAAGCCCGAGAATATCCTTAGTGTTCTTCGATACGGCCCATTCCCATTTGCCGAACCCGCCCTGCGAATTTACTGCTCGTATCCATTCATCAAGGAACTCTCTCTTGGTCTTGTCTTTCTGCGTGTCCTGTCCCTTAACTTCAAGGACGAGGTGTTTACCATTCCTGAGTTTGATAATGAAGTCGGGGCGGTACTTGTGATAGATTCCTTGGAAGGTGTATCCGATTTCAAAGCCGAGATGATCATTTTTGACCCATGAATCGACGTTCTCGTTACGGTCGAGCTCCCACGATTCACTGGCCTCCCACCTGCTGTCATAGACGCAGTGGTTGATATGTGACTTCTTCGTGTACTCG
>Ga0116154_10001702_pt1 | contig 17935 bp, 16 predicted proteins | sample AD_UKC030_MetaG_FD_89898 | JGI IMG/M metagenome (GOLD analysis project Ga0116154, IMG submission 89898) | Active sludge microbial communities of municipal wastewater-treating anaerobic digesters from USA - AD_UKC030_MetaG | ecosystem: Engineered > Bioreactor > Anaerobic > Digestate | place: USA...
CTCTACAGCCGTTTCCTGAGGATGAACGGCTACAATGTCTTCCATCCCATCGGATGGGACTCTTTCGGGCTCCCGGCCGAAAACGCGGCGATCAAGAACAACATCCCCCCCCTGAAATGGACCGCGGACAACATCGACCACATGAAACAGCAGCTCAAGCGTCTTGGCTTTTCGTACGACTGGACCAAGGAGCTCGCGACATACCGGCCCGAGTACTACAGGTGGAACCAGTGGGCCTTCGTCAAGATGCTCGAAAAGGGACTGGCCTACAAGAAAAAGGCCCTGGTCAACTGGTGCGGCACCTGCAACACGGTGCTCGCCAACGAGCAGGCCGAGGGCGGCGTGTGCTGGCGCTGCGAGACCGAGGTCGTGCAGAAGGAGCTCGAGCAGTGGTTCTTCAAGATAACCGCGTACGCCGATGATCTGCTGAAGGGGCACGCCGAGCTCGAAAAGGGATGGCCGGAGCAGGTGCTCACCATGCAGCGCAACTGGATCGGCCGCTCGACCGGCGTGATGATAAATTTCAAGACCGAATCCGGCGAGGACTTTCCCATATTCACGACCAGGCCGGACACCGTGTACGGCGTCACGTTCATGGTCATCGCGCCCGAGCACCCGTTCCTCGAACGCGTCAAAGACCCGAAGGTGAAGGCGTTCATCGAGAAGCTCAAGAACCAGTCGATGATCGACCGCACCTCGGATGACAAGGAAAAAGAAGGCATCGACAGCGGACTGAAGATAATCAACCCCTTCAACGGCGACAAGGTCCCGCTGTTCGTCGGGAACTTCGTGCTCATGAACTACGGCTCGGGCGCGATCATGGCCGTTCCGGCCCACGACACCAGGGACTTCGCGTTCGCGAAGAAATACGGCATCCCCGTGAAGATCGTCATCGACAACCCGAAAGCGCCTCTCGACGTGAAGACCATGACCGACGCCTATGTCGACAACGGCGTGTGCGTGAACTCCGGCCCGTTCGACGGCGTTTCCAACCGCGACGCCATCGAAAAGATCGCAGACTACTGCGAGAAGCAGGGCATCGGCAAACGCGAAATAAACTACCGCATTCGCGACTGGGGCATATCGCGCCAGCGCTACTGGGGATGCCCGATACCGATAATCTACTGCGACAAGTGCGGCGCGGTGCCCGTTCCCGAGAAGGACCTGCCCGTGGTGCTGCCGACAGACGTCGATTTCAAGGGGGATTCCGTATCGCCGCTGACCCGCATGGACAGCTTCGTGAAGGCGAAGTGCCCCAAGTGCGGCGCCGACGCCCGCCGCGAGACCGACACCATGGACACGTTCGTGGATTCATCGTGGTACTTCGCCAAGTTCACCTCGCCCGGATCGAAAGAGATGTTCGACAAGGAAATGGTCGACTACTGGATGCCGGTCGACCAGTACATAGGCGGCATCGAGCACGCGGTGCTGCACCTGCTGTACGCCCGGTTCTTCACCATGGTGCTGAACGACCTGGGGATACTGAAATGCCGCGAGCCGTTCACGAGGCTTTTAACCCAGGGTATGGTCATAAAAGACGGCGCGAAGATGAGCAAGTCCAAGGGCAATGTAGTCGACCCGGATGAAATCATCGCCAGGTACGGGGCTGACACCGTACGCCTCTTCATGCTCTTTGCGGCCCCGCCCCAGAAAGACCTCGACTGGTCCGACAAGGGCGTCGAGGGATCGTACCGCTTCGTGAGCCGCGTGTGGCGTTTCGTCAACCGGCACGCGGACAAATACGTGAAGAACAGCGCGGTCGACGCATCTGCGCTCACCGACGGCCTGAAAAAGATACGGACCGAGCTGCACCGCACGATCAAGATCGTGACCGGCGACATCGCTGAAAAAATGCAGTACAACACCGCTATCGCGCGCATGATGGAGCTCGTGAATACGTTATACCAGGCGGATGAAAAAGAGTTTGATACCGAAGCCGGGAAAAAGGTCATATCCGAGGTGTTCGACAAGCTCATCCCCATGCTCTCGCCGTTCATGCCGCACGCCGCGGAGGAGCTCTGGGAGACCCTCGGCAACACCGACATGCTCGTGTTCAGGGCGTGGCCCGGCTACATCGAGGAGCTCACCAAACGCGGAGAGATCGAGATCGTGTTCCAGGTCAACGGCAAGATACGCGCCAAGGAGATGGTGCCCTCGGACATCACGAAGGAAGACATGGAGAAGATGGCCAGGGAGCACCCGCGCATGAAGGAGATCACCGACGGCAAGCAGATCGTCAAGGTCGTGGTAATTCCGGGCAAGCTGGTGAATATCGTAGTCAAGTAAGGATCTAAATCTCTGTGGCCATGTTTTTTATATATACGGCCACAGAGGCTCTGAAGACGCAGAGACAAGAGGATCTGGCGACAGGCCCGCGCTGATGCGCGGGTTTTTTAATTACCGGTCTCACCGAGGATTTGACTCAGCCATAATCCCCTTCCCCTTGAGATGCCGCACTGCCGCAAAATATTTGTTGCGATCGGCGCAGGGGGGCCTATAATCATTGCAGATCAATCAACACCGGAGCAACCGCATGAACGAACCGTCCCTGCTCGAACGCCGCCAAGAACGGATCGCGGACATCACCGCCGAAATCAGCATGATCAAAACCGCTGACGGCGCGGCGCTCGCGCTCACCCGCATCCCTACAAAGCAGGGGGCGAATCCCGCGGGGCCGGTGATACTGCTGCACGGCAACTATTCGAAGCGCAATTTCTGGATATCGCCCGGCGGCGTGGGCCTGGCCCGTTTCCTTTCCGAGTCAGGCTGGGACGCGTGGATCCCCGAACTGCGCGGACACGGCCTTTCGCCGAAAACCCAGGCCTATGCGAAAATCACGGCCGAGGACCAGATTCGCCATGACCTTCCAGCGATCCAGGATTACGTGATGTCGGCAACCGGCCGGAAACCCTTCTGGATCGCCCACTCCTTCGGCGGCGTATACCTGTATTTCTCGCTCGCGGCAGGATGGATCCCGCCTGACGGGATACGCGGCATGGCCGTGCTGGGGAGCCAGTTCACCGAGGGCGAAAAATACCTCAAGGTCCCGCCCCTGGAATGGATCTGCCGCGGCATTCTGCGCGCGATCGGTCATTTCCCCGCGCCCCGTTTCGGCATGGGGCCCGAGCCTGAACCGGCCGCGACCATGATCGAGATCATCAAATGGAAAAGTCTTTTCGGCAGCCCCGTAAACTCCGAAGGGTTCGATTACCGGCGCGGATTCCCGCGCATCACCGCGCCCATACTCGCGCTCGCCGGAGCGGCCGACGACAATGACCCGCCGAAGGGATGCCGCTTCGCCGTCGACCTGGCGGGAAGCGCGGACAAGCGCTTCATCGTGCTCGGACGCGCTGAAGGGTTCTCGAAGGATTATGATCACACGGGCATGATCATCGCGAAGGAGGCGCGCATCGAAGTCTGGCCGCTGATCGAGGGATGGATGAGAGAAAGGACAAAGGCCTAAGGAACCCGTTGCATGGGCATAATATGGGGTTATTAACAGGGGTTACACCCCTGTACCCCGCTAAACACCATATACTCTTTCGATAAAGCTGCATCAGGGTGTTGATGAATCTGCCGGACCTGATGTATTCGCCGGCATCGACGGCTTAATCACGTTGAAGGCATAGCCTATGGTGAAGGTGAACTTGTTCTGGCGTATTTCTGCGTATTCCCAATAATCCATGAGATACGGGGTGAACGTACAGCCGATTTCAATCGTGCCCTGGTCGAACTTGAAATCATAGCCGATACCGATACCGAGACCCACTATCACATCCGTTCCAAGACTTTTTATTGTACCCGGGTAAGGGTACTTCGAATCTTTAAGTTTTAAATTTTCCTCTACACCGCCAATGGGAATAAAAATATCGGGGCCGAAGAGAATATATAAATCACCATTTCCCAGAGTGAATTTTGGTTTTAGATAAATGGATATATCGGCGCCTTTAACAGTATCAGTGCTGACAAACGTATTACCGCTGCTTCCCCCGCCGGTAAAGGTCAGGAGCGCTTCAGGCTGGAGGCCAAAACCGAAAATGCCGGTACGAACGAACGTCATATCAAACAGGAGGCCGCCAGAAAAAGTGAAAACATATTGATTATCAATATTGTTATCGTCAAGATGATCCTGCCAGTCGTCGCCTGAATAAAAACCCATGCCGAGCTCGAGTTTCGGACCGACGGACAATTCAAAGGTCATGGCCCTGGTTTGCATTGCGGCAACCGTAACGGCAATCATCATGGCAGCGACAGCGGGAAGGATTCTTTTCATGCGGACCCCCGGGATTTATATTATAAATTTAATAACATTATTTAAGAGTATCGTTATGTCAAATGAATTTCAAGACGTGGTCAAAGACAGAAATTTCGGATAAGGTAATTAAACGCGTTTTAATTGATAATGACCATAAATATGACTGGACAATTTATTGGACAACATTATCTTTATATCATGAAAACGATAAATGCATCGAAATTTAAGGAGCAGTGCCTGCACATACTGGGGACGCTCGACAGCGAAGGCATAATTATCACGAAACACGGCAGGCCAATGGCAAGGCTTGTTCCCATCGAAACTGAATCGGCGCTGTTGATCGGATCGCTAAAGGGTAAACTGGAAATAAAAAACGACATATTATCAACCGGTATTACATGGGATGCTGAATCTTGATACGCACATTCTTCTCCATGCCCTGAACGGAACAATAACGAAAACCGAACGCCGTCTGCTGGAAAATAACAGATGGGGAATATCCGCCATAGTTCTATGGGAAATCTCCAAACTATACCAGCTTCAGCGCATCTCGCTCGATCCAGCTGATCCCGAATTCAAGAGAGCGCTGTCAGGAATACACATGATGCCCATAACCCTCGATATATGCCTTGCAACCTACAAGCTCGACATAAAAAGCGATCCGGCCGATGAAATCATCTGCGCCACCAGTATCACCCATAACATACCCCTGATTACTCGAGACAGGAGACTCCTGAAATCGAAGGTAATACCCCTGGCCCGAATATAGGCGTCAATAAAATCCCATCCATGCAGGCATTTTTTCACCATGCATAAAACAAACGCCATCAGGATCCTCGAATCGCACGGGATCAACTTCAGCACTTCGGAATACGAAGTAAACGAAGACGAGCTCGACGCGATCAGCGTGGCCCGCAAGATCGGCGCTGACCCTGAAGCGGTATTCAAGACGCTCGTCACCGTCGGCGACAAGACCGGGCACACCGTCTTCGTCATCCCCGCAAACTGCGAGCTCGATTTAAAGAAGGCGGCGCACGCGAGCGGCAACAAAAAAATCGACATGATAAAGATGAAGGACCTTTTCACCGTGACCGGCTACATCCGCGGCGGATGCTCGCCGATCGGAATGAAAAAGCATTTCCCCACATTCATCGACGAGACCGCACAGCTGTTCGATGAAATACACGTGAGCCCCGGCGTGCGGGGCATGCAGGTGAAGCTGTCACCGCTCGATTTGAAAAACGTCGTCAATGCCGAATTTGCCGATTTGATACTATAAGGAAGGATAAACATGAACATCAAGCTCCCCCCGAACTGCTTCGCGTTCCTGAACGCCGAGCTTATTTCGGCCTCGAACGGCGTAGCCTCGGTGCGCTTCACTCCGACCGAGGAGATGGAAAACCCCTACGGCAACATCCAGGGAGGGATTCTCGCGGGCATGATCGACAACGTGCTCGGTCCTGCAGTGGTTTCGCTCGCGCCGGACAAGCCGACCGCCACGATACACATGTCGGTGAACTTTCTGGGATCGGTCAGGGCGAACGAGCCGGTCATCGGGACTGCCCGGGTCGTGCGCTACGGCCGCACCCAGATATACCTGGAGGCGGAGATGACGCGCGAGTCAGACGGCAAGCTCGTGCTCAAGGCGACCGCGACCAATGTGCTGCTGGACAAAAAATAACCTTCACTCTCCCGCCAGCTGACCGCATGCGGCCGAGATGTCGCGGCCCCTGGAGTTCCTGACCATGGTGCGCACCTTTCGCGCGACCAGCATCGCCTTGAAAGCCGCGACGCGCTCCTCTCCCGGCCGCTTCCACCGCATGCCCGCGATTTCGTTGAAGGGAATGATATTCACGATCGAACTGAATCTCCTGGTTAGCGCGGCCAGGGCCGCAGCGTCGTCCTCGCCGTCATTGAAATCGCCGATCAGCAGGTACTCGAAGTTGATAAACTGGTTGCGCTTCAGGCGGATTCCCGCAAGCAGCGGAATGATCCTGTCGAGGCCCGAAGTTTTTTCGAGGGGTATGAGGACCGCGCGCTTTTCGGGAATGGCCGAATGAAGCGACAGCGCGAAATTGACCGGCGGCAGCTCGCTGATGCGCTCGAGGCCGGGCGTGTATCCCACGGTGGAGAGCGTGATCTGCCGCGGACCCAGGCACACGCCTTTTTCTGAAAGCAGCACCCCGCACGCTGTTTTTACGGCGTCGAAATTATGCAGCGGCTCGCCCTGTCCCATGAACACGATGTTGGGGCTCGCCACGGTCCTGTCCGGGTTTGCTTCCATGAGATATCTCCAGCAGGAGAGATACTGGCCCGCGATCTCGTGCCACGAGAGGCTGCGCGCGAGGCCCATTGACCCGGTCTTGCAGAAGGCGCAGCCCATGGCGCAGCCGGCCTGGGTCGACAGGCACACCGTGTGCCTGCGGGCGTAGGGCATTATCACCGATTCGACCCGGTTCTGGTCGTGCAGGCCGAACAGGAACTTCACGGTGCCGTCGGCCGATTTCTGCGCGCGGAGGATTTCGGGGTTGTCGCACGCGAAATCATGGCCATAGTTCGCGTGGATCTTGGCGATTGTTTTATCGAGGGTGCTCATGGGTAAAAAAATTTCCTATGCTTACCAAAAAACCATCAATCATAATAATTCATCAATCCAAAAAAGTTACAGGGCAATTTTAATTAAATATAATTTGATATCTGGAGTATAAAAAAGAGTGCCACCGATGGTGGCACTCCGTAAATCAATAATGTTAAAAATTGATTTAACTATTCATTAGTTTCTCTATTTGCAGATGACAGAGTCCATGTGTATACTCCACCTGCAGAAAAAACCTCATCAAATAATCCCCAGCCATATGGATTATCATCCCACATCCAAAAATCATAGGTGCCGGCAGTAATATAGAAATACCATGTACCCAGTGAATAAGATGTTGCGTAGTTATAAACATCGGAACCGACCCACGAGGTCGAGGTTCCAGGCCTTCTCAAGAGGGAACCAACTCCATTTTGATAATCATTCACTATTTCCAATACTGCCGTGTTTGGTTCAAGGACATGGATAAGATTTACAACACCATTAGCGCTGGTTGTAATATTGTCAGTCTCATTAGATTCGAGAATAGCGCTATAACAGTCAACTATGTATCCGATGTAGTATCTGCTATTTGTAAAACCCGCATCAACCACAACGTTATTAACTGTTATTTCAACATACTGTCCATTCAAAAGACCTGACGAGGTACCAGTCGATGTTAGGAGAGTATCTGAGGCGGTTATAGTATTGTCGGATGACAGGTAAACATCAACATCGATCTCACCCGATCCAGAAGAGCCCACGTTTTCGACCTGAAGGGTTATCGTTATCGATCCATTGTCAAGAACTGATGCCGGAGTCACCAGAGCCCGAGGCCTAAGATTCGGGAGGTCCCGATCAATGATGATCTGCTGAACCACACCGCCGGTACTGACATTGTCTGTTTCATCAGACTCGCTGATACTATTCATATGATCAACTATACTTCCAAAATAATATGTTCCAGCCGGCATGTCAGCGGAAACAGTAAAAAGCCCACTTACAACACCGCTTGAGTTACCATGTGCCACGGGACCGACCAACACAGTGCCCAGATAAATGTCCGCCGCGCTGATGGTTTGATCCGTCGAAATGTAATAGTTAGCAACAACTCCCTCAGCATCGGCCTCGCCGTTATTCCCAATATTACATGAAAATGTAATATCATCCCCTACTGTTACATTTGAAGGGCAGGAAAGTGATACGAAATAGAGATTGGGCTGCAGTTCTGCAGGTTCAGTAACTTCCATAGAATCGCTTATTGTATTATCATCCTCATTAAACTCAACAATAGCGTTGCTTGAGTCTACTATTATGCCGATATAATATGTTCCAGCCGCTACGGCAGGCAAAGTAATATCAGCAGTATCCGGTTGATTTTCTAACTCATTCATGTCAACATTGGAAAAAATTTCTTCTCCGATAAATGTGTCCGAAGAATCGATACTTGCATCACCGGAAAGATAGAACTGAACCGTAAATGAATCATAATATGCATCAGCATATACTATCCAGTCCATATACAATGTATAATCAATGCTGATGACCTCTCCCGCATCCGCTGTTGATGGAGTTTCCATCTCCAATATCCTTAAATTAATAGTAGGATCATTGACAATAGGGCCATCGTTATCCCCCCCGCCTCCTCCGCCTCCGTCATCACAACCGTACAATGAAAAAATGAAAACCCCCATGCATAGTGTAATAAAAAACCTCTTCAAGTTATTCAGTGCCATTGACATCTCCTTTAAAAAATAGCATCAAATGCATGCTCTATATTATTTTAATTTCATTGATTACAATAATTTTTTAGAGTCAACCACTATTTTATTTATAATATGGACGGTGGGGAGGGGTAAAACCCTGTTACATATTACTTATTGTGTCATTTCCGTAATAGACAAAAAATGATTGTAATCCCCGCCTGAAATAATAGAATTCCCAGGCACTTGATTCGAATACACACATAAAAGCATAATTACAGGAGGATCCATGAAAAGAGAAATATCAATCAGCATGCTGAGGCTCACGTTGGGCGCGTTCTTTCTCGTGCTCGGATTAATAGGCGTGATCCCGAGGGTCCAGGAAACGGTCTTCACGCTCAACGACCACCTCGGCCTTGAAATCTTCTTCGGCCTGGTCGAGCTGATCTGCGGGATACTGCTCGTGGCCGGGCTCTTCATGACAAAGGGCAGAAAGGCGATCCGCACCGCGAGCCTCGTGGTGATCATCTTCTGGGGACTCAGGATTTTTCTTTCCAAGTTCGTATGGGGGATTTCGTTCGTACACCAGGGCGTCCTCTTTCATCCGTCGTTCGCCACATGGATTCTGGTGCTTACCGCCGAGCTGGTCATACTCGCAGGGCTTTTTATCGTGTACCGGGCATACGAATAGCGGGGATTATAAATCCGCTCCCGCTCGGTAAAACAAATCGACTTGACAAGCTGCTAAGGGCCGTTCCTGACAGGGACGGCCCTTATTGTATCCAGAGATCTTGAAATCCGGAAAATATTTAAGAAATACATAAAATTTTAAATTTATGAAACTCTGCGAAACTTTCCAGGGTCTAAATTCCAAAAAGATTGGAGATGAATACCATGAAAAAAATAGCATTCTTTACGGGAACTTTCGTTGCGCTGCCGCTGCTGGCCGTGGCCCAAGGGTTGGGCGGCGGGCCCTGCGGATACGGCTTCGGGCCGGGCATGCATGGTTATTTCGGATATGGAGGAGGAATTGTCATGTGGATACTGACCATCACGGTTGTGGCGTTTCTGGTTTTCGCCGGAATTAAAATGTTTAAAGACAGGAAGGATTCCGGCGCTGCGGCTGACGACCCGCTGAAGGTCCTGAAGGCCCGATACGCCAGGGGCGAGATCACCAAAGAGCAGTTCGACTCGATGAAGAAGGATATCGCCTGAGCATGAAACTGCGCTCCGGCAGCGATGCCGGAGCGCGATGATTTCAGGCGCGCCTTTCCTTTCGGCCGGGTCTGCGGGCGCCCTCCCTTTTAATCGAAAAATCCCTTTTCAGCAGCACCATGACCTCGATTTCCGGGGTTCCGGGAAACATGTCGAGCGGCGCGCATTCGACCGGACCGTATCCGCACCTTGCCCACCGCGCGAGCTCGCCCGGGATCGTTTCGAGCCCGCAGAACACGTTGAGCGCAAGCTCGGGCCCGCGCGAGGCGATATTCTCTATCACCCCCGGCGCGGTCCCGCTTCTCGGCGGATCGAGCAGAAAATATTCGGGCAGGCGCGTCTGCGGCAACGCCGAGACGTTTTTCCGGTCGATCCTCCTCGCGTGAAAATCCCACCTGCCCCTGTAGCCGCTCCTCTTCATGTTGTCCCTGGCGGATTCTATCGCGGCGCGGCCGTAATCGACGCCGATGACCTCGTCGTAATCCCCTGAAAGAAAACACGAGAAAAAACCGTACCCGCAGTACAGGTCAACGAGCCTGCCGCCGCCGCCGTGATCGAGAAGCCGTTTGGCCGCGTCGAGCATGGCGCCGCATATCGACAGGTTCACCTGCGAAAAGCATTCCGGCGCGAACGAGTATCGCGCCTCGTTCACGGTGACGCTCAGCTCCCCGGGGCCGAATAGCCTTTTCATGCGCGGGCCATCGATCTCGGAGGAGGTATTGAAGTAATACTTCGATCCCTCGGGATCGTGGTACAGGAAAGCGGCGTCGAGCTTCGTATTGGACTCTTTCAGGCGCTCCGCAATGCCGGTAAAGGCGTTCACGATCGCGGCGCTGATTTCGGTCACGTTGAAAATGAGCGCGGCCGAATCGTAGCCGCCGCGGATGACGGCGAAATTGAGGCTGCCGGAGATTTTCCTGTTTGCGTTCTCGTTGAGGACCGAACCGAGCCGCGAAAAGATATCGGCGTGAAACCCGGGCTCAAGGAGCGAGGGCGCGTCGCTCAGGGCGGATTCATCGGACGAAAGAACGAGGCCGCCGCCCCGCCGGTGCGCGCGCCTCTTTGAGGTCGTACGGTAATGGCGCGGTAACGGTGATTCGATGATGGACGATGCCGGGCACGCGCGGGTCAGCTCGTACCAGTATGAGGAAAAGGCCCTGTCCTTGCACCTGATTTCGTCGCGGTAATCCATCGGGGCGAGCGGCTCGGGGCCCGAAAGCTGGCGCCCTGTTTCGTGCACGAGCCGGCGGATATAGCCGGCGTTGCCGGCCGGTTTTTCACCGGGCTGATTTTTGTTGGAACGCTTCATCCGCTGTCGCCGGGTGGAAAGGTTAGCAGTGTCCTTCATCGCGTATCGAGCCGGAAATCACAATTTATCGTTTTCATCCATTATCCGCTTGAGCTCGTCCGCGATCTTTTTCATCCTCTCATAGCTCAGTTTCAGGGCCTCGGCGTTTCTGGTGTTCTCCTGCACGAGGGAGTTTGTGTTCTCTATTGACCTGGCGACTTCGTGGATCGAAAGGGACTGCTCGGAAGACGCGTCCCTGATGAACTGCGACTTCTCGTAAACGTTCTTGTTCCTGAGCATCATGTCGCCCTGAAGCTCTTTCTGGCCCGAGATGATCTTCATCGTTTCAACGGCCTTCACCTGCACCGTATTGAGGGTCCCGCCCAGAGACTCGATGAAACTTATGATCTTGTCGATGATGGAGTTCGAAAAAACGACATCGCTCTTGCTCGTCTCGATGAGGTCCTTGATCTTTTTCAGTTCGCTCGACGAGCTGTCGGCGAGCTTTCCGATCTCGTCGGCGACCACCGCGAATCCCCTTCCATGTTCGCCCGCCCTGGCCGCCTCGATCGCTGCATTGAGCGAAAGCAGGTTGATCTTGTCGAAGAAGTCGTCGATGATCCCGGCTATGGTCTGGATGTTCTCAGAATTGACCAGCGACCGCTTGTTCACCTCGTTGAGCTCTCCGGTCGACGACCTGCCGTCGGAGGAAAGCTTCGCAATCGTCATGAACTCCTTCTGGAGGTCGGTCCCGAACAACTGGAGCGAATCTATGAGCCTGGAAAGCGAGTTGATGCTTTCGCTGAGATCGTTGACCGATTCGTTCTGGTCCCTGGTGGCGTGCTCGACGCTCGAGGTGCTCGAGGATATCTCCTCTATCGATGCAACGAGCTGCTCGATCGTCGCCGCCTCGGTCTGCATGTTGGTAAGTATGTTCGACACCGCTTCCTCTGTCACGGACATGGCCCCGGTAAGCTGGTTGTATGAATCCCGTATGGTGCGCACGAGATCCAGGATGTACCGGTTTTTCTGCTCGCTCTTTCGGGTTTCGTCCTGGCTTATCCTCAGGGAAAGCTTGAGCGAGCGGATGGTGATGATCGAAACCGCGTACAGGAGTATCAGCGTGAACAGCACGATGATGCTTCCGCGCCTGACCATGTCGCCGACGATCTCGGGGGACGTCGTGATTGCTGCAACATCGAGTCTCGCGTAGTTCAGCCCGATGGCCGCGATGAGCATTCCCATAACCAGGACGTGAACCCATCTCAGCGAAAAAACTGTGGCCAGCAGGAGCGTGGGGAACGCGAAAAACGCCACGGTGATAAGGCTCAGCTCGGGAGTGCGCATTGAACCGCCCAGCACGATGATTATCGTCTGGAACACCGCGAGCAGGGAAGCGGCGGCGCGCGCCTTTCCCTTGATGATCAGCGTCATGGCGATTGACGCCGAGATGCAGGATGTGCCGCTTGTCGCGAAAGAAACCCAGAACCCCAGCTTGCGAAGATTTACGAAGAACAGGACAACCATCACGAAAATGAAAAACACGCACAGAAAAAACAGGAACTTCGCGATCGTCCTGGTAAAAACGTCCTCATCATCGTATCTGGAAAATAATATCGAGCCACGTGTTTCCCGAGCGGACATAATGGACCCCTTAAGCAGGTTGATATTTATCACTGGAAATGCCAATATACCAGAATACGCTACGGGATTAAAGTCTTTTTAGAGTAGGTACAAATAAAAAATTCCCTTGATACATCATGATGCAAGACCGTTAATCATGCCATAATAAGGAGTGATTATCGTTATCATTAATCCGCTGCAACGGCCCTACCATCCGCCCGAGGCGCCGCCGCCTCCGGAGCTGCCGCCCCCGCCGGAAAATCCTCCTGACCCGCCTGAGGAGCTCCATCCTCCCGATGACGAGGAAGAGAACGTCATCCCCCCGATGGTCGCCGTGCCCTTGGTCTTCAGGTCCAGGCCGGCCTTTTTGTACCATTCGGTGCGGCTCATGATGAGCTTCGCCGCGGGGAATCCGGCCAGATATATCGCCAGCAGGGTAATAGCGCCCTTCACGCCGACAACCACGATCGGAAACATCGCCCAGAAGGGGATTAAAAACAGGTAGAGAAACCAGCCCATGCCCGACGGCGTGAGGACCCCGATCACGGTGAACAGGCCGATGATGCCGAAGATGAAGCAGCCGAAAAGGATCCTCTCCATTATGGAAAGATCGGGGCCTTCGAAGAACGAATCCCCCCCGCCCGAAGAAGACGCGTCATCCGCAACCGCGGCCTCAGGGTCTTCGAGCTGCGTTATTATGGCCATGGTCCCTGCGGTGAGGCCCCCGTCGAAGTCGTCGGCCCTGAACCGCGGCGCCATGACATCCTCGATGATGCGCCCGGCCCTGAGATCGGTGAGTACGCCCTCGAGCCCGTAGCCCACCTCGATGCGCATGCGCCGGTCGAGCACCGCCACTATTACCAGCACGCCGTTGTCCCTGTCTTTTCTCCCGAGCTTCCATACGTCGAATACCCGTATGGCGAATTCCTCGATGGGTTCGTTATCAAGCGTGGTGACCGTAAGCACCGCGACCTGGTTGGTCGTGCGGTTTTCGTGGGATTTTAAAAGTTCCGAAAGATGCTCGGTGGTCGCCGCACTCAGGATGCGGGCGTTGTCAGTGACCCGTCCCTCGAGGCGCGGGACCGGTACGAGCGCCATCGCAGGCATGCACGCAAGAAGCAAGAAAATCGCCGCGTCAAGCAAAAGATTTACACGCCGGGGCCTCACCGGTCGGCCCCCTTCTGCTGCACCACTGCGTCGTCGATCTCATTGGATTTTTTTCCGGAAGATACGAATCCAGCCGAGACGAGCTCAGCTTCAAGGGCCCCGAGGCCGGCTACAAATGCCTGGAAAAGCCCGTCGCCCCGAAGGCGTCCGCGCATCCGGTCAATGACCGTGTCCAGGGCCTTGCGCCCGAGCCTGGCCGAAATCCCGCTGTCGGGCACGATCACCACCCTGCGTTCGAAAAGTCCCGCCAGCACGAGGACGCCCGTGCGGCCGCACGCGGTGAACATCCCGCGTTCGAGGAAAACGACACGGGCGTACTGGTCGACTTCGGTTTCTGCGCGCGCCCGGTCGAGAAAAAGCCGGCCGAAAAAGGGGCAGAACACCGATACGATTGCGGCGAGAGCGCCCGCGCCCAGCACGATCAGCAGGGACAGGGGCGTTCTCAGGACCGCGGCCCATCCGGGCAGTGCGAACGCTGCGACGAGCAGGGCGAGCGCGGACAGGGATACAGCAAGGGCAAAGGCCTTCCAGGGGATTTCGGGATAGTTGTCGCACTTGCCGACCACTGCGGCCACGAGTTCGATGCCGGTTCGCTCCTCGATCTTTGCGACCAGGTCGCGCAGCGCGCCTGACTGTTCATCGGTGAAATACGTTGATTTACCCATAATGGGACGACATATTGACGGTTCTTTCAAGCCACCTTATATCTAATTACAATCTTTCCCGCAATGCAAGGATTTTTTTAATGAAGGATCCCTGATTTATTCCAGGCAGGCTGAGGGCCCCGGGATCATCGGATTTCGACAACCATACCCGGCGGACGCCGCCGGCGTCCATGATCGCATAACTGCCGTCTGAACTGCGCAGGATTAGTTGCATGATTAATAATTGACTAAAAATCCCCCCCGGGTATTATTTCCCGATCATCATGATTCAAAAATGTTTTTTTATTTAATGATCAGGTTCGATAAAAGACATTCGGAGGGTAAAAATGTTAAAAAGAAACATGGCGATTTTAATCATGCTCTTCCTTGGACTGGCGTCGGTATGCGGATGCGATGACGGCGATTCGGACTCGAAGAGCTCACCTGCCACGGCCGAACTGCATTATGATGGCGATCCCGTGCCCGCAAGCGGCGACGGAGGCATCCCGGGCCAGACCAACGAATACCTCGTCTATTTTAACGCGGCGGAACTGCAAGCCTATGTTGGCTGGGAAATTACCCAGGTGAGAATCTGCTACTGCGAAAGCAGTTTCAATCCCCCCACCCATGATTTTACGGTCAATATCTACGGCAAAGGCACAACCACAACGCCGGGGACATTGCTGTTCAACCAGGCATATACTCTCACCAAGGGCTGGAACACGATAACTTTATCAGCGCCGCTCGTCATCGGCTCGGACACCGAAATCTGGGCCGGGTATGCAACATCGATCGGAAGCTGCTGGCCGGCTTCAACTGACGACAACGCATACGAAGACAATAAAAACTGGATCCGTGAAACAGCTCCCACGCCGGGGGTATACGGAGAATGGACGTACCATAATCTGAATATCAGGATAATTGTCCAGGAATAATAGGACAGTTTCTGCGCGGGGCCTTGTGCATTCTACAGCGCCCCGCGCTTGTACGCAAAACAACCCCTGCGCCCGAATTTGCCGTAAGAGGCCCGATGGGTCACGCCGCATGATCACGGTACAGGCATGCGGCGCGCCTGTTATGCGTTGAAATTCAGCATCAGCTTTTCGGAAGATGAGTGGTGGATGGTGTATATTTTTTCATTGATGAACACCCTGACGACTTCAGGGTCGAGCTGGACGCCTGCGACTTCCCTGATTATTTCAAGGGCCCGGTCCCTGCTCATGGCCTTTCTGTACGGCCTGTCGCTTGTCATGGCGTCATAGGTGTCGGCGACCGCCATGATCCTTGCCTCGAGTGGGATGGCTTCCCCCGAGAGCCTGTCAGGGTATCCCCCGCCGTTGTACCATTCATGGTGGTGCCTTATCATCGGAATTATCGGAGAAAAGTAATCCACGTTCGCAAGAATGTTAACGCCGATTTCCGGGTGATTTTTTATGACGGCGAACTCGTCATCAGTCAGCTTGCCGTTCTTGTTCAGTATCCTTCCGGGTATCAGTATTTTCCCTATATCGTGGAGTATGGCCCCGTATTCGAGAAACAGCAGCCTCTCGCTGTCAAGGCCGAAGGCCTCCCCCATCATTTTCGAGAAATCCCGCACCCTCAGGCAATGACCGCGGGTGTACGGGTCCTTGGCCTCGATCGTCTGCGTTAAGATGATGATCGTATTGAAATTGGATTTTTTCAGCAGCAGATATTTTTCATTCAGCAGCGTCTCTTTATGCCTTAACTCCAGGGCGTAATCGGCCCAGCCCTTCGTATTAAGATAGCCCCTTTCGATAACGATATATCCGGCGGTAAAGATGAAAGCGGTTGACCCGAAAAGAGACGTATGAACGATCGGCCAGTGATTCATGATCTTCATCGTATCGCAAAAACCGGCGGCTATCATGAAGCTTCCGAAGACTGAAAAAAGAAGATGCAATGCCGTTTTGTGCTTTTTGTAATACAGGTACAGCAGAATATTGGCGAAGATCGCCTGTGAATATAACACAATTGAAAAAACGATAGAAAACTTCTGCAGGGTCATGCCCGGCAGGAACATGACGGGCATCAGTGAAAGACAACTGACCAGCAGCAGGGCTATATACGCTTTCCTATAACGGAAATTGCCGACCAGGTACGCATAGGTAAGAATCGAAGCGAAGAGAAAAACAGCAACGGCTTTGCCGTAAATCCAGGAAAGGCGGTAGAAATGATCATTGAAGGACCACAACCCGACTGAAACACAGAGGCAAAAGACCACGATGTTCTCATGCTTGTTTTTTATTGTTCGCAGACGCATGAGCGAAAGAATTGCTATGATGGCGCATACGGTGCTGATGATCGTGGGAAAAATCAATCCGCAAAACGGCTCTGAAATCATTGGAAACCTGTCCCGTTATCAATGAACAAAAATAAATTTCCGGCTCACCGGATATTACGCCCGAAACCAGCCCCGGTCAGGCGGTTCATCGCACCCGGGAACGTTTCGAATAAATCTAAATTACGCACAATACCGTTAAAAATTGCCGGATCAAGTCTTTTTTTATTTTTCATATTGTAAACAATGTTTTTTATATGATTCTGCCGGCTGCCGATAAAAAATCAAATCCCGAATGCACACTTGCCTCCCTGCTACGGCAGATAGAACGTCGCAGCCGCGGTTGACAGCACGTTGCCGCCGGAATCGGTAATGTTGGCGGACACGACGGTTATGTTGACGGTCGCCGCGGTCCCGGTAGCGTTGATAGTCAGCGTGGTCGTATATGTTCCGGAATCATACGTGATCCCGGTTATCGACCCGGTTGCGGTCCCGGACATGGTGAAGTTCGTTATCAGACCGGCTCCGGTGACGTTCTCGGTATAGGTAATCTGAATTGTGCTGCTTCCGGAGGAAATCGTGCTTCCCGATGTCGGGCTCCACGAGGAAATCTGGGGGTTAACGGTGTCCGGAGTGTAATAACTCGGAGAAGTGCCGCTGTTGATCGCGTACGAGCCGCTTGATATCGGCGTACCGCCGTCGATAATACTGAACGAGACCGTTGATCCGTCGGTGTACGAGCAGATGACGGTCAATGTTGCGGTGTGACTGCCGGAATCATAGGAAGCGCTGTTGATATAAATCGATCCGGCGCCGCCATAATTGATCTGGTAGTTGTTGATGTTATCGGCGTTCGACACGTCCGCTGAAAATGTTATATCGATATAGGTGCTGGCGTTCAGCGTGCTTCCCGAGCCCGAACTCCATCCCGTCACCGAAACGCTGCCCCCAGGCGTACTATACGAAGGGGATGTGATCTTGTCCAGGGTGCTCGTTCCCATGGTGATGGGGGTGGCGGATGATATGATTTTAATCCAGAACATCGAGCCGTCGGTGCCAGAGAAAGCAAGGGTCAGGGTCGCGGTCAGGGTCGAGCTGTCATAAGCCAATGAGATAAGGGTTACGGTCACGGCAGTACCAGAATAATAGAAACTGTAATAGTAAGC
>Ga0116154_10001711_pt1 | contig 17842 bp, 18 predicted proteins | sample AD_UKC030_MetaG_FD_89898 | JGI IMG/M metagenome (GOLD analysis project Ga0116154, IMG submission 89898) | Active sludge microbial communities of municipal wastewater-treating anaerobic digesters from USA - AD_UKC030_MetaG | ecosystem: Engineered > Bioreactor > Anaerobic > Digestate | place: USA...
ATCCGCTTCAACCTCGGCGATCAGCTGTCGCTGGAGACGCTTTTTGCAAAGGATTCCGGTTGTGATTTTCTCGTTGATTTTGCCCAGGGTGATTATGAAACGCTAATCGCCGCAGCCGATGAAGATCGCATACGGGCCTACTTTTCGGAGAATGTCGCCGCCCGGGCCATTCTCCTGAAGCGAGTGGCCAGAGGCATGCTCCGGATGAAGCGGGGACGGCTGATTTATGTTTCCTCAGCAGCCGCTGAGAGACCCGCGCCGGGGCAGGGGTTTTATGCTGCGGCGAAACTCGCCGCCGAAACCCTGTACCGGAGTTGTGGCCTTGAATTGGCGGGGAAGGGCGTTACCAGCGTGATTCTGCGCGCCGGTTATGTCCAGGCCGGCCGCGGTCGTGCCTTTCTGGAGGCCAATCCGGAAATCATCCGTCAGGTTCCGCTCCAGCGTGCCCTCGAGGCGGAGGAAGTGGCGGAGACAATTCTGTTTCTCCTGTCACCGGCCGCAGTCGGAATCAACGCAACGATTCTGACGCTGGACGGCGGATTGTCAGCCGGTAAAACGGGCATCATGAAACATTAATTCAAGGTGGGGAATGCATGGATATTCTTAAGACATTGCGCGAAATGATCATGGATATTATGGATGTTGAAGGACAGACGATCACGGCGGAAACCTATCTTGTGCGGGAACTGGGCGCGGAGTCCATTGATCTGTTGGAGTTGTCGGTTTCCATCAATCACCATTTTCACATTACGGTGAAAGACGACGACATCTTTCTCCGGAATTTCCGTCTCTTTCTGGTGGAGGCGGAGCGCCGGGGAGAAGCCCCGGCAGATTACCTGGGCGCGCGTTTTCCCTTCTTGCCGGCGGAACGGATCGGCGAAATTCTTGCCGATCTCGAGGCCGGGCCGGCGTTAAAGATAAAGGATCTGGTCAGTTACATCGCCTTCCGGAGCAAAGGTTAAGCCATGAAGCGTGACAAGATGATGACCTTTGACGAACTGGTGACCCGGCGTCGCAGCATCCGTAAATACAAGCCCGACATTCCCGCCGATGACATGGTCGAACGGATGGTGCATGCGGCCCTCGTGGCGCCCTCGCCGTCCAACATACAGCCAATTCGCTTTATCCGTCTCAAATCGCCCCATTTTCGGGAGCAGATCCGGCAGGGGATGAACGCCGTCCAGGAAGGCCTCATGCAGGTTGCCGCCGGGGAGGGACGGCCGAAATGGATGAAAAATCGCATCAAATTCTACAACCGCTATATGGCCTTCATGTTCGACGCGCCGGTCCTGATGGCGGTGGTCACCGTGCGACCGAAAGAACTGCTGGTGGGACCGGAAAAGCTGTTCGGACCCAAACTGGAAGCCATACGGGTCATGAACCTCCACATGACGGCAGGGCTTTCGGTGATGAGCTATCTCCTGAAAGGCGAGGAAATCGGCCTCGGTTCCTGCATCATGTCGGCGCCGCTGATTTTTCTCGATGAGGCTGAAAAATTGCTGGGCCTTGAGGATATGGAACTGATCTGTTTCATTACCTCGGGATACCCCGCCGAGACGGCCAAACCCATCAAAAGAAAAACCATTGATGAAATATACTGCTGCAAATAGATGAAAAGACGCGTTGTTCTCACATCGATGGGGGTCATTTCGCCCCTTGGCAAATCTCCGGAAGAGATCCGGTCATCGCTTCTGGACGGCCGTGTTGTTTTTGAAAGGCCTGATTTCGAACCGGAAGTTGTCGTTTCGCCCGTTCGGGATTTTGAACTTCGGCGCTACACGGGAGCATTCAAGGAACGGCGCTACCTGAACCGTGGCGCCGCTTTCGCTCTGGCGGCCGCCCTGGATGCAGTTCGGGGGACCGGCCTGACGCGGGAAATGCTGGCTGAAGCGGGGCTTTTTGTCGGCGCGGGACCTCACCTCGACATCGGTACCGAATTTCCTCACATCACCGGCGGCGAAATGGACCGCAGTAAAGTCGATGCCCTGTGGATTCTCCGGTTCCTGCCCAATACAGCGGCTTCGGTCATTGCCAAGTCCTGTGGCATCAGGGGCGAAAACCTGACGGTCGGCACAGCGTGTGCCGCCGCTCTTTCGGCAATCGGTGAGGCTTTCCGGCGCATCCGGGACGGATACCTGGATTGTGCCCTCGCCGGGGGGGGTGATTCCCGCGCCTATCCCGGAGGCATCCTCGCCTACAGGACGGCGGGGGCACTTTTTCGGGGCGAAGGCGATCCGGATCAGGCGAGTCGTCCTTTCGACGAGAATCGTGGCGGTTTTGTTTCCGGGGAAGGGGGTGCGTTTTTTGTTCTTGAAGAGCGCAACCATGCGCTGGAACGTGGTGCGTCCATTCTCGGCGAAATCTCGGGTTACGGCAATACCATTGACGGATACCGCATGACCGCGCCGGCGCCTGACGGGAAAACGGCGGCACAGGCCGTCTGGAAAGCCCTGGCGGAAGCAGAAGTCTCAACGGAAGAAATCGACTTCGTTGTCGCCCACGGTACGGGTACAGTTCTGAACGATCAGGTGGAGGCGAAGATCATCAGGGACGTTTTCCCCGGCCGGACGCCTGCGGTGATCGCCCTTAAGTCATGGATCGGCCATCTATCCACGGCCTGCGGCGCCGTCGAACTGGCTGTTACCCTAACCGCCCAGGGTATGGGATACCTTCCCAGGATCAGGAATCTGGAGCAACCCTGTGTACAGGGGATCGACTTTGTCCATACGGGTCGTCATGTCCGGGGCAAGACGTTTATCATCGAAAATTTTGGTTTCGGAGGCCAAAACGCGGCCCTGGTCATCAAGATATAAGGCGGCAGGAAATGTCGGAAGAAATCATCATCAACTCCGGTCTGAAGTCCATTATTCTACTGGACCGGATTACGGCCATCGGTTCCGATGAAATACGGGGGACCGCCGCCTTCGATGGGAAGGCTGTTTTTACGCTCTTCGAAGCCCTTGCACAACTCGGGGCGTTACATATTCGACGGTGCAATAACTTCAATAAGCATGCGTTTCTCATGAAGGTGAGGCGATGCATTCTGCCGGACCTGTTGCCGGAGGCGGGTTCCTTAAATCTGAAAGGAGAATTGACCGGTCAGAGTGACCGCAGTTTCATTTACCTGATATCGGCAGAACGGGAAGGGCAAACAGTTATAAAGGGTGAGTTCTGGTTTTCCACCGTGGATTATGACGGGAAATTCGAGGCGGCGAGACTTAAAGAACATTATGAACAGGTGTTTGCATGTTTAACCAACGCATCCGCGACAGACTGAGCCTTCAGAAAAAAACGGGATTGTACCGCTATCCCCCGGTCATCGAAAAAAAGGAGGGTAAATATGTCTATATGGACGGGAAACCCTACCTGAGTTTCGCCTCAAATGACTACCTGGGGTTGGCCGATTCAGCAGTTTTGAAGGACATTCTCATCCGAAATATTGAATACCATGGTACGTCATCGTCCTCATCCCGCCTGGTGACGGGGAACTACCATCTCATCCGGGAGGCGGAGACGGCCTATGCCGAATATTTCGGCTATGAAGCGGCCCTCTTTTTCCCCAGCGGTTTTCAGGCGAATCTGGGCCTTCTGTCAACCCTCTTTGAGCCGGGTGACCGGGTGCTGGTGGACCAGCATATTCACGCGAGCAGTGTCAAGGGGATGGCCTTAAGCGGCGCAGACATTATCGGTTTTCGGCATGGGAACCTTGATCATCTGCAAAAAAAGCTGAATAAAATCGGTGTATCCCAGACGGCGGTGGTGACGGAAGCGCTTTTTAGCATGGACGGGGATCTCCTGGATGTGACTAACCTGGCCCGGCTGAAAAACCAATACACTTTCCTGTCCGTCGTCGATGAAGCCCATTCTTTCGGCGCCATCGGTTCCAGAGGCCGGGGAATCGCCAGGGACGTCGCTGATATTGCCGTGGGAACTTTCGGCAAGGCCTTCGGCTTTTTCGGCGCCTTTCTCCTTGTACCGGCCATGGTCAAAGAATACCTGATCAATTTTTCCGCCCCCCTGATGTTCACGACGACCCTTCCCCCGTTCCATGCCGGGGCCGCCGTAGAAATTCTCAAGATCGTCGGGCAGGCGGATCCGGAAAGGGACAAGCTCGCCGCAATCAGTTACAGCATGAAAAAGGTTCTTTCCCAGGCAGGGTTTCATGCCTTCGGTGACGCACACATACTGGGGGTCGAGATTGGCAATGAAGATCTGGCCGTTCAGGTATCCCTGGCTCTTAAAGAAAGGGGCATTCTGGTTTTTGCGGCACGTTATCCGACGGTGGCGCTCCATCATGCCATCCTGCGAATCGGTATGTCGGCTTTACATGACGCGACGGATGTAACATTATTCGTCCGGTCTTTGTATGAAATCTATCAGAAAGAGGTCAAGAATCATGGATAATCTGTTTATCGTCGGAACCGATACGGGCGTTGGCAAGACGGTTTTGTCACTGGCTCTCATGCAGTATCTTTATGCCCGTAATCATAAGCCCTGCTATCTGAAACCGGCCCAGACGGGCTGTCGCGATCCCTATGATACGGACAGCGACGCCCAGTTCGTTTATCGTTATGTTGGTGAGTTAAAAGGAAAAGACTGCGCCGATGCCGTCATTTATTGTTTCAAGGAGGCCAAAGCGCCTTACTTTGCCGCCCGTGATGAAGGCAAAAGTATCGATCCGGAATTTCTGCTGCAGGAGATCGAACGCCGGGGGGAGGGATGTTCACCCCTGGTGATTGAAGCGGCGGGAGGGCTTATGGTTCCCCTGACGGAAAACATGATAATGGTTGATCTGGTCGCAAAAACAGGAGCGCCGCCGGTGATAGCCGCCCGGGCGGGCCTGGGGACCATCAATCATACTCTTTTGACCGTTGAAGCATTGAAGCATCGGGGTATTGAACCCCTGGGAATCATCATGATCGATGCGGAAAAGCCTCAGACGGACAGCCGGATGATTGAAGAGAACCGGGAGGCCATCACGAAGGCTTCAGGAATCCCGGTGGTGGGTGTGATTCCCCGTATCGTCAATTTCCTGCAGCCCCTGGTTTATCTGTTTCCAATCTTTGACCGTCTGTTCAGTCGGAAAAGTTAGATAAAATAGGTATATTGGTAGAAAAAGGCCTCATTTTGATGAATTCTACTTGACTTTAGTCTAAATCGATGGCAAGTTGCGGCAATCCTTGAATCCCGAAGAGAGACAAGAGGAAGTGCTCGTTATGAAAGCAAAGGTATCACGTAATACACCATAAGCAACCGGACCCTGTCGTGGAGAGATGGCAGGGTTTTTTATTGTTGCCGGTGCAGCAAACACGGAGTCGGCGTCGCTGTGCCCGGGGGGAAGAAAGTCCATATTCGTTAAGCGTTTTTTTTAATGGAGGGTAAGATTTGATCGGAAAGCGGGTCTTGCTGTTTACCTTTGGCGTAGTCTTAATGACATGCCTGGGCCTGACAACCGCGCAGTGGTTTCGTCATCGCACCGAAACCAAGACGCCGCCGGTGCAATCCCAATACCGGGCCATTCATGATACGGTGATGAAGGGGGAAACCCTACTGGCGATCTTTGAAAAATACGGTCTTGACATCAAGGAACTCTTCGCCATGCGCGATGTGGCGGCCGATGTACATCCTTTGAAATCCCTACATGCCGGGCAGTCCTATACCCTGACGGTGGATTGTCAGAGTCGGGTCAGTTCATTTGTCTATTGGATCAACAGGAACTCATATCTGAAAATTAAGCGGGTCGCCAGCGGTTTCCAGGCGGAAAAGAACGAACTGGCTTATGAGAAGAAGCTCTTGACCCTTTCAGGGGCAATAGAAGACAACTTGATCGCTTCCATTGGCGAAGATCGGGAACACCTTCTTTTGGCTCTTGATCTGTCCGATGTTTTCGCCTGGGACATTGATTTTACGAGCGACCTGCGCAAAGGGGATACATTCCAGATCATTACCGAAGGCTACTTTTATAACGGCCAGTTCCGGAAATATGGGAAAATTGTGGCTGCTGAGTTTACAAACAACGGCGAGACTTTTAAGGCCTACCGTTTTGAACACGATGGAAAAACCGATTATTATGACGAAGACGGGAATTCCCGAAAAAAAGCTTTTTTAAAGGCGCCACTGAATTTCCGCAGGATCAGTTCATATTTTTCCAAAGGCCGATTTCATCCTGTATTGAAGATTTACCGACCACATCACGGACTTGACTATGCTGCGGCCAAGGGGACGCCCGTTTCCGCCATTGGAGACGGCAAAGTTATGTTTTCCGGACGAAAGGGCGCATACGGGAATCTGATTATCATCAAACACCCCAACGGTTGGCAAACCTATTACGGTCATTTATCCAGAATTTCAAAAGGGATCCGCCCGGGTCGGAGTGTGGAACAAGGGCAGACCATCGGCAATGTTGGCGCGACCGGTTTGGCAACGGGACCCCACCTTCACTATGAAGTCCGAATCGGAAATAAAAGTTTGAATCCCCTGGCCCTGAAAATCCCCAAGGGCTGGCCAGTACCTCACAAACAACTGGCTGCTTTTTGTTCCGTCCGGGATCGAATGGACGGCTATCTGTCGGCCATGGGTACCTGTGAGGTTCCGTCCCGGCCGGAGAGGACCATCCTGAAAACCGCCTATGATACATCCGAAAAAGGCAGCGTAGTTCGGATTCGTCCTTCACGCGAGGCGAACAATCTGTAAGGATAGGAGTATTTCCCCGGCCGGTAATCTTTTCCTGAATATTTTCCCCCGCTAAGTGTTTTCAATCACATCTTTTCTTAATGATGCATAATCATTGTATAAACGTGAAACATGCCGGAACGTGACCAAAGCTCAGATATTGGCCTGTATTTTGCGAAATAAAAGAAGGATTCCTGCCCGAAACCGGGGAGGCGAATAAAAAGAGAGTCTGTTTCGGTCGGGGCGAGGGGCCGATTTCGGGAAGAATTAAAAGGGAAGACCGCTGTTATTTTGTCATGAATAATGAAAATCCATCAAGATATCGTCTTGTTATGGTTTGGTGAATCCTATAAACAAAGACATGTCTGATCCATGATTGATGAACCGTACGGACTGTCCGATGGATGTCGGATAGACGAGTCGGTTCGTTTTTTTTACACCGCAGGTAGGCAGAAATTTCCCATGGCGCAGGGGCCGCATGGAATATCTTGCACTCTCATATCCCGGTGAGTCCGTCATCCGGTTGATCGAACCCCGGACGGTTCAAACGGACCTTACGGATCGTTCAGACCACAGGGAGGAGCGTGCTCCACCGGGAGATCGGCTGACTCTGGTTTATGATGAAGGGGGAAAAAGGAATACAACGGAGGAAAGCGGCGACCTGTCCGTCCGCAGGTCCTCGAATTCTCCTAAAATATATGTGCTCCAATCCCGGGCAAAAGACATTCGGGGCAGCCCGTATCAGTCAGCGCTTCTGGCATATCAGCGCGCACAATTCATGGGTGAACCCGAAACCAAACCTTATCTGGATATTCGGGTGTAGCGGCCAAAGACAAAACGGGGACGGATTTATTTGTGTTATAAATCCGGCCCCTTCCAGTTTTACGGTTCCAAAATAACGTCAATGACGGCTGCACGCCCTTGGTTGACGGCGGCCATGCCCCGTTCTAGGGCGGCTTTCAGGTTTTCCGATTCTCCTACCCGTTCTCCGTATGCATCGAATGCCGCTGCTATCTTCCAGTAATCCGGCGTGGGTGCGATGACATCTCCGTAGAAAGAGCCGGTCCTGAGCGCGGATCCTTCAGGAAAATACTTTCTTGTGTTCCACGTCTGGGAGACGAATCCCTGGTTGTTGCAAATCACGATCAGAATCGGCAAGTCATACTGCTGTGAACAGCCCTGACAGGAAAGGACGGGCTCATAGTTGAACGATCCGTCGCCGATAATGCAGACAACTGTTTTCGCTGGATCGGCCAGCTTGATTCCGAGGGCCGTCGGGACGGCGGTCCCCAGACCTCCGGCCGCGCCGCGGTAGTGGTGAAAGGAATCGTTTGTGAAGAGATGCTGCATCATGTGCATCCCCTGGGCGATGATTTCATCGACAATGGCGGTATCATCGGGAAGGATTTCCGCAAGTATGCGGAAAAGGAATGCCGCGGCGACCATCCCCGAGGCCGTTTCTGATGAATATACCGGTTGTCGGCTCTTTGCGTTAAAGTCATGCCAATGTTTTGCGCGCGCGTCGATCTCTTCCGCTTTGCCGGGCGTTTTAACAATTTTTTCTGCAATATATCGACAAAGACTTTCCAGATTCGTCCGGATATCTCCCGCAATGCAAACATCCGTCTTATATCCCCAGTAAGGTGCCCGGGGCCGGAGGGGATCTTCTTCCATGACGATGACTTTTGTGGTTTCCGGCAGATCAACCCGTGGTGGGTGCCAGGGGGCGTTGCAGCCAACCAGCAGGATGCAGTCGGCATTTTTCAAGATATCCTCTCCAGCGAAACTTCCATGAAGGGGGTGTGTTCTGGGGAAATTTTTATACATGGGGTAGGGGTATTCAAACACCGGAGCCCCCAGCAGTTCCGCGAACCGGGTCAGCGTGTCGATCTCTCCCCGGTTACGGCAAGCATGCTCGGCAATGATAATGGGATTTTTGCTCTGAAGGAGCGTTGTCGCAAGGCTTCTCAATGACGCTTCGTCGGTTACAAGGGGCTGCGGGGTGATGTCTGGGGGAAGTGCGAAATCCATCGGCGCCATCAGCAGTTCGAAGGGAATGCTCAAGAGCGTCGGACCCCGGGGGACCATTTCCGCAAAGTAGCAGGCCCGCATAAAATCCGAAATTATATCTCGGGGGGTTTTAATTTCTTTTCCCCATTTCACGATGTTTTCTGAAAACCGGACAGGCCCGCCGAGGTCCGCAAGCAGGTAAGGCCATTCCGGCCCCGGATCAAGGTGGCGATTTTCACCCAGGCCAAAGGAATCCGGAGCGAGGATGATCATGGGGATTCGTTCCTGGTAGGCGCCCCGAATCGCCATCGCGGCATTTAATACACCCATGCCTGTGGGGAGAAGAACAATCTGGGGCCGTCCGGTTGCCTTGTAATAGCCGGAAGCCATGCCGACCGCCAGTACTTCGTGGCGGCAGTTGATATATCGGGGGGATTCCGTACCTGTGCTTTCCCTCTGTCGGGCCAGAGCTTCCCAAAGAGGCGCCCAGACGGACAGGGGGGAGCAGAAAATATGTTCGAAACCCTTCATCTGAAAAAGTTCCAAGAGCACGTCGCCGCCGTTTCTTACCGGTGCCTTCCTCATTTTCAGGCCTCCCTTTCAGTGCGTCAGTGTGTTGTTCGGATTGTCTACTCCTTTGCGCCGGTATGATATAAACTCATAAAATCAGTGTGTTGATGATACTACAGAATAAAAAAACTGTCCCTCCTTTTTTATCCGTTGGGTTCAGGCGGGCTCATCTGGAAATTATGGACGTTGGGCTGAAGGTGTGCCCGGTTGATAAGTGTGTTTTGATGAAAGAGGTGAAGGAAGGTAACAAAGGAAACCTGCGGATCAAACGTCAGTAAATCCCAAAATTCTCAGAGGTTAAATGGTATGTGCATGCTTTGGGATAACATGTGGATTAGAAACTGGCTCCTGATGAGAGTCTGAGGTCAAAACGAACTGCCAATTCTAAGGTAAAGAAATGATGAAAACGCCTTGCATTCATTTATTCAGGCAGCGATTCGGAGAAAAAGGATTTTTCTTCATTTACCTGATTGTTTGCTCAACTTCGGTCCAGGGTATAACTCCTCAGTTTTTCAAAAATCTCTTTTTCCTTATGCCTCATCGCGATGGCTTCCTCTTCTCCACCTCTTTCATGGTCAAAACCAAGTAAATGCAGCAACCCGTGAATAAACAGGAAAAGAATTTCATCGTAAACGTTAATATCACCAGCAAGAGCATCACGGCAGGCTGTTTCGACGGATATCACAATGTCCCCCAGAACCGTCGGTTGAATAGCCTCCCAGTCTCCCTCGTGCATGCCGAACGATATCACATTGGTTGGTTTATCTCGACCGAGATATTCGAGATTTATCGCCTGAATGGCTTTATCGTCAACAAGGCTCAAACTGATTTCGTGATCCTGGCATTGGAGATATTTCAGTACTTTTAACAGATCGGATCTGATCTGTCTGATATTCAGTTTGATAAATATTTGTCGGTTATCAATCAGTAACGGCACTACACTACCTTCAAGACAAAGTTGTCCTTTGTGTTAATCTGTTCCGGATAATTGACTCGATGGTGAAATATCCCAGCCAGAATTCTGATGAAACTGTCTGCGATTTTATGCAAATCTTTTAATGTCAATTCACATTCGTCAAGCTGGCCATCCAAAAACACCCGTTCTATTCGCTCATGAACAAGATTGCTGATACGGGACGGTGTCGGATCATCCAGCGTACGGGAACTGGCTTCGATCACATCGCTCAGCATCACCAGACCGGCTTCTTTGGTTTGCGGTTTCGGCCCCGGATAACGAAAATCGGAATCCGAAAGGCTATTGAAAGTCGAATCCGGATCCTTTTTGGCTTTATCGTAGAAAAAGGTAACCATGCTCGTGCCATGGTGCTGACGGATGATATTGGTGATTCGGTTACCCAGATTTAACTGCTGCGCAAAATCGCAGCCATCTTTGACGTGTGAAATGATCACCAGACTGCTCATTTTGGGCGAGAGTTTGTCATGCTTGTTTTCTCCCACCGGCTGGTTTTCAATAAAGTAGTGAGGTTTTACCAATTTTCCGACATCGTGATAATAGGCGCTTACTTTCGCCAGAAGCGCATTCGCGCCGATTGCCTCCGCCGCCGATTCTGCAAGGGAGGCGACGATGATGCTGTGGTGATAGGTGCCCGGTGTTTCAATAATCATGCGCTGAAAAATCGGCTGATTCAGATTGCCCAGTTCGAGCAGTCTGATGTCTGTGGTAAACTTGAACAGTGATTCGCACAGGGGCAAAAGACCGGCTGCGATAATGCCGGAAGCCAAACCGCCGATGAAGCCCATAAATAATTTAATCAGCAATATCCAGTCCAGAACAGTATCCGCAATGAGGGCGATGGCAAAAATGATGATGCAGTTTACGAATCCCAGCAGAAATCCTGCCATAAAAAAAGCGGAGCGTTGACGGGTGAAGTAGATCTGATAAATAACGAAAATTGATCCCGCGAGAGAGAAAATCGGCATCAGGATCTTGGCGTCAAAAATAAACCCGAGCAAGAGCGAGACGAAAACACTATAAATGACGGCGATCCGATCATTAATCAATACGGTGACCAACATCGACCCCATGACATAGGGAATCGCGTAAAAACAGTCCTGGGCGTCCAAGCCTGGAAATGCACGTGCAACGGCATCGGAAATGATTAAACCAAAGCGTATCAGGATAAATTGCAGCAACACCAAAGTGGCCAGAAAGACGATTGTAGTTTTTAAGTCATGTGATTTCGGATTCCATTTTCTGATCGGCGAAATGCAAGCGATACCCATCAGCAGCACGATCAGGGCAACGCCCACAAAAGCAGCAACATCCTTCATTCTGCTTTTCCCGCCTTTAATTGCATAATAAGCGTCCAGCTTGTCCTGTATGGATCGCGTAATTTTTTCGCCTTCCCGGACAATCATCTCGTTTTTAAGCACCTGAAAGTAAGAGGGCTTGATGGTTTTTAAGGCGGATTCTCTCTTGGCTTCGGTTGCTTTAATGTTAATTGTGAGATTGGGCGTGATGATTTTTTTTACCAGGGAAACGGCAGCCCATCTGAAATCTTTATTCTGGTGGGTCAGGATGTCTTCAGCTTTGGCGGTCAGTCCATCCTTTAAGACACGTATTTCTCTGATATCATTGAAATTAGTAATCAGGAACTCTTCCTGATTTTTCATGTTTCGAACGATGATGCCGCGTTCGTGGTCTGTTTTCGAAAGGAGATCGCCGATGATGTAGTTGTCGAAGTAGATTTTATCAATCAGTTTGCAGATCGCACGCGCAGAATGGTTGGAAAATTTATCTCTGTAAAATACATTGAACTCTGCATCTGTCATGTCGATATCAAAGTAAGTGTTCAAATATTTGCGGGCGATGCCGAAATGAGATTGCTTTTCAATGACAGCACTTTCCTGTGATTTGCTTTTCTTTGCTGAGGCGCGAGTCATGTCATCCGATATCATCGCAAAAAGCTGGATAATCTGAGACTGGAGTGACAGAGAAAGATCCGGTTTATAGTCAAATACCGCGGGGGTAATTTTGAGCATTGCCGACTGCTTGGCTTCGGTGGACAGTTTTTCTTCGACGAGAAAATCACGATCCGCCTTGATGTCTTCTACGGCTATGGTGCCTGCGCGATGTTCGGATTGCGCAAAAAAGAAAGAGGGTGAAATCAGTGTACCGAAGATCAGGGTCAGTAAAAAGAGAACGAGAAAATCTCTCAATAATTCCCGAGCCGTTTTCTCTCGGAAATAGTCGTTGATATTCTGGAGAACGTTGCTATTGAACTTTTTAGGAGTCAGTTCGTACTTTTTCATTTCCTTTTAAGCCATGATGCTTTCGTGACTGGTCAAGGTGGTTGTAAGCGCGGATGACTTCCTGTACCAGTGGGTGACGGACCACATCAAGATCTGAAAAATGGATAAATTTTATTTCATTGATGTGCCTGAGAATGTGTTCCGCTTCGACCAGGCCGGATATCTTGTCAAAGGGCAAATCGATTTGCGTCACATCGCCGGTGATAACAGCTTTCGATCCAAATCCCAGGCGTGTCAGAAACATCTTCATCTGTTCGGAGGTGGTATTTTGTGCCTCATCCAGTATGACAAACGAATCATTCAGGGTTCGCCCCCGCATAAAAGCCAGCGGGGCCACTTCGATAATCCCTTTGCTGATCAGATTTGTGGCCTTATCGAAATCCATCATATCAAAGAGGGCGTCATAAAGAGGCCGCAGATAGGGATTAACCTTTTCGGAGAGGTCGCCGGGTAAGAAACCCAATTTTTCACCTGCCTCCACCGCCGGCCTTGCCAGGACGATGCGACTGTATTTTTTGTCTAAAAGATAAGAGATGGCGACCGCCATGGCCAGGTAGGTCTTGCCGGTTCCTGCCGGACCGATGGAAAAGACCATATCATGATTTCTGATGGCGTCGATATACCGTTTCTGATTGATCGTTTTAGGAGTGATCAGCCGTTTTTTAGCTGAAATAAACACCGTATCAAGAAAAATCTTTTCCAGATTCAGTGAACTGTCTTTTTGCAGCATGCGATGGGCGAAATCGATATCTGCGGGAAAAACAGGATATCCCTTTTGGATGATCACATAAAGTTGTCTCAACAGAGAAGAGGATCTCTTGACCGCTTCCCCGTCCCCCTGAATGGACACATGATTGCCCCGGACGGCTATTTTCGCCTGTAAAAGTTTTTCAACCAGCTTGATATTGGCGTCGTGTTCACCGAGCAGAAGTTTTAAGTCTTGATTGTTGTTAAAATCGATGGTCTCGGTTGCTGTCGATCCAGCGACATTTATGGGCGTGATGGTGATGGTCTCCTTCTAAGAAGATATATAAATCTTTTTGTATCTGATATTTAAGGGCAAATTTTATAACAGCGTTTTGTGGTTTGCAATCATTCTTATATGTTTTACTGTTTTATTATGATCGATTTTCCGGTGGCCTATGGGGTCGATGCTTGGAGCATCAGATGGGCAAAGACCTTTGCATTGCCGACCATGTTGCTGATCAGACAGGATTCGTCCGGTTGGTGCGCTTTGTATCGCAACTTACTCCAGACAGCGGCTTCATAACCATACTTCCGAAAAACGGCGGCCACCGTTCCGGCGCCGACACCAATGACTTTCCCGCGGACGTGATAGACATCTTTAATCGCTATGCTGAGGGCCTTGACAATTGCCGCATCTTTTGGCGTCGGTAAGGGTGCTTGAACATACTGCACGGGTTGAATATCTATTGTAACCTGAAAGCGTTCGGCAATCGAATCGGCAAGACGGCGAATTTCCTGCATCACGTCAACCAAATCGTATTCTGGCAGGACACGGCAATCCATGAAAAAAATATCTTCACCGGGAATTGTGTTCACGCTGGCGCAATTGGTTTCCTTTCTGGTCGGTTGAAACGTGCTCTCAGGTGGGTTAAAAAGACGGTTTCGGCGAGAATATTTTTTATAAAGCGACTGCAATGCGACAATCAGGTGTGATGAGGCGAGAAAGGCGTTTTTCCCCAAGGCGGGCCGACTGCCGTGACACTGAACACCTTTTGTGGTGAAGCGAAGCCAGAGGATACTCTTTTCCGCGATTTCAATGGCGCTGCCGTCCGGTTCGCCGGAATCCGGGACGACAATCCAATCTTCTTTCGTAAAAGGGTTTTGAGGATGCTGGAGGACATAATCCAACCCCCAGCGACTTGACGTTTCTTCGTCGGCAACGAAGGACAAACCTATAGAATTTTCAGGTACAATTCCCTCATCCAGAAAAGCTTTGGCGGCGAAAAGCGAGGCGACCAAATCCTGTTGATTGTCCTCCGTACCGCGGCCGTAAACACAACCATCCTTGACATAGCCCCGATAGGGATCATCACACCAAAGACCGATTTCGCCGGGTGGAACGATGTCCGTATGGGTCAGGATCCAGATTTTGCGTTGTGTATTCCTGCCTGGACAACAGACCAGAAGGTTTGGGCGACAGCCGCTGGGCACCCGATGATCCGGAGCGTTGATTTCTGCAATATCAGAAAAACCGGCTTGAATGAGGTATTGGTGCAGAAAATCGGCCTTTTCCTTTTCACCGGCACCCTGATTATCTGGAGACAGGGCGGGAATCCCGGTTAAACTGATCTGCAAATTGATCATGTCATCGACATAGCTATCGATGCGGTGAAATATACGGTCTTTCAATTTTTTATCGATCATATAATCATCACAGGCAAGGATGAAGGAAAAGTTGAATCATGAGTAAGATGTGATACTATAGAGAAAATACGGCATGGTTAATATATGTATGTGGTGGTATTGGTCTTCATACACTCCCGTAAACAATATAGCGACTAGTTAATCTTTTTGCGGTGGTTCGTCAAGAGAAATAGAAGGCAACGATGAGAATTCAGGAGTAAAAATTATGATACCTACCAAGTCTATTTTAACAGTGTTTGTATTTGTTCTATGCACGGCGACTTTGATGCTGATAACCCCGGTTCTGGCCCAGAAAGCCATGATCGTTCAGGTCAAACAGGCGCAGATCCGCTCCACGCCTTCGTTTCTGGGTAAAATTATGGCTAGGCCTGCATACGGTGAGAAAGTAACGGTCCTGACTGAAAAAAAGGGATGGATGAAGGTCAAAAGAAACATTGCCGACAAGACCGAGGGTTGGATGCACGGGTCAGCCCTGTCGCCGGTAAGAGTAATCCTGAAATCCGGCGATCGAGCGAAGTCAGGGCAGTCTTCAGCCCAAGAGGTTGCCCTTGCCGGAAAAGGATTTAACCAGAAAATCGAGGGGGAATACGCTTTAGATCATCAGAATTTGGATTATGCATGGGTGGATAAAATGGAAAGAATATCTCCCGACATCGAGGAATTGGAGAAATTCGTGATCAATGGAAGTCTGTCGCTCGAAGATGGAGGTACAGATGAATAAACACAAGCTGATACGGAATAGAGGCGCTTCCATTTTGGTGCTGCTGATTGTCTTAAGCCTGTGCCTTTTTTCCTGTGAAACGGTACAGCCTGTCGCGGAAGTGGCAACACAGATTGGCGTCATGTCGGGCAAAATTGACGAACAAGAGGCCGGCAACATTAAAAAGACCGTGGATAGCCTGTCCAAAACATTTGAGGATATAACACCGGAACAGGAATATTATCTGGGCCGATCCGTCGCAGCAAATATCCTGTCGCAGTATAAGCCTTATGATAATAAGCAGTTAACTCATTATCTCAATTTAATTGGGAAAGCCTGTTCCTTGGTTTCCACTCGCCCCGAAACTTTTGGCGGATACCACGTCCTGGCTCTTGATTCGGACGAAATCAATGCTTTTGCCGCACCGGGAGGATTAATTTTTTTGACGAAGGGACTGCTGCGCTGCTGTAAAACGGAAGATGAAATTGCCGCGGTCATTGCCCATGAAATTGCCCACGTCCAATTCAAACACGGTCTGCAAGCCATTCGTCAGGAGAGGGTGACCCATTTCTTGACGGCAATTCTGGAGGAGGCGCTGCAAGATCAACTGCAGGACAATAAAGAGCTGACAGATCTATTTGAAGGGTCAATCAAGGATATTACCACCACCCTCATCACCAACGGCTATTCACAAAGCCAGGAATTCAGAGCCGATCAAGGGGCCATGGTCATTCTGGGAAAGCTCGGTTACAGTCAAGGAGCTTTGATCAGCGTTCTGCAGAACATGCGGCAGCGATTGACGCCGGATAAACACGACTTTAATAAAACGCATCCGAAGCCGGAGAGCAGAATTGCCGAAATTTCGAAATCCTATTCAGTGAGCGGTCTGTATACAATCAACTCGGCCCGGCAGAAAAGATTTCTGGAGCAGGCAAAGAATAACCTTTGATGCAATCATTCAGGCAAACCATCATGAAATGGCCGGGCATACGCCGTCTGATCCAGGGCATCCTAGCCGCTTTCGTCGGCTTGGTTTTAACTTTGTTCCTGTGGTTACCCGGTTGGCTGGATCTGTGGGAACTCAAAAGTTGGGATTGGCGTGTGAATTTACTGGCAGATGTTTTTCCCGCACAGGTTTCCGATAATAAAATTCGCGTCATTCTTCTGGACCAGGACAGCCTGGATTGGGGAAAACAGGTCAATGATCTTGCCTGGCCATGGCCCCGGGAGGTTTACGGCAAGATCATCGATTTTTGCCGGCGCGGCGGCGTTAAAGCCGTCGGTTTTGATGTTCTTTTCACGGAGCCGTCCAAATACGGGGTTGAAGATGACCGGGCATTGGGAAGGTCGATTCGTGATTTCCAAAGGTACACCGGCGCCATATTTCTGGGCGAAAAAACGGGAGAATTTACGGCATGGCCGCCGTTTGCCCCGAAGAATCCCTTTTCCGTCCATCATGGAAACGCAGACCGATACCCCGCTTTTCAAAAGGAAATGACTTATCAGCGGGCCTCTTATCCCGTTCCCGAAATAGCCCATCATGTTTTCTCCCTTGCCAATGTGCATATCGACCCGGATACGGATGGCGTTTACCGCAGGACGCCTCTGTTTCATTATTTTTCCGGGCAATGGGTGCCGGCACTGGGTCTGGGCGTCTTTTTGACCGCTCATCCCGAGAAGCGTGTACAGATCGACCGGAATGCGATGCGAATTGATAAAGCGAAAATCCTCTTCGATCGGCAGGGCAGTGCGATTCTCTGTTTTAAAAGACTTTCCACATTGAAGCATCCATACAGCGCCGCTTCGATTATTCAAAGTGAGCTGAAGATACAGGAGGGTGAAAAACCCATCGTTAACCCGGAAGAATTCCGCGACAGCTATGTTTTTTTTGGCTTTTCCGCCCCGGGACTGCTTGATTTGCGTTCGATACCCCTGTCCGGCATCTACCCCGGCGTGATGATTCACGCCACCATGCTTGAAAACATCCTTTCCGAATCCTTCATCCGGGAGTCATCGCCGGGTGTCTTGTGGTGTGTGACGCTTTTACTGGCTTTGTTTGCCGGTATATCATCATCGCTGGTTTCGAATATCTTCAAAACGGCGGGAATATACTGTTTTGCCTTGCTGTTGCCCTTTGTTTTGTGTGCCGTTGCGTATGAAAACGGCTATTGGCTGCCTCTCGTGGTACCCGAAACGGCGGTCATCCTGACCCTTTTCAGCGCCGGG
>Ga0116154_10001719_pt1 | contig 17754 bp, 13 predicted proteins | sample AD_UKC030_MetaG_FD_89898 | JGI IMG/M metagenome (GOLD analysis project Ga0116154, IMG submission 89898) | Active sludge microbial communities of municipal wastewater-treating anaerobic digesters from USA - AD_UKC030_MetaG | ecosystem: Engineered > Bioreactor > Anaerobic > Digestate | place: USA...
CCGCTTCACGGCGGACGGGAAGCGGATCGTCTTCTCGGCGAACGTCCTCGGCGAGAGCCTCGAGACGACGAAAGCGGAGCTCGCGCGCCGGAAGAAGGAGGAGAAGACCCGCGTCCTCGCGACCGTCTCCGAACGCCGGCTCGTCCGCTACTGGGACCGCTGGGTCGAGCAGGACGAGTGGCCGCACCTCCTCTCCGTCGACGTCGCGACGCGCGTCGTCGCCGACCTGACGCCCGGGCTGAAGAGGCTCGGGCGCCTCGAGGGCGGCCTGGAGTTCGACGTCGCGCCCGACGGCTCCGTCGTCTTCGCCGCGAACGCGACCGAGCCCCCGTTCCGGACGCTGAACACCGACCTCTTCCTCGTCCCGGCCGGCGGCGGCACTCCGCGGAACCTGACGGCCGACAACCCCGCCGAGGACTCCTCCCCCGTCTTCTCCCCCGACGGGAAGACGATCGCCTATGGGCGCGAGGCGAAGGGCGACGGCTGGCCCGACCGGACGCGTCTCGCCCTCCTGGACGTCGCGAGCGGGAAGACGAAGGTCCTCACGGAGAGCTGGGATCGCGTCCCCCAGGGCTGGAGCTTCACCCCCGACGGCCGGACGCTCGTCTTCCTCGCCGAGGACCGCGCCCGGACGCACGTCTGGTCGCTGCCGGTCTCGGGCGGGACGCCGAAGGTCGTCTGGAAGGGAGGCCGCGCGAACGCCCTCGAGGTCGCAGGGCCGGCCGGACTCGTCTTCACCTACACGACGTTCCGCCGGCCGGCCGAGCTTGCCACGGCGAAGCTCGACGGCTCGGGCTTCCGCAACCTCACGTCGTGGAACGACGCCTTGATGGAGCAGATCGCCTTCGGCGAGGAGCGCGAGGTCGTCTTCAAGGGAGCCGGCGGCGACGACGTGCAGATGTTCGTCGTCCATCCTCCCGGCTTCGAGAAGGGGAAGACGTACCCTCTCGTCCACGTCGTCCACGGCGGCCCGATCGGCACCTCGGGCGACGAGTTCCACCTCCGCTGGAACGCCCACGCCTTCGCCGCTCCCGGCTACGTCGTCGCGCTCGTCAACTTCCACGGCTCCTCGAGCTTCGGCCAGGCGTTCGTTGAGTCGATCCTGGGCGCCCCGGGAGACAAGCCGTTCCAGGACGTGATGGCCGCGACCGACTTCCTCGTCGCCGAGGGCTCCGTCGACCCGAAGCGGGTGGCGGCCGCCGGCGGGTCGTACGGCGGCTACCTCGTGAACTGGATCGCCGGCCAGACCGACCGCTTCGCGGCGCTCGTCAGCCACGCCGGCATCTACAGCCTCCTCGGCCAGTTCGGCTCCGACCTCGCCTACGGCCGCCAGCACTCCTACGGCGCCTACCCCTTCACGAACCCGTCGGCGATCGAGCGCTGGAGCCCGAACCGCTACGCCGCGAGCCTGAAGACGCCGATGCTCGTCGTCCACGGCGAGAAGGACTTCCGCGTCCCGATCACGCAGGGGCTCGAGCTCTACGGCGTCCTGACCGCCAAGGGGGTCCCGGCTCGCCTCGTCGCCTACCCCGACGAGAACCACTGGGTCCTCAAGGGGACGAACGCGAAGCACTGGTACGGCGAGGTCCTCGGGTGGCTCGCGAGGTGGCTGAAGTAGCGCCGCTCACGCCCTCCCGGTGACCCGGTCGAGCTCGTTGCAGGGCGGCTGCCGGCGCTCCTCAGCGCCGCGCCGGCATCCGTTCGACCAGGAGCTCGAGGACGATCGCCGCACGCCCGCCGTCCCAGCTCGAGTCGATCGTCCAGCGGAGCGGCTTGCCCATCTGCAGCCGGAACGTCTCCGCCCGGCGCGCCACGAGGGACGCGCCGCCCGCCGCCGGCGTCCTCGTCACCGCCGCGAAGACGGCGAAGAGAAGGCTCTCGTCCTCCGCGCGCAGCTCCAGCGGCAGTCCGTGAATCTCGGCGACCTGGCTGAAGGCGTCCTTCGGTCCCGCCTCGAAGCCGGACTTCGTGCTGAAGCCGGAGTCGGAGCGGAAGGCGACTTTCGGCTCGGAGAGGCTTTCCTCGGCGTCCTCCGTCCTCTCGAGGAGCTTCATCGTCAGGACGAGCGGCTCCGGCTTCGGGACGCGAAGGGGCTCTTTCACCACCGCTCCGGGCAGCGGATCTCCGACCTCCACCAGCAGGCGGGGATCGCAGCCGGCGAGCCACACTTTCGTCCCGGATGCGGCGGCTTCGCCGAGGATCCTCCCCTTCGCACCTCCACCCGAAGGATCGACGGCGGCGAGGGCGATGCCATCCGTCGCTCCCCCTCTCGCCCCGAGGCGGCCGAGAGTCAGGGGCTCGGCGCAGCCGGGCACTTCGACCCGGCCGGCGAAGTCGGGGACACGGACCGCGACCGGGGGGGCGCCGGCGCCGTCGAGCCAGAAGCGGAGGACTCCGCCGAGCGGGACGGGATCGGACGTCCGCGCCGCGGGGGCCGTCGCCGCCCCGGTCGCCTTCGAAGCCCCCTTCGCTCGTGCGCGGAGGACCTTCGACGAGACCGTGACGTCGACGTTCGCGGCCTGGCCGATCATCTCGAGAGCCTTCCGAAGCGGCACGTTCGAGATCTCGACGCTCACGCGGCCGCCGACGCCGGGGTCCAGGATCGGCGTGACGCCGAGCAGGTCGGCGAGCTTCTCGAGGACGTCGACGACGGAAGCGTCCTTCAGCTGCAGGGCGATGGGGACGTCGAGGCGGTCCTGCGTGTCCATCTCGACCGGGACGGGCGCGGGTGCGGCTTCAACGGCGGGCGCGCCCGCGAGGGCCGCCGCGACGAGAACGGGAAGGATCACAGCCGGTCTCCTTTCATCGGTCGGGACGGCGGAAGCGATTCGGCCCGGCGGACGAGGTCGGGTCCGCTCAGGACAACGCCGGTCTCGTCCCCTTCCAGAACGTAGACGACCGGCGGCTCGGGCCGGCGCGCGAGCGCGACGGCGAGGAGCGCGACGGCGACGAGCGAGGCGGCGAGAAGGCCCGAGGCCGCCCTCCGCCGCGCGCGGCGGAACCTCCCGGCGGCGGTCTGGGCGGCGACGAGCGGGTCGGCGAGGAGCGCGTCCCGCCGCGCCAAGCGGGCGCAGGCCGGGCACGCGGCGAGGTGCGCCGCGAGGGCGGCGTCGTCGAGATCGTCGAAGTCGGGGCAGCTCACGGTTCCTCCTCCAGGATCGCGGCGATGCGGCGGCGGCCTCTACAGAGCCGTGCGCGGAGCGCCTCCTCCCCGAGGCCGAGCCTCCGCGCGGCCTCCGCCGGGGTCAGCCCTTCGTCGGCCACGAGCCGGAGCGCGCGCCTCGTTCCCTCGGGGAGCGACTCGAGCGCCGCCGCGGCGCGCCGCACCCTCTCCGAGAGGAGGGCCTGCGATTCGGGATCGAGGTCGTTCGTCGCCCGGAGCTCTTCTCCGGCCGTCACCGCGGTCGCGGCCCGGCGCCGCCGCGAGGCGTTCGCCCCGATCCTCCACGCGATCGCGAAGAGGAGGGAGCGCAGCGGGCCGGGCGCCGGCGCACCGAACCGTCCCGGCCGGCTGAGGAGGAGGACGAGGAGGTCCTGGACGAGGTCCCGGGCGTCCTCGCCGTGACCCCGGCGCTCCAGGAAGGCCCGGAGGTCCGGACCGATCCGAAGCGCCTCTTCGACCGCGGGAGCCGGCGGCGCTCCGGAGAGCTCGTCGGGAAGGTCGCTCACGACACGGTAATGTCGCACGGCGGCGTCGCGTGACGCCGCCGTGCCGGGAGCCGCGAGGAACCGGGGAGAGACGCGCGGACGACGCGGCCCGCGGGTTCGTCAGACCCCGGTGTTCGCCTTCAGGAAGGCGATCACCTTCTCCGGGTCGTGGCGCTTGCCGGACTCGAGCGACCCGGTCTCCTGGACCTTCACGGCCTTGCCCGTGCCGTCGAGGACGACGAGGAGCGGGACGCCCGTCTTCGGGTCGGCTCCCCAGCCCTTCGCGAGCTCGAGGTTCTTCGTCATCCGGCCGACGTCGACCTTGACCGGGACGTAACCCGCCGCGAGCTCCGCGGCGACCGTCTCGTTCTTCGTGAAGAGCCGGTCGAGTGCGCGGCACCACCCGCACCAGTTCGCGCCGAGCGTCACGAGGACCCGCTTCTTCTCCTTCTTTGCCTTCGCCACGGCCGCGGCGACGTCGGCCTTCGCGTCGGCCGCCTCGTCGTAGACCGGCGGGGCCGGGGTCTTCCGGGCCTCGGGCGCCGCGGCGATCCCGGGTCCGGCCTGCTGCTGGGGAGCTCCGGCGCCTCCCGGACCCGGCTGGGCGGGGGCGGGCTGAGCAAGGAGGGCGGCGGCGAGAGGGAGGAGGGCGAGCTTCATGACAGGGGAGTTCTACGGACGTCCGGCCGTCCGCGTTGCGCGTGCGCCGGGTCACGCCGAGGTCGGTTCGGGGTCCGGCCCGACCCGGCGGACCCGGGACGGCGTTAGGTGCGGACCACTTCCAGACGGAGGGACCATGCCAGAGACCCGCGCGCCCCGATCGGTCGGCGTCGTCGCCGCCATGCTTCTCCTCTCGCTCGTCGCGTTTCCTCTCGCGGCCCAGCCGGTCCGGAGCGGGCCCCTCCCCGGGCCGCTCCCCCTCTTCCCGCCCGACAACTGGTGGAACGTCGACGTGAGCGCGGCGCCGCGCGACCCGAACGAGGCGGCGATCCTCGCGTTCATCGGGACGAGCCGGGGGCTCCACCCCGACTTCGGAGGGGACGCCTCGGCGAGCGGCCCGGACATCTACGGGATGCCCTACCTCATCGTCCCGGGCTCCCAGCCGCTCGTGCCGGTCGCCTTCGACTACGACGACGAGAGCGACCCGGGGGCGCCCGGCCGGCCCGCCGGCTACCCGATCCCGCCGGAGGCGAAGACGGAGCCGAGGTGGCTCGAGGGGGGATGGCCCGGCAGCTCGGGCGCGGGAGGGGACAAGCACCTCCTGATCGTCGACCGCGACAACCGGCTCCTCTTCGAGACGTGGGACACCCGCTGCGAGCCGGAGGGCTCCCCGTCCTGCGCCTGGCGGGCCGGCTCCGGGGCCGTCTTCCCGCTCGACGCGAACCTGCGCCGCCCCGACGGCTGGACGAGCGCCGACGCCGCGGGGCTCGCGATCCTCCCGGGCCTCGTGCGGTACGACGAGGTCTACGGGAGCGAGCCGATCCGCCACGCGTTTCGCTTCACCGTCCGCGCGACGAACGGCTACGTCTTCCCCGCCTCCCACCGGGCGGGCACGACCCCCGGCGCGCCCCCGTTCGGGACGCGTCTCCGGCTGAAGGCTTCGCGCGACCTCTCGGAGTTTCCGGCGCCGGTGCGGCGGATCTTCGAGGCGATGAAGACCTACGGCCTGATCCTCGCCGACAACGGCTCGGACATGTACGTCCAGGGGACCTACGACACGCGCTGGGACAACGACGTCCTCAACCCGGCGTTCGCGCGCCTGAAGGTCTCCGACTTCGAGGTCGTGAAGCTCGGGTGGCAGCCGGCCGGCCTCCCCGCCGACCCGTGCGAGCCGGGGCCGGGTCCATCCTGCCACGAGTGGCTCCTCGCGTCGGGCGCTCGGGTGCGCGGCGACGGCGGAACGAGCTGGAAGACCGACCTGACGGCCGTGAACGGCGGCGATTCCGAGGCGACCCTCTTCCTCCGCTTCCTCGGGCACGACTCCGACGGAAGGAACGGCCCGGAGCGCTCCTTCCGCCTCGCGGCCGGCCGCTCCGCGACCTGGGGCGACCTCCTCGGCTCCGTCTTCGGGCTCGAGGAGGCGTGGGGCGCCGTCCAGCTCCGCTCCGCGAGCCCCGACCTCCTCGTCACGAGCCAGACCTTCACCCCCGGCGGCGGCGGCACCTACGGGCAGTCGGTCCCCCTCTTCGCCGAGACGGAGCTGATCCGGGGCGGCGCGTCGCGGACGATCCCCGCGATCCGCGAGGACGCCTCCTTCCGGACGAACCTCGTCCTCGCGAACGGAGCCGAGGCCGCGTGCGACGTCGACGTCTCGCTCTACTCCGAGGGCGGGGCCCTCCTCGGTGCGCGCCGCGTGCCGCTCCCGCCGCTCGGGATGAGGCAGCTCTCTCGCGTCGTGAGGGAGCTCGGCGTGACCGCCGCCGTCACCGGGGCCCGGCTCGTCCTCTCGACGCCGACCGCGGGAGGCGCGTTCGCCGCCTACGCCTCGGTCATCGACGAGAAGACGGGCGATCCGCGGACGCTCCTGCCTCGGTAGCGGGCGGGCTCGCCGACGGGCGGCCTCCCCGACCGCCGCCGGGAGGTCGCCCGGGCTGCCGGAGCTTTCGACCTGCAGCGCCTCGCGCTGCCCTGCAACGTCTGCAGCCACGCCACGGCGGCGTCGCCCCCCCTGCTGACCCGCAACGTCCTGCCCCGTGCGGATTTCCGCGCTCCAGAGGATTCCGGGCCGCTCGTGGCACGGAGCTTGTGAAGGGGGGGTGCGAGCCGGACGCCGAAGAGGCCGAGCCGGACGACCCGAAAGGAGTCACGACGATGAACAGCACCCGGAAGCTCTCGGCCCTCCTCGTGGGCACACTCTTCCTCGCCAGCATGCTCGCCCTCCCGGCCGCCGCGCAGCAGCAGGGGGCCGGAAACGGCGGCGGCGCGAAGGCCGGTACGAAGCGGCAGCTCGGCCCCGGTGACGGGACGGGCGCCGCACCCGCCCCGAAGGACGGATCCGGCTACGGCACCCCCTACCGCGGCGAGAACCCGAACGCCGGCGAAGGCGCGGGCCCCGGCAACGGAACGGGGAATCGCGGCAACGGGCCGAAGGACGGCACGGGCTACGGAAGGAAGGCCGGGCGCGGCTCGGCGGGCGCCGGGAGCTGTGACGGGACCGGGCCGCGGGGGGGCGCGGGCTCCGGCAACCACGGCTCCGGCGGACGGCGCGGCGGGCGCGGCGGGCGCGGCTGAGGCCCGACCACATCGCACGGTCCGTTCCGCGGGCGGTCCCGGCAGGGCTGGGGCCGCCCGTTCTCGCGGGCCCCTCTCCGTAGGCCTCCCGAGAGGGACGTCTCACCCGGGGCGTCGGCCTCTTTCCGGCCGCTCGCCCCCTCGTCAGGCTCGGCGCCGGCCCGCCCGCGACCCCCGCCCGGCCGCAGTCGGCTCGAGCTCCGACGCGAGCGCCGAGAGGACGCGCGCAGCGGTCTCGAGGTCGGCCGCCGGCACCCGCGCGAGAGTCCGTCGCACCGCCTCCTCGACCGTTCCGCCGGTCGCGGAGGCGACCTTCCGCCCGGCCGCCGTCGCGCAGAGGCGCGTCCGCCTCCGGTCCGCCGGGTCCTCCGAGCGCTCGACGAGCCCGGCCCGCTCGAGCCCCTTCACGATGACGGTCACCGTGCTCGGGTGGAGGCGCAGGACCGCCGCCGTTTCGCCCGGGGTGATCCCCGGGAAGCGGCCGACGACGCGGAGCGCCAGGCGCTGCGGTCCGGTCACGCCGACCGACTCCGCCATCCGCCGCGAGGTCGTCTGGAGCGCGTGGTCGAGGCGCCAGAGGAGCTTCATGAAGTCGAGCGCCTCGCCGAGGGAGGCCTCCCTCGCGTGGACCGGACCCGTCGTTCTCCCCATCACTCCTCCGCGCGGCCGCGGGCCGCGCCCCGATTTCACCACGCCCCGATTGTTTGTGGTCAAATATTTTGATCTCAAATCATTTTCCGGTAGGATCTCCCCGTGACGCCTCCCCCGGCTCCCCATCGTCCGCCTTCCGCCCGCCGCGTCGCGGTCTTCGGCGAAGCGCTCGTCGACGAGCTCCCCTCAGGCGCGAGGCCAGGGGGGGCCCCCCTGAACGTCGCCGCCCACGCCGCGGCCTTCGGGCTCTCCCCCCTCCTGCTGACGCGGCTCGGCCCGGACCCGGCCGGGCTGACGCTCCGGGCGGCGATGACGTCGCGCGGCATTCCCGTCGAGGGGGTCCAGTCCGACCCGACGTTCCCGACGGGCCGCGCCGTCGTGACGCTCCGCGGCGGCATTCCCCGCTTCGAGATCCCCGCCGGCGCCGCTTTCGACGCGATCGACGGCGCCGCCGCCGCCCGCGCCGTGCGCGAGGCGCGGCCTGCGGTCGTCGCGTTCGGCACGCTCGCCCTCCGCGAGCCGGCCTCGCGCGAGGCGCTCCGCGAGGTCCTCGACGCCTCGCCCGCGGTCCGGCTCGTCGACCTCAACCTGCGCGCCCCCTGGTACGACGGCGCGGTCGTCACCCGCGCCCTCTCGGCGGCGCACGTCGTGAAGGCGAGCGACGAGGAGCTCGACGAGCTGCGCCGCCTCCTCTGCCTGACGCTCCGGGAGCCGGAGGCTCTCGCGGCCGACGTCGTCCGCCGCTTCCGGCTGAAGGCCCTCTATGTCACCCGCGGCGCGCGGGGAGCCGCCGTCTCCTGGCGCTCGGGCGACGTCGTCCATCGTGCCGAGGCCGACGCCGCCGGCTCGCACGACGAGGTCGTCGACACGGTCGGAGCCGGCGACGCCTTCACGGCCGTCGTCCTCCTCGGCCTCGTCCGGCACTGGACGGCGGAGGAGAGCCTCCGGCGCGGCGTCGAGTTCGCCGCGGCCGTCACAAGGATCGCCGGCGCGACGCCGGAGGAGCCGTCGTTCTACGCGCCGTTCCTCGCACAGTGGCCGGAGGCGTCGTGAACGGGACATCCGACGGCCTCTACCTCCTCCACCTGAGCCTCCACGGGCTCCTGCGCGGGACGAGCCCCGAGCTGGGGCGCGACCCCGACACCGGCGGCCAGATCACCTACGTCCTCGAGCTGGTCCGCGCGCTCGGTCGCTCGCCGCGCGTGGCCCGCGTCGACCTCGTCACCCGCCTCGTCGAGGACACCGCCGCGGGTCCCGACTACGCCGTTCCTCTCGAGCCTCTCGGCGAGAAGGCGCGCATCGTGCGCCTCCCGTTCGGCCCGAAGCGGTACCTGCGCAAGGAGCTCCTCTGGCCCCACCTCCCCGCGCTCGTCGACCGGTGCGTCGAGCACCTGCGGGCGCAGGAGCGGCTCCCGCACCTGATCCACACGCACTACGCCGACGCCGGCTACGTCGGCGTCCGGCTCTCCCAGCTGCTCGGAATCCCGCTCGTCCACACGGGGCACTCCCTCGGCCGGACGAAGCGCTCCCGCTACCTCGCCGCGGGGCGCGCCGAGGCGAGCCTCGAGCGCCCCTTCCGCTTCTCGCAGCGGATCCCAGCGGAGGAGGAGGTCCTCGAGAACGCGCGGCTCGTCCTGGCGAGCACGCGGCAGGAGGTCGACGAGCAGTGGGGCGCCTACGAGAACTTCCGCCCCGGCCGGTTCGCCGTCGTCCCTCCCGGTGTCGATACCTCGCGCTTCTCCCCGCCGTCCCCGTTCCGGGCGCGGACGTCGTTCCCCGAGGTCGACCGGTGGCTCCGCGAGCCGTATCGCCCTCTCATCCTCGCCATCAGCCGCCCCTCGCCGAAGAAGAACCTCCCGGCCCTCGTCGAGGCCTTCGGGCGCGACCCGCGGCTGCGCGAGACGGCGAACCTCGCGATCTTCGCCGGCGTGAGGGAGGACGTCGCCCAAAGCGACGAGGAGGCGAAGGCGGTCTACACGGACCTCCTCCTCGCGGCCGACCGGCACGACCTCTGGGGCTCGATCGCGCTCCCGAAGAAACACTCCCCGGAGGAGGCCCCGGACCTCTACAGGCTCGCGGCCCGCCGGCGCGGCGTCTTCGTGAACGCGGCCCTGATCGAGCCGTTCGGGCTCACGCTCCTCGAGGCGGCCGCGAGCGGCCTCCCCGTCATCGCGACCGAGGACGGCGGTCCGCGAGACATCCTCGCGAACTGCCGGAACGGCCTCCTCGTCGACCCGCTCGACCTCAACGCCCTCTCGCGCGCGCTCGTCGAGTCGCTCGGCGACGCCGCCCGCTGGTCGATCTGGTCGCGCAACGGCCTCCGGCGCGTCCGGGACACCTACTCCTGGGACGGCCACGTCTCCCGCTACCTCGCCCTCTGCGAGCGGCTCCTGCGCCGCGAGCGCAAGGCCCTCCGCCGAAGGCACGCCGCCCTGAGGGCGACCCCCCTCGCCCACCTCGCCGACGCCGCGCACCTCCTCGTCACCGACATCGACGACACGCTGATCGGCGACGCCGACTCGCTCGAACGGCTCCTCGAGTGGCGCCGCGCGCGCGCCGGCCGCGTCGCGTTCGGCGTGGCGACGGGGCGCTCGTTCCGAAGAACGCTGGAGATCCTCGAGACGTGGGGCGTCCCGATTCCCGACGTCCTCGTCACCTCCGTCGGCACCGAGATCCGCTTCGCCCCGGAGCTCCGGCTCGACCGGGCGTGGGAGGGGCACATCCGGCACGGCTGGAGGCGGGACGAGGTCGTCCGAGCGCTCGCGGGCGCGATGGGCCTCCGCAAGCAGCCCGAGGAGAACGACGGCCCCTACAAGGCGAGCTGGGACGTCGTCCCGGGACGGCACGTCGACCTCGCGGCGATCCAGCGCTTCCTCCGGGCGCGCGGCCTCGCGGCCCGCCTCGTCTTCTCTCAGGGGAAGTTCCTCGACGTGCTGCCGGTCCGCGCCTCGAAGGGGCTCGCGGTCCGATTCCTCGCCCTCCGCCTCGGCCTCCCGCTCGAGTCGTTCCTCGTCGCGGGCGACTCCGGGAACGACCTCGAGATGCTCGTCGGCGACACCCGCGCGGTCGTCGTCGGAAACCACAAGCCGGAGCTCGAGGAGCTCCGGGGGCGCGAGGGGGTCTACTTCGCGACTGCTCCCTACGCCGGAGGGATTCTGGAAGGGATCGCCCATTACTCCTTCGCGACGGAGGCGCCATGCTGACCCGCATCCACGACTTCGCCGCCGTCCACCCCGACGTCCTCGCCGTCCTCGTGAGCCGATGGCTCGCGGAGGGGCGCGACATCCTCCTCCGCTCCGACCTCGTCCGCGGGTGGGAGGAGACCCGGGCCGTCTGCGACCGCGTCGACCTCGCCGCCTCGCCCCTCGCCGAAGCGGTCGCGGCGCTCCAGGAGGGGGTCCTCCGCGCCCCTTGGATCGCCCTCTCCTTCCGGACCGGACCGGGCCGGTGGCGATACGCGCGCCTCCACGCCGACCGCCTGGTCCCCGAGGAGATCGGCGTCTCCGAGTTCCTCCGCTTCAAGGAGGGGATCGTCCCCTACGGCCGGGGAGAGGAGCCGCTCGAGCTCGACTTCGGCCCCTTCGGCCGCGACCTCCCGCGCCTTACCGAGCCGCGCTCGATCGGGCAGGGGCTCTCCTTCCTGAACCGCCACCTCGCCAGCCAGCTCTTCCGCGACGGCGGCGCGGGGGCCGACCGCATCCACTCCTTTCTCGGCCTCCACACCCTCGAGGGCCGCACGCTCCTCCTGCGCGCGTCGTTCGCCGACACGCCGGCCCTCCGCGCGGCCCTTCGCAAGGCCCACGACCTCCTCGCCGCCGCCGACCCCGCGACGCCGTACCGGGAGCTCGAGGAGCGCCTTGCCGGCCTCGGCTTTGCCCCGGGTTGGGGGGCGACGGCCGGACGTGCCGCCGAGACGATGAGCCTCCTGATCGACCTCCTCGAGGCGCCGTCCGCGACGCTCCTCGAGGCGTTCCTCGCCCGCGTGCCGATGATCTCCCGCGTCCTCGTCCTCTCTCCGCACGGCTGGTTCGGGCAGTCGGGCGTCCTCGGCCTGCCGGACACGGGCGGGCAGGTCGTCTACATCCTCGACCAGGTCCGGGCCCTCGAGCGGGAGATGCGCGCGCGCCTCGCCGAGCAGGGGATCGACGTCGAGCCGCGGATCGTCGTCGTCACGCGCCTCATCCCCGACGCCGGGACGACCGGTTGCGACGAGCGGCTCGAGAGGATCGACGGCTGCCGGAGCGCCGTCATCCTGCGCGTCCCGTTCCGCGAGGCGGACGGGAGCGTCGTCCGCCCGTTCCTCTCCCGCTTCAAGGTCTGGCCCTACCTCCACCGCTTCTCCCACGAGGTGGAGACGGAGGCGGCGGCGGAGCTCGGCGGGAGGCCCGACCTGATCCTGGGCAACTACTCCGACGGGAACCTCGTCGCGGCCCTCGTCGGCATGCGCCTCGGCGTGACGCACGCGACGATCGCGCACGCCCTCGAGAAGACGAAGTACCTCCTCTCGGCGGTCCACTGGAAGGAGATGGAGGGTGAGTACGCGTTCTCCGTCCAGTACACGGCCGACCTCTTCGCGATGAACAGCGCCGACTTCATCGTCACGAGCACCTACCAGGAGATCGCCGGGACGAAGGAGGCGGTCGGGCAGTACGAGAGCTACTCTTCGTTCACCATGCCGGGCCTCTACCGGGTCGTGAACGGAGTCGACGTCTTCGACCCGCGCTTCAACATCGTCTCTCCGGGCGCCGACGAGGACGTCTACTTCTCGTTCCGCGAGCGGGAGCGGCGCCTCGCCGCCCTCCACCCCGCGATCGAGGAGCTCGTCCTCGGCGAGCCGGGGCCGGAGGCGCGCGGCCGGCTCGTCGACCCCGGCAAGCCGATCGTCTTCACGATGGCCCGCCTCGACCGGATCAAGAACCTCGCCGGCCTCGTCGGCTGGTGGGCGCACGACGAGCGGCTCCGCTCCCTGGCGAACCTCGTCGTCGTCGGCGGGCACGTCGACCCCGACCGCTGCGCCGACGGCGAGGAGCGCGAGCAGGCCCGGCTCCTCCACGACCTCCTGACGCGCCACACCCTCGACGCCGAGGTCCGCTGGATCGGGAAGCGGCTCGACCGCCACCTGACGGGCGAGCTCTACCGGTGGGTCGCCGACCGGCGCGGCGTCTTCGTCCAGCCGGCCCTCTTCGAGGCGTTCGGCCTGACGGTCGTCGAGGCGATGGTCTCGGGGCTCCCGGTCTTCGCGACCTGCCACGGCGGCCCCTCCGAGATCATCGAGGACTCCCGCTCCGGCTTCCACGTCGACCCGAACGACGGCGCGGCCGCGACGGCGCGGATCGCCGCCTTCCTCGAGCGCTGCGCTGCCGACCCGGCGGCGTGGGACCGCGTGTCCGACGCGGCCGCCTCGCGGGTCGCCGCCCGCTACACCTGGCGGCGGTACGCGGAGCGGATCATGACGTTCTCGCGGATCTACGGGTTCTGGAAATTCGTCTCCGGGCTCGAGCGGCAGGAGACGGCGCGCTACCTCCAGACGCTCGACCACCTCCTCCTCCGTCCCCGCGCCGCGGCCGTCGGCGGAGGCCCCGGCTGAGCGGACTCCCGCCGTCCAGCGGCACGGGGCCGCGCGCGTGGCTGGAGTCGCTCCTCGGGCTCCTCCGGCCGCGCTCGCGCCAGGGCGTCCTCGTCACGGTCGTCCTGATCGGCGCGGGCTGCGGCCTCGTCGCGGTCGCCTTCCACGGCGCCATCGAGCTCCTCCGCGCCCTATTCGTCGGGACGGCGCTCCGGCAGACGAGCCCGCTGGCGCGCGGAGCCCTGCTCGTGGCGATCCCGGCGGCCGCCGGGGCGCTCCTCGCCTTCCTCGTCCCGCTCTTGGCCCCGCGCGCGGGCGGCGGCCTCGCCCTCGTCCGGAAGGCGTACGCCGGCGACCCGACGACCCTGCTCGACCCGCGCACCCTCGTCGGTGCCTTCGGCGCGAACTCCCTCTCGCTCGGCGCCGGCGTGCCGCTTGGCCCCGAGGGGCCGACCGTCGTCCTGACGAGCGGCTTCGCCGCATTCGCCGCACGGTGGCTGCGACTCCCGGGACGGTTCGTCCGCGGGATGGTTCCGGTCGGGACTGCCGCGGGGATCGCGGCCATCTTCAACGCCCCGATCACCGGCGTCGTCTTCGCTCTCGAGGAGATCATGGGAGCCGCCTCGCGCGGCGTCCTCGGCGGCTCGCTCCTCGCCGCGGTCGCCGCGGCCGTCGTCGAGCGGACGTTCCTCGGCGGCGGCCGGCTCCTCCCCGCGGCTCCCGCCCACTGGGGCGACCTGCGCGAGCTCCTCGGCTTCGCCATCCTCGGCCTCCTCTGCGGCGCCGCGGCCGGCTGGCTCCCCCGCTTCGTCCCGATCCTCGGCCGCGGCCTCGAGGCGCTCCTCGCGAGGACCGGGCGCCACGCCCTCGTGGCACGCGGCGCCCTCGCCGGCGCCGTCGCCGGCCTCCTCGGCGTCGTCGCTCCCGAGACGCTCGGCATCGGCTACCCGGCCGTCTCGGAGTGGCTGACAGGAGGAGGCAGCGGGCCGCAGGCCGCGATCGCGTTCGCGGCGAAGCTCGCCGGCGTCTCGCTCGCCCTCGCCGCGCCGCTCGTCGGCGGCGTCTTCGCGCCGTCGCTCTTCCTCGGTGCCTCGCTCGGCGCCGCCGCCGGGCACCTCGGCCAGCACCTCTTCCCGCTCGCGCACATCGAGCCGGGGGCGTGGGCCCTCGTCGGGATGGGGGCCTTCTTCGCCGGCTTCCTCCGGACGCCGATCGCCTCGGTCCTCATCGTCTTCGAGGTGACCGGCGACTACGGCCTCGTCCTGCCTCAGATGCTGACCGTCGTCCTCGCCTCGGTCGTCGCGCGGCGGATCTCGCGCGAGACGCTCGTCGAGCAGGCGCTCGCCCCCGCCGAGCGGCGCCCGCGCGGCGCGCCCGACCCGCTCTCCGCGCTGAAGGTCGGAGACGTCATGACGACGGCCCTCCGGGCCCCGCGCGCCTCGATGACGATCCTCGAAGCGGCTCGCGTCGCCGCCGGCACGCGCCACGAGCAATACCCTCTCGTCGACGACGCCGGCCTCCTCGCCGGCGTCCTCTTCGCGCGCGACCTCGACGCGGCGGTCCTCGAGAACCGGCACGAGGCGACCGTCGGGAGCCTCGCCCTCCCGCCGGTCCTCGTCCTGACGCCGGAGCGGACGCTCGACGACGCGGCGCTGCGACTCGCCCGCGCGGGCGAGTCGCGCGCCCCGGTCGTCGCGTCGGAGGAGGAGCCGCGGCTCGTCGGCTTCCTCTCGTCGTCCGACCTCGTCCGGGCGCGCCTGAGAGTCCACGAGGAGGAGTCGGGCCCCTCGATGGCGGACCTCGGATGAGCCGCCGCGAGGCCGGCGCCTCGGCCGTCCTCGCGCTCCTCCTCGCGGCCCCCGCGTGCCGGCCGGGCGGGGACGCCGCGCCCGGCGGCCCCGCCGTCCTCCGGATGCTCGTCCCCGCGAACGAGCGCCCGTTCTGGCTTCCGCTCGCGGAGTCGTTCGCGAAGGCCCGGCCGGGCGTCCGCCTCGAGCTCGAGGAGGGGCCGGTCCCGACCGACCTGCGCGAGAGCCTGACGACCTCGGCCCTCCTCTCGCGCGACGGCACCTGGGACCTCGTCTATCTCGACGTCACCTGGACCTCGAAGCTCGCCGCGGCCGGCTGGCTCCTCCCGCTCGACGACGCCTTCGGCGAGGCGGAGCGCGCCGCGTTCCTCCCGCAGGCGCTCGCGGCGGGCGTCTTCCGCGGGCGCCTCTACCGCGTCCCCTTCCGGACCGACGTCGGCCTCCTCTATTACCGCGCCGACCTCCTCGCGGCGGCGGGGATCGCCCCGCCGCGCACCTTCGCGGAGCTCGAGACGGCCGCGCGCCGGCTCCAGTCGCCTCCGGAGCGCTGGGGGTTCCTCTGGCAGGGGGCGCAGTACGAGGGGCTCGTCTGCTTCTTCCTCGAGGTCCTGCACGGCCACGGTGGGAGCTGGATCGACCCGGAGACGCTCGAGGTCGGCCTCGACCGCCCCGAGGCCGAGGCGGCCCTCGCGCTCCTCGTCCGCGCGCGCGGCGCCGGGGGCGTCAGTCCTCCGGGCGTGACGGCCTACCGCGAGGAGGAGACGCGCCACCTCTTCCAATCGGGCCGCGCCGTCTTCCTCCGGAGCTGGCCCTACGTTTTCCGGCTCGCGCAGCGGGAGGGGTCGGCCGTCGCGGGGAAGATCGGCGTTCTCCCCGTCCCGACGCTCTCGGGCGCACCCGGCTCCGGCACTCTCGGAGGCTGGGGCCTCGCCGTCGCGCGCGCCTCGCGCCAGCCGGAGAAGGCGATCGCGTTCGTGAGGCACGCGACGACTCTCGAGAGCCAACGGCTCTTCTGCGCGCCGACCGGCTTCGCCCCCGCGCGACGGGACGGGTACGCCGACCCCGAGCTCCTCGCCGCGAACCCGTTCCTCGCCGAGCTCGGGAAGATCCACGCCTCCGCCACCGCGCGCCCCGTCGTGGCCCGCTACGCCCAGGCCTCCGACGTCCTCCAGCGGCACCTCACCGGGGCGCTCGCGGGTCTCTCGACGCCGCGCGAGGCGCTCGCCGCCGCCGCGCGCGAGACGCGCGCCCTCCTCGGGGAGGCGCCGTGAGCACCGTCCTCGCGCGCCGCGCACGGCTCGAGCGGGCGCTCCTCCTCTCGCCCGTCCTCCTCCTCCTCGCCCTCGTCGTCGCCGTGCCGGCGCTCCGCGTCCTTCTCCTCGGCTTCACCCGGACGGAGCTCGCGGACGGCGTCGTCACCTCCTGGGCCGGCCTCGCGACGCACGCGCGGACCCTCGGCGACGGCCGCTTCCTCTCGGCCCTCAGGAACACCGCCCTCTTCACGTTCCTCTCCGTCCTCCTCGAGGTGACGCTCGGGACGGCGCTCGCCCTCCTCCTCGACCGCTCCTTCCGGGGCCGGGGCGCGCTCCGGGCCGTCGTCCTCGTCCCGTGGGCGCTCCCGACGTCCGTCATGGCGCTCGCGTGGGCCTGGATCTTCCACGACACGTTCGGGATGGCGAACGACCTCCTCCTCCGCCTCGGCCTGATCGAGGCGCCCGTCGCCTGGCTCGCGCAGCCCGGCACGGCGATGGCCGCCCTCGTCGTCGCCGACGCCTGGAAAACGACGCCGTTCGTCGCGCTCATCCTCCTCGCGGGGCTCCAGGGGATCCCGCGCGAGGTGATCGAGGCCGCGCGCGTCGACGGGGCAGGGGCCTTCGCCCGCTTCCGGCGGATCACCCTCCCGCTCCTCGTCCCGTCGCTCGTCGTCGCGACCCTCTTCCGGTCGATCCAGGCCTGGGGCGCCTTCGACGTCGTCTGGGTGATGACGGGAGGCGGCCCGGGGGGCTCCACGGAGACGCTCGCCCTCTACGCCTACCAGAGCTGGTTCCGCTACCTCGACTTCGGCTACGGCGCCGCGATCGCCGTGCAGGGGATGCTCGTCGCCCTCCTCCTCGCGGCGGTCGTCGTGAGGCTCGCCTCGCGAAGGGAGGAGGCGTGAGGCGCCCCGTCGCCGCGGCGTTCCTCGCGCTCGGAATCTGCCTCGCGGCGGCCTGGAGCCTCCTCCCGGCGGCGTGGCAGGCGCTGACGGCCGTGAAGCCGGAGGCGCAGATCACCGCCTCGCCGGCCGTCTGGGTCCCGAGCCCGCCGACGGCCGAGCACGTCCGCTCGCTCCTGGAACGGAAGCCGTTCGGGCGGTACCTCGCCAACAGCGCCCTCGTCTCCCTCGCGGCGACGCTCCTCGCCCTCGCGGCCGCCGCGCCCGCCGCCGCCGCGCTCTGCCGGATGCGCCCCCGCGCGCGGAGCCGGTGGCTCCTCGGCCTCCTCCTCGCCTCCCTCTTCCCGCCGATCCTCCTCCTCTTCCCGCTCTACGAGGGAGTCCAGCTCCTCGGCCTCGTCAACTCGCCGCTCGCGCTCGTCCTCCCCTACGCCGCGTTCGGCGTCCCGCTCGCGACGTGGGTCCTCGAGGCGGGCTTCCGCGAGCTGCCGCGGGAGGTCGAGGAGGCGGCGACGCTCGACGGCCTCGGCCCTCTCGGGCGGCTCCTCCGCGTCCAGCTCCCGCTCGCGGCGCCGTCCGTCGCCGCGGCCGGCCTCCTCACGTTCATCGCGTCGTGGAACGAGTTCCTCCTCGCCCTCTCCTTCACGACGCGCGAGTCGAGCCGGACCGTCACCGCCGGCATCGCGAGCGTCTCG
>Ga0116154_10001720_pt1 | contig 17753 bp, 11 predicted proteins | sample AD_UKC030_MetaG_FD_89898 | JGI IMG/M metagenome (GOLD analysis project Ga0116154, IMG submission 89898) | Active sludge microbial communities of municipal wastewater-treating anaerobic digesters from USA - AD_UKC030_MetaG | ecosystem: Engineered > Bioreactor > Anaerobic > Digestate | place: USA...
GAAGATCAGGTGGTCCCGGTTCAATTCCTTGGCCACCACGTCGAAGGCCGCGAGCCAGGCCCGCAGTCGGTCCCGCTCCGCCTCCGGGTCCTTGATCACTGCGGATGGGTGAGGAATCTGCACGGCGTTGACATGGTAACGTTCGACGAACTGGCGCAACGCCTCCACCTGCTCGGCAGGCATGCGGAAGGAACCGTCCGGCTGGAAGACCGGACGAATGGTCTCGCCCGGCGGCACCGCGTTCAACCGATGGTCGGACAGCACTTGGGCGCATTCGGTCTCGACCGCCGCCCAGTTCGTCGGTTCGGCTTCCCGTCCGGCCTTAGCGCGCTCTCGGTAGTAGCCTCGCAGCCGACCTGCTGGCGAACCGAATTCGGTTTCCAACGCAGGCACGGGCGGCAAGGTGAAATTCCAAACCGTCAGGTGGATCGGGATCATGCCGACTTGACCTTGGCCGGCCGTCAATTGGCAGGTTCCGCGATACTCGCCAGCCGAGGCGTTGCGGGACGCGTAAAGGTCCACCCAGAAGCCGTGCGTTTCTTGGGCGGGGAGGTCGAACGGAATCGCCTTGAGCCGCGCGTCGCGCAAGGTCTCACCCGGCACCGGGTGTTCGAACGGAATCAGGGGGTCCGGATACCCGTCCGGTTTGAAATCCGCATTGCGATACGTGCCCGTGTCGAGAACAAGCTGATGCTGCCGAAAGAGGCGCACTTGGATGGCGTCGGTTGGACGGCCGTCAGGCCCGGTCAGTTTCGCCTGCAGACTCAGGCCACGGATGGGCGCCTCGGCTCGCACCAGAATCTGGAAGCTGCCCCATTCATTACGCGCGACCGAGAGCCTTGCCTCATGCAGGTTTCCCGGCGACTCGCTGCGAAGAACGTGGCGGGTCTCGGTCACAACCCAAAACCGGGGCTCAGCACCAAGCCCTTGGGTGAAGAGCCAATTCCAGAACAGGAACGCCAGGAAATCGGCCCACCGGGGGTATTGCCCAGGGAGTTTCATAAGTCACGCGTTTCGGTCGAAGTCAGGCTGCGACCCACAGGCTCTGGGGCTAAATCATCCACCAATGCCCGGGGCTGATGGTAACAGGACGGGAGGCGTCACGACCGCCAGGCAGGGCTTCGAGTAACTCACGCGCCTTCTTCCCGATGGCCTGCGCCGCCAAATCCACGTTCCGCTGGCCGACTTCCACCGAGGCGTGCTTGCGGGGGTCCAGCCCGCCAATTCCGTCAGGCGGCTTCATATCGGGCGCCAGCGGACCATCTCCCAGAGCCTTCAGGTCGACGAGGTCTGGGTACAGGAACATCATGTTGGACGTTTCCCATTTGGCCGCATGATCGGTGTTCGAGTCCGGCCCCTGGCTGAGGGTGATTTCCCATAGCCCCGCCCCGGCAACCGTCCCATCCGCCACGACTGGCGCCAGCGCCCGGTTGATCATGTCGATCTGGCCCTGCACGTTGTGACCCGAGACCCCGAGGATCACCCGGAATCCCGTCTTCTTGAGCCGCTCGAACAAGGCGGTCAGGACGGGCACGAGGTGTTCTCGAGGGAAGCCCTCGTGGAAGTAGACTGGCGGGTACACCACCCCGCCGGCCTGCTCCGCGGCCTTCACCAGAATCCCATGGGCTTTGAGGGCGTCGTTCCCCACGGGAAGGTGGCGCCCATGCCACTCGATCAACCCGAACGGCACGTAGACGACCGGGAAATCACGGATGGCTTTCTCCAGTTGGGCCGGTCGCATGAACTGCATTTGGACGGCTGGGGACAGGTCCTTTAGTAGCCCCTTCCCGGAGTTGGCCGTCGCTGAGACAACGCCCCCCGAAGCGGCGCCGAATGCCAGGGCCGCGGTTGACCGCACAAAGCCTCGGCGAGAAAACGATGAAGTGCTTGGTTTCATAGTTCGTTACGAGATTCCCACGCTCCCAGGTCCGGCCGGCCTACCCGGGGACGACCGCTAATGTCCTCGGTCGCTTCCGGGTCGGGCACGCCCTGGTCGATGGCCCCGTTCGCCTCCCGGGTGAGGGCCAGGTTCCCCGACGCCGGGCTCACGAAGTATCCTTCAAGATGGCCCGTCAGATTGTGACGCATCTGGGCTTCCCCGCCTTCGAAAATGATCTCCCCATGGACCAGGTTGTTCACGAGCTCAGTGTGAGCCGTGCCGGTTCCAACACGGATTCCCCGCCGCCAGTTCTGCTCCGGTCGCCAGATCGTGTTGTGCAGCACCTTGATCCGGTCGGCGTACCAGAGCTCGATCCCGCAGTCCGGACCGCCCGCGATGAAGTTGTTGCGGATGATCCCGTCGGCGACGTACACGAGCCGTTCGCCGGCGAGATTGGCGGTGGACTGGCCGGGATTCCCAAAGGCCACGCCCCGGTCGCAGTTGAGGATGAGATTCCGCTCGACCACCACGCGTTGCGACCGCACCCAGAGAAAGATCGCCGCCCGCCCGCCGCCGTTGCGTCCCCGGATGTTACGGAAGAGATTGTCGCTGAAGTGCCAGTCCTCGAGCGCCATCATGTCGATGGCCGCAATGTAGTCGCCTCCGAACAGCCAATCGGCTGGGGGGACCTTGGTGTTCTCGAACTGGCAGTAGCGCACCGATCCCTTCACCGCCCGGATGTTCGGGTCTTGCCCGGCTGAACCTTTGATCGCGCGCACGCCGATATCCCGGAAGCGGCAGTCGTAGATCTGAATGTCCTTCGGAGCCTTCTCGGCTTCCACCTTGATTCCGTAGGACCGGCAATCGGCGAAGCTCAGGTGGGCGACGGTGACCCCTTCGCAATGGCCGATGTGGAGAAGATCGTCTTCCTTCGAGCCGCTCTCCCAACCCTGTCCACTGAGGGTGACCCGCGCCGGATCTCCGGACGCGCTGCGCAGGGCGATGTTGCGCTTCCCCTCAAGAACGATGGCCCGCGGGAGCCGGTAGTGGCCGTCCGCCAGTAGGATTGCGCCGCCTGCCTCAACGCGCTCGACCGCCGCCAGCAGTTCCTCGACGGTCGCCACGCGCAGCACTTCCCCCCGCGGCGGCGGCAGCGGTGGCGCCTGGGAAAACGACGCTGGGACCAGTGCGTTAGCCGCCGCCGTGGTTGGCACTTCGCCCGCACTCGGGGCGAGACCACTTCCTGACGTGGATTGCGGGGGCGGCTTCGCCTCCGCAGCACGCGGCGTCGTCTGCGCCCGGAGCGCCGCATAGAACACCGGGTCATCCGCCGCGCCCGCGAAGCGAAACGGGAAGGTCTGGTTGCATTCCTTGAGCATGAGACCGTAGCTCGCACCGTTTCCGACGCAGGCGCGTAGAGCGGCAACGGCCTCCGGGCCGATCTTGTCATCCTCGTTACACACGATGGGCTTGCCGAACCGCTTCAGCGCCGTGATGCGCGCCGGGATCTGGTCGACCTTCGTGCCGTTCCAATGAGGCAACAAGAAATCCACCGCCTCGGCGACCTCCGGATGAATGGTACCGTCTCCATAGCCGCTGGCGGAAACCAAGAGCCCGGGCGCGCCTTCCTTCGCCAGCCGGATCAGACTGGCTTGGCCTTTCGGGTCGCGGATCAGCGCGTGGACGAACCCGCCGTGCGGATACTCGTTGGCGATTTCGAGCAGCACATTCGCAAAACCACGCTCACGCACCCAGCGTGCCGCGTTCACCGCTCCGCTGCGCACCGCTGCCTCGTCGCGGAGGATCCCCGACTGCCGTTGGTAGAACAAACCCAGAATGACCGCCAGGCCGTGCCGGTCGCACGCGCGAACCACCCGCTCCACCCGCACCAGGTAGGAAGGGCGCAGGGTGCCGTCCGGATCGAATGCCGAGTTCACCGCGCCTTCATAACCCGGCATCCCACCTTGCAGGCAAAGGGTGAAAGCGTTCACGCCGTGGGCCGCGTAGTCCGGAAGGCGCGCGATGAATTCGTCCGTGTTCGCCTCGGGATCGAACTCGGGCCGCTTCCGGTCTTCGAAGACGGCGTTGACGACGCGCACGTTCATCAGCAGCCCCTCGGCGGCGCTGCCAGGGTTGGTCAGGCTCTGGTTGATGATCCAGCGGCCATCGCGCAGAGCGAGGCGCGTCTGAGGGAATCGGTCCTCGGCCACCCCGACGTGAACGACGAGCAAGGATGCAGCGATGAGGAGCCAAGGCATGGTGTTCATCTTAACGAGTGCCTGGACCGGGCGTGAGGGAGCGGCTGGGGTCCTTCCCTGAAGCTGACTTCGGGCTGGCGGCGCCCACGATGGGCCGAAAGAACGGCTTCAACACCTCATAGTGGTCGGCGCCCGCGGTGCGCTTCCACGACTGTCCGGCGCGGGCGACAACGACGTCCAAGGTGGGCATTACCACGATCAGGCTTTCATACAGACCCCAGGCCCAATAGGTGTCGCGCGGCACACCCTGGAGGGTTCCATCCGCGTTGTTCCACCACAGCAGACCGTAGTGATCGGCGGCGCTGCCGTACTCGTCCGGCTTGCGCACCGGCAGTCCCGGCACACCGGGAACGGTGGTGCTCGCCTGTTGCACGAATCCGCGCGGGAGCAGTTGGGCGCCATTCCATTGACCGCCGCGCAGCCAGAGCAGGCCGAAGCGGGCCATCGCATCGACGTTCGCACTGATGCCCGCACCGAATTCGCGCCGCTTGAGGCCGTCGAGCAAGTCAGGGCGATACTGGTTCTTGCGCCAGACCAGATCGGTGCGCTGGATGCCGAGAGGCCCGAAGATGCGCTCGAACAACAGCTCATCCAAATCGCTGCGGTAGGCGAGCGTCAGACACTCCGCCAGCCAGTTGGCACCGCCGTCGCTGTAGGCCCACGCGGTTCCCGGCCGGAACAGCAACGGCACGTAGCCGCCGGGTTTGTCGAAGCCCGCCGTGTGGGTCGCCAAGTGGAGGATGGTGATCTCGTCCAGCCAACCGGTGTCGGCGCTGCCGTCGGGCGGCGTGCCGAGCATGGGATGATGCGCCCGGGCCCGGTCCGAGAGGCGGACTTTGCCGTCCAACACCGCCAGCCCGAGGGCGGCTGCGCCGAACGATTTGGTGGTAGACTTCAAATCGTAGCGCTGTTGGGGGTCACCCCAGGTGAAAGCAAGCTTGCCCTGACGGATGACACAGCCGGACCCGCCGCCGGTGAGCGCGTAGTCGCGCGCGGCAACGAGTTGGCTCTCGTCCATCCCCACGTCCCGCGGCCTGGCGCGTGACCACTTGGGCAGGGGCCAGGCTGGATCGGAGTCACCGCCCTGCAGCAGGAACTTGATCCCGAGTGCAAGCGTGAGCCACGATGTGTGCCGGCGGGCGTTCATGGGCCTCATCGAACGGGCGCACGCAACGCTTCGATGGGGCGTGGCGCTTGGAGCTGCACGCGGTAGACCGATTGACCGTTCCGATCGATCCGCTCGCCCCCGTTGGCCAGGATCACCCGTTCGCAAACGCGCATCAGGATCGCCGCCTGATCGGATACCTTGCACTCGGCCGGCAGGGACGGACGGGTGTTGTTCACGTAACGGTCCGGCATCTTGAATTGTGGCAGCCCGGCAAGGTGACGAAAGCCGAGCCGTGTGCCCAGAACCGCACCCGCCGTGGCTGCGTTGCAGTCGGCGTCGTATCCCAGCGCCATAGCGTATTGAAGGGTCTTGTAGAAGTCGCCTTCGCCGTACAGTAACGCCAGCAGCACCAACGCCCCGTTGGCCGGTGTGGAGTTCAGGTTCCACTTCTTCTGCTGTACCCACTTTGCATGGATAGCCTGTCGCGCGGCCTTCCAGTCACCGCGATGTTGCCAGTGCAGGTGGCGTGCGCCGGCGACGACCTCGGCCATGGCGCTTGCGGGGTCAACCGCTGCAAACGCCGCATCAATTGCTGCATCTAAATGGCCTTCGTGAAACGCCATCAGGCTAATCAGGCTGGTCCAGTATTGCGCCGCCTGTAGCGGCTCGCCCGATACCGCGATGCGCGCATAGTGGAGGCCGAGGTCTGCGGCGACTGGCGGCATGCCCGGTGCAACCATGCCGTAGGCCTCCACGCAGAACTGGCCGGAGAGATTGTAGCCGGCATGCGGATTGAGTGCCGTGCTGCCCGTCTCGGGCGGCACGATACCCTGGTCCATGAGCTCACGCGCGCGTTTGTTGGCGACCCAGATGCCCTCGTTCATGTTCGCTTTCCAGATTTCCACCAGCTGCGGGTAAGGCAGTTTCAGCACACCTTCCTTGTCCATGAACCAGAGGTGTGTCCACTCGAAGTCGTTGTCGTCGTCGGAACGGGCGCCGGATTCAAGGAACGTGAACTCCGGCAGCGTCTCGCGCGGTTGTTCCTTGTATTTGAACTCGTGAGGCAGTCCTTCGAGCCCGCCAATCAACATGCCGACCCAGCCCCCGTAGATGCGGTCAAACAGCCGGTCGTGGGTGACCTCCTTGATCGAATCTTCGATCGCGGCGCGCGAGGTGGTCTTGTCGAGAGCGTTGAAGGCGGGCCCGGATGCCGGCATCGGGTCCGCAGCGGACAGCTGGCATCCGCAAAACCAAACCGCGGTCGCCCAAACCACAGATCTCCACCACTGGGACTCGAAAGGCAAACGGAGCGGCTTGATCTCGGCCGCGTTCGGAACTAGCAGTGGCTGCATGCGCCGGATAGTACCCTTGACCGGGACCGAATCGAGCGTGAAGCGCGCGCCCCGCTTTGACTTCGGCCTCGGCCTTGACGTGCAACCGGCCCAGTCTCAGCCTCTTCTCATGCCCTTGAGAGGCGGCCGATTGCCCGTCTGCCCCGTTGCATTCCCAATGCCGATGGGGATCGCGTCGCCAGAGGTTGGCAGTTCGGCGCGAGCGGCTGATTACCATCTGACCGTCAAGGGATCAGTCCCAATGGATGGCCGGGGGTGGGACGACGCCCTCGCGTTTCCCGCCAGCAACGAGATCTCCTTGGCTGTGTGGAAGGCGCTACGCTCGTTCTGCAGGGCGACTTGGCGTTGGGCGGCCAGAGCGGTTGGCGCGGCGGCAGTCTGGCTCCTGTGGTCCGGAGCAAGCCGGGGTGCCGATCTGCCCGTGGTGACGTGGCAGGGCCAGACGATGGGGAGTGTGTACACCGTCAAGATCGTTGGAACGAACGTGACCTCGGCTCCGCTCGAAGCCATCAAGACTGCGATCGAGCACCGGCTCCAGGAAGTGAACCGGCAGATGTCGCACTACCAGCCGGACAGCGAGCTCTCGCGATTCAATCGTGCGCCAGCGAAGGTGCCGTTCAAGGTCTCGCCCGAGTTTGCACGGATTGTTCGAGTCGCGCTGGAGATCAACCGACGGTCCCAGGGCGCCTTTGACCCCACGCTGGCGCCGGTGATCAACCTCTGGGGTTTTGGCGAACAAACGGACCGGCGGGCCGTTCCGGCTGAGGCGGAGCTCAAGAAGGCGCTGGCGAGAACCGGTTGCGCTCATCTTTCCGTCACACCCCAGGATGAATTGGTGAAAGACATTCCGGAATTGGCGCTCAATTTGAGCGGCATTGCCAAGGGGTTCGGGGTCGATGAAATGGTGCGGATTCTCATCGGGCATGGTTTCACCAACTGCTATGCCTCGATCGCCGGCGAAGTGCGGGTGCACGGTTTGAACCCCCGAAGCGCCCCCTGGCTCATCGGTGTCTCGGCGCCGATCTCGAACTGGCGCGACCACGATCCGATGGCCGCCGCGGTCTCGCTCTCGGATCAAGCCATCTCCACCTCGGGCGATTACCAGAAGTTCTTCTTCGATGTCGAGGGACGTCGGCTGTCCCACCTCCTCGATCCGCGGACCGGTTGGCCGGTCCAGCACGACGTCGGCGGCGTCAGCGTCGTGGCCCCGGATGCCATGACGGCAGATGCCCTCGCCACGACGTTGATCGTCCTGGGTCGCACCGAAGCGATGCGCTTCATTGAGTCGCAGATGAACGCGGCGGCCCTGTTCATCGTGCGGGAAGCGGACGATCGCTTTCGAGCTATTCCCAGTTCCCGTTTCCCAGCGCTGATGAGCGAGACCCCGTAGCCCAACTCGTCGCAACCGGGAAGGGGTAGGCACAATCGTGCTGCTCGCCCTGCCGTCAGGAAGCTCGCACCACAATCGCGCTGCGCTGCAGCCGGTGCTGTTGGCCCACCCAGACAGCCTGACAGCGATATTCGCACAGACCACAGCCCACGCAGGCATCGGCCTTCACAAACGGCGCTTGGATCTGCCCCATTTGCTCGATCTGCTCCGGAGAGAACGCACCCTCGGGCACCGGACCCGTGGCCAACCGGATCGGGCGCATCTCGATGGCACGATAGCCTGCAGCCGTGCACTCCTCGAAACAGAGCCGGCAGTCGAGTTCCCCGCGATGCGGGAAGCACGCCTGCGCGTCCACGACCGCCAGCCCCATCCGAAAGCGCCGCTTCTCAGCCACCGTGAGTGGCCGGATAGCCCCCGTAGGGCAGACCTGCGTGCAGAAGTTGCAGTCCTGGTGGCAGCCGGCGTGCGGGAAGATGGCCACCGGCGTCCACATCGCTTCGAAGCCATGCTCCATCCCGGCCGCCTGCAGGACGGGACCCGGACAGACCTTGAGACACTGCTCGCAACGGATGCACAGGTCCAGGAACTCGGCCTCCGGCAGGCTGCCCGGCGGGCGGATCGGGCGAGCCTGTCCGGTTGCAGTCCATCGGAGAAGACCTGCGGACGCGGCACCAACGGCGACGGAGCCAAACATGGCTCGGCGTGTCAAGCCGCGCGCCAGCGTGACCTCGGCCTTGCCACCCGGCGCACGGGGTAAGCGCGGGACAAAGTGGATGGCGTCGGTCGGACACACACCCGCGCAGGTTTGGCAAAAGGCGCAATCTAACGTGCGTGAGCCGAAGTCCGGCTCGACAGCGTCGAAGGGGCAAGCTGAAAGGCACTTGCCGCAAGCGATACAGTGGTCATCGACCTGCCGCTTGAAGCGGCCCACCCAGCCGAATAGGGACAGCAGTGCGCCGCTCGGACAGACGTACTGGCACCAGAACCGTGGGCCGAGCAGGCTGAGGAGAAACACGCCAAAGAACAGGGCCAGGGAAAGCCACGCCGCCGCCGAGTACGGCGGCACCATGCCCCAGTTCTTGGCGAGGCCCAGTTGGAGATTTCCGAAGCTGAACAAAAGCCCCCGCGTCAGCACCGGAATGGCGGCGACGAAGCCCGAAAGCAGAACGCCTCCGAGCCCCGCCGCGAGCACAGCGGCTAGAACGTAGAACCGCACATTTGTCCAGCCGTGCGCCGAGCGGGCTTTTCGGGTTGGAAGGCATCTCCTCAGAAACACGTCGAAAAGGTCAATCACCGTGCCCAGCGGGCACAAGTACCCGCAGAACCCGCGGGGCAGAACCAAGCTCGTCGCCAAGATCACCGCCATCCCGATGAGTGCCACGTTCCAGGCCCGCGCCGCGAGGGCAGTAGAAAGACCGACGAGCGGGTCGAGCCAGAGAAAAATCTCTGCCGGCAGCCATTCCTTGTCCGGGAGCACCTGGCTCGAGAACCGCGCGGCGTACGGCCACGACACCACCAGGAACAGCCAGAGGTAAAGCAACAGGCATCCGGTCTGGACGGCGCGACGGATGGGTGTCGCCTGCCAGGTGGGGCCGAGCTTCCGCAGAAATGTGTCGAGCGCCCGATGCCAACCTGCTTCGTGTCTGGCCCGGCCGGCCGAGCGAAACAGGTCCAACGCCCCCCGCGGAGGTCGAGTGGCCATCAGGGAAGCCCGGCTTGTTTCAGCGCCTGGAAGGCGCCCTCGACGATCCCCTGCGAAGTGATGGTGGCGCCCGTCACTCCGTCTACCTGGAGGCTTTGCTTCTGGATGATCTGCTGCGGGACGAGTTTGGTGGCACTCAGGTCGATCTTCTCTTCATGCTTCACGTTGACCTCCACCATCTTCCCCTCCCGGATCGTGACGGCCACTTCCAGGTCCTGCTGGTCGGAGTAGCCCATCGCCCGGCCGGTGTAGGTGCCGTCCCGCAACCGGGTTGTGGCCAGCGATTGCATCGCGAGCCGGTCCAGTTTGCCCTTCACCTTGGCCGCGTATCGGGCCAGCAAGTGCCGTCCGTAAGGCTGATCCGAAGTGGGATAGAGCCGGATCGCCTCGCTGTAGTGCTCGCGGGCCTTTGGGAGGTCACCCATCCTGACGTAGAGATCCCCGTAGTGGTCGTGGATGTTTGCCATGCTCACGATGCGCCACGGCGCGGCCGGCAGGTCGTCCATTGCTTTCTGCAATACCTCAAGAGCTTCCGGGTAAGCGCCGAAGTGCGCCAGGCAGGAGGCGTAACACAAATAACCGTGGGTGGGTCCCGTCCCGGCGACCTTCGCCAGGTGTTTGGGGTACTCGCGCGCAGCCCAGGCGTAGTGGCCGCTCATGAACAGGTACATGGGCAACTCGTGGCCGTCGCCAATGTCGCCCTTCTGCGCGTACAGCCAGGTGAGTTTGACCGCCTGGCGCACGGAGGCCTCGTCCAGCGCCAGCAAACGGCGGATCTCCAGCCGGGCGTCTTTCCAAGGCTGGTGGGTGTCCCAGGAAACGGGTGTCGCGTCGATCCACTCAGGGGGAACTTTGACGTCGCGCAGGGCCCGCGCCAGTGAAGCCGTCCGATCTGTTGTGCCTTCCGCGGGGCTGGCGGCGAGGACAGGCCCGATCAACAGCACGCTGACCCCCAGCCACAAGACGTCTTTCGGGTGGAGAAGCATGATCGACGAGGGCCGAACCTAACGGAGCCGTTGGCCGGTTCGCAAGGAGCATCCGTGCCTCGCGGACGACTGAGCGACAGCGAACGGTTGTCTTGCTTGGGTGATGGCGGGGGCGCATGTTTTGCGTTCGTGAAGCGGCGCGGCGCGAGGTCGGGCGTGGTGGTTTTCGGCGCGTTCATCGCAGCGGCTGCCGGGACACGGGTCGGTGTTGGGGCTCGGATTATGAAAAAGTTCCACCTACACCTCGGCACTCCAGGGGCGAGACTGATAGGCGCTCTGTGCCTGGCCGGTGTTGCCGAGCCGGCGGCGTTCGGAGAGACCGTCAAAGCGTTCCCCACGGCCGAGGGGTTCGGGGCCAATGCGGTCGGGGGCCGCGGCGGACGGGTCATCGAAGTGACGACCCTCGCGGATTCGGGCGCCGGCAGCCTGCGCGCGGCGATGGAAGCTTCTGGCCCGCGCATCGTCGTGTTCCGCGTGAGCGGCACCATCGAGCTCAAGAACGCCATCCGCGTGAGCACACCTTACCTCACCGTGGCGGGTCAAACTTCGCCCGGCGGCGTGCAGATCAAGGGGCATGGTGAACCCGAGGGTGACTGGGGGGTGTGGTTCGTGAACGGTGCGCATGACGTCGTGGTTCGCCACCTGCGAGTGCGCATGGGGGGCAACCTCAAACACGATGCCGGCAACAACCTCCTGTGCTACGGAACGGACGAACCCGGGGTGCACGATGTCATCTTCGATCACTGCTCGGTTTCGTGGGGTTCGGACACGCAGTTGGACTGGTACGGCTCGTACCTGGATCGAGCGACGTTTCAGTGGAATCTCATCGCCGAGTGCTACATGGGCCAGCATGTCGGCGGCAACCGCGCCCCGAAGAACCTCACGCTCCACCACAACCTGTATGCCAACCTGGGTTCGCGGACCCCACTGATGCAGCACGCCGATGTGTTCGATTTCCGGAACAACGTGATCTACAACTGGAGCGGAAACAACGCGTCAGTATTCGGGCAGTTCGCCTTGAACAGCTCCGCCTTCGGCAACGTGGTCAGCAACCTCTGGATTGCCGGTCCGGAAGGCGGCTACCCGTACCTGAACGTCGGCAACGGCGGTCCGGTGCGCGTGGACGGCTCGGCGGCCGACGCCGGCGGCACGAAGTTGTTCCTGGCTGGCAACCGGGGACCGAAGTCGCCAATGGGCTCCATCAACGACTGGATCGGGCACGGCGTCAACACGTGGGACTACTACGAGCTCAACCACGACGGAAGCACGCACCTGGTGAACCAGGCGCAGTACGACGCCGGCAAGCCTTTCGCCGTGCCGTTGGTCGCCACCGACCTGGTTGCTCATCTTCTGGGAAAGGTCTTGGACGGGGTGGGAGCCCGGAAGCCCTTCCGCGACCCGATCGATCAGCGGGTGATTCAGAGCGTGCGCGACGGTACCGGGACAAGCCGGGTGAGCACGACCGGCCCCTGGCCCGACCTGGCGAGTGGCGCGCCCTCGCCGCCCACCGACTCGGACCATGACGGAATGCCTGACGCGTGGGAGAAAAGCCACGGTCTTGATCCTGCAAAAGGCAGCGACGGGTCGGCCTTTGGAGCCAATGGGTACACGCACGTCGAGAACTACCTCAACGCGCTTGCCGGTGATCCCATCCCATGATCGAGCCAAGAATCACTGGGACGGCGAAGGCCGCAACGAACGGGTCCGCGTCCAGCTTGCGAAGGAAGGTTCGTTGTTGGATGCACTCGGCTGCGGCTGCAATGGGGGTCGCCACTCTGGACCTTGCCAGCGGTGAATCCTGGGATGTCGCCGAGCAACCTGAGTTGAAGCAAGCCCTCGAGAGCGCCCCGGTGCTCGAGACCGAATCGCTGGGCACCCCAGCCCGCGGCGTGAACGTCTGGGAGCGCTGGATGGTCCCCAACCGCGACGGCAAGTCGTGGGACGTGCTCCAGGTGTATTTCAAGGAATACTACGGGCCGACGTGGCTGTACGCTATTGATTTGGGCACCGGCCAAGTGAAGCCCCAACGGTTGCCGGATGACCACCAGTTCTATCTCTCGGGGCGGGCACTCGGCTTTGACGGCAAGTACTACATCGCCACCCCCTCCCGGAAGACCTGGAATATGGGCCTGTTCGTGTACGACCCGGAGACGAACACCCTGGAGGACCGGGGCGAGATTGTGCCTGGTCTGGGAGGCGAGGTCCGCCCGTTGGCGGTCGGCCCGGACGGCCGGATCTACGGGACCGGGACGCGCGGCAACCAGGTCGGGCTCTACATCTACGATCCGAAGCTGGGCAAGGTGGTGAAGGATTTCGGCGCGGTGGGGCCGAGCCATCCCAACGGCGCCTGGAGCCGCTACGTCATGGGCGTGGATGCCACGCATGCCTACATCGCCAGCGGAATGATTCCTGCCTGGTACCTGGTGGCGGTGAACCTCGAGACGGGCGAACAGACCGTGCTGTTGGAGTCGCCGACCGAGCGGGTCATGGATGTCATCGAGCGGTTCCCCGGGGCGTATGCCCGGGTCCCTCAGGGCGATGGTGCGCCTGACAAAGAGTACTGGCTCCATCACGGTCGAGCCATTGCGATGACGAATAGCACCCCTCCGTGGCCCCCACAGGCATCTCCCTGGGACAAGGCCGTCTGCAAGCCAGAAGTGTACTTCGACCAGATCGACCCGGATGAGCAGGGCAACGCCGTGCTCTGGTACCGATCCGACGAGGATGCCAAGGCGGGCGACTCAAAACCCGCGGACGGCACAAAACGACAGCCAAGACCTGAAGACCGGGGCTGGAAATCAATCGGCCTGAAGAACGTGGACGCCTATCCCCACCGGCTCAATCCCTTGGCGGTGCTGCCTGACGACAGGCTGTACGGCACCGGCGATGACTACGCGGGCACGTTCATCTTTGATCCGAAGAACGACCAAACCACCTACTGCGGCCCACGCACGGGATTGGCCCCGTACACGACCATTCTCGCTGGCGGCAAGCTCTATCTCAGCGGCTACTCAGGCGGGCATCTCTTCGTCTTCGATCCAACGGAGGCTTGGACGCTCGGCAAGGGCGGCCCGCCCGGCAGCCCCGCGCCCGACCAGGCGGATTCCCGGAGCAATCCGCGATACCTGGGAGACTTCGATCGCACCACACGCGTCGGGCTCATGCACAGCTCCGCGCTCGGCGCCGATGGCAGGGTCTACTTCGGCGGATTCGGGCTACGGCATTACACGGGCGGCGGGTTCGGCTGGTATGACCCGAAGGCCGGGAGGATGGAGGGCTTCTGGCGACCATTGAGCGGCTACGGCGTGCATTGGATCACGGCGGCGTCGGAGGGACGCCTCATCGTGATCTCGACCACTCGTGCAGTGGATGAACTGAACGGGAACCGTGCGCCCGAGGAAGCCAGACTATTCGTTTACGACGTGCGCGCGCAGAAGTTGGCGCGCGACCTCGTTCCCGTGCCCAAAGGCCGAACCACCGGCCTGATCATCGAAGTGGCGCCCGGACGCGTGCTGGGACTGACTTCCGACCCGGCGCGCGAGGACGGTAGTGTCCTCTACGGTGTGGATGTGACGACCGGCGCAGTGCTCTTCAACAAGCCCCTGCCATCGCCCGTTTCGACCGACGCCTATTGGCCGCACTGGGTGGATCCTTCGTACGAATACCATGCTTTCGCGCGTGGCCCCGACGGTTTCGTCTGGACCTACCTGAAGAACGTCCTCGTGCGGATCGACCCGGGACAGGCCGCCGTCCAGGTCGTGGGCAAGGTTGAACCGGTTGGTTGGCCCACCTTTGTGGGCGGCGACCTGTATCTGTCCGGCAGTGAGCATTTGCGGCGGATCAAGGGAGTTGCCCAGCACGCGCCTGCCCAACCCCCTCGAAAAGGAACCACCGAATGAAGAGGTGCCTTTGGATCGCCTGCGCGACGACAGTCTGGGCGAGCATGGTCAGCGCCTGGGGCCGTGAGTCCGAAGGGGCTCGCGCCAATTCGGTCCTCCTGAACGGCCTCTGGGAATACGTCCTTGGCGACGGCAGCGAGGGCGCCGAGACAACGGCCGGGCAGGCGAAACTCCAATGGAAGCAAGTTACGTTGCCTGGCCCGTTCATGCCCTGGAACCGGGAAGTGGCGAATCAGACAAAGTACCTCTGGGCACGCCGGACGTTTACCGTCACTGGAACTCAGGCTGCCGGGCTGGCCGTGTTGCGCTGGAATCGCATCGCCAACGGCGCTGAGGCCTTCATCAACGGGCGGAAGGTCGGCGAGAACGAACCGACGGGTCCCTACCAAGTGATCCTTCCGCCGGCTGTGCTCCAGCCCGGCGAAAACCACGTCGTGCTGAAAATCCTGGGCGCGGCCGGCGTGCGAAGAAGCCAGAGCGGCAATCCGCTGATCCCGGCCGGGTTCGGTGTGGGCATGCCGGAAGTGACGGATGACGTCTGGATCGACTTCGCCGACCGGGCTTACATCAAGTGGGCCCTGGCGCTGCCGGATCTGGCGGGTAGCCGCGTGAAGATCCGCGTCACGCCCACCGGCCTGGAGCGGGCAGAGGGTCTGGAGATCATCGCCCGGGTCCAGTCCGGTCCCAATGGTCAAATCATCGGGGAAGGTCAGACGCCGGCCCGGCTCGTGCCCGACCCCGACCCGCTCGGCGGCGGGCATTTCTTCGTCGAGGTGCCGATGGCGGGTTTCCAGCCCTGGACGCACGAGAAGTGCCCGCTCTACCACGCGCGGGTGAAACTGACCCAAGGGAACCGTGTCCTGGACGACATGACCTTCCGGTTCGGCATGCGGGAGATCGGCGTCAAGGACCGGAACTACAAACTGAACGGGAAGAACCTCTGGCTGCGGGGTTCGAACCTGGTGTTCGAGTGGGACTGGGGCGACACGATCACGGGCCACGAGCCGGATTACCTGATCACCGAAGCGCGGGAGATGAGCATGAACTGCTTCCGCACCCATACGCGTCCGCCGCCCAGGCTCTGGGCCGACATTGGCGATGAACAGGGGACGATGATCTTGGCCGAGTTCCCGGTGCTATTCAATTACCAGGACTACAAGTTCACGCCCGAGGAGTGGGAGGTGTGGCATCGCAACTGTCTGCTGGATGCGGCCGGTTGGATGGCCCGGCTATGGAACCATCCCTCGGTCATCATGTGGGTGACCTACGGCGGGGCTTATCGCGTCGAATGGAGGGGCCGATTCACCCTGCGCGGCAAGTAGCGCTGGCGGGACCCTTCGGGCGGCTTGCCTGCCGGCGGAACGGTCTCCACCCTGTGCGCATGCTCACCGACCCCCTCTCGACTGGTCATTACCGGCCATGGCTTGGGTTTTCGGTTCATGACCCCAAGCTCGCTCGTTTGGGGTGCGTTGCGGTCTTGGTGTGGGCCGTTCTCCTCGCGCCGACGGCACGAGCTGAGCTGTCAGCGTGCTCCCCGCCGAGCGCGGTGGCCGTCGCCACAGAGCTGTCCGCCGATGACGTTGGCAAACCATTCTCCATCCGCCGGCACGGTGGAAGTCAATGGCTGGCCAGGCCCGACGGGAAACGCTTCTTCTCGCTAGGCGTCTGCTGTGTGGACCAGGGCATCGCTCGGGAGAACTACACCCAGGAGAAGCCAGGGTACGCCGCCTGGCGCTACTACCCCGATTCCAATCGATGGGCTCGAGCGACATTGCAGCGACTGGGCTCATGGGGCTTTACGACGGTTGGCGGCTGGAGTGATTTCGCCGCGCTCAGCGCTTGTTCCGACGCTCCGGTTGCCTTCATCCCGGTCCTCCACATGGGCTCGACCGCCGGGGCGCCCTGGTGGGACATGTGGGACGCGAAGATCATCGGACGCATGGAACAGGTCGCCCGCGACCAGATCCTCGCTCTGCGCAACGACCCGCGCCTGCTGGGTTACTACAGCGACAATGAAATGGGGTGGTGGAACGGGGCCCTGTTCCGCATGACGCTGGAACAGACGCCAACCAGCGGACAGCGGCGGCGGTTGCTCGAGCTCCTGCGGCGAACTTACCACGGCGACTGGTCGGGGCTGTGCCAGGACTTCGATCCAGAAGGCGCGGCGAGTTTCGCCGACCTCGACCGCGGCGGACGACTCTACCTCCGCCCAGGCGGCAATGGCACCCGGACGATGCGCCACTTCCTCGCGCTCGCTGCCGAACGCTACTACTCCTTGGTCCACGGGATCATTCGCAAGTACGATTCACGCGCCTTGATCCTGGGCGACCGGTACCAGTCTTTCTACTACCCGGAGGTGGCGCGAGCCTCGGCGCGCCACGTGGACGCCGCCTCGAGCAACCTCAACGCCAGTTGGAACGACGGCAGTTTCGCACGGTTTTATCTCGACACGTTGCACGCATTGACTGGTCGGCCGGTGTATGTAGGGGAGTTCTACTTGGCGGCGCGTGAGAACCGCAGCGGCAACGAGAACAAGCCCGGCTTCCCGGTCGTGGACACCCAGAGCGAACGCGCGACAGGATTCCGCCGAACGGTCGAGTCGCTCTTGCGTCTGCCATACGTGGTCGGGGCCGACTGGTTTCAGTACTACGACGAACCGACGTTCGGTCGCGCGGATGGCGAGAACTACAATTTCGGACTGGTGGATATTCACGACCAACCCTACGAGAGACTGGTCACCGCCGCGTCCGGCCTGGACTTGGCGGCACGAAACCGCTCCCGTCGGCCGGTACGGCCGGATGCGTCTCTGGGTGTCCCCGTCGCCCCGCTCGATCCGTCGGCGGGATTCCAGCCGCACCTAGCGCTGCGGGAATGGGACCGCGAGCGTGGTTTTGTGGAGCCGGCTTCACCGCATCCGCTGGCCGACCTCTACGTCTGCTGGCGCCCGGAGGCCCTCTACCTCGGGTTGTACGCCCAAGATGTGGTGGAGGCGGAGTGTTATCGCGACGGACGCGTGCCGGAAACGGATCGCGCCGAATGGACGGTGCGACCGGGCAAAGCGACCCAGACGATTCGTGCCCGGATCGGAGCTAGCGGCACTTTACAAGTTAGAGGGAGGAAAATGCATGGGGAGGCCTGTAGAATGGGGCTGGGATAGGTTTTCGGACTGTATGACCTAA
>Ga0116154_10001721_pt1 | contig 17747 bp, 12 predicted proteins | sample AD_UKC030_MetaG_FD_89898 | JGI IMG/M metagenome (GOLD analysis project Ga0116154, IMG submission 89898) | Active sludge microbial communities of municipal wastewater-treating anaerobic digesters from USA - AD_UKC030_MetaG | ecosystem: Engineered > Bioreactor > Anaerobic > Digestate | place: USA...
CCAAGCGCAAGGCGGCGGAAGAGGCCAAACGTCAGGCCGCCGCCGAAGAGGTCAAGCGCAAGGCGGCGGAAGAGGCCAAACGTCAGGCCGCCGCCGAAGAGGCCAAGCGCAAGGCGGCGGAAGAGGCCAAACGTCAGGCCGCCGCCGAAGAGGCCAAGCGCAAGGCCGAAGAAGCCCGTAAATTAGCCCAGGAACTGGCCGCTCAGGAAACCGCCAGGCATCACGCTGAAAACGTGATCGGCCCGCATGTAGAGCAGCGATGGAATCCTGTAGCTACAAGCCAAGGAGGATTGGTTTGCTTGTTAAGAATAACGGTGACCGCTTCTGGTCAAGTAACCAATGTTCAGATCGTGAAGGGTAGTGGTGATAGCCTGTTTGATAACTCCGCGCTCGCGGCAACCCATCGCGCGTCGCCGTTACCAATGCCCGGTGATTCAGCCGTGGCGAAAGAGTTGCGCCCTACCTTTATCCTAAGATTCAGACCCAAGTAAGCTACCGACATCAACCGTAGAGTTAGCTTTTAAAGGAGGCTAGTCCTTGAAATCGTTGGTAAGAACTATTGGAGCGCTGATGCTCTTTTTTGGAGTCGGCTCGTTCGCTCATGCTGAACTGACGATTGATGTCACCAAGGACATCGAAAGCGGCGGCATTCCCATCGCCATTGCGTCTTTTGGCGGCGGAGCGCCTGAGAATATCGCCGGCATCATCGCCTCTGACTTGCAACGAACCGGTAAAATTGCGCCGCAGCCGGCAGGATCACGGGCGGATTACGCCGTCACCGGCCAGGCTCAGCCCGGCGGCGCCCGTGGCTATATCGTGCAATTCCAACTGGCCGGCGCGCAGGGCGCCCCGTTGCTGAATTTGTCCTTTGACGTAGCGCCAAACCAGTTGCGGCCGGTCGCGCACAAGATCAGCGATCTGATCTACGAAAAGCTCACGGGCGAGAAAGGCCTGGCGGGCACCCGCATCGCCTATATCGCGAGCGGCGGCGGCTCCTGGTATCTGGTGGTCGCTGACGCCGACGGCCAGAATCCCCGGGTGATCCTGCGCTCCAGCCAGCCGCTCATGTCACCGGCCTGGTCACCGGATGGCGGCAAACTGGCCTACGTTTCCTTCGAGGGACGCCGGCCACAGATCATCGTGCAGGATGTCTACAGCGGCGCCCGGCGCGTGGTATCCGCCGCGCCCGGCATCAATGGCGCGCCCTCCTGGTCCCCGAATGGCCAGCGCCTGGCGTTTACCCTGTCCAAGGACGGCAATCCGGAAATCTACGCGCTCGACCTGGCGACCCAGAGTCCTGCCCGCCTGACCAGCGGCAGTTCCATTGATACCGAGCCGGTCTGGCTGCCGGATGGCAGCATCGTCTTCACCTCGGATCGGGGCGGTTCGCCGCAGTTGTACCGGATCGGCCCCGGCGGCGGCGCGGCGCAACGGCTCACCTTCGAGGGCGATTACAACGCCCGCCCAACCGTGTCACCGGATGGTCGTTACATCGCCATGGTGCATCGGCGCGGCGGCCGCTTCCATATCGCCGTTCTGGACTTGCAAACCCGCCAGTTCCGGGTATTGACCTCCGGCGGGCTGGACGAATCGCCCAGCTTCGCGCCCAATGGCAAGATGATCATCTATTCCAATGGTCAACGCCTGACCGCGGTATCTCTGGATGGCCGCATCAAACAGGACTTCGTCCTGCGCGGCAACGGCCGCGATCCAGTCTGGGCGCCCTATGGCCGCTAAATTTCGTTTTTACTTCAGTGAGGGGAGCATCGCCATGCAACACTTTACCCGCCACCTGATCGCCGCCGCCGCATTCGCACTGGTAGCCGGCTGCGCCTCGACCGGTGAGACCACCGGCGAGCAGCAAACGACCGCACCACAGGACAGCGTGACCGAACAGGGCATTACCGCACAACCCGGACAGGACGCCTACAGCTATCCCTATGGTCAGGCCCCCATCCAGCAAGACACCTACGACACCAGCGGAGGCGCTGTCGCGGGCGGCCAAACCGGCGGCGAGCAACCCCCCGGTCAAGCGACCACCGGCGGTGGCGCCGTTGCGGCGGATCGCATTGTTTACTTCGGCTTCGACAGTTCCGAAATCCCATCGGAAGGCCAGGCGGTCATCTCGGCCAACGCCCGCACCCTGACCGGCAATGCGCGCATCATCACCCAGTTGGAAGGGCACACCGATGAGCGCGGCAGCCGCGAGTACAACATCGCGCTGGGCGAGCGCCGCGCCAATTCCGTGCGCCAGGCCATGATCGCCACCGGCGTGTCGCCTCAGCAGATTCGGGTCGTCAGTTTCGGCGAGGAACGGCCCGCCGCCGCCGGCCAGAGTGAACAGAGCTACGCGCTGAACCGGCGCGTAGAAATCGTTTACTGACGGGTGCGCCCTGCTCATGGCCAAGTACGGTTTCCCATGGCTGATGGCGCTACTGCTGGGCGGCTGGCTGCCGCCTGGTGCGGTTCACGCTCAGGAACCGCCGGATCATGCGCTGACTCTGGAACTGCTCGAACGCATCGAGCAACTGGAAACCGAGATCCGGCAGATTCGCGGCGAGTTGGAATGGCAACGGCATCATCTCGAAACATTCCTCCGGGAACGGGCCGCCCCCAGCTATCCGGCCTACCCATCGCCGCCGGTAGCGCCGCCCACCGCGCCACCCCCGGCCCCATCGGCCGTGAAGCCGCCGGAGGAGGCTCGCAGTCAACCCGCGCCGACTCAACCCGCCGCCAGCACGCCGCCGGTTGCCGCCGGTGCGGAGCGGGCTGAGTTCGACGCGGCGCTGGGCGAATTGCGCGAAGGTCGCTATCCCGAAGCAATCAGCGCGTGGCGGCGCTTTCTCAGCGCGCATCCGAACAGTGACCTGGCGGGCGACGCCCAATACTGGCTGGGCGAAGCCTGTTACCTGAGCCGGGACTATAACGCGGCCAAGGAAGCGTTCATCGCCCTCGGTCTGAACCATCCTCAGAGCGAGCGGTTGCCGGATGCGCTGCTGAAGCTGGGCTACATCTATGGGGAGCAGGGCGATGTGGCGCGGGCGCGCGACGTGCTGCAAAAGCTGGCGCAGGTCTATCCCAACACCCAGGCGGCCAATCTGGCCGAACGGCGGTTGCAGTCTTTACGCTGACGTGTTCATCAAAGACTTGCGATTTCGGTGGATTGTTGTAACATGACCGCCCTTTCGTGGGCCGTTAGCTCAGTCGGTAGAGCAGCAGACTTTTAATCTGTTGGTCGTGCGTTCGAATCGCACACGGCCCACCAATAAAATCAAGGCCCTACATCCGTAGGGCCTTATTCGTTTTTGGTCATAGTGCCTCGACAAAACCGCGTTGGCGGGGCGGAGGACCGCCTAAAGGAGTAGTGATTTCAAACTACGCCAGCCAGCGGGCGGGCGTCAATCGGACGGGCAGTGGCCGATACTGGACGATACGCCCGCGCGTGCTCGGTTTCGATCACTTGACTCCTTGCGGAGATCGAATCTGCCCCATCAATCGGGTCCCAGGACCGGGTTTTTCGCGGGATAGCTCGATGCCGGGCCAGTCAAAACCGCCCGAAACGCGGCCTCGGTCGGGTAGTCAATTTCGCCGCTGAGCGGTTCGCTGGGAAACAGCGGATTGCCCGGCGACCACAACTCCACGCTGTCGGCGTGCTCCTCATAATACACGGGATCGGTGGTGACGCGGACGGCTTCCAACATGCCCGGCTGTTGCCAGGCGCGATCCTTCTTGCCGCCGGTCTTGGCAACCTCCACGCCGGGCGGCAGTAGCTCGGGCCGTTTCAGCAACCGACCCAGGTCTGATCAGTATAGCCCAAAATCAGGCAACGCTTGTCACATCGCTTGACGCATCTTCCTTGCGAACTATACTGTCATAAAAAAATCCTATCCATCAGGAGATTGTCATGAAGCGTTCCCAAATCATAGCGATCGTTATCAGCCTGCTGGGGATCGGGACTGCATCCGCGCAAACGTTATATAAGTGCCCAGCACCGACGCCGGGCGCTCCGCCGATCATTCAACAGATGCCATGCAGCCCAACCGGGGGCGGTGAAACGATGACCGTCAAGCCGATTCCCACGGGCGCAGGCGCGGGCCTCAGCGACGAGGCCAAAGCCTACCTGAAAGAGCGCGACCAGTACCGCGCCGAGCAGGCCAAGGCGGCGCAGGAAGAACAGCACCGCGCCGCTGCGCTGGCGGCGGAACATCGCAAAGCTGCCGCCGCCGAGGATCAGGCCGCCGCCCAGCGCGCAACGGCCCGCGCCATTTGGGCAACCGGCCTGCGGCGCTAGGCGCCACCCTCCCGGGAAAGCCTGGCTACCTTACAAAACCCCCAATACGACCCTCCGCGCCGTGACCTCGATCTACCTGGAACGGCGGGAACCGGCTCATAATCGGCAGCGGTTCTAGGCCATCCTCGTCACCCGGACCCTGTTCGACGGCTGGGCGCTGGTGCGGGAGTGGGGGCGGATCGGTCAGGGAGGCGCGGTGTGGGAGACGGGGTTTGCGACCGAAACCGCCGCGATCCAAGCCGGAGCGGCGATGCGCCAGCAGAAGGAGCGGCGGGGGTATCGCGCGGTGGCGTTGGTGAACACCAAGGAATAACACCCCTTGGCGCTGGATTAGCGTATGCAAAAGCCGCCCCTTTGACCGGCCCGACACCGGCAAGATCGCCGTGAAGGTGATCAACCACTACGAGGATGAGGTGTTGAGGGTGTTTGGGGTGGGGGTATGAAGGCTAAAACACATTAACCACAAGATGGGCAAAATAAAAATCATAAGGAATTCTGATGAGTACCTTCGACAGCACCAAGCGCCTGCTTCCTGAAATCCTTGCCGACATCGTCAAGGGCAAGATTCAGCTTCCCGACTTCCAGCGCGGTTGGGTGTGGGATGACGACCACGTGCGTAGTCTGCTGATCAGCGTGGCGCGATCATTCCCGGTGGGCGCAGTGATGTTGCTGGAAACTGGCGGCGAAGCAAACTTTCAGGTGCGCCCGATAGAGAATGTCTCCTTTAACGGTTCTCCACCCAATGCCGATCTGCTGATTCTCGATGGTCAGCAGCGGTTGACGACTCTAACCCAAGTGTTGGCGCTGAAAGGCGCAGTGAAAACCTACAACGACAAGGGCAAGCACATCGAACGCTATTACTACTTTCACATTCCTACCGCTCTGGAAGGTCCAGAACGGCTGGAGGATGCGTTGCGGGCGCTGGAACCGGATCGTAAGCAGAAAACCAACTTCGGGCGGGACGTGGTGCTGGATGTTTCCACTCGCGAACTGGAGTGCCGCCAACTGTATTTTCCGTGCGGCGAACTCCTCAACTCGGATAGCTGGGAGGAGAGTCTCCAGGAATACGCCCCGGAACATTTCGGTTTGTACATGGGATTTCGTAGAGCGATTCTCAACGTTTTTCGTAATTACCAGCTCCCCATCATCGCCCTGAAAAAGGAAACCTCCAAGGAAGCGGTCTGCCTGGTGTTTGAAAAGGTCAACACCGGTGGGGTCGCCCTTTCCGTCTTCGAGTTGATGACGGCCACCTACGCCGCCGATGGCTACAACCTGCGCGACGACTGGTTTGGCAGCAGCTTACGCAACGTGGAATCACGCCAGAAGCGTCTGGCTCACGAACCTTTGCTGAACAGCATCGAAACCACTGACTTCCTGCAAGCCGTCGCCATGCTGCATACCCTGGAGCGCCGCCGGGCGGACCTCGCCGCCGGCAAAACCGGCAAGCAGGTCACCCCGGTCAGTGCCAAGCGTGCCACCATTCTCCTGCTGCCGCTGACGGCTTACCAAAAATGGGCGGATCGGGTCGAAGCTGGCTTTTTGCTGGCCGCCAAGTTTCTGCGCAAGGAATGCCTGACCAATCTCTGCGACTTGCCCTACCGCACCCAGCTTGCGCCGCTGGCCGCGGTATTGACGCTGTTGGGCGAGCGCTGGCTCGAACCGCGTGTACACGACAAGCTGGCGCGGTGGTACTGGTGCGGCGTGTTGGGCGAACTGTACGGCGGCGCCGTGGAAACCCGCATCGCCAACGACGTGGAGGAACTCCTCGGCTGGATCGAAGGGAGTACCGAACCGCCACGCACCATCGCCGATGCCGCTTTCCAGCCCGACCGGCTGGACCGCCTCACTTCCCGGCTCAGCGCCGCCTACAAGGGCCTCAATGTGCTGGTGCTGCGTGAGGGGGCCAAGGATTTCTTCTGGAAAGCCAATATTCGGGAGCTGGATGCCGAAGACGTGGCGCTGGACATTCATCACATCTTCCCGCAGGACTGGTGTGAGAAAAAAGGAAATATTCCCCGGAAGCTATACAACACGGTCGTCAACAAGACGCCGATTTCCTACAAGGCCAATCGAATGGTCGGCGGCTCGGCACCCTCCCAATACCTGCAAAAAATTCAGAAGCATCCGCAGGTACTGATCGGCGATGCGGACATGAATGCCATTTTGAGCAGCCATTTCATCCCCGCTGATACGCTGCGAGCCGATGATTTCGCCGCTTTCTACCAAACCCGCAAGCAGAATCTGTTGGCGCTGATCGAAAAGGCGATGGGCAAACAAGCGATTGCAGTTGCCTTGCCGGAAGAGGGTGAGGAGGAGATGGAGGATGCATGTGAACCAACCGATAACCCGAGGTGATTACGGTTGCTGCGACGAGATGCCGCATTTCCCAGCGACGAGCCATCCCCGGAAACGCGCGCCTTGATGTAATGGGGTCTGATTGGAAAGGCGATGTTGGGGAACCACCGTGAGTAAGTGGGCGCGGGATCGCTGCGGTGCTTGAAAAGATCCTCAGCGGCGGCCAGACCGGCGGGTTGTTCCGCCGCCGCATCGCGGGGAATCACTGAAACTGGATTGACAGTCAGGCCAAACAGCGCCGGCCGCGCCAGCAGGCGCGGATCAAGATCGGCTTTCAATCCCCGTTGTCCAGTTGCCGGAAAGCATTGTAGATGACGCGGCAACCCCATCGCGGATGTAGATTTTCACATGGCTTGGGTCTCTGCGCTTGACAAGCGCGTCGTCTCCCGACCTCTTCCCGCTTTCTCACGCCACCTGATAATCAACACTGAGCGCCTCGCGCAGCTTGGCCAGCCCAATCGGCTTGGTCAAGGTCGTCACCGATCGCAGGCCGTTAAATTCCGCCAGCACCCGGGCGTCCTTGGCGTAATCGGGACTGTAGCCGGTGATGATGATCAGATGGGCCGCGTAGCGCTGCTCCATCAACCATAACACCAGTTCATTGCCATCCATCTCCGGCATCACCATGTCCATCACGATCATAGTGGGATTCATCTCGCGATAGGCGTCCTGAAATTCGTGGCCACTGGTGGCGACGCGCGCTTCATAGCCCAGACCAACGGCAACCTTGCGCACCAGTTCACCGAATTCAGGTTCGTCGTCAACAACCAGGAGACGCTTTTCGCTCATACGGAATTCACCCTATGGACAGGCCAACTTGATGGAGGGGCAAAACCACGTGTTTCAAACCGGGATCTTCCGGATCACTACGGACAGCAAAACCCAGCGCCCGGTTCATTTGCAGCATGGGTTTGTTTTCGGTCAACACTTCGCCGTGGATTTCCTGGATGCCATTGGCGCGGGCATAGTGGATGATGCGCCGCATCAGCCGGTTGCCCAGGCCCTGACCCATCAACGCCCGGTCCACGAGAATGGAATACTCCGCCCGCTCATTGCTCGGATCGGCGCTGAGATTGATGATGCCATAGACCTCGGCCTTGCCGGGCACGCCGGGACCGACCGCCACCAGCGCCATGTCCCGCTGATAATCAATCTGGGTCAGCGTCGCCGCCAGGTCGTGCGACAGTTCCCGAATCGGCTGAAAAAAGCGCCGCCGCAAGTCCTCGGGCGAGGCCCGCAGCGCCAGTGCCTGCAACGCGGGTTCATCTTCGGGCAACACCGGACGCAGCAGCAGTTCCCGCCCGTTGGCCAGGGTGATGGTTTCCTCCAGGGCCGAAGGATAAGGGCGAATGGCCAACCGTGAAGCCGTGGCGCTGGCGGTCGGCGTCAGCCGCACCCGCGCGTCCAGCGCCACCACGCCCTGAGCGTTGACCCACAGCGGATTGATGTCCAGTTCGGCCAGCTCGCTCAGGTCCACGACCATTTGCGACACTTTCACCAGCGTCAGCGCCACGGCGTTGAGGTTGGCGCGGCGCAGCAGGCTGTAGCGCAACCGTTGATAAATCCGGGTCTGCGCCATCATCTCGCGGGCCAGATGGAGATTCAGCGGCGGCAGGCCATAGGCCAGATCGTTGATCACCTCGCTTTCGGTGCCGCCCTGGCCAAAGTAGATCACCGGCCCAAAACCGCCGCCGGACCGCACGCCCAAGGTCAATTCATAAGCGCCATCACGGGCCACGATGGGCTGGAGCACAAAGCCGTTGAACCGGGCCGCCGGCGCCAGATCGTGCAATCGCGCCAGCATTGTGGTCGCCGCCTGGCGCACTGCGTCCGGGCTGTTCAGATAACGGGCGACGCCGCCGACCTGCGATTTGGCGGCTACTTCCGGCGACATGATCTTCAAAGCAACCGGCGGATGCAATTGCGCCGCCAGAGCGGCCGCTTCATCGGGAGAACGCGCCAGCCGGGTTTCCGCCACCGGAATCCCATAGGTAGCCAGCAGTTGAATCGCCTCGTACTCGTTGAGACTTTCGCGCCCCTCATTCAGGGCGCGGCTGAGAATGGCCCGCGCCGCCACGGTATCCGGAGTAAACGCCTCCGGCAGCGAGGGCGGCGTTTCCATCAGCAGCGCCTGATTGCGCTTGTACTGTACGATCCGCATGAACGCGCGCACCGCATCGCTGGCGGTTTCGTAGGTGGGTATCTGTTGTTTCAACAACCGCTGGCGTGCGGTGGCCCCGGTCTGGGGACCGGGAAAACTGGCGATGATGCAATGGCGACTACCGGTGAGCCGCTGGATCACGGCGTCGGCGACGGCGGTGGTTTCGCTGAGGGCGCTGGGCGTCTTGATGACCAGCACGCCGTCCACGCCAGGATCGGCCAGCACCAGGTCCAGCGCCCGCCCGTAGGCGCTGGCATCGGCCTGATCGCTGAGATCAACGGGATTAGGCAGGGCGCTGGATTCGATCAGCGGCTCCAAACCCTGCTGGGTCGTTTCGGAAAACTGCGCCAGCCGACCGCCGAACTGATACAGGGTATCGGTCGCCAGCAGGCTCATGCTGGAACTGTTGCCGACGATGGCCAGCCGGTCGCTGTTCACCCGTTTGGCCGCCTTCAACACTTCGATCATTTGCAACAGTTCATCACTGTCATCCACCCGCAGCAATCCGGCGCGGCGGAAGGCAGCGGCGTACACCGCATCGTCCGGTTCTTCGGGGTAACGGCGGGGTTTCAGCACGATGACCGGTTTGGTGCGGGCCGCGCGCCGCGCCGCCGACATGAACTTGCGGGCATCACTGATGTGCTCCAGGTACAGCAAAATCGCCCGGGTGTGATAGTCCCCCGCCAGATAATCGAGGACATCGGCCAGATCCACATCCAGGCCGTCGCCCAGGTGAATCAAATGGCTGAACCCAAACCCGTGATGATTACCGAGATCGAGGGCGGTTTGGCCAATGGTGCCGGATTCGGTGATAAACGCGATATCGCCGGGCAGCAGCGGTTGGTGATTCAGGCAGACGTTGAGACGGGAACGGGGGACGTTGAAGCCCTGGGAACCGGGACCCAGCACCCGCAACAGATACGGTTGAGCCGCGTCCAGGATCGCCTGGGCCAGAGCTGCACGTTCAGTGGACGGCAAACCCCGGGCTTCAGTGACCAGCAACGCCGCGCGGGCGCCGCGTTCGCCCAGTTGCCGAATCAGCGCGGGGGCTTCCCGCAGCGGTCGGGTGATGATGGCCAGCGTCGGCGGCAGCGGCAGGCGAGCGATGTCCTGGTACGTGAGAGCGCCCGCCAGCGCATTGCGCTTGGCGTCTACCGGCATGATCGGTCCCTGGAAGCCGCCACTCATCAGATTACGGGCGATAACTTCCTCACTGCCGCCGCCGCCGCAAATCAGGGCGACCGCATCGGGTTTAAACAGGGCGTCGAGGTTGCGAATAGTCATGAGCGTTCAGATCCGTTTAGCCAGCGCCGCTGGTGATTCCCGGCAGCACCGGTTTCATCCGGGCGCTAAGGGTGGGTTCCGGCTCCGACAAGCCCAGGCGGCGCTGGTAAATGGCGGCGTATTCCATCACCCGCTGCACGTAGGCCCGCGTTTCCCGGTAGGGAATGGTCTCCGCCCATACGTCGGCGGGTACGGCGGCGCGGGCGGGCAGCCATTGCGCAACCTTGTTGGGGCCGGCATTGTAGGCCGCGGTGGCCAGCACCGGGTTGTCCTGCAAGCGTTCCAGCATCCGCCGCAAATAGTGAACGCCGTAACGAATGTTGGTTTCGGGTTGCAGCAGGGGCGGATCGGTAGCCGCCGCGTCCTGTAATTCCCGAGCGATTTGCCGGCCGGTAGCGGGCATGATCTGCATCAGCCCCAGCGCCCCGACCGGCGAGCGGGCGGCGGGTCGAAATCCGCTTTCCTGGCGGATGACCGCATAGACCCAGGCGGGGTCCAGCGCGCCGGCGTGGGCCTGATTGACCACGCCCTCCCGCCAGGCCAGCGGGAACCGCAGCTCCAGATCGTCCCAATGTTCGGCCCGCGCGATGGTGGCGATAGCCTGGCCGTGCCAGTCCCAGCGCTGGGCCAACCGCGCGGCCTGGCGCAGCGCCGGGCGGTCGAATGCTCGCGTCGCCTGCCGCCATTCGGTCTCGGCGTCCGGCTCCCGGCCCAGAATGTACAGTTCCTGCGCCCGCTGCAAGCCGGGGGAGCGGGTCAGCAGCGCCTCCAGTTCGGTCGCCGGAATCGTCAACGGGCTGCTGGCGATGGCGTAGGGTGCGCCCAGCCGGTCGGCGGCCAGAAAGCTGTAATAATCCCGCTGGCCGGCGATGCTCTGGTAAACCGGTTTGGCCTCTTCGCTCCGACCCAGCGTCTCCAGCGCCCGGCCGCGCCAGTAGCGCCAGCGCGGGCTGTCGCGTTCCGGCGCGGGCAACCGGTCCAGCCAGCTCAGGGCCGCGTTCCAGTCGCCCTGTTGCAGGCAAACCCGCACCCGCCATTCCGCCACGTCACGATCTACGACGGCGTCTGGCAATACTGCCAGCCGGGCCAGCGCGCTGGGGTGATAGTCGCTGGCGAGCCATAACGCCAATCGCCGTTCTACCTCCGCCAGGCGCGGCGCGAGCGCCGGAGCGCGCGCCTTGAACGTATCCAGGGCCGCCGCCGCCTCCAGCGGATGGCGTTTACCCCAACGGTTCAGTCCGTCGCTCAGGATGGCCCAGGTGCGCGGGTCGTCCAGATTCAACCGGCTGGCGTCCAGAAGCAGGCGGGGATTCTCGGCGACGCTCAGCCAGGGGTCGGCCAAAGTCTGGTCGGCGACAGGCATAGCCGTTCGCAAGGCGCGCGCCAGTTTCTGGTTATTGTCCTTCATCGCCAGAACGAACCGTTGCCAGAGTTGCTGTGGCGTGGGTTTGCCCTGTGCGCCCCAAGCGGCGATGACCGGATCGCAGGCGGCGGGCAGCGTCGCGCCGCGCAACCAGAACGGGGCAAAGTTGCGCAGCGCTGCTTCGCCCTGGTCGGTGGCGAGCAGCGCCTGCCGTTGCCAGCAGTCCAGTTCGGCATTGCGGGTGGGGATGAAGTCGCGGAGATAATCCTCCCAGCGCCGGGCGGCGGCGAGTTGGCGCAGCCAGGCGTCGCGCAGCCGGGCGGCCAGAGGGGAATCGGCATAATCGCGCAGGAACTCGCGGATCTCATCGGCGGGCCATTCCGGCAGGCGACGGCTCAGTTCCTGGTAGCGCAGGTAGGGATAGAGGGGATAGGCGCGTAACGCGGCGAGGTCCACGGCGGCGCCATCGCGCAGGGACTGCTCGGCGGTCAGAAACGCCTCACGCCAACCGGACGGCGATTCCGCTGCACCCACATCGCCGCCCAAAAAGCTGAGCGTGATCACCAGCGCCGCTGCCCACCCGTGTTGTACTGAAAACCGCCGGGTGGCGGCGGTGGATGCAGCGGATACGGATGGGTTTAGATAAGAAGCGCCACGCGGGGAGCGGCGTGCATTCATCGGTTACTTTCGGTTACTTATCGTTGCCGGCGAACAGCGGGACGTTGCTCGCTGGAGTCGAGCGGGCGGGCAGGTTAATCCGAACCGGGGGGCGACTGGGACTGCGAGCGCCACCGCTGGCGCCGACGATGACCTGGCCATTGGTCGGCCGCAGATAAGTGCGCGGCGTGAGGGTCGAACCAGACTGACCGGCGATATTGGTCAGGCTGGCGGGCTGATTGCCCCGGCGCGGGGTAATCACGACGACGCCAGGGCTGCGCGCGTAAGGGCTGCTCCCGTAATAGCTTCCGTTGTTGTAGTAGCCCCCGTTCCCGTAGCTGTTCATCGCCAGCGGACTTGCGCTGCTGGCGTACAGGCCGCCGCCGGTCCGGTATTGCTGATAGTAATCCAGCACCTTAACGACATAGTTCTGGGTTTCGCGGTAGGGAGGTATCTGGTTGCCATACCGCTGCACCGCCCCCTCGCCGGCGTTGTAGGCGGCCACCGCCAGTCGGGTATCGTTGAACTGATCGAGCAGCCAGCGCAGATAGCGGGCGCCGCCGTGCATGTTGGCGACGGGGTCATAGGGATTGCTGACGCCGAACCGGTCGGCGGTGCCCGGCATCAACTGCATCAGGCCCATGGCGCCCTTGGGCGATACGGCCCAGGGGTTATAGGCCGATTCGGCGCTGATCACGGCATGCAGTAGCGCCGGATCAAGGCGGTGTTGCGCGGCGATGCGGTTGATCTCGGGGGTAAACCGCTGGCGGTTGCTTTCATTCACCCGGCCCGAGCGGGTGGGCCTGGCGCGCGGCGTGTAGGTGCGGGCGGAGTAAGCGCGCGGCGTCAGCGCAGCAGAACCGGGGCTATATAAATTGGTGGGCGCGAAGCTGGACGTTGAAGCGGAGTTCTTGCGGTAGGCTGGCGTGCGCATCACCAGCTTATAGCGGGGGTCATTGGGGACGTTGCTGAGGTGCCGAACGCCGTTGCTGTCCACGAAGGCGTAGATATCCGCCCGCGCTGGACCGGCCAGCAAGAGCGCCATCGGAATCAGACTGGCCAAGAGCCGCCACTGCATGGGGTTCTCCTTCTTATTGCGTTAAGCCCGGTTGCCCTGAAGGACGGTTGGGCGCCGTCCTGACCCAGGCGGAAGAGTCGAGCGTCTATCGGTCAACCCGACTAAGATTAGCATAATCCGCCGGCTCACAATCCATCCGGCTATTCGATCCCCCGTATTTGCCCACGCCCAAGGAGCCTTGATGTTCAGAACCGCCGAACTGCACCGCACGCTGCCCAAGGAGGACTATCACCAGCAAGTTCCCCGGTTGCGAGAGGAGTTGTTGCTGATGCAGATGGAACTGCGCACCGCCCGGTTTCCAGTCATCGTGGTGTTCGCCGGGGTGGACGGCGCCGGCAAGAGCGAGACCGTCAACAAGCTGCACGAATGGATGGATTCGCGCTGGCTGATGGCCCGCGCGTTCAGCGAACCGTCTGACGAGGAGCGCGACCGACCTGAATACTGGCGGTTCTGGCGCGAGCTGCCGCCCCGGGGGCGGATGGCGCTGTTTTTGAGCTCCTGGTATTCGATGCCGATTCTCGATCAGGTCTACGGCCACACCACGCTGGCCGAGTTCGACGAGCGGTTGGAACGGGTCAAGACCTTTGAGCAAACTCTGGCCGACGATGGCGCGCTCATTCTGAAATTCTGGATGCACCTGTCCAAGGATGCGCAAAAGGAGCGGCTGCGCAAGCTGGAGAAGAATCCGCTGCTGCACTGGCGGATTTCCAAGCGCGACTGGCGCCATTGGGAACTTTACGATGAGTTCATCGCCGCCGCTGAGCGGACCCTTATGAAAACCAGCACCGGGCTGGCGCCGTGGAAGATCATCGAGGGTTACGACGAGCGCTATCGCAGCATCGCCGTGGCGACCGCCATTCGCGATGCGATCCGGTTCCGGCTGGAAGAGGCGAAAGCCGCGGCCAGCGCCAGCAACGGCGACGCCGCGTCCCGGTTGCCCAAACCGGCAGCGGAGGCGGACAGTTTGCCGCCCGTCACCATCCTGTCGCGGCTGGACATGGGCAAGACCCTGAGCAAGGACGACTATGACGCGGGACTGAAACGGCACCAGGCTAAACTCAATCAGTTACAGCGCACGGCGCGGGAACGCAAGGTCTCAACCATTCTGGTGTTTGAGGGCTGGGACGCGGCCGGCAAGGGCGGCAGCATCCGCCGAATTACCGCCGCGCTCGACGCCCGCGACTATCAGGTGATCCAGATCGCCGCGCCCACCGATGAGGAAGCCGCCCATAATTATCTCTGGCGGTTCTGGCGGCATCTTCCGCGCGCTGGCCGGGTCACCATCTACGACCGGAGCTGGTATGGGCGAGTGCTGGTGGAGCGGATCGAAGGGTTCGCCCGCACCCGCGAATGGCAGCGCGCCTACGCCGAGATCAACGACTTTGAGGCCCAGTTGGTGGAGCGGGGCATCGTGCTGGTGAAATTTTGGCTGCACATCACCCCGGACGAACAGTTGCAGCGGTTCAAGGAACGCGAACAGATTCCCTACAAGGCCTGGAAGCTGACTGATGAAGACTGGCGCAACCGCGACCGCTGGGGAGAGTACGAACTGGCGGTCAACGATCTGGTGGAACGCACCAGCACCCGGCAGGCGCCGTGGACCCTGATCGAAGCGAACGATAAGCGGTATGCGCGCATCGAAGTCTTGCGGACCCTGTGCGAACGCCTGGAAACAGCGCTCGCTGGCGGGTCGAAATCCGAATGAACCCAAGAACATGATTTCCAAGGTGTGGCGATGATGACCGAACCAGCCGAAGCAGCCGTCCTGGACGTTGAACCCCTTGAATCCCCACCGCGCGGCTCCGACGCCTGCGCTGAAGAGAACATCGCTATCGCCGTCGCCGCGCCCGAGCCCCCTCCCCCACCGCCGATCAATCCCGACGCTCCGGAATGGTATCTGAACCGCGAGTTGACCTGGCTGGCGTTCAACCGGCGGGTGCTGCACGAGGCGCAGGACGACCGCACCCCGTTGCTGGAGCGGGTGAAGTTCCTGGCCATCGTCAATTCCAATCTGGACGAGTTTTTCATGAAGCGCATCGGCGGCCTCAAGCAGCAGATCGGGGCGCGAGTGCGGGAACTGACGGTGGATGGCCGCAGCCCGGAGCAGCAGTTAAGCGAATGCCTGGCGGTGGTGCGCGACCTGGTGGAGCAGCAACGGGTGCTGGCGTCGTACCTGCATGAATTACTGAAGGCGCAGAAAATCGTGCTGCGCAGCTACAAGCGGTTGAGCGAGGCCCAGCGCAAGCAGATGCGGGACTATTACTGGCGCAACATCTTTCCGCTGGTCACGCCGCAGACCATGGACCCGGCGCACCCGTTCCCGTTCCTGTCCAATCTGTCGCTCAATCTGCTGGTGACGGTGCGCTATCCCAACGATGAATCCAGCGGGCTGGCGCGGATCAAGATTCCGGTCGGTTCGGGGATTCCGCGCTTTCTCAGGGTCAGCGATGACGAGTTGTACGTGCCGCTGGAAGACGTGATCGCCAACAATCTCGACCTGCTGTTTCCCGGCATGGTGGTGGAAGGCTGCGAACTGTTCCGCGTGACCCGCAACGCCATTGCCGAGCGCGACGAGGATCAGGCCGACGACCTGTTGCACCTGATCGAAACCGAGTTGCGCGAGCGCCGGTTCGCACCCATCGTGCGGCTGGAAGTGGAAAAGCACATGGACGCGATCCATCGGGGGATGCTGGCGGCAGAACTGGGGCTGGACGAAGTCAGCGAGGTGTTCGAGATTGATGGCATGCTGGCGCTGCGCGATCTGTTCCAGATCGTCGCCATCAACCGGCCCGACCTGCACGATCCGTCGCACCATCCGCTCGATCATCCCAAGCTGAACGACAAGCGCAACATCTTTCACATCATCCGCGACGCCGGGCCGATCCTGCTGCAACATCCCTATGAATCGTTCGCCACCTCGGTCGAGCGGTTCGTACTCGAAGCCAGCGACGATCCCAAGGTGCTGGCGATCAAGATGACGCTGTATCGCACCTCGGCCGATTCCAAGATCATCGAGTATCTGATTGACGCTGCCCAGAACGGCAAGCAGGTGACAGTGGTGGTGGAGTTGAAGGCGCGGTTCGATGAGGCGGCCAACATCCGCTGGGCGACCCGGTTGGAGGAAGCCGGCATTCACGTCACTTATGGGGTAGTGGGGCTGAAAACCCACAGCAAGGTGATTCTGGTGGTGCGGCGCGATTTCAGCGGCCTGCGCCGCTACGCCCACATCGGCACCGGCAATTACCACGCCGGCACTGCCCGGCTGTACAGCGATCTGGGCATTCTGACCTGTGATCCGGTGATCGGCGAGGACCTGACCGAGCTGTTCAATTATTTGACTACCGGCTTCGTGCCCAAGCGCAATTACCGCAAGCTGCTACCCGCGCCCAAGGTGCTCAAGCCGGCGCTGCTGAGTCGGATCGAGCGGGAAATCAGCCACGCCAAGGCGGGCAAGCCGGCACTGATCCAATTCAAGATGAATGCGCTGGAGGACAAGGACGTGACGGCGGCGCTGTACCGGGCTTCGCAGGCGGGCGTCAAGGTGGATCTGATCGTGCGCGACACCTGCCGGCTGCGGCCAGGCATTCCGGGCCTGTCGGAAACGGTGCGGGTCATCAGCATCTTGGGCCGGTTTCTGGAACACACCCGGATTTTTTATTTCCTCAATGGCGGGAACGAGGAGTATTTCATTGGCTCGGCGGACTGCATGAAGCGCAATCTGGAAAGCCGCGTCGAGGTGGTGACGCCGGTGGAACCGCCGGAGTTGCAGCGGGAATTACGGCAAATTCTGGAGGTGCAGCTCAAGGACCGGCGCGGCGCCTGGGACATGCAACCCGATGGCAGTTATGTCCAGCGGATACCGGCTGAGGGCGACGATCCGCGCGATTCTCAGCAGATCCTGATCGAACTGGCGGAACGGCGGCAGAAGGAAGCCCTGCGCCTTAAGAAACGCAAGCCCAAGGGTATCGCCCGGCGGGCGGGATTGTGAGGGTTCTTTTAACCCTTGCAATTTTGCATTTGAAATGCAAAATTGCTAAGCCATTATTTAATAATATATTTTGGTCTTGCTCCCACGCTTCAGCGTGGGAGCTCCATCCCAGCGACGCTCTCGCATGGCAGACCGCTGGCGCGGTCCAAACGGCATTCCCACCCTGGAACGTGGGAACAAGAACAAAAGCCCATGGCCGACCACTACGACGATTACACCCGCGATGAACTGATCCGCCTGCTGCGCGAACGCGACCGCAAACCCAAATTTGGCCTGGTGTGGGAGCGCGATGAAATCGAACATGAAAAGGCGATCAATGATGATTTCGTGGCGCTGAATTTCGATGCTGGCCTGTCCTGCGGCGAAGCGCCATTTGGTAATCTCATCATTGAAGGCGACAATTTCGATGCCTTGCGCTTTCTGCGCATGACCCACGCCGGCAAGGTGAAGTGCATCTACATTGATCCTCCTTACAATACCGGCAATCGGGATTTCATCTACAACGACCGCTTTATTGATAAAGAAGACGCCTATAAACATTCCAAGTGGCTGGAATTCATGTATCGGCGG
>Ga0116154_10001724_pt1 | contig 17728 bp, 17 predicted proteins | sample AD_UKC030_MetaG_FD_89898 | JGI IMG/M metagenome (GOLD analysis project Ga0116154, IMG submission 89898) | Active sludge microbial communities of municipal wastewater-treating anaerobic digesters from USA - AD_UKC030_MetaG | ecosystem: Engineered > Bioreactor > Anaerobic > Digestate | place: USA...
AGGGTCTGAGGGTCTGAGGGTCTGAGAGTCTGAGGGTCTGAGGGTCTGAGGGTCTGAGAGTCTGAGGGTCTGAGGGTCTTGCGGTCCTGCGGTCCTGCGGTCAATGATCGACTGCCGACTGCCGACTGAAGACTGCCGACTTATAAAACTGCCCGGGTAAACCCAAAAGCTTTTGCCCGGGCAGATTCATTAAATAATTACCAAACGAATAAACTGCAGAAAATGAAAAAAGTAGTTACAATCGGGATTGTTGTAATTCTCATCCTAGCAGCCGCAATCTTCTGGTGGAGACATTACTTCGTCTTTGGCGAAGGAGTGAAGGCAGGGGACCTCAATTTTCTCGTCAAAAAAGGATATATCTTCAAAACATGGGAAGGACGGCTTATCCAGACCGGCTTCAAGACACCCACACCGGGTGCAATACAGAGCAACGAGTTTGAATTCAGTGTCACCGATGACAGTCTGGCCGTGATACTTGAAAGGGCCAGCGGCAAGATCGTCGAGCTGCGATACAAGGAGTACATTGCTCCTCTTCCGTGGAGAGGGATGAGCAAATACGTTGTGATTGAGATCCTGGAGATAAAGGATTCAAATGAGAACCGGGAGACCCTGATACCATACCAGGCGATATGACAGAGATCAGGAGAAGAAGGGCAGGGATGAGATCAGTGATTGCCGTGCTTGCAGTGTCTGTGCTGCTTCTTACCGGCTGTGCTGAGTTGATGAAGATACTTGATTCAGCTTCTGCCGTTAAGGAGCTGACAGAGGGTGATATAATAGGCGGCCTTAAGGAGGCCCTGACTGTGGGAGCTCGAAAGGCTGCTGAAAAGCTGGCCTCGGAGAATGGTTACTACGGTGATCCATCAGTGAAGATCCCGCTTCCGGATGAGGCAAAGGTCATTATTGACAACATCAGTAAGATCCCTGGAGGCCAGCAACTCATTGATAACGTGGTACTGAGCATTAACCGGGCAGCCGAGGACGCTGCCAGGGAAGTGGCTCCTGTATTCGCGGGCGCAGTTACCCAGATGACAATCAGTGACGGCTACAATATCCTGCATGGATCTGATAACGCAGCCACTGCATATCTCAGGACCACAACCTGGAATGAACTGTATTCACTTTACAAGCCCAGAATAAGCACCTCTACCGGCAAGGAAATTGTTGCGGGAGTCTCTGCCCGGGAGTCGTGGACCACGCTTACCGATAAATGGAATTCAGTGGCCAACAGCGTCGCAGGGAGGCTTGCAGGGTTCAAACCGGTCAATACCGACCTTGATGATTTTCTTACCAGGAAAGCACTTGATGGCGTCTTTATGAAGCTGGAGGGTGAGGAACTGAAGATAAGAAAAGAGGTATCGGCAAGAGTAACTCCCCTTCTGCAGAAGGTTTTCGGGTCACTTGACCAGAAATAATTCTTTCGAATACCTTGTCTGAACGGAATTAGCTTTTATCTGACCGTTTTTGTTATAATTGCAAAAAATTTATAAAATGAAAAAGACAATAGTTGTACTGATTGCATCAGTTTTGCTTGCAGGAATCCACCCTGTCATCAATGGCCAGGCAGCCGACACAACCCTTGGCTGGCATAAAAGCGGAGTCTTCTCGCTGAACATGGCACAGTCCTCATTTACCAACTGGGCTGCAGGCGGGCAAAACTCGGTGGCTCTCAACGGGCTTATCAACCTTGCCGGTAACTACAAGACAGGCATGTCGGCATGGGATAACGCCCTTACAATAGGCTACGGAAAAATGCTCCAGAAGGGAAATGACCTTGGATGGGTTAAGACAGATGACCGCATCGACTTCCAGTCGAAATACGGTAGGAAAGCTTCTGAAAAATGGTTCTATTCCGGACTGATGAGTTTCAGGACGCAGATGGACAACGGGTACAACTACCCTGACACTGAAAACAAGATATCCGGCCTGCTTTCGCCGGCCTACCTGCTCTTCTCCGTGGGTATGGACTACAAACCAAATCCACAGTTTTCAATGTTCCTCTCACCTCTTACGTCCAAGAACACAATAGTCATGGACGAACAACTCTCTCAAGATGGCGCCTTCGGGGTTGAGCCGGGGAAGAAGTTCAGACCTGAACTTGGAGCCTACGCAAACATCGCATACAAGAAGGATGAGATTGTGAAGAATGTGAATTTCCTGACAAAGCTTGATCTCTTCACAAACTATCTCAAGAATCCGCAGAACATTGATATCAGCTGGGAAGCTCTTCTTGTCATGAAGGTCAACGAGTATATCTCGGCAACTGTGAACACGCATCTGCTTTACGATGATGACATACTGATAAAGATTGACGAAGACTTCGAAGGTGAGCCGGTTCTGGGCAAGCGGGCCCAGTTCAAGGAGGTTATCGGCGTAGGTTTCACATACAAGTTCCTGAAATAGAGACAAGTATAAGAGCTGCCAAAATGAAGTGCTTAAGCATTTTTGTCATGATAATGCTGATTACCGGGAACCTGTCCGGGCAGGTTCTGCAGGACATCAAACTGAATGCTCCTGACATGGACAGAGGGCTGACCATAATGAAAGCCTTCGAGAAGAGGGCATCTGCAACCTCTTTCAGTTCACGGGAGCTCTCACTGCAGGATCTGTCAGATCTTTTATGGGCTTCTGCAGGCATCAACAGGCCAGAAAACGGTAAGCGAACTTCTCCGACAGCGGTTAATGCGCAGGACATTGATGTTTATGTGCTGATGAAATCCGGCGCTTATTTATACGATGCAAAAACGCATACTCTCAAGGGTGTGGCTGCAGGCGATAACAGAAAGATGGTTTCAGAGAGACAGACCAACTTTGCAAATGCTCCTGTAATGCTTGTCATGGTTTCTGACATCTCAAGGTTCAGGGGTGATGACAGGGATCTTAAGTTGACCTGGGCGGCGATGGATGCGGGCATTGTTTCTCAGAACATCGCCATCTTCTGTGCAGGTACAGGACTTGTTACCCGTCCACGGGCATCGATGGATACAGAAGGGCTGAAGAAACTGCTTGAGCTCTCAGCAACGCAGTACCCTCTTCTGAACAACCCGGTGGGTTATGCCAACGAATAGCCTCTTATGACGTATGCTTAAGCTGATCAACCATCCCCTGATTACACACAAGCTGTCGCTCATCAGGAGAAAAGAGACCGGAACCAGGGATTTCCGGCAGAATGTCAATGAGATAGCCGGCCTGATGGCCTATGAGATAACCCGAGATCTTCCTCTCCGTGAGGTGGTTATTGACACGCCTCTCTCCTCCTGCATCACATCTGAGCTTTCTCGGGAGATTATTCTTGTACCGGTGCTGCGTGCCGGGCTGGGGATGGTGGACGGTATTACAAGCCTTATAACGACCGCAAGGGTGGGTCATATAGGACTTGTTCGTGATCATGAGACACTGGAGCCCACCGAATATTATGCAAAGTTTCCTGCGGATATTTCAAGTGCCGTGGTTATGGTGCTTGACCCAATGCTGGCCACCGGGGGCAGCGCCAGTGCAGCTATCGGGGCCGTGAAGAAGAGAGGCGCGGTCACAATCAGGCTTGTATGCATAGTGGGTGCTCCGGAAGGTGTTACAAGGGTTGAAAAGGAACATCCCGATGTAGATATCTATCTTGCAGCACTTGACAGCCACCTGAACGAAAACGGATATATCGTGCCGGGGCTTGGTGATGCCGGTGACAGGCTCTTCGGAACAGTTTAGTTTGCTATCTTCGCAAATCAACATTAACAAATAATCCAATGTTATGGGACTTAAGCGCCGCCTTATAATAATGAACTTCCTCCAGTTCTTTATCTGGGGATCATGGATGATGACACTGGGTCATTACGGATTCGTGGAGAGGCAATGGAACGGCGCTCAGTTTGGCCTGGTCTTCTCAACCATGGGCTTCGCGTCACTTATAATGCCCACCTTGTTTGGGATTCTTGCCGATAAATGGAAGGCAAATTACGTATATGCGATACTTCACCTGCTGTTCGGGGCAACTATGTGCTTCCTGCCCCTGATAGAGGCACCACTCCCCTTCTTCTGGCTTCTGCTTCTTGCGATGTGCTTTTATATGCCGACGATCGGACTGAACAACTCTGTCGGTTTCAGGCTGCTGAAAAGCGAAGGCAAAGAGCCCACAAAGTACTTCCCGCCTATCAGGGTGTGGGGTACGGTAGGCTTCATCATAGCAATGTGGGTCACAAACTTCTTCACCAAACCATGGGGTCTTGGATATAGCATCAAGGTCTCCTTCATTATAGCTGCTGTCTCCGCATTCGGCCTCGCACTGTTTTCATTCTTCATGTTGCCTGTTGTGAAAAAAGTGGAAAGCGATGCAATTGAAAGGAAGACCTGGGTGCAGAGCCTTGGATTAGAGGCCTTCGTGCTGTTCCGTCAAAAGAAAATGCTGTTGTTTTTTATCTTCAGCATGCTGCTTGGCGGTGCCCTTCAGCTGACCAATGCCTACGGCGACAGTTTTCTACAGGATGCTTCAGTTTTCCCGCAAGGCGGAATCATTAACAACTTCTCCACTATTATACTCTCAATATCACAGATCTCCGAAACCCTGTTTATCCTTTCGATTCCATTTTTCCTCAAGCGTTTCGGCATAAAGAAAGTGATGCTGTTCAGTATGATAGCATGGGTACTGCGTTTCGGTCTTTTCGGTTTGGCCGACAATACAATCACAGGTTTTGTACTGATTATCACCTCCTGTATTGTTTACGGAATGGCATTTGATTTCTTCAATATCTCGGGAGCCCTGTTTGTGGAACAAAACACTGACTCAAAGATCACTGCCTCGGCACAGGGTCTTTTTATGCTGATGACAAACGGTATTGGCGCTGTTCTTGGAAATCTTATTGCCGGACAGGTAATCAAACGGTGGTTCGAAGACCCGGCAAGTCTCGTCAAAGACTGGCCGGGAATCTGGATATCATTTGCCGGATATGCCCTCGTGGTGGCGATCCTGTTCACCATTCTCTTCAGGCTCAGGCATGTGCCGGAAGAAACGGTAAATGTAACTCACTGATAATTCCTTATTCAGATAGCAAGGACCTCTGAGAGGCCGCAGACTGCCGTCAGCCCAGGAGGATCATGCTGAGGCCGATCACTATCATGCCGCTTATGAGGCCATAGATGGCTACATGATGCTTTCCGTACTTGTGCGCGGCTGGCAAGAGTTCGTCAAACGAGATATAGATCATGATCCCGGCAACCATTGCAAAGACAAATCCAAGAATCACATCGGACTTAAAGAGGGTTAGGATAAAATATCCTGCCAGGGCTCCGATAGGCTCGGAAAATCCTGAAAGAACTGACCAGGTCAAAGCCTTCCTTCTGGATCCGGTAGCATAATAAACAGGTACTGAGACTGCTATTCCTTCCGGAATATTGTGAATGGCCACAGCCACTGCTATGCTGATCCCAACAGCCACGTCTGACATGGCCGACATGAAGGTGGCTACCCCCTCGGGGAAATTGTGAATGCCTATTGCAACTGCCGTGAAGATACCCAGCCTCATAAGCTTCGCATCCCGGATACCGTGCCGGGGATGATTCTGCATCTTCCTGCCCTTACATTCAGTTTTGTCAGGGTCACGCGACTCCGGATGCATCTGCTCAACCCTTTTTAGTTCGTGGGGGTTACCCTCAGAGGGCAGAATCTTGTCAATACCGGCCGACAGTCCTATGCCGCCGATGAACGAAAGAAACGTCAGCCAGGCCGCAGTGTCTTTATCATATGCAAGTTGCATCAGGTGCCCGGCGTCTGTAAGAATTTCAGTGAAGGATATGAAAACCATTACGCCGGCTGAAAAACCGAGTGAGAATGCGAGAAAGGTTGTCTTGGTCCGTCTGGCAAAAAAAGCTATCAATCCGCCGATACCGGTAGCAAGGCCTGCAAAAAGAGTGATACCGAAAGCAAATAGCAGCCGGGAGCTATCCATTAACAACCATTATTTAGATTCATTTTAAATTTCAAAATTATAAGAATAAAGGAAAAAACAACATGAGGAACATCCGGACTGACAAAAAAATGTCCTTATTTAGAGTTAACGTTTGAAGATGAATCTCTGGGACTATTACAGAATACTGGGCATCAGGCAGGGTGCCTCCGGTGATGATATCAGGAAAGCCTACAGGAAGAAGGCACTTGAATACCATCCTGACCGAAATCCTTCTCCGGAAGCAGAGGAGATGTTCATCAGGGTGAACGAGGCTTATGAGTATCTCACATCGCATCCTCACGGCAGGAATATTTCAGAGGAAGAGGTGCGCAGGAATTACCAGGCATGGATTACATACAGGCAGGCTGAGGCACGTAAACGGGCAGAGGCATATGCCAGGGCCACCTATGCGGAATTCAGGAAAAGTCCTGTATACAAGAGCACGACACACATTGACGGTCTTATGGTTCTTCTCGGGATTGTGCTCTCAGGAACAGTCATGATTTTGACTGTTTATGGCTTCAGGTACAGGATGATAACAGCCACAGGGCCAAAGGAAGAGCCTTCACTTGCTCTTGCAGCGGTGACCTTCATCGTAGGATTTGCATATGCGGTCATATCGGCTTTGTACCTCTCAGCCTGGCTGGCTCAGCAAAAGAACAAAAGAAAATTATCAGATGAGAGAAAGAAGGAAAATCAGGAATCCGTTTAAACCGGATGAATACATGTGTTTCGGGTGTTCTCCCGGCAATCATATCGGGCTGAAACTGACATTCGAAGAGGATGATGAGAATTTATATGCCACATGGAAGCCTGAACCTGTTTTCCAGGGGTATCTCAACGTGCTTCACGGCGGGATTATCGCAACACTACTTGACGAGGCAGGTGCATGGTGCATCTATGTAAAAGCCGGTACTTCAGGCGTAACAGCCTCGCTGACTGTCAGATATCTCAGGCCCGTCTACATCAGCAAGGGACCTGTGTCAGTCGAGGCAAGACTGGTGACAAAGGGTGAGAAGAATGCATTGTTGAAGGCCTCGCTGTCTGACGGGGAAGGAAAGCTATGTGCAGAGGCTGATCTTGATTATTTCATCTACCCGGAGCAGATAGCACGCAGCAGGTACTATTATCCGGGAATTGAGGCATTCAGGTATCAATCCGTGCCGCCGGGACCACCGAGTGGTCAGTGAAGTCGGCCCCCAGATACTTATAATAGCCTGTGATTCCTATCATTGCGGCGTTATCAGTAGTATACCTGAACTCGGGCAGGAAGAGGTTCCACCCGCGTTTTACGGCCTCGCGTGATGCTGCCTGCCGGAGACCCGCGTTGGCAGAAACACCTCCGGCGATGCCAATCTCCATGATTCCGGTCTCCTTTGAGGCGCGCACAAGTTTAGAAATAAGTATCTCAATTATTGTGCGCTGAAGGGATGCAGCAAGGTCATTAAGGTTTTTTGCAATGAAATCAGGGTCTTCCTTAACCCTGTCACGCAAAAAGTAAAGGAAACTGGTCTTTAGTCCGGAGAAGCTGAAATTGAGTCCCTGGATTCTGGGCTTGGCGAAACTGAAGGCGTCGGGGTTACCTTCCGAAGCCAGCCTGTCTATTACAGGGCCTCCCGGATAGGGCAATCCCATTACCTTGGCACACTTGTCAAATGCTTCGCCGGCAGCATCATCAATTGTATTCCCGATGAGTTCCATCGAGAGATGCTCCCGGATGACAATCAGCTGTGTATGTCCGCCTGACACGAGGAGGCAGAGGAACGGGAAGTCCGGTAACCGGTTTTCCTTTCCCTCTTCCCTTGCAAAGTGTGACATCACATGGGCCTGAAGGTGATTAACCTCAATGAGCGGGATATTCCGGGCCAGGGCAAACCCCTTTGCAAACGACGTCCCTACAAGAAGTGACCCGAGAAGCCCAGGGCCCCGGGTGAAGGCCACTGCGTTTATCTCGTCCGCCCTCTTCCCTGCGGCTTCAAGGGCCTGGGCAACAACAGGTACAATATTGGCCTGATGAGCCCTTGAGGCCAGTTCAGGAACCACCCCGCCGTAAGCTTTGTGCACAGCCTGGTTCGCAATCAGGTTTGAGAGAACGAAACCGTCGCAGATCACCGCGGCCGAAGTATCGTCGCAGGATGATTCTATCGCGAGGATCGTAATCTTTGGAGCCATATTTGTATCACTCTTTTTTATAACTTCGCCTTCAGCGGGAATTCAATCATGAATGGCCAAAATTATTAAAAAAATCGTAAGGGTACTTCTCATCATAACCGGTATGCTGATTATGGTGTCCATTACTCTCTTCCTGCTACTCCAGACGCCTCGCATCCAGACATATACGGTAGGCAAAATTACTAAGGTGATCACGGACAAGACCGGGGGTGAGATACGTATTGGCCGGGTTTCGTATTCACTTTGGCACGAGATAGTTCTGAATGACATACTGTTCATGGATCTTAGAGGAGACACCCTCCTTGCTGCTGAACGGCTTGACGTAAGGCTCCGGGAAATCAAACCGCGGAAAAATATTTACAGGTTCGGAAGGGTTGACATCTACAAGCCTGATTTCAGGATGATGCAGGACACTGCAGGTGTCATGAACCTGACAGAGTATTTTGGTAAATTGAAGAGGGAGGGTGAACGTGACACCACAAAGAGGATCGAAGTAAGTATTGCAGATGTTGACATCTTCGACGGCTCTCTCATACTGCAAAACGCATCTGATACAACCGGAGTGGTGCCCGGCAGGGTCAACTTCGGGAACATGCATATTGCGCAGATAAACACAAAAGTGCGCGACCTTTACATCAACCCGGACTCTGTCAGCCTGGTGATACGGGGCCTGGGGTTCACGGAGTCAGGCGGATTCATTGGCAGGAGCGTTGACATGAATCTTGCCGTTCATGGCAGTAACCTCTATTTCAGGGAGATCAACATTATAACCGATTCCAGCGCCATTTCGGCTGAGAAGGTATTGCTCATGCCTGCAGACACAAGCTCGTTTGGGGATTTCGTCAATGAGGTCAGAATGGATGTCCTTCTCAATAATTCGATCATCAACACTTCAGACCTGGCTTACTTCGTAGTGCCACTGTCAGGCATAAGTGAAAGGGTTACCCTGTCGGGAAGGGTTAGCGGCACAGTCGCAGAGCTGAAGGGAAGAAATATCAGAGCAGATTACGAATCCTCAACCAGGCTTCGGTTTGATTTCGACATATCAGGCCTGCCGGTGCTGAACGACAGTTATCTCTTCATCGATTTCACTGACATGAGAACCAGTGCATCGGACATTGAGCGATTCTCAATTCCAGGAAAAAAGCCCATCAGGCTGCCGGCTATAGCCCATGACATGGGGATCATATCCTACAAGGGCAGCTTCACTGGATTCACAACTGATTTCGTCTCTTTCGGCAAACTGACTACCGAGAGGGGAACCTTTGCAACTGACCTCTCCCTCCGGCCCGATGGCAGGAACACCTTTGGATTCAAGGGGTCAATCAGGACGAGCGATGTTGACCTTGGTTACATAACCAGGAATGAGGAGATGTTCGGCGGGCTTTGGATGCATGCTGACCTGGAGGGCTCAATGGAATCGTTCCGCCGTCTCTCTGCAACAATCAGCGGGGTGGTTGACAGTGTGGAGATAAATAAGTACCTCTACCGTAACATAAACGTCTCAGGAACATATGCTGACAGGGTCTGGGATGGCAACGTCAGGGTAAAGGAACCCAACATTGAGATGGACCTGATGGGGCGGTTTGACCTCGAGAAAAGCATGCCGGAGTTTGATTTCAGCATGAATCTTGCCTATGCCGATCTGCATACTCTCAACCTGGTGAAGAAAGACTCGGTTTTCAGGGCTTCTGCGCTTGTTACAGCCAATTTCAGGGGGAACCGGGCAGACAACATTGAGGGTGATCTGAGACTTATCAACTCGACCCTTGAGAACTCCAACGGGACTCTCAGCATCTATGACTTCCTTGTCCGCTCTCAGATCATAGGCGGTGAGCCACTGCTCACACTGAAATCAGATTTCGCCGATGCTGAAGTCCGGGGGCATTATTCCTTCGATGCAATCGGAAGAAGTACTGCCCTTATGGTTGCACGGCTCTTCCCTTCAAAGTTTAAGGAGCTGCCGGCAAAAAAGGGAGAGGTCCCTTCGGTGGCTGCTTTCACTGTCGATGCGCGTGTCAAGAAGATCAATAAACTAAACGAATTCCTCGGTACGGGATTGAACATCTCAGAAGGGACGCGCCTCACTGGTCAGTTCTGGTCAGACCGGCCCGAGATGATTGCTGAGGTGAATTCCGATGCAATTACATACGCCGGAGTACGCATGGGACAGATGAGGCTGAAGGGCTCGGTTGCAGGAGGAACCATGAAGATTGAGATGACGGCCGATACGCTGCTGCTGCCAGACAAATCTGAACTGGACAGTTTTACCGTGATTGCTCAGGGTGAGCAGGATACTGTAAGCATGGGTCTGAACTGGGATAACAGGGATGAAGGCCGGACACTTGGCGAGGTAAATGCAAGGGGCTTTTTCAGCATGAACGAACAGAAACAACCGGTTCTTGCCATTGCAATACTTCCCACAAGCGTCACCGTAAACAGCGTAAAGTGGAATATCAGCCCGGCACGTATTGTAATTGATTCAACCCGAACATATTTTGACAACATCCTTGTCAGCAGCAGCACCAACTTCATAAGACTTGACGGCAAGTTGTCAAGGTCTCCGGAAGAAAAACTCGCCCTGAGCTTTGAAGGGCTCAAGATGTCATACCTTAACAACCTCTTAAACAAGAAACCGGAAAAAGAGGGTTCGCCCCCTATGAAATTTGAAGGATTGATGTCAGGCAGCATAACCCTGTCAGACATATATGACAACCTTTTGTTTGAAAGCAATGTGAATGTCACCGGGTTCAGGATGAATGAAAACGATTATGGGCTGTTGAAGATCAGCAGTGTGTGGGATCCCAGGAGAAAGGTGGCAGTGATAGATGTAAGCAATGACTTCCAGGGCCGTAAGTCAATAGATATAAAAGGGAGTTATGCACCATCCTCCAGGATAGCAGATATAGCTGTATCCGCGATTGATCTTCCGCTTGACGTGCTGAATCCTTTCGTAAGCGCCTTTGCATCAGACCTGAGGGGAGTCGGAACAGGTAAAATACGTCTTAAGGGAAAGCTTAAGCAACTGGAGATGACCGGTGCTGTTATGGCCCGTGAGGCCTCGCTGAAGATCAGTTTCCTTCAGACGCGTTACAGTTTCTCAGACAGTGTCAGGTTCTCGCCTGCAGGCATTATATTCCGTGATATAAGGATTTATGACGAAAAGAGGAACCAGGGAACCATAAACGGCATGCTTACCCACAGTTCGTTCAAGGATATCGGAGTCAGCTTTGATATTACTATGGATAAGATGCAGGTTCTCAATACCAGGCCCAAGGACAGCGACAGTTTCTACGGCACCGCATATGCATCAGGTTATGCGGGCATCAGGGGTAATGAAGAAAAGCTTGTTTTCAATATCTCTGCAAAGACCGCACCCAACACAGAATTTTTTATACCACTTAACTCCTCGGCAAGCGTAAGTGATTATCCTTATATCACGTTTGTAAATAAAGACGAAAAAAAGGCTGAGGAGCAACAGGCTGAACGGAACGGCTTCGTTAGCCAGGAGAACAGGAGCAATGTAGAGCTCAACTTCGACCTTGAAGTAACACCTGACGCAGAGGTACAGCTGATCATGGATGAGACCTCAGGGGGAGTCATTCGCGGCCAGGGTGAGGGCAATCTTAACATAACACTTAACTCCCGCGGAGATGTGCGCATGTCAGGTAATTATGTAATCACTGACGGCGATTATCTGTTTACCCTGGGGAACATACTCAACAAACGATTTGCCGTGGAAGAGGGAGGTACAGTCTCCTGGAATGGTCCTATTGAGGATGCCAGCATTAACATCAGGGCTCTCTACAAGACCAAGGCATCACTTTCCGAGATATTCGGAGAGGAGGAGTTCTCCGAGCTGAAGGCAAAGCTGCCAGTGGAGTGCATCCTTAGCCTGTCGGGCGAACTTCTCAATCCGGCCATCAGCTTCGATATTCAGTTACCCACTGCTGACGAAAGGACCCGCGAACTGCTCAGGGTTGCAATAGACACGGAGGAAGAGCTCAGCCGGCAGTTCCTTTACCTCCTGGTGATGAACAGCTTCTATCCCGATCCCTCGCTCTACAACTCCAGTTCAACCTCGGGCAGCGCCTATGGCCAGGCCGGCACTCCGGTTTCGCCGAACGTCGGGGTGACTACAACTACCGAGATGCTCTCAAACCAGCTGAGTAACTGGCTCTCCCAGATCAGCAACGATTTCGACGTAGGGTTCAACTACCGCCCCGGCAGCGAGCTTACGGACCAGGAGATGGAACTGGCTCTTTCCACGCAGTTGCTTAATGATAAGGTTACTCTGAACGGCAACGTTGATGTCAGGGGTAATCAAAGGAACACCTCCGCCAGCAACATCAGCGGTGAGTTCACTGTTGAAGTCAGGCTGACAGACATGCTGAGATTCAAGGTTTTCAACCGGTCCAACTATAACCTCTATTACCAGGTTTATCCTTACACCCAGGGAGTAGGACTCTTTTTCAGACGTGATTTCAATACACTTAAGGACATCTTTCTGAAGCCGGAAGATAGGCGGAAGAAGGAAGAGGATGATGAACCAGAGATTGCGGAAAAATAACCTTTTAACAAAGGCTCCTAGTTATCAACAAGCATATACTAGCAGGGGAGGTAAACCGTTTTTTACTATATTCGCCCGATGATACAAAAAAGTAAGTCAAACTGTTAACATTTTAAAACACATACAATGATATCAGCTAGCATTTTATTACAGGGTACCACAGTCGCCGCAGCCGGAGAAGAGGCAACGATGTCACTTGCTGACCTTTACCTGGCAGGTGGTTGGGTGATGCACATCATTGCCCTGCTTTCGTTTCTTGCATTGTACATCTTCATAGAGAGGTACCTGGTTATCCGAAAAGCTTCAAAATACGATGCCAACTTCATGAACCGCATAAAGGATTACATGTATGAAGGCAAAGTTGATGCTGCTGTTCAGCTCTGCAGGAAGACGACCTCACCCCAGGCCAGAATGGTTGAGAAGGGGATCACCCGCCTCGGAAGGCCGCTGGCGGACGTGACCTCGGCAATCGAGAATGTGGGCAGGCTTGAGATTCACAAGCTTGAGAAGAGATTCCCCACCCTTGCCACAATAGCCGGGGCGGCTCCTCTCTTAGGCTTTTTCGGGACCGTGATCGGAATGGTTCAGGCATTCTACGAGATGTCTCTCGCCGGCAACAGCCTTGATATCAGCACTCTCAGTGGTGGGATATATGTTGCTCTTATTACAACCGTGGGCGGACTGATTCTGGGCATTCTTGCCTATTTCGGATATAACCTCCTGGTGGTCAGGGTAGAAAATGTGGTATTCCAGCTTGAGACCACCTCAACCGAGTTCCTTGACATTCTCAATGAACCAGTAAAACAGTAACCAATGGCAATAACGAACAAGAATAAGGTCGGCATAAACTTCAGCAATGCAGGCATGTCAGATATCGTGTTCCTGCTGCTGTTGTTTTTCATGCTGACTTCGACCCTGGTGCACCCGACGGCCCTGAAGCTGTTGTTGCCAAAGGGTACGACCCAGTCATCAGCCCGCCCGTTGACCACAGTGTCAATCACAAGTGATCTTCAGTATTTCATTGAAGATCAACCTATAGAGCTGGAATTCCTAGAGGCTGCGTTGCAGTCGAGGGTTCAGGATAGTCCTGAGATATACATTTCAGTACATGCTGACAGGAGTGTTCCTATCGAGTATGTTGTCAACGTGATGAATATTGCAGCGAAGAACCAGTACAAACTAATACTTGCCACCACTCCAAAATAGCGCCGGGGAGCCTCTCTCAAAGGAAAGGAAGCAGGGTCTGATCATCAGCGCCGCAGTGCATCTGTTGCTTGCTTTGCTGATCATTATAGTCACATTTGAGGTGAAGATACCTGAACCTGTTGAAGAGGGTTTGCTTGTCAACTTCGGGTTTGATGAGACAGGAGAAGGTTTGTTTGAACCTGCCCCGGAACCGGTTACTCCTCCTCCCCCTCCGCCGTCAACAGGGGATGCAGGAGCCGAAGAAGCAATCCTGACACAGGATTTCGAGGAGGCTGTTGAGGTGAAAAAGAAAGAGCCAAGTCCTGAGGAATTACGGAGACAGGCTGAGGCGCGTGCAGCAGAGATAAGGCGTCAGCAGGAGGCTGAGGCAGAACGGAAGCGCATTGAACAGGAGGAGGCCGACAGGCGGAAGAGGGAGGAAGAGCAACGGCGTATTGACCAGCAGAATGCAAGGGCCAGGGGCGCTTTCAGCAACGCAGGTAATGTAGGTACTTCTGGCCAGAACCAGGGTGTAGCCGGCGGGCAGGGCAACCAGGGTGTTCCGACAGGTAGTCCTGATGCACCTAATTACGGACCTGGAGGTGGTCTGGGTACCGACGGTATATCATTTAACCTGGGGGGAAGGAGGGCTCAGTCGCTCTACAAACCAGCCTACGATATCCAGAAAGACGGAATAGTTGTTGTCGCAGTGACAGTTGACCGTTCCGGAAGGGTCACCGATGCTACCCCCGGCATCAAGGGATCGACTACACTTGATGAGAATCTCCTTAAGCTGGCAAAGGAAGCGGCGTTAAAGACCAGGTTCGAGGAGAATAACGACGCCCCTGTCATTCAGAAAGGAACCATCACCTACGACTTCAGGTTCAAATAAGACTCCACGCCAGGATTTTGTGTCTGATCCATGGTAACACCCAACTGATCACCACAACATTTACACCTTTTCCCCCGGGTTAGAATCACAGGGTTATTCTGTTTCAGAACTGACGCAATACCAGGTCAAATACACCCGTCAGTTTTAGTGCAGAGGCCAGAACAGCCACCAGCAGTATTATCCTCACCACTTTTGGTCCCCAGCTAACAGCCACCCGTGAGCCGAGCCACGCCCCCACCCCCTGGCCGGCGGCCAGGATAATGCCGTAGAGCCAGAAGACCTGGCCACTTATGATGAAGACCACCAGGGCCAGAGCAGTCATTGCAGCCACAATGAACACCTTGTGGGCATTTGCCTTTGTGAGGTCCATACCGGCACCAAGCACAAGGGCACCAAGCAGAAAGAAACCGACACCGGCCTGAATGAAACCGCCGTATATTCCAATAAAAAAGAAGATAACCGGAACCCACCACCGGCGCCGCATGGAAGCAGAAAGAGCATGTTCACGAACCCATTGCTCAGGTTTGTACAGTATAATGAAAAACATTATAATCAGCAGGCCACCTATCAGCAGCTCCATTATCCGCTCATTGATTCTGACAGCCACCAGTGATCCCAGCAAGGCGCCGGCTATGGCGGGAAGTGACATCCAAAGCCCCTCTTCAACAGTAAATAGTTTCTGCTTCTTAAAGCTGACACTGCTCACAATACTCTGTACAAGAACGCCGATCCGGTTGGTGCCGTTGGCAACATTGGCTGGTAGGCCCAGAAACATCAGAAGGGGAAGTGTTATGAGTGATCCGCTCCCGGCCAGGGTGTTTACAAATCCCGCAAAGAGGCCGGCGGCTATCACAGCCAGGTACATGTACCATTCCATCAGAGGAGGGAACTATCTCTCAAGGATCTCTTTGACAGACATCTGGAGGTTTTCAATCAGCTCACTGTCCTTGATGACATAATCAGCTATCCCTTTACGGGCGAATTCGAGAACCACGGCTCCCTCTTCCTGGGCTGACAGCATGATGACAGGAACTCCGGGTGCCAGTTTTGTTATCTCATCATAGGCCTCCATCCCGTTCATCGTGACCTGCCCTTCCTTCATGAACCAGAAATCAAGGATGATGAGGTCAGGCAGTTCCTCCCCGATTGCTGCTATACACTCCTCGGCATATGCATATGTTCTGACCCTGTAGCCTGCTGTCTCCAGCCGGGCTGAGACCAGGCTTATTACAACAGGGTCATCATCAACAACAAATATCAGGTTATCAGGTTGGGTGCTAACTTTTTCCATTACAGCAAAAATAATAAAGGAATTGGTAATTTCCTACATGGCAAAAAGCGGGTAGTCTTTCATCATCTTCACCACCTTTTCTCCAACGGATGAAATTATTGTCTCATTTTCAATGTTTACAAGTACCTCGTCAAGAAGGCTGACAATTGTTCCCATGTCTCTTTCCTTCAGGCCCCGGGTTGTCACCGCGGGCGTACCCACCCTGATACCTGAAGTAAGGAAGGGTGATCTGGAGTCAAACGGCACCATATTCTTGTTGACTGTTATATGAGCTTTCACGAGGGTATTTTCAACTTTCTTGCCGGAGATCTCCGGGAAGCGTGTCCTGAGATCGATAAGCATTGAGTGGTTGTCTGTTCCGTCTGATATTACCTTGTAGCCCAGACTCATGAAGGCATCGGCCATCACTGCCGCGTTCTTTTTTACCTGCTGTTGGTAAGTGCGGAATTCAGGTGTCAGCGCTTCGCCGAATGAGACAGCCTTGGCGGCGATTACATGCTCCAGCGGTCCGCCCTGGATTCCCGGGAAGACGGCTGAATTGAGCATTGCCGACATCATTTTTATTTCTCCCTTGGGTGTTGTCACTCCCCACGGATTCGGGAAATCTTTTCCAAGAAGGATTATCCCTCCCCGCGGACCTCTCAGGGTCTTGTGGGTGGTTGAGGTAACTACATGTGCATATTTGAGAGGATTCTCAAGAATTCCGGCGGCGATCAGGCCGGCCGGGTGTGCCATGTCAATCATGAGCATAGCTCCTGCTTTGTCGGCTATTGCACGCATCCGTGCATAGTCCCACTCCCTTGAATATGCTGATGCTCCGCCAACAATCAGTTTTGGCTTCTCCCTGAGTGCCACCTCCTCCATCATGTCATAGTCAACCCTTCCGGTTTCTTCCTTCACCCCGTAGGCGACAGGATTGTAGAGTATGCCTGATGAGTTCACAGGAGAGCCGTGAGAGAGGTGGCCTCCGTGCGAAAGGTTCAGTCCGAGGAATGTATCGCCCGGTTTCAGAAATGTAAGAAACACGGCCATGTTCGCCTGCGCTCCTGAGTGGGGTTGAACGTTTGCATATTCAGCATTGAAAAGCTTCTTCAGCCTCTCGATTGCAAGCAGTTCAACCTCGTCTACGACCTCGCAACCGCCATAATAGCGTGCTCCCGGGTAACCCTCCGCATACTTGTTTGTCAGCACAGAGCCCATAGCCTCGAGTACCTGCGGGCTGACAAAGTTCTCCGACGCGATTAGCTCAATTCCATCAGTCTGGCGCTTGCGCTCGCGGCCAATCATATCAAACACAGCGGTATCTCTTTCCATGATAACAATTTTAGTTCAGTTGAAAATAATCAGTTCTTTCAAGCCGGTGAAAACGGACAGTTCAATGGCAAATATACATTATAAAATCAATTCTATTCGTCTGAGAATTGTCTGAGCAGTTCCCGGTATGCAGAGAAGATTCTTGATTTCGAGATGAAGCCGACATATCGACCCCTGTCCAGCACCGGCAGGTTCCAGGCTCCAGTCTGTTCGAAGGCCTCAAGAACTGCATCTCCCCTCTCGTTCAGGTCAATATATGAAGGAGGGATTGTCATCAGGTCCCTGACGGTCACCTTGTCATACAGGTCAGGCTTGAACATCTTGTCACGCACATCATCGAGCAGCACAACGCCTTCGAGAATACCCAG
>Ga0116154_10001733_pt1 | contig 17672 bp, 19 predicted proteins | sample AD_UKC030_MetaG_FD_89898 | JGI IMG/M metagenome (GOLD analysis project Ga0116154, IMG submission 89898) | Active sludge microbial communities of municipal wastewater-treating anaerobic digesters from USA - AD_UKC030_MetaG | ecosystem: Engineered > Bioreactor > Anaerobic > Digestate | place: USA...
CGCAGGTCCTGGAAGCCCTGGTTGGCCTTCAGGCTGGGGTAGTTTTCCGACACCACCAGCAGGCGTGACAGCGCGCTCGACAACTCGCCCTGCGCGGCCTGGAACTTCTGGAAGGCCTCGGGGTTGTTGACCAGCTCGGGCGTGGCCTGGATCGAGGTGGCCCTGGCGCGCGCCTCGACCACCTTGGTCAGCGTCTCCTGCTCGAAGTTGGCCTCGCCCTTCACCGTCGCGACGATGTTGGGGATCAGGTCGGCGCGCCGCTGGTACTGGTTCAGCACCTCGGACCAGCTGGCCTTGATCTGCTCGTCGGTGGACTGGAAGGTGTTGTAGCCGCAGCCGGACAGCGAGAGCGTCAGGGCGGCGAGGAGGGTGGCAAGGAAGTGGCGCATGCTCAGGGCTCCAGGTGATTTCGTTGGGACGGCGTTTGGGGGGCGGTAAGAGGCGGCAGCGGTAGAGCCTGCGCGGCCGGCCACCAGGTCGGCCGAACCATCAGGGTGCCCAGCGTGGCCAGCAGCGGCAGCGCGAGCCACGCGAAGCCGAGCTGGGCCGCGGCGCCGAAGAGCCAGCCGGCGGCCGCCGAGCCGAGCGTCTGGCCGAAGCCCGCGGCCGCAGCCAATCCGCCCATCGTCGTGCCGAGCCGTTGCCGGGAGGCTCCGGCCGCCAGGTAGGCAATCGTCGGCAGCACGAGCCCGGTGCCGGCGGCGGTGAGACTGACGCCGACGTACATCCAGGCGTTGCTGCGATGCCGGGCCAGCAGCGTCAGCCCGACGATCGCCAGCACAAGCCCGGCCGCCATCACGCCGCGGCCGGCGGCACGCTCGAGCAGCCCGGTGAAGAACAGCAGCGCGTTGACGCCGAGCATCACCAGGCTGCACTGCGCGAACATCAGCGAGATCTCGCGCGACGACAGCGCCGGGTGCTGCTGGCCCTGCAGCACGATGCCGAGCTCGAAGCCCGACAACACGAACATGACCGCGCCGTTCAGCCCCCACAGCGCCATCGCGCGCCGCCGATCCGCAGACACGGACTGAACATCGTCCTGCGGGGCGGCCGGCGCGGTGCGTGGCAAGGTGACTGCCAGTCCGAGCATCATCAACGCACCCAGTGCCGCCGACATCACGATCACGAGATCCGTCGTGTCGAGGGTGCCGGCACCGATGCCCGCGAGCGCGCCGGCCATCTGCGCCGCGGCGGTGTCGAGCCCCGGCCCGAACAGGAAGCCCAGCAGCGACATCGCCCCGAGCCAGGCGAAGCGGCGTGCGCGCTGACCCTGCGGCGTGTGCTCGGCGACGAGCGCGGGCACCACCGGCACGACGGCCGCGACGAAGAAGCCGGTGGCCCCGCGCGACCAGTAGATGCCGGCAAGCCCGATCGAGTCGGGCCGCAGCAGCGGCAGCAGGCTGGCGACATAGCCGACCAGGCCGACCACCAGGATGCGGCCCCGGCCCCAGCGGTCGGAGACCAGGCCCCACAGCGGCGCGCCGACCAGCACCCCGGCGGCATACAGGCCGCTGAGCAGCCCGACGTGGCGTGCGACCTCGGCCTGGCCGTCGGCCGCCATCAGCGGCGTCAGCCACGCCGGCAGCAGGGGCATCAGCGCTCCATAGCCAGCCGAGACAACAAAGACCGCGGCTGCCAGCCAGGCCAGTTGCCACGCCCCCAGCGCGGGCGCTGCCGGCGCCCGCTGCCGTTCGACGCGAAGCGGGGGGCTCATCTTGGCAACCGGTGGCTGGAAGGAGACGCCGAGGCCTCAGGCCGACGCGCCTTGAGCGACCGTCGAGGCCGCAGCCGGCGAAGCGTGGGGACTGCGGATGCCGGCGAGCCTGGTGCGCTTGAGCATCAGCGCGTTGATCGCCACGATGGCCGAGCTGCCCGACATCGACAGCGCGGCGACCTCGGGCGACAGCGTGAACGGATAAAACACGCCGGCGGCGAGCGGGAAGGCGATCACGTTGTAGCCCACGGCCCACCACAGGTTCTGGTGCATCTTGCGCAGCGTCGCGCGCGACAGCTCGATCGCGCCGACGACGTCGTAGGGGTCGCTCTTCATCAGCACGACCTGGGCGCTCTCCATGGCCACGTCGGTGCCGGCGCCGATCGCGAAGCCCACGTCGGCCTGCGTCAGGGCCGGAGCGTCGTTGATGCCGTCGCCGACCATCGCGACCTTGTGACCCTGGGCCTGCAGTTCCTTGATCTTCGAGGCCTTCTGACCCGGCAGCACGTCGGCGAGCACGATGTCGATGCCGAGTTCCTTGCCGATGCGCTCGGCGGTGGCCTGGTTGTCGCCGGTGATCATCGCCACCTTGACACCGCGCTCCTGCAGCTTGGCGATCGTGGCCCGGGACGTCGGGCGCACCGCGTCGGCGATCGCGATCAGGCCGATCAGGCGGCCGCCGCGGGCCACGTGGACGACCGTGCGGCCGCCGCCTTGCAGTCGTGCGGCCTCGGCTGCCAGGTCCGCGAGGCCGATTCGCTCGGCTTCCATCAGCTTGCGGTTGCCGAGCAGCACGAGCTCGTCCCCGATCCTGGCACGCGCGCCCTGGCCGTCGATATTGGTGAAGCCGGTCGCCGCCTCCGGCGTGTCGGAGCCGGCACGCTTCAGGATGGCCAGCGCGAGCGGGTGCTCGGAAAACCTCTCCACCGCGGCAGCGGTGGACAGCAACCGGGCTTCCGTCACGCCCGGTGCCGGAACCATCTCCACCACGTCCGGCTGGCCCAGCGTCAGCGTGCCGGTCTTGTCGAAGACGACCACGGTCAGCTTGGTGGCGTTTTCCAGCGCGGCGGCATTCTTGAACAGGATGCCGTTGCGCGCGCCCAGGCCCGTGCCGACCATGATGGCCATGGGGGTCGCCAGCCCGAGCGCATCGGGGCAGGCGATGACGAAGACGGTGATGGTCAGCGTGAGGGCGAACAGCAGCGGCTGGCCGAGCACCCAGAACCACACCGCGAAGGTCGCGAGTCCGAGGGCGATGGCGATGATCACCAGCCACTGCGAGGCTTTGTCCGCAAGCAGCTGGCCCGGCGCCTTCGAGTTCTGTGCTTCCTGGACCAGCTTGACGATCTGCGCCAGTGCGGTATCTGCGCCGACCTTGGTGGCCTGGTAGCGGAAGCTGCCGCTCTTGTTGATGGTCGCGCCGATCACCGCATCGCCGGCGACTTTCTTGACCGGCATCGATTCGCCGGTGAGCATCGATTCGTCGACCTGCGACGCGCCGTCGGTGATCTTGCCGTCCACCGGAATCTTGTCGCCCGGCTTGATGACCACCGTCTCGCCGACCAGCACCTCGGCCGTCGGCACCTTGGTCTCGATGCCGTCGCGCAGCACGGTCGCCATCGGCGGCGCCAGGTCCATCAGCGCCCGGATCGCGTCGGAGGCGCCGGCCCGGGCGCGCATCTCCAGCCAGTGGCCGAGCAGGATGAACACCAGCAGCACGGCCGCTGCCTCATAGAACACCGGTCCCTCGTAGACGAAGGTCGCGCCGACGCTGTACAGGTAGCCGGTGCCCACCGACAGCACCACGAGCGTGGCCATGTTCGCCACCTTGTTGCGCGCCGCGCGCCAGCCGGCGACGAAGAACGGCCAGCCCGGCCAGGCGATGGCGCCGGTGGCGACGGCGAAGAGGAAGAGCTTGCGGTCCAAGCCGAACGGCGTCGGGAACTCGCCGAACATCTCGCCCATCGGCGAATACAGGAACACCGGAATCGCGAACAGCAGCGCCACCAGGAAGCGGTTGCGCATGTCGTTGGCCATGTCCTGCATCGACATGCCGGGCGCATGGCCCATGTCGTGCATCATGTCGCTCATCCGGTGCGCGGCTTCGGCGCCGTGGCCGACGTGCGCGGCGTGTTCTGCGCGTGCTGCGGCAGGCGCGGCCTCGGGGGTGACCGCAGTCGCGGCATGCCCGGCATGGCCTTCATGCCCGGCGTGCGTGCCGGCATGCCGCTCGGGCGGGCAGACGTGCGCGGGCAGCATCTCGCCGCGGCAGTGGTACCCGCAGTCGATGATGCGCCGGCGGATGTCGTCCAGCGAGGTCTTCGTCTCGTCGTAGTGAACGGTGGCGCTGCCGGCGACGTAGTTGACGTCGACATGGTGAACACCCGGCAGCGTCGCGATCCGGCGTTGCACGCCCGCGGCGCTCAGGCTCGAGACCAGTCCGCCGACTTCGACGGTGCTTGTTTTCATGTGGGGATCCTTTGGGGTGGGGTGTCAGCGGGCCAGGCGTCCGGCCTCGAGGCAATCGGGAGAAAACTCGAAAACGATGTCGGGGTCGGGGCGCACGAGCTTGTCCTTCCGGCCGGCGTAGTGCAGCCGCGAAAGCATGTCGCGCATCAGGTTGAGGCGGGCCAGGCGCTTGCTGTCGGCGCGCACGATCCGCCACGGCGCCGTCGCCGTGTGCGTTCGCATCAGCATGGCGTCGCGCGCGGCGGAGTACGCGTTCCAATGCTTGACGGCCACCGCGTCGACCGGGCTCGATTTCCACTGCTTGAGCGGGTCGCGGCGGCGTTCGTCGAGTCGCCTGGCCTGTTCGCCCTTGCTGATGTCGAGGTAGTACTTCAGCAGCCTGATGCCGGAGCCGACCAGCATCTCCTCGAACTTGGGCACCGATTGCATGAACTCTTCGTGCTGCTCCTTGGTGCAGAAGCCCATGACATGCTCGACGCCGGCGCGGTTGTACCAACTGCGGTTGAACAACACGAGTTCCTCGGCCACCGGCAGGTGCGGCACGTAGCGCTGGAAGTACCAGCCGCTGCGCTCGCGGTCGGATGGCTTGCCGAGCGCGACGACGCGGGTCTCGCGCGGGCTGAGGTACTCGACGATGCGCTTGATGCTGCCGTCCTTGCCGGCGGCATCCCGACCTTCGAGCACGACGAGGATCCGGTCCTGGCAACGGATGAAGTGCCGCTGCAACTTCACCAGTTCGACCTGCAGCATGTGCAACTGCGCCTCGTAGTCCTCCCGCGACAGGGACTCCAGCGAGGACACCCGGGCGTCGGCGGCTGGCGCGGACGCTTTGGCGGCACGTGCCTCCACCGTGTCGGCCTTCGCTTGCTTGTCTTGCGTCTTGTGCTTCTTCGTCATGGCGAGCCCTCAGGCGCTGGGGTCCACACCGATCAACAGCGCGGTTTCGGAGAGAAAGCGATACGGAGGCACCGTCAGGTTGGTCGGAGCCGGCACGTTCTTGAACACGCGGCCGGCGAGGTCGAACTTCGAACCGTGACAGGGACAGTAGAAGCCGCCGGGCCACTCTGCGCCGATGTCCGGGCTTCCGGGGGTGGGCCGGAAGGTGGGGACGCAACCCAGGTGGGTGCACACCGCCTCGATCACCGCCAGGTCGGGCCGGCTCGAGCGCAGCGCGTTGCGCGCGACTGCGGGCTGCTCGGACCGCCGCGACTGCGGGTCGGCGAGCAGGGCGTCGTGGCGCACAAGCCCCTCGATCATCTCGGGCGTGCGGCGCAGCACGAACACCGGCTTGCCGCGCCACTCCACCGTGCGCAGGTCGCCGGGGCGCAGGCTGCTCACGTCGACGTCGACCGGCGCGCCCAGCGCGCGCGCCTTCTCGCTCGGCGCGAGCGAGGCCACGAAGGGCACCGCGGTGGCAGCCAATCCCGCACCGCTTGCGACCGTGGCCACGCCGAGCCAGAGCCGGCGGTCCCTATCCTCGGGTGAATCGGCCGGGAGGGCGAAGTTCGTCACGATGGGCTCCTTGTATCTTCAGTTCAGGGGGTAAAGAACGTGGTCGTAGGAGGCTGTGGGCATGTGGTCGAAGGACAGCGCGGTGGGCAACTCGTAGAGTTGTCCACGGCGGTGTCCGGTGCGCGAAGCGCATCGTCCACATGTCCACAGCCTGGCCGCGGCCGGGTGGGTTTGGCGGGGGCGTGCAGCCCGTTGTCTCCAGGGACTTCCAAGTCCGCACCTCAGCAGGTGGCGCACGCCCTCGTCGCTTGTCCTCAGCCCGAACGGTTGTAGGAAGCAATGACTTCGCATGTACAAGGAGGGGCGATGACGAGCCTGCCGGATCCGACCCGCGATGACCGCCTCACGGTGGGCATCGACGTAGCCAAGGCCACGCTGGAAGTGGCCATCAGCGGCCGAGCCACGACGCTGGCCTTCACCAACGACGAGGCCGGCAGTGCAGCGCTGCTGGCCCAGCTGCGCGACTTGAACGTGGGGCTGGTCCTGTTCGAGGCCACCGGCGGCTTCGAGCTCGCCTGTGCCACGGCGCTGCAGCTGGCCGGGCTGGCGGTGGCGGTGATCAACCCGCGCCAGGCACGCGACTTCGCCCGCGCCATGGGCTACCTGGCCAAGACCGACCGCATCGATGCGAGCGTGCTGGCCGACATGGCGCGCACGCTGCTGGCCCGAGGCGAGCTGTCCCGGCTGGTCAAGCCGCTGCCCGATGCCAGCCAGCTCGAGCTGCAGGGCCTGGTCACGCGTCGGCGCCAGCTCATGACGATGAAGCTGGCCGAGGAGCAGCGCATGCAGATGCCCGGCGTACGTCAGCGGCGCAGCCTGAACACCATCATCAAGGCGCTGGGGCGCGAGATCGCCCGCGTGGACAAGGACCTTCAAGCCTTCGTCGGCGCCAACCACGCCGGGCTGGCCGCGCTGCTGGACAGCGTCAAGGGCGTGGGCAAGGCCACCATCAGCACACTGCTGGCGGAGGTGCCCGAGTTGGGAAAGCTCAGCGGCCGCGAGGTGAGTGCCCTGGTGGGGGTGGCTCCGATCAATCGTGACTCGGGCACGATGCGCGGCAAACGCTCCATCTTCGGCGGTCGCCCCGATGTGCGCCGCGTGCTGTTCATGGCCGCACTGGTGGCCTCGCGTCATAACCCGGTCATCAAGGCCTTCTACCAACGGCTTCTGGCCGCGGGCAAACCCAAGAAGGTCGCCCTCGTCGCTTGCATGCGCAAGCTCCTGACCATCCTCAACGCAATGGTCAGAAGCGGCAAGCCGTGGGATCAGGCGCTTCATTTGGGTTGACCTTCAAGACGGTTGCTGAGATGTCGTACGGCTCGCTGGCGTCAGACCGCCGAGGCGCGCTTGCCGATTGCGGGGACGAAACGCGGGGTGCGCGCGGCGTAGGCGTCGAATTCGGCGCCGAAGCGCGCGCGCATCTCGCGCTCTTCCGTGACGGCCAAGCGCCCGTACATGGCCACGAGGATCGGGAACATCGCAAGCGTGAGCAGCGTCGGCCACTGCAGCAGGAAGCCCAGCAGGATCATCACGAAGGCCACGTACTGCGGGTGGCGGATGCGGGCGTAGGGCCCGCTCGTCGCCAGCCGCTTGGCGCGCTGGGCGTGGTACAGCACGTTCCACGCGGCGGACAGCAGGTAGAAGCCCAGGCCGAGGAAGACGTAGCTCGCGATGTGCAGCACGCCGAAGTGCGGGTCACCCTTCTCGCCGAGCAGCGTCGACCACAGGTGCCCGCTGTTGTGCGACATCAGGTCCAGGTTGGGGTATTTCGTCTGCAGCCAGCCCGACATCAGATAGATCGTGAGCGGGAAGCCGTACATCTCGACGAACAGCGCAACCACGAAGGCCGCGAAGGCCCCGAAGCTGCGCCAGTCGCGCCCGGTCTGCGGCTTGAAGAAGCTGAAGGCAAACATCAGGAAGACGGCCGAATTGAGGATGACCAGCATCCACAGTCCGTAGCCGGGTTGGTCGTGGCTCATCTGCAGGCTCCATCGGTGGTCGTGGCACGGCGTCCGGAAGGATCCGAGCGGTGCTTGCCGGCGCGCATGGGACTCACCTGGCCGGAGCGGCGGGCGACATGGGCATGCGGTCCATCATCATCTGCATCATCGACTGCATCATGTCCATGCGCTTCTCCATCATCTGCAGGCGCGCGGCGGTGCTGGCCGGCGCCTTCCCGGGCGCCATGCCTCCCATCATTGCCATGCCCTGCTGCATGAGCTTCATGTGTTCGGCCATCAGCGCCTCGCGCTCCGCCGGGGTCTTCGCGCTGGCCATCTTCTCGTGCATCGCCTGCATGGCCTTCATGTGCTGGTCCATCATGGCCATGTCGGGCATGCCCGCCGCCTTGCCGGTGGCCGCAGGCATCGCCGCGGATGCCGACCCGGCAGGGTGATGCGCCTTGTGCTGGTCGTTCTGGGCGAGCGAGACCGCCGACACGGCACAAACAGCGGCGGCGACGGCGAGGGTGCGGAAACGGAACATGGGAGCCTCCTGGAAGCGAGAAATCGATCGGCGAGCGTGCGGCCGGCCTGAGGCCGGTCGAGGGGGTGATGCCGCTGCAGCCCGACTGTGCAGTCCGTAGCAGGCTACGGAGTCAAGGGGTCCTGGCTGAGCGGTGGGCCGCCGGCAGCGGACGCGTCGAAGCGCCCGTCGCCACGGCCGTGTCCGCGCGCTACAGCGCGAGCCGGGAGAACTGCACCCGCGGCGGGGGTGAGGACGGTGGAACCGCCGCAACGGCGGCGCGGACCAGGGCGGGCGGTGGCCTGTGCAGGTCGCCGGCCTGCCTGTGCGGCGGAGGGACCACCGCCTGCAGCTCGGGTGTGTCGAACTTGGGCAGTTGTTTCAGCAGCGTCTGCGACGTCGCATCGCACGACTTCTGGCAAGGTGCCTTGTCGGGGTGCTGGTCATGTTGCGCAGGATCGTCCGCGTGGGGTTGCGCGGCGGCTCGCACCGGATGGTCTGCCTGCGCAGCGTACGTCCCGGCATGCCCCGGTTCATCGCGCGCTTCCGTCAGGCAGGCGTTGGCGACTCCCGACAGCAGCGCGAAGACCCACACGAGCAGCATCGTCAGGGCGATGCTGCGTCTGTGATGGCGGCTGGCGGTCAGTGTCATGCTCGACAAGGGTCGTCTAGGCAAAGTGTCGCCCGATACTGCATCACAAAGCTTGATCGTGGTCAAACCGGGTCTGGGGTCAACTACGGGTTGCGGTCGTACCATTGCCAGGTGAAGAAAAAAGCGGATGCGAGGCGCTCATCGGCGGAACCATCCTCTGCCCTGACCATCGGGCGGCTTGCCGAGGCAGCCGGGGTCGGTGTCGAGACGGTCCGCTACTACCAGTCGCGCGGACTGGTGCGCGTTCCAGCCGCCAACGGCGGCTTCCGCGTTTATCCCGCTGCGGCGATCGACAGGATCGCGTTCATCAAGCGCGCGCAAGTGCTGGGGTTCACCTTGAACGAGGTGCGCAGCCTGCTGGACCTGGAGGACGGCCGCAACCGCCGGGCGATTCAATCGGTGACCGAGAAGCGGCTGCGCCAGATCGAGGAGAAGCTTGCGGACCTGCATCGAATGCGCGACGTGCTGTCCGAACTGCTGCACCGCTGCCGGCAGGCCGGACCGGCGCAGGCTTGCCCGATCATCGACACTCTCGCCGGCGCGAGGCCATCGGCCTGACCGGTCCCGAAGCGCGCCCCGTGCATCGAAGCGGTGTGTCATATCAAGCGCCATGGCGCGGACCTCTCAAAGCAGATGCTCCGGGACGAGCGCACCCAGCATGGCGCGCCACAGCTTCAGCCATGGGCGGCCTGACGGCTCGTCGCTGAGCACAATCGTCTGACCGCGTTCCTGCGTGTGCCACTCGACGCGCTGACCCTCGTCGCCGTCCGCCAGCACGAGCTTGTAGGCATGATGCGCGTCGCTGGCCTCGTCGAACAGCGCGCCCAGTTCGGCAGCGAGACCGGGGTTGCGCACCGTGAGCCAGATTTCTCGGTTGTGAATGCGCGAGCGCGGGTCCTGGTTCAGCGACCCGACGATCGCGCGGGTTCGATCCTGCACCACGACCTTGGCATGCAGGCTGCCTGCCTGCGGCTGCAGCCAGCGGTGCGTCATGCCGTGCCTGCTGGTCCCGGCCTGGGGACGCAACTCGAACAGCTCCACGCCACTGGCCAGCAGGGTTTCGCGCTGGCGCGCATAGCCGGCGTGCGCGGCGAGCGAATCGGTGGAGTCCAGCGAGTTCGTCAGCACCGCCACGCGGACGCCGCGCCGGCGCATGTCGGCCAGATGATCCAGGCCGTGCTCTTCGAACACCAGGTAAGGTGACACGATCAGCAATTCGGACTGGGTGCGCGCTCCGCCCGGGCGGTCCTCGATCCAGCCATGCTCGATGCCGGAAGGCACCGCGGTCTTTTCCTCCTCGGGCAGGTCGAAAGTGATGTCGGCGTCGGCCCAGGCCAGCTGGCCGATCTTCGACTGCAGCCAGTCGGCTTCGTCCTGCCGGGTCGGCGGGACGAGCGCTGCGCACGAAGGTGAATCCCCGCAGGCGTCGGCGCGCGCCTGCAGCGACTGCCACGAACGCTCGGCGGCGGCGGCGTCCAATGTCCCGCCGAGCCGCTCGATCGGCACCGCCGACGCGCCGTTCCAGTAGGCATCGAAGGCCCTCGACAGCTCGCCCACGATCGGTCCCGCCGCAAGCAGGTCGACATCGGAGAAGTTGCCCGCGTCCAGCGCGTCGAAGTACGCGTCGCCCAGGTTGCGGCTGCCGAGGATGGCGGCCGCGTTGTCCGCGATCCACAACTTGTTGTGCATGCGCCGGTTCAGCCGCTCGGCGTCGGCAAGCAGTTCGACCACACGCACGGGATCCCAGTCGTCGCTCGTCCAGAAGGGGTTGTACAGCCGCACCTCGATGCCCGGGTGCAGGGCGTTGGCGCGCAGCCCGAACTGGCGGGTCGGCGGGTAGATGTCGTCGAGCAGGATGCGCACCCGCACGCCACGCCGCGCGGCGGCCTCGATGCGCAGCAGCAGCAGGTCGGTCGTCAAGTCGTTCCCGGCGCTGTAGTACTGCAGGTCGAGCGTGCGCTCGGCCAGGTCCGCCAGTACCGCCCGCGTGGCCAGGGCTTCGCGCCCCGAGACGATCAGCCGGAAGCCCGACTGGCCGGGGTGCAAGGCGGCCTCGTCGAGGAACGCTCGACCGAGCGCCGTGTGCTGGGGGTCGGGCAGAGCAAAGGACGGTGTCGATGGAAGCCCGATGCGCGTCGTGCTGCAGCCGGCTGCGAGCAGCATCGACAGTGCCAGCATGACGAAACGCGACCATGCAACCAGTCCGCGTTGCGCTGTCTCATGGCCGACGTGTTTCATTCGCTGTAGAAGAGAAGAACGCGCAGCGCCGAAGCCGGCGACCATGGCGTTTCCGACGCGTCTCAGGCCGCATCGATGGAGAAGAGAATTGAACGCCTCATGGCATTTCGTTGCTCGACTGCAGCAGCGCCGAGGTGGTGTATCTGGCGAGACGCCAGCCCGCCCATGACAGAACCGCTCCGACAGCCAGAGCGAACAGACAAGGCGCGATGGCCAGCCCCCGTCCGTACGCCTGTACGGCAAGCAAAGCGCCACCGAGCATCCACAGCCATACGCGCAGTTCGTGCATCGCGCCTGCCGGGCTGTCCCTGGCCGCGCAACACCAGCCCGCAGCGAGAGCAGCCAGCAGCATCGCAGGTGCTTCATGTGGCGCCTGCGGATGCCACCAGCCGAGCCCGGCCGTGCCGATGCCGGTGATCAAGGCCAGACCTGCCGCGCCAGCCAGCATGCCGCCCGTGAGTGCGTTCAGCGCCGCGGTCAGCGGCGGCCGCGGCGCACCTCGGTCCATCCACAGCAGGAACAGCCGGTAGGCCAGAGCGGCGCTGCAGGCGAGCAGCAGGCAGTCGCGCCAGGCCACACCGGCCGCGGCCATCACCGCCGCCAGAGCCAGGCCGTACGAGCCCGGGTGACGCGGCCTGCGCATGCCGCTCCGGGCGTTCAAGGCGCAGGTTGAATTTCGGTGACAGTGAACTTGCTGCCGTCGTTGACGACCTTGAACTTGACCTTGTCGCCGGTCTTCAACTTGTCGAGCATGGCCTTGTCCTTGACCACGAAGACCATGGTCATCGCCGGCATGTCCAGGCTCTTGATGTCGGCATGCTTCAGCGTCACCTTGCCGGCCTCGAGGTCGATCTTGCGCACCTCGCCGTCGGTCAGATCGTCTGCGGCGGCGGAACTCGCCGACGCGGGCTTGTGGTGGGCGTCGTCCGCCAGCGCGCCCAGCGGCGCGAGCAGCGCGATTACGAGGGCGGCGATCAGCGTCTTGCGGTTCGTGTTCATGGTCTCGATGTCCTTCATTGATAGTGTTGGTAGGAGGTGGTGCTGCCGTCCTTGCGCACCAGCAGCACGTCGTAGGCGTCCTTGCGTGCACCGTATGCGGGGCCGTCCATGCCGGGCGAACCGACGGGCATGCCCGGCACGGCCAGGCCGACGGCGCCGGGTCGTTCGGCCAGCAGCCGCCGGATCTCGCGCGCCGGCACGTGACCCTCGATCGCGTAGCCGTCGATCAGCGCCGTGTGGCAGGAGCCGAGCCGCATCGGGATGCCCAGGCGCGCGCGCGCCGCAGTGTTGCCGCTGTCGTGAACCTGCACCTTGAAGCCGTTGGCTTCGAGGTGAACGATCCAGTCCTTGCAGCAGCCGCAGGTCGGTGCCTTCCAGACCTCCACGGCTGCTGGCGCAGCGGCCACGGCGACCGGTACAGCCGTGGCCAGGGCTGCCAGCGCCGCAGCGATGAAGTTGCGCCGGCCGGTCTTCATGACGCGCTCACCGTGATCGTGCCGACCATGCCGGCCTGGTAGTGGCCGGCAATCAGGCAGGCGAACTCGAACGTGCCGGCACGGTTGAAGGTCCAGACGATCTGCCCCGTCTTGCCCGGCGGTACATGCGCCATGTAGGGCTCGTCGTGCTCCATGTTCGGGAACTTGAGCATCAGTTCGGCGTGCTTGGCGTTCTCGGCCTTGGTGCCGATGACGAACTCGTGCATCTGCTTGCCGTCGTTGCGGGCCACGAAGCGCACGGTTTCGCCGAGCTTGACGCTGATGCGCTCGGGCGTGAAGCGCATGGTGTCCGACATGCCGACGTCGATGCTGCGCTTGGCCTGCGCGGCGTCGCCGGCGATGCCCCAGTCCTTCTGTTCCTTCTTCACCGGACCGGCCTTTGCGGGGTGTTTTTCGTCGCCGTGCGCGAAGACGCGGCCGGTAGCCGCAAGCAGGGTGGCCGCCGCGGCGGCAATGAGACGTCTCTTGTTGACTTGCATGTGCTTCCTTTCCGGGTCGCGTGGTTGAGGGTTTCAGTGACCGGAATGCCCGGCCGTGGGCTTGCGCACCTTGACTTCGGTCGGCGTGGCGGGCCGGGTCAGCGGCGGCATCGAGCCGGTGCCTTCGGCCTTGAAGCGCGCCGGGTCCGGCAGCGCGCCGGTCCACTCGTAGGCCACCTCGCCGGGGGGGTGCTTGTACCAACCGGGGTCGCTGTAGTCGCCGCGCGGCTGGTCACGGCGCACTTTGACGACGCTGAACATGCCGCCCATGCCCACGGCGCCGAACGGGCCCTGGCCGGCCATCATCGGCGCGGTGTTGTCGGGCAGCGGCATTTCCATCTCGGTCATGTCCTTCATGCCGCGCTCGCCCATCACCATGTAGTCTGGGATCAGCTTCGTGATCTGCCTGGCCACGCCACGGTGGTCCACACCGATCATCGTCGGCACGTCATGGCCCATCGCATTCATCGTGTGGTGGCTCTTGTGGCAGTGGAAGGCCCAGTCGCCCTCTTCGTCGGCCAGGAAGTCGATCTGCCGCATCTGGCCCACCGCGATGTCGGCCGTGACCTCGTACTGGCGCGAGCTCTTCGGCGTCGGCCCGCCGTCGGTGCCGGTGATCAGGAACTCGTGCCCGTGCAGGTGGATCGGGTGGTTCGTCATCGTCAGGTTGCCGATGCGGATGCGCACCTTGTCGTTCTTCCTGACGACCAGCGGGTCGATGCCGGGAAAGATGCGGCTGTTCCAGCTCCACAGGTTGAAGTCGAGCATCGTCATGATCTTGGGCGTGTAGCTTCCGGGGTCGATGTCGTAGGCGTTGAGCAGGAAGACGAAGTCGCGGTCGACCTCCTCGATCAGCGGATGTCGAGCCTTGGGGTGCGTGATCCAGAAGCCCATCATCCCCATTGCCATCTGCACCATCTCGTCGGCATGCGGGTGGTACATGAACGTGCCGGGGCGTCGCGCGACGAATTCGTAGACGAAGGTCTTGCCCGGCGGGATGCCGGGCTGCGTGAGGCCGGTGACGCCGTCCATGCCGTTCGGCAGGCGCTGGCCGTGCCAGTGGATGCTCGTCAGCTCGCCCAATCTGTTGGTGACGAACAGGCGCACGCGGTCGCCTTCGACGACCTCGATCGTCGGCCCCGGACTCTGGCCGTTGTAGCCCCACAGGTGCGCTTTGAAGCCGGGGGACATCTCGCGCACCACGGCTTCCGCGACCAGGTGGAACTCCTTGACGCCGTTGTTCATGCGCCAGGGCAGCGTCCAGCCGTTGAGCGTGACGACGGGGTTGTAGGGTCGGCCGGTGTTGGGCATGAGCGGCGGCATCGTGTCGGCTTTGGTCTGGATGACCGGCTCGGGCAGCGCGGCCATCGCCACCTTGCTGACCGCAGCCGCCGAGATGGCCGCGGTGATGGCACCCGCCCCACCGATGAACTTGCGTCGGGAGAACATGTCGTGGTCCTTCTGGATCAGTGGGCGGCAGCGCCGGGTTCGGCGGTGGTCGCGGGGCCCGCGGGAACGGCGAGGCTGGGCTTGCCGATCAGCGCCATGTCGAGGTCGGCCTGCGCGATCCAGAAGTCGCGCAGCGATTCGATGTAGTTGTTGACGCTGGCGATCTGCGCGCGGGCATCGGCCAGCAGCTCGAACACGCCGATCAGCATGCCGTTGTAGCGAAGCAGGTTCTCCTCGGCGATGCGCTGGCGCACGGGCACGATCTCGTCGCGGTGGTGGCGCGCGATGTCGTAGGCCGAGCGGTAGCCGGTGTAGGCCTCGCGCACTTCGGAACGCGCATCGATCGCCGTCTGTGCGGCACGGTTCACCGCCTGCATGTAGATCGCTTCGGCCTTGGCCACACGCGCGTCGCCCCAGTCGAACAGCGGCAGTTCGAAGCCGATCTCGTAGCCGCGCTGCGACGGCGCATCGTTGTAGGTGTTGTAGATCGCGCCGACCTCGAGCACGTTGATGAAGCGGGTGGTGCGCGTCAGCCCCAGGTTCTTGGCCGTCTGTTCGGCGGCCAGCTTGGCACCGCGCACGTCGAGCCGCTGTTCGAGCGCGAGCCGTTCGATGTCGGGCTGGTCGACGGTCGACTTCGGCAGGTCGGGCAGCCGCTCCGGCAGGCTGAACTGCGCCTGCGCGCCCCACAGGCCGAGCAGCCGCGTCAGCCGCTCGCGCGTTGCGCGCTGCGCCTGTTCGGCGCGGGCCAGGTTCAGCGCCGCGTCGGCGTAAAAGCCCTGTTCGCGCGCCCGCTGCAGCTTGTTGAAATTGCCCACCTGCTGCATGCGCCGCGCCAGTTCGGCGCTGGCCTCGGCCGCCTGCATCACCTGGCGCATGTAGCGCACGGTCTCTTCGGCCGCCACGGCGTTGAGCCAGGCCTTGCGCGTGTCGGCCGCCAGCGACACCATCTGCAGCGACACGCGCAGTTGCGTGTTCGCGAAGCGCCGCGATTCCACCTCCATGAACAGGGGGATGGCAATCAGGCGCGCCAGGTTGATGGCCAGCAGCCATTCGAGTTCGACCTCGCCGCCTTGCGTGGTGCGCGCGAATGCCACCCCGGGGTTGGGCAGCCGCCCGGCCTGCACCAGGTCGGCCTCGCCGATGCCGAGCTCTTGATACTCGGCCTGTAGACCCCGGTTGTTGAGCAGCGCGATCTGCACCGCGTCGTCGACCGACAGCGGCTGGGCAAGCAGTTCCCGCACCCGCAGATCGATGGCGTCGCGATCGGGGTCCGATCGGGCCCACTGCAGGTCCTTGCCGAGGCGATCCTTGGCCGTCTGCTGCACCGGGGCAAAGCCGCCGTCCGGGCTGAACGAGGCGCAGCCGCCCAGGAACGCGGCGGCGGTCAACAAGGCCGGCAGCTGCCAGCGTGGCCGGTGAGTGCGAAGTCTTGCGGAATCGGTCATTGCGGACCCCTTGGCGACTGGTGCCGGTGGTGGTCCGACGGCATGGGCATCGATGCGGGGGCGTCCTTGCCGGCGCTGCCGGCCATGGGCGCCGCCGGCGCGGCCTGGCCCGAGGGTGTCGCCTCGGGCTGCTGCGCCTCGCGGGCGTAGACGCGCCAGCCGCCGATACGTGCCACGGCATCGTTGGCCTCGCGCCAGGAGAGTGGCTTGTCGTCGCTGAAGACCCGGAAGCGCGCGAGCGACGAGCTGTAGGTCAACGCAGGAACGATGGCCTTGGCGTCGAGGGGATCGGGTCGTGAGGCCGGAGCGGGAGGCGAGCCGGCGCCTTGCGCCTGCGCCGCGAAGGCGGATGTGCAAAGCGCGGCGCGTACGAGCCAGCGCAGAAGAATCTGGGACATGATGTCCTCGCGTAAGGGTCACAGGCGCCCGTGCTGCCCACGCAGCACGGGGACGGACAAGGCCGGCGAGGCATCGCGTGCTTGGCACGCGAACGGGGCCTACCGGCTACGCGAGGATGTGTCGAGGGGGGCGGTCGGGGCCGTCGGCCGCGAAGGGCTCGACCGCGGCTGCCTGCGCGGAAAGGCGCGCAGCCGCCGGTGCGAGAACCGGAAGTTTCGGCACCGTGTCGTGGATCGCGGCCGCCGAGCAGCACGACGCACAGACGCTGCATTTCTGCACGCCAGACTGCGTGAACTTGTCGGCCGCCGCAGTCTCGTGAGAGATCATCTTCTCGGCATGGCTCCCCGAGGCGACGATGCGGGAGTGCGCGGCAGATTCCTGCTGACGCGCAGCGTGCCCGTCGTCATGCATCGCAGTGGACGCGGATCCGCGGTCGTCGTGATTCGGGCCGCACAAGACCATGGTCGCTGCCATGACGCCTTGCGCGGGCAGCGCAAGGGCCAGCAACCAGATCAAGACCGCGCGAATCATGCGATTCATGGCGTGAGTCTAGCCCGTCTTTCGCAACCGACCGTTGACAGCGCGGCCAAGTAGTTGATTTGCATTGGGCGATGCCCGCGAGTCTCCACTACACGGCGGCGGCCCGGGAGTGCTGTTCGGTGTTAGGCCGGCAGCTGCTTGGCGGTGATGCGCGGCGGCGGTTGCGCGGGCAGCTGCATGCCGAGCTTTTGCAGCAGCATGCGCAGTTCCGGCTCGGGCTGCGTGTAGCGCGTGAGGATCACTTCGCGCTGGTCGAGGGTGGGGATGTGCACGTCCAGCATCTGCACGGCCTTGAACTTGTCCAGCGCCTGTCGCGGCGTAAGCCCCCGGGGCCAAGGGTTTGAGCCGAGCCTTCAGCGTGACCTGCAGGCAGTAGGCGAGGAAGGCCACGAAGATGTGAGCCTCGATGCGCGATTCGAGCTGGTGGAAGATCGGCCGGATGGCCAGGTCGTGCTTGATCTCCTTGAACGCCTGCTCGACCTCGGTGAGTTGGATGTAAAAGCTCCACAGCCGCTCGGGCGGCTCGGTGCTGAGGTTGGTGCGCAGCACGTAGCGGCCTTCGCGCCGGCGGATGCGGCGCAGCGTGGACCGATCGAGCCTGAACTCGAAGCTGGCCGTGGTGCCCGGCGACGCCGGCGCCGGCTCGGGCACCGTCACCTTGATGACCGAGGCCACGCGCCCGGCGTCGTGACGCGCCGCGCCGAGCTTCATCGGCAGCTTGTCCCGCGTGAGCGTCTGGCCCTGCAGCGCCTGCAGCCGCTGCACGTAGCGGCTTAAGCGCTTGCGCCGCATGGCGCGCTCCTTGTGCACGCG
>Ga0116154_10001734_pt1 | contig 17670 bp, 16 predicted proteins | sample AD_UKC030_MetaG_FD_89898 | JGI IMG/M metagenome (GOLD analysis project Ga0116154, IMG submission 89898) | Active sludge microbial communities of municipal wastewater-treating anaerobic digesters from USA - AD_UKC030_MetaG | ecosystem: Engineered > Bioreactor > Anaerobic > Digestate | place: USA...
AGCAGGGTCCCGATGAGCAGTTTCAGCCAAATCTTCATACTTCGCCGAGTCTAACCGGAAGGGGAATACTCGTCAATCGAACCCGGGCTCCCTGGACATGCCGGGCCCGGGCGGCTACTCTGGCGGCATGACGGAAGCCAGGAGGATCCTCAGGATCGCGGCCCCCGCGATGGCGGGCAGCCTGGTGGAGACCCTCTACAACCTGACGGACGCCTTCTTCCTGGGAAAGCTGGGTTCCGCGGAGATCTCCGCGCCCTCCGTGTCGACCAGCCTGGTGTTCTTCCTGATCATCTTCGCCACGGGGCTTTCGGGCGCCGGGACGACCCTGATCGCCCAGGTGAAGGGCCGGGGCGACGCGGAGCGGATGAACTTCTACATGAACCAGACCGCGGTCATCCTCGCCGCCGCGTCCGGGGTCCTGACCCTCTCGGGCCTGGTTCTCGCCCGCCCTATACTCCGCCTGCTCAACACCCCCCCGGAGGTCCTCGGACCGGCCCTGACCTACCTGCGCATCGTACTGGGCGGCATGCCCTTCATGTTCGCCTACTTCCTGCTCCAATCGTCCTTTTCCGCGATCGGGGACACCGTGACCCCCCTGAAGGTCCACCTGACCGCCGTCCTGGCCAACCTGGTTTTGGATCCCCTGCTCATCTTCGGCTTCGGTCCGATCCCGGCCCTGTCGGTAGCCGGCGCCGCAGTCGCGACGGTCCTCTCCCAGGGCCTGGGGGCCTTCCTCTCCCTGCGCATCCTGGCGAAGGGAAGGGGGCCCCTGCGCCTGCGGCCCGCCCTCCTCCGGCCGGATCCCAAGGCCGCGGCCCTGATCCTCCGCATCGGCCTGCCTTCCTCGGTCGGCCAGGCCCTGTCCGCCCTGGGCTTCACGGTCCTCCAGGGGGTGGTGAACCTCTTCGGGACCGGGGCCATCGCCGCCTTCGGGGTCGGGAACCGACTGATCGGCCTCTTCGACCTTCCCGCCCACGGTCTGTCCGTGGCGACCACCACCCTGGTCGGCCAGGCCCTGGGGGCCCGGGACGAGGACCGGGCGGCCCGGGTCGTAGGATCCGCCCTTCGCCTCTGTCTGGTCCTGGTGGGCCTGCCCTTGGCGGCGTCGGTCGCGTTCGGCGGGCACCTGGTGCGGTTTTTCGTGGCCGACCCGGAGGCGGTGGCCGTCGGGGACCTCATGTTCAAGGTCGTGGCGCCCTCGGTCCTCTTCTTCTGCCTCTACCTGGTGCTGTCCGGGGCCTTCCAGGGTGCCGGGGACACCCGGGTCATCATGGTCCTGTCCGTCGTCCGGCTCTGGATAGTCCGGGTACCCCTGGCCTACGCCCTGGCCTTCCTGGCCGGGATGGGACCCATGTCCATCTGGATAGCCATGTTCGTGTCCAACCTGGCCACGGCCCTGGCGGGACTCGCCTGGTTCCGGGGCGGCCGATGGAGGAAGGCCCTGGGGACCGCGGAGCTCTGAATCCCTTCACAAGCTTCGTAGCACCAGGGTCTCCCGGCCGTCGTCCAGATCCACCGACATCCCCAGCCGTCCGGCCAGGGCCGCGAAGGAGCGGCTCCCGAAGAATCCCACGTGGGTGGGATCCTCCCGGTACCACCAGGTCCGGAAGTCCCCGGGATCCTCCGGAGCGAAGCGCGTCCGGATCGCCAGACGGCCCCCGGGGGCCAGGGCCCGGGCGATCCGGGCGAGCTCGAAGTACGGGCGGGCCAGGTGCTCGGCCACCTCGTGGAGGGCGATCAGGTCGAAGGGGCCGGTCCGAGCCGTGCGGTCCGGGGCGAAGAAGGGATCGTACGCGGAGACCCGGTACCCCCGGTCCGAGAGCAGGCGGGCCAGGACGGGCACGGGCCCGGACCCGAAGTCCAGGATCCTGCCCTCCGGCGGGGCGAAGGGCAGGACCGCCTTCCGGATGAAATCCTCCAGGTAGGAGCGGTAGCCGGGATCCTCGGGATCGTTCCGGTGCAGGAGGTAACGGGCCTTCTCCTCCTCCGGCGTGGGCAGGAGGTTCCGGTCTAGGTATACGTAGGAGCACCGGGGGCACCGGAAATACGAGGCGTCCCGCACGAGGGCCCAGGGCGGGGCATCGGGGTTCCGGGGTTCCCGGCGGCCGCAGACGGGACAGGTCATGCCCCCACTCTAGCGGACGAGGGTTTTCTTGACAAATCCCCCGGGAACGCGTACCTTGACCACGGCGCTTGGATCCGCATCGACGAAGCCCCGGAACCTTCCGTACGGCCGTCGGGACCGAGACGCGAGGTGTCTATGCCTTCCCTCCTCGTGAGTATCCCGCGCCCTCCGGCGGGCCCGAGTTGATCGAGATACGATCCCTTTCCCACACCTATTCCGGCGCCTCCTCGCCCGCGTTGGTCGACGTGGACCTTCGGATAGAAGACGGGGAATACCTGGCCGTGGCCGGGGCGAACGGCTCCGGTAAGAGTACCCTGATCCGCTGCCTCAACGGCCTGGTCGTCCCTCCTGCGGGCGCCGTCGCGGTGGACGGGTTGGATCCGTCCCGCCCGGAGGAACGCCGCTCCATCCGGCGGATCCTGGCCCTGGTCTTCCAGAATCCCCCGGACCAGATCGTAGCCTCCGTCGTTGAGGAGGACACCGCCTTCGGCCTCGAGAACCTCGGCGTCCCCCGGGCGGAAATGGTGGAGAGGGTCCGGGCCGCCCTGGAGGAGATGGGGCTGGCCCGGGAGAGCGCCAGCCCGACCCGCTTCCTGTCCGCGGGCCAGCAGCAGCGCCTGGCCGTCGCCGGCGCCCTGGTCCTGGGACCTAAGCACCTGGCCTTCGACGAGGCTACCTCCATGATCGATCCCGCGGGGCGGTCGGAGATCCTGGACCGGATGGACGCCCTGGCGGCCTCGGGAGCCACGGTCATCCACGTCACCCACGACATGGACGAGGCCGCCCGGGCCCGACGGGTCGTGGTCCTGTCTGAGGGACGGGTGGCTTTCGACGGAACCCCCGAGGAGCTCTTCCGGCGGGGGAACCTGGCCGCCCTGGGCCTGGCCCCCCCACGGTCCTGGAGCCTGGCCCGGGCTCTGGGCCTTCCGCCCGTGGTGGGAGAGAGGCCCGGGGACCTGGGGCGCCGGGCGGCCCGGGCCCTCCGGGACGGGATGCGTCCCGAACCGCTGGACCCGGAACCCGCCATTCCGCCCGGGCCCGACCGGCCCGCCGGGGCGGATCCGGAACGGGAGTCGCCCCCCTTGGTCTCCGGTTCCGAGGTTTCCGCCTTCCGGGCGGACCGGGCGGGCCTCAGCTATCTTTCGGGCACCCCCCAGGAGCGCCGAGCCTTGACGGACATCGACCTGGGAATACCCCGGGGCGGCCGGGTCGCCCTGGTGGGGGCCACGGGTTCCGGAAAATCCAGCCTGCTCCAGCTCCTTTCCGCCCTGGCTTTCCCCCAGAAGGGCAGGGTCCTTTCCTTCGGGATCGACACCTCGGATCCGAAGACGGACCTCCGGGCCCTCCGGATGCGTACCCCCCTTTCCGTCCAGCGTCCGGAATCGGCCCTCTTCGAGTACTACGCGGGGGACGAGGTTTCTTTCGGGCCCCGCAATCAGGGGCTCTCGGGGTCCGCCCTGGTGGCCCGGGTCCGTTCCGCCCTGGAGGCCGTGGGCCTGCCCTTCGACGAGTTCCGGGACCGGCCCGTACGATCCCTGTCGGGCGGACAGAAGCGGCGGCTGGCCCTGGCCTCGGTCCTGGCCATGGAGCCCGAGGCCCTGCTCCTGGACGAACCGGGGTCCGCCCTGGACCCGGTATCCCGGGAACGGCTCATGGGACTGGTCTACTCCTACGGAAGGAAGGGCGGGACCGTGGTGTTCGCCACCCATTCCATGGAGGAGGCGGCCCGGGCGGACCTGGTCGTTGTCCTGGCCGAAGGCCGGCTCCGGGCCGCGGAAACCCCGGCGTATATCTTCGGAGCCGGGTGGGATCCCTCCTGGGGCCTCGCCCGGCCCTTCGGCGCCCGAGCCGCGGAGGGAGCCCGGGAGGCGGGCCTGGTCCTGCCCGAGGGGATCGTGGACGAGGCGGGCCTGATCCGGGCCCTTGCGGATCTCGGCAGGGGCGCGCCGTCCCGTGCATCCGCGGGGCTTCCGGCGTCTCGAACTGCCGGGGAGGCGGGGGCATGAAGAACATCGAGTTCCTCCGGAACGTCTCCATCGGGATGTACGTGGAGGGGGATTCCCCGGTCCACCGGCTCTCCCCCGCGGCCAAGTACCTCTGGCTCCTGGCCCTCATCCTGCCGGCCAGCTTTTCCGGATCCGCCCCGGTCGTGGGGATCCTGGCGGCCGCCTGCCTGGGATTCGCCCTCCTCGCCCGGATCCGCCCCCGGACCCTGCTCCGGGGCTTCCTGCCGGTCCTCCCCCTGGTGGGCCTGGCCGCGTTCCTGCAGGTGGTATTCACCTGGCCCCAGGACCGGAGCGCCGTCCTCCTGGCGGCGGGCCCCGTCTCCCTCACGGTCCGGGAGGTCCTGGCGGTGCTGGCCATGGCGCTCCGGTTCGCCACCCTGATGCTGGCCCTGGGGCTCTTCACGTCGGTGATAACCGAGGGGGACACGGCCCGGGGGGTGGAGGACCTATTCGCTCCCCTGGAGCGGTTCGGCTTTCCCGCCCGGGGCCTAGGCCTGACGGTGGCGGTGGCCTTCCGGTTCATCCCCATCGTCGCGGGGGAGCTGGAGGCCATCGTGAAGGCCCAGGCCGCCCGGGGAGCCGACCTGGGATCCCGGAAGGGCGGACCGATCCGGAAGGCCCGGGCCTACCTGCCCCTGCTGGTGCCCGTGACGATCCGGGCCCTGGAGCGGGCGGAAGCCCTGGCGGAGGCCATGGAGGCCCGGGGCTGGTCCTCGGGTCCCAGGACCCGCTACGCCGTATCCGGGGGCGGCCGCTGGGACGTCCCGGTCAAGCTGGGCGCTTTGGCTTTCGCCGCCGCGGCCCTTTGGGCGGGCGCGGTTTTTAGATAGGGCACGACCCGGCCCTCGAGGGGGCCGGCGGGAGGTCGGCGGCCCGGATTTCGGTTCCGCCGATCTCCATAGAATCTGCGGTCCGGGCGCGACCCCCCACGGGCGTGCACCGGGACCTTGGGAGGTGGAACGTGGAACGATCTTCCGTGCGGCGTATCGTGGTGTCCGGCGCCCTGGGCGCCGTGTCCGTGGTCTTGGCGGTGACCCCCCTGGGGTACCTGCCCTGGTTCGGAGGGGCCTCCCTGACGGTCATGCACATCCCGGCCATCGTGGCCGCCGTGCTGGAAGGGCCCTGGGCGGGGGTCTCCGTGGGGCTCATCTTCGGGGCGACCAGCCTGGTCAAGGCCGCGGTGGCCCCCATCGGCCCCCTGGATCCCCTGTTTACGAATCCCCTGGTGTCCGTCCTGCCCCGCCTGGCCATCGGGCTGGCGGCCTGGGCCGTGTACGCCGCCTTCCGGGGCAAGTTCCGGCCCGTCGCGGCGGCCCTGGCCGGGGCTGTCGGAAGCTTCGTGAACACCGCCGGGGTCTTGACCATGCTGGGGCTCACCGCGGCGGCCCAGATCAGCGGAGTCTTCGGCGTGGAGCCCGGGGCCCTGCCGGCGGTGCTGGCGGGGATCGCCGTGTCCAACGGACTGGTCGAGGCGGCGGCCGCGGCGGTCTTCACGGCGGCCATCGTGAGCGCCTGGAAGGGCGTTGAAGGAGCCTCCGGCAAGGCCCGCCTGGCCCGGGAGGAAGGCGAGGGGACATGATCGCCGCGGTGGATGCCCGGAACCGGACGATCCGGGTGGGCCTGGGCGATCCCGGGCCCTCCGGGGTCCGTTGGAGGGCCCGGTTCTGCCTGGGAGCCGATCCCCTGCGGAGCGCGGAGGAGTACGCATGGACCCTGGCGGGCCTCTGCGCCCGGCAGGGTGTAGACCCTCTAGCCGCGGATCGGGTAATCCTCTCCTCGGTGGTGCCCTCCCTGACCCCGCGGCTTAGGTCCGCCTGCGCCCAGGCCTTCGGGTCCGGCGAGGCGGGGCTCGGCCGGGTCCTGACCGTGGGACCGGGGATCCGGACGGGGATGAAGATCCGCACCGACATTCCCGGGGAGGTAGGCTCGGACCTGGTCTGCGACGCCGTCGGGGCTTACGCCCGGCTGGGGACCGCTTGCATCGTGGTGGATTTCGAGGCCATGCTGACCTTTACCGCCGTGAACGGGGAGGGGGAGCTGTTGGGCGTCGCCATCGCCCCGGGCCCCCAGGCCGCGGCGGAAAGCCTCCGGGCCAACGGGGCCCAGCTTCCCCAGGTGCGCCTGGAGCCTCCGGCCCGGGCCGTCGGGAAGAACTCCGCCCAGTCCATCCAGTCCGGGATCCTGCTGGGATATTCGGGCCTCGTGGACCGGATGGTGGCCCTGTTCCGCAAGGAGTTGGATTGTCCCGCGGTTGCGGCGGGCACGGGGGACGAGATCGGCCTTGCTTTGGCCCCCGAGGGGGGATACGCGTTCTTCGATCCTTGGCTGTCCCTGGAGGGGCTGGCCGTTCTGGATGAAAGGAATAGGTAGATGGAAGAGCTGTTTGCCGGGTTCACATCGGTCGGCTACCGCCAATTCATCATGTACGCCATCGGCGGCGCCCTGATCTGGCTGGCGGTCAAGAAGGAGTACGAGCCCATGCTCCTCCTGCCCATCGGGTTCGGGGCCATTCTGACCAACCTGCCCCTGTCCTTCGCGGTGGGGACCGCCCAGGAGCCGGGCTTCCTCCGGATCCTCCTGGACGCGGGGATCATGACCGAGCTCTTCCCGATCCTCATCTTCATCGCCGTGGGGGCCATGATCGATTTCGGCCCCCTGTTCAAGAACCCCCTGATGATCTTCTTCGGGGCGGCCGCCCAGCTGGGCATCTTCGCGACGGTCCTGCTGGCCGTTGCCCTGGGCTTCGACCTCAAGGTCGCGGCGGCCATCGGGATCATCGGGGCCGCGGACGGCCCCACGAGCATCTACGTGGCCAAGCGCTTCGCCGTCCAGTACCTGGGCCCCATCTCCGTGGCGGCCTACTCCTACATGTCCCTGGTGCCCATCATCCAGCCTCCGGTCATCCGCCTGTTGACCACGAAGAAGGAGCGGACGATGCGCATGGAGTACCGCGAGGAGCCGGTGCCCCGGCTGCTTAAAATCCTCTTCCCCATCCTGGTGACCATGATCTCCGGCTTCGTGGCCCCCATCAGCGTGCCCCTGGTGGGCTCCCTGATGTTCGGCAACCTCATCCGGGAGTCCGTGGTCCTGGAGCGGCTCTCCCAAACCGCCCAGAACGAGCTGGCCTACCTGGTCACCCTCCTTTTGGGCATCACCATCGGGTCCACCATGAGCGCCGATGCCTTCCTGCGCCGGGAAACCCTGCTGATCCTGGGCATGGGGCTCCTGGCCTTCGTCTTCGACACCGCCGGAGGGGTGCTCTTCGCCAAGTTCCTGAACCTCTTCCTGCCCCGTGACCGGAAGGTGAATCCCATGATCGGGGCCTGCGGAATCTCGGCCTTTCCCATGTCCGCCCGGGTCATCCAGAGGATGGCCCAGGAGGAGGAACGGGGGAACATCATCCTCATGCAGGCCGTGGGCGCCAACGTGGCGGGTCAGCTGGGGTCCATCGTGGCGGGGGGCATGGTGCTGGCCCTAGTGCCCCTCCTGGTCCGGTAGGAGGATATATGGAAGCTTGGCTGGATACCCTGAGGTCCGCGGATACACTGGGAAAGGCTGCCGGACTGGCCGTCTTCGGCATGGCCGGGGTCTTCGTAACTCTATTCCTGTTCTATCTTCTCATCTCGGCCCTGGAAAAACTGTCGAAAAAGTGAGCGCTTCCGGGATGTTTCTGTTGACAGAATCCGCATAGCGGTTTGTAATGGAGAGGAGGGCGGCGCGGTCGGGTAAGCGTCCGTCCTCCCGGAGCGGCGGTACGCCTCTCCGAAACCTCCTTGTGGTCATGTAAAAAAGTCTGGGGCTCATTCAGTCAGTTCAAGCGGCCCCGTCGGGCACGGCCGGTCGACGCGAAGTCGGCCGGCCCATTTTTTCAGGGTGCCGACTTGACCCGACGGGCCAGTTCCCGGCCGCTCTCGTAGAGGGTTTTCATCGTCTCCGGGCCCGCTCCCCCCGCCCACTCCACGGATTCCAGGCAGTTCCATTTCAGGGGGACGATCAGCTCGTCGTACTCCTTCTTGGCGCCCCCGACCCAGCCCCAGCTCCCGATCCGCAGGGCCGTCCTGCCCTTGACATGCTTCCGCTCCAGGAGCGAGAGCACGTAGGCCATGGGGGGGAACATCCGGTACTCGTAGGTGGGCATCGCGATGACGATCCCCTCGCTCTTGTAGGCGTCCGCCAGGATGAAGGAGGGATCCTCGTTGGGCACCCGGTGGAGGGTGTAGGGCACTCCCTCGGCCTCGATCCCCCGCAGGACCTCGTCCAGCCCCTTCTTCGTGTTCCCGTACATGGAGCCCCAGACCACGCAGATCTCCTTCTCCCGCCCGCCGTCCAGGTAGCCCGCGTACGTGAGGTACCGCTCCACGATCCGTTTCGGGTCCTTCCGCCAGACCATCCCGTGGCTGGGGGCGATGACCTTGATGTCCAGGCCCGCGAGCTTCTGGACCGCCCGCTTCACAAAGACCCCGAAGCTGGCCACGATGTTGGCGTAGTAGCGGAGGGTCTCCTTCTCGAAGAAGGCATGCTCCTCCTCGGTGAACTGGTCGTCGAAGATCCGGTCCCCGAGCTTCCCGTAGCTGCCGAAGGCGTCGCAGGAGAAAAGGGTCCCGCTCTTGGCGTCCCAGGTGACCATGGTCTCCGGCCAGTGGACGTTGGGGGCCTCCTCGAAGGCCAGGATCCTGCCGCCCCCCAGGTCCAGGGTGTCCCCGGACTTGAGCGCCCGGAGGCCCTCGGTCTCCTTGTAGAAGCTCTTCACCAGTTCTATGCCCTTGGCGGTGGCCAGGATCTCCGCCTTGGGGTTGAGTTTGCGGAATTCCGCCAGCCAGCCCGTGTGGTCCGGCTCCAGGTGGTTCAGGATGAGGTAGTCGATCCCGGCCAGGTCGATCCCGACCGAGGCGAGTTCCGCCGCCAGGACCTTGGGGGCCCCGCACCAGTCCCGGACCAGGTCGATCAGGGCCGTCCTCTCCCCCTTGACGACATAGGAATTCAGGGACACCCCGTGGGGTATGGGCCAGATGCCCTCGAAGAGGTCGGCCGAGTCGATGTCCGCGTGGAGGGCGTATACGGAATCCGCGATCTGGAAGGCTTTCATGGGTTCTCCTGAGGGTCGCGGCCGGCTCGAGGCCGGGGACCAAGGTAAGTATACCAAAGGGGACGGAGGGCTGTCGAATTTTCCTGGACACGGCTCCAAGGTGGCCCGACTCTTCGGAAAGGCCGTCAAGGAGGTCTTCGAGTACGGGGAGGGCGAGGGGATCGCCTCCTAGCCCCGGGGGCCGAAGAGGGGCCGGAGGCGCTCCACCGCCGCGGCAAGCGCCGCCGCCTCCGGGCCTTCGAGTCCCGCCGGCGCCTCCGCCCGGACCGCCGCGTCCGCGGCTTTCCAAAGGATGTCGATCGCCTCCCGCTCCGCGAAGAGGACCATACCCAGGTCCGCTCGGGCTACGCTCCGAGCTCCCCGGGCCACGCTCCGGACTCCCCGGGTCTGGCTCCGGGCTCGGCCCAGGCTCGGCCGGGGCCCAACCTGGGACTCCGCGGCGATCTTGTCCATCAGTTCCTCGACGACGCTTCGCATGGTTTCAGAACGCGTAGGTCAGGGTCAGCCGCACCCAGGAGGCGTCCGCGTACTGGCCCATCTGCCCGGCCGGATCTCCGCCGAAGATCCCCGCGGCCAGTTTCACCTCCGCGTCCCCCTCGGTCCAGGACAGGCTGGGAATGAGCAGGAAATCCTCGTCCGACGGGCTCCAGAGCGCGGCCAGGCGCCACTCGAGCTTGTCCCGGAGGAGCTTTTGGGATGCCACGGCGGTGAGGGTGGACGCGAAGGCGTCCGTCCCCGAGTCCACGTCCGTCGGCGCGGTGACCCCGCCGTCCAGGAGCCGGACGGTTCCGGCGTACTGGAGGTTCACGTTGATCCCCGCCCCGATTCCCCGGTCCGCCCCCAGAGAGAAGGCGATCCGCGGGTTATAGACCAGGGGGTCGTCCCCCGGGAGGTCCTCCGTGAGGTTCGCGGCCAGCTCGGCCCGAACGCCGAAGCCTCCGAAGACCGCGGCCAGGTCCGCCCCGAACTGTTGGTAGCGGTTGTAGAGGACCGTCACCGTCGGGAAGGTGGACACGTCGTAGGAGGGAGTCGGCAGGTACCCGTAGAAATACTGGAGTCCCCAGTCCAGGGAGCCGGAGGTCGCGGCAAGGCGCGCTCCCGCCTGGGCGTAGTCCAGGCCGTCCGTGTCCGGCGCCGAGAAGCCCGTGTATCCGGAGGCCAGGAGCGTCCGGACCGCGGCGGGCTGCCACCGGCCCGTGAAGTCGACGGCGTGGGGCTCGAAGGCCGGCAGGAACACCGCCTCCACCTGTACTTTAGGGGCCGCGGCCCAGACGGCGCGCAGGAGGGGGCGGGCGATCTTCCGCTCGAGGTCGTCCGTCACGGTCATGTCCGTATAGTCGAAGGGATTGAGGACGTCCAGGGGGCCCTGGGAGTCCGCCTTGCCCCAGGCGACCTTCCGGATCCCGCCCTCCAGGGTCACCGTTCCCAGGAAGAGCCGGAGATAGGCCTCGTCCACCGCCTCGTCCAGGAAGCCCGCCGCCGTGGCTTCCTCCAGGGCGGATCTGCCGATCCGGAGCCGGAGCTCCGCCTGGACCGCGTTTCCCTCGGCGATCAGGTCGAGCCGCAAAAGGGACGCGTCCTCGGGTTTCCCCCCGGCCGGATCCGAAAGGTCCTCCGGGAAGAGCAATGCACCCAGGGACAGCGTGCCGCGAGCCTCGACGGGGAGGGCCGCCCGGGCCGGGGCGGCCGCGGGATCCTCCGGGGAGGGCTCGGTCCCGAATCCGAAGGCCTGGGCGGCGGCCCGGGACGAGGGAAGGGCCAGGGCGATCGCGAGGAGAAGGGCGGGGTAGGAGCGTTTCAAGGGGTTCATCAGGGCCTCCCGGTTTCCAGGAACCGCACGGTGAAGACCGTCGGGGGGATCTTGTCGTCGTACTTGAGGATGTCCACGAAGAGGACCGTGGACGTCCCGGCCTGGACGCTCCTCACCGTGGTCTGCACGGGCGAGAGGCGCCCCTGGATGTCCTGGACCTTGTCGATGGTCAGGACCTTCACCGGGGCATCCCGTCGGTCGTACATCTCGATCTTCCAGGAGATGGAATCCGCCTTGCCGATCCACAGGAGCATCCGTGAGTACTGGTAACCCGGGTCCTTGGGCCGGGCCTCCAGGACCCAGCAGGCCTTCCCGTCCAGGGTCTCCTCCCGGGCCAGGGTGAAGGTGTCCAGGTCCACATCCCGGTCCATCAGGGAAACGTCGTCGTAGGAGAAGTCGGTACCCATGAAGGAACCGGATCCCTCCCCGGCGGAGATGCGGCGCACCTTGCCCAGGGAGGGCAGGAAGATCCACCGGTCCTCGGGCTTCCCGGGGGCCTGGATGGTAAGGAATCGGGTGCCGGCCACGCTGGCCGGTTTCTGGAACACGATCATCGTGGCGTCCGCCCCGTCCACCGTGGCGGAGTATTGGTCCACCAGGCGTTCGGTCTGGGCACCGGACTTGTCCGTGATGACCATCCGGGCCCGGGTGGACACGGTGTCCGCCCGGATGCGGTCCCGGGCCGCCCGGGCGATCGCCTGAGCGTCCTGGGCGGACGCGGCCAGGACCGCCAGGGCCAGTGCCGCGGCGGCGGATGCGATTCTTTTCATGGGGATACCTCCGAGGGCGAACGGGCTCGATCCGCGGGAAGCGGCCGCTTGATGAAGGCCGGGTCGGCCAGGGACAGGAGCACGGGAAGGACGGTCAGGGAGACCAGGGCGCTGGAGGCCATGGCCAGGGAGATCAGGAAGCCCAGTTCGGCTAGCATGTTGAACCGGGAGAGCACGAGGACCGCGAAGCCTGCCCCCACGGAGGCGGCGTTGAAGAGGATGGCCTTGCCGGAGGTCAGGAAGGTCCTCCGCAGGAAGCCTTCCCCCCCGCCCCCGGCCAGGTACTCCCGATGGTAGGCGGCCATGTAGTGGACGATGTAGTCGATCCCGATTCCCACGTTGATGCTGGCCATCATGGCGGTCCCGATGTTCAGCTTGATCCCCGCGGCCTGCATGATGGCAAAGTTGGCCAGGACCGACACGGACAGGGGCGCCAGGCCCACCAGCCCCGCGAGGGCGGAACGGTAGTAGATCGACAGGATCAGGAAGACCAGCACGAGGGAGAGGACCACGGAGGTCAGCTGGGACTGCACGACCAGGCGGTTCAGGGATTTTTCCACCAGGGCGGCGCCGCCGATTTCCACGGTCACGTCCTTGGGAAACCGCTCCGCCGCGTAGCCCCGGATGGCCCCGACGGCGCGGTCGGTGTCGATTTGGCCCAGTGTCCGGAGCTGGATCCCCGTGCGGATCGCCGTCGGCTCCAGGGGATCGTCCGCGAAGGCCGAGAGGTCACCGGCCATCAGGACCAGGTAGTTCGAGACCAGGGCCTTCAGTTCCTCCGGGCCCGTCTTGCCGTACCGGGCGGGATCCGAGGGGATCTCGTAGTAGGAGGCTCCCCGGTAGTTGACCGCCCGGTAGATACGGTCCGCCAGCTGGTCCGCGCTGAGCCCCCGGGAGGGCCCCTCGGACAGGGCGACTCGGACCAGCTCCGCCACGCCCCGGGCGTCCAGGGGTTTCGAGACCGGGACGGCCGTATCCTCCCGGTATCCCGGTCCTCCCGCGCCCGCCGACGCCGGGGGTAGGGATGTTTCCGCGGGCTCCGGGAACTCCGCGAATCCGAAGGCAGGGACGCTTCCGGCTTCCGGGGCCCCCTCCGTTCCGAATCCGAACGCCGGTTCTCCCCCGCCGGCTCCGCCGGGAGGTCCCTCGGGGACGGCTGCCTTCGAAGCCCGGAGTCCCTCGGGGCTTTCGTCGGCGTTCAGGATCTGGTTCATCCGCTTGACCAGGTCCGTGAACCCCGCGGCCTTCCCGACCTCGGGGACGTTTTCCTGGAGGTAGACGGAAAGCCCGTCCAGGGCGGAAAGGACGTCGGGCCGGAGCACCTCCCCCGGGATCGGGGACCGGACCACCACGCTGATGGTTTTCGAACCCCCGAAATATTCCCGGATGAAGCGGTCCGACCGTACGATTTGGGTATCCGCCCGGAAGTACTCCACCAGGACGTTGTCGATGACCAGGCGGGTGACTCCGAACAGGGAGAGGAAGGCGGCCAGGGCCGCCAAGGCCAGGATGGACCTGGGTTTGCGGGCGACCGCGCACAGGGAATCCGCGATGGCCGCGCTCAGGGGATCCTCGGACCCGCTCTCGATCTCCGTCATCCGGTACCGGGGAAGGCGCCGGGGCGGGCCCCGGAGGATGAGGAGGGCCGGGATGAGGGTGACGGACACCCCGAAGGCCGCAAGGACCCCCAGGCTGGCGAACACCCCGAACTCGAAGATGGGGACCACGGGGGTGAAGCAGAAGGAGGCGAAACCCGCGAAAGTGGTCAGGGCCGCCAGGAGGACCGGGGCCCGGACGGTCCGCAGGGCCCGGAAGACGATGCGCCGGTGGGTTTCCCCGTCGACCCCGCCCGCTCCGGCCATCTCGTCGTAGTAATGGCTGATCACGTGGATCCCGTAGGCGCTCCCCACGGCCACCAAGATGACGGGCAGGACCGTGGACAGGATGGAGAGCTTGATCCCCGCCAGGGGCATGGCCCCCACGGCCCAGACCGTGGAAATCAGGACGGTCAGGAGGGGCAGGACGATCCCGCCCGCCCGTCGGAAGGACAGGAAGAGTACCGCCAGGACCACGATGACCACCAGGGGGATCAGGAAGACCAGGTCCGCGGTCATGGCCTCGTTGATCACGGAGCTGAAGACGGGTATGCCCGTCAGGTAGATCTCGGTGCCCGGGAATCCGGCCTCCCGGGCCAGGCGCCGGACCTCCCCGAAGACCCTCTGGGCGGCCTCGCCTCCGGCCTCCTCGGACAGGAGGTCCAGGTAGACCATGACCTGGGTCGCCCGGAAGTCGTCGGACACCAGGGACCTCCGGTAGAGGTCCCAGGAACTCAGGCGGTCCCGGAGCTCCGCGATCTCGGCCCGGGTGCCCGAGAAGTCCTCCGGGACCAGGGGCTCCACCACGATGGAGTCCGGGGTGCCGGTCACGTAGTCTGAGGAGATCACGGACTGGACCGAGTCGATCTCCCGAACGGCCTCGAGGGCCTTCACGTAGGCCCGGAGGCTCTCCAGGAAGTCGGGCTCCAGGACCGTCCCGTAGTTCCTTTCCAGCCCCACCAGGATCATCATCTGGCTGCCGAAGTCCTCGTCGATGCGGACGGCCGCCAGGCGTTCGGGGTCTTCCTTGGGGACGAACCGGAAGTTGTTGTTGTCCAGCCGGGCCCGGGGCAATTGGGCCGCGAAGAACACGGTGACCGCCGCGATGACCGCGACGATGATCCAGGGTCTGCGGAAGAATCTCTCCATAACGTCCTCTCTCGGGTCTCTAGGGACGGCGGTTCCGGGACCGGCCGGCATCCAGGTCGGGCAGGGCCAGGAGGGACCGGTCCGTCCCGTCCGCGGCCAGGCCCCGGATCAGCAGTTCGAAGACGCTCCTCATCTCCGCCAGGATGATGCGGGAGTCCCGGGCGGGGCGGGGCAGGCGGGCCACGGTGTCGATGATGGCTGTGGCGATCAGGATGACCGTCCGGGCCAGCTTGAGGGGCTTGAGGTCCGTCTTGAGGGTCCCGTCGGCGATCCCCCGTTCCAGCACCCGGGCGATCATGGCCAGCATCCGCCCCGGCGGGGTATCGAGGTCCGCTCCGGTCCGGCCCAGGTCCAGCAGGAAGCCCGGCTCCAGGAAGTTGTTGATCCCGGTGAGCACGAAGACTTCGTGGGATTCCCCGTACAGGCTCATGTAGCTGGCCCAGAGGGTCCGCAGGGCCTCGATCCCCGAGGACTCCGGGGAGATCCGGGACTCCACGTACTCCACGAAGGCGGAGGCGGATTCCGCGAGGATCTCCTTGAGGATCGCCTCCTTGCTCTGGAAGTAGAGGTAGAGGGTCGCCTTGGACAACTCCGTTCCGTCCGCGATCTCCTGCATGGACAGGGCGTCGATCCCGTGCTCCAGGATCAGCTCCTTGGCCTTGGCCAGGATCAGGGTTTTCCGCTCTTCCTTTTCCCGGTTCTTCCGCTCCTGGATCCCCATCCGCACCTCCGGCTATTACCGCTGATCATATAATAACCGGTGGTCAGAAAAAGAACAAGGGTCATTCGAAGGCGGACTAGGATGGATACCGGGGATCGGAGCCCGCGGGATTCAGCTCCGGACGAAGTGGGGCATCTCGAAGGGGATCTCCAGGGAGAGCTCCACGAGCCCGGCGACGCGTCCGGACTCGTCCTTCCAGGGGGTCTGGTAGATGAGCTTCTTCACCCCCTTCTTCTCGATCGTGTAGATGTTCGGCTTCCCGTCGGCCAGCATGCGCCGGAGTATCTCCTTGGACCGGTCGTTGTGGCAGGCCATCAGGTCTCCGCCGATCAGGGATCGTCCACCGTCCGAGGAGAAGACCTGGGCGGCCTTGTCGTTCATCCAAAGTATCCTGTGGTTCCCGTCGGAAACCGTTACCGCTCCGGGAAACCCGGTGACCCAGTCGGGCATGTCCATGCTGTACCTCCTGACGATGCTGCCACGGCCCGCAGTACGCGGGTCGGCGACAGGATACAATACAGAACCGCGCTTGCCAGCCCCCGGGCAAGAGAATACTATGAAGGAACCATGCCCAACGGATCGGATCCCTGGGAGTCCCGGGGCGAGCGTCCAATACAGGATTTCGGAATCTTCAAGGCCTCCGAGGTGGAACGGAGAGGGCCCCACGGCAAGACGGGGCGCTTCGTGATCCTGGACGCCCCGGACTGGGGAGTCGTGGTGCCGATCCTGACGCGGAACGGGGCTCGATACGTCCTGGCGGTCCGCCAGTTCCGCCACGGGAGCGGCACTGTCAGCCTGGAGTTCCCCGGCGGTGTCGTGGAGTCCGGGGAGGACCCGGAACGGGCCGCCGCCCGGGAACTCCGGGAGGAGACGGGCTACACGGCCGGGCGACTGACCCTGCTGGGGGACCTGTCCCCGAATCCCGCCATCCTGACCAACCGCTTCCGGGTCTACCTGGCCGAGGATCTCCGCCCTGAGGGGGACCAGTCCCTGGATGAGCACGAGATCGTGGATGTCCGGGAGATACCGGAAGAGGAATTCCTGGAAAGCCTGGGCGGTCCGGGCTGGGACCATGCCCTCATGCTGGCCGCGGCCTTCCTCTACGTCCGGCGGCGCGGATGAAGGTCGTCATCGTCCACTACCACCTCAAGCCCGGCGGGGTGACCACGGTGATCCGCCGTCACCTGGACGCCTGCGCCCGGGCCGGTATCGAGGCGGGCCTCCTGACGGGGGAGGAGCCCCCGGAGCCGCCGGGGGTGCCCTGGGAGGCGGTGCCCGGCCTGGCCTACGATCCGCCGGGGGAGCCCGTCCCGACGGACAAGGCCCGGGACCGGGGGGCCGCCCTGGCCCTGGACCTGGCGGCCGCCGCGGAGCGGCTGGCAGGCTCGGGCCCCTTCCTCTACCACGTCCACAATCCCACGATCCGCAAGAACGCCGCCCTCTGCCCGGCACTGTCCGTACTGTCCGGGGACGGGGCGCGAGTCCTCATCCAAGCCCACGACTTCGCCGAGGACTGGCGCCCCGACGTGCTCCTGAACAGGCTTCCCTATCCGGCGGGCTGCCGCTGGGCGGTCCTGAACGGCCGGGACTACCGGGCCCTGCGGTCCGCGGGGCTCCCGGAGTCCGATCTGGAACTCCTGCCGAACCCCCTTCCCGCGCCGGGAGCCCCGACCCCCGGCGCCGCCGCCGGCCGGGGGGATCTGGTCCTCTACCCGGTACGGGGCATACCCCGGAAGAACCTCGGGGAGGTCATCCTCCTTTCGAGATGGCTGCCCCCGGGGTTGTCCGCGGCGGTGACCCTGCCCCCCAGCAATCCCAAGGACTTCCCGCTCTACGAGGCGTGGAAGTACCTAGCCCGGGAAACGGGAGCCCGGGTGTCCTTCGAGGCGGGACTCTCCGCGTCGTTGGACGCCCTCTATGCCCGGACCCGGACGGCGGTCACGACCTCCGTCAAGGAAGGCTTCGGCTTCTCCTTCCTGGAACCCCTGGCCCGGGGAGTGCCCGTTGCGGGGAGGCGGCTTCCTTCCGTGGTGCCCGACTTCGAGGCGACCGGGATCCCCTATCCGGCCCTGTATCCCGCCATTCGGGTCCCCGAGGGACTCTTCTCCCGGGAAGCCTTCGGAGCCCGGCTGGACTCGGCCCTCCAGGCAGTTTTCCGGGCCCTCTCGGACGCCCTGGGAGGCGAGCCTACCTGGCTGGCGGGCCGCCTGGCGGAGGTCCGCGCCGCGGCCCTTCCCGAAGGCGGAGCCGACTTCGGCGTCCTGGATCCGGCCGCCCAGGCCGAGATCCTGGAACGGCTTTACCACGATCCGGCGGCCTCGGCGGAGATGGAACGGGCAAATCCCTTCCTGACATCCTGGTGGGACGCCCCGCCTCCGCCCCCTCCGGAAGCCCTGGAGGAATACTCC
>Ga0116154_10001736_pt1 | contig 17660 bp, 28 predicted proteins | sample AD_UKC030_MetaG_FD_89898 | JGI IMG/M metagenome (GOLD analysis project Ga0116154, IMG submission 89898) | Active sludge microbial communities of municipal wastewater-treating anaerobic digesters from USA - AD_UKC030_MetaG | ecosystem: Engineered > Bioreactor > Anaerobic > Digestate | place: USA...
CGCGCCGGAGGCCTGGGTCTCCGTCATCAAGCCCGCCCGGCTCCTGTTCGAGCTGGAGGGCGTGGACGAGAAGAGCGCCCGCGACGCGTTCCGGCTCGCGTCCGACAAGATCGGGATCCGGACCCGGTTCATCTCGCGGTCGTTCGAGGAGGCCGTGCGATGAAGGGGACGACCGTCGAGACGATGAAGGGCTGGTCCGCCGACGAGCGCGGCGCCAAGCTTCGCGAGTGGACGCAGGCCCTGTTCAACCTCCGCCTCCAGAAGGCCACCGGCCAGCTGGAGAACCCCCTGAAGATCCGCCAGCTGCGGCGCGACATCGCGCGGCTGAAGACGGCCGAGAGGCAGGCCCGATGACCACCGAGACCACCACCGCAGCGGCGAAGCCCGCAGCCCGCAAGAGCCGCAAGGTCGGCACGGTCGTCTCCAACAAGATGGAGAAGACCGTCGTCGTCGAGGTCACCCGCCTCGTCAAGCACGGCCGGTACGGCAAGTTCCAGAAGAAGTCCGCCCGCTTCCTCGCGGACGACCGCGTCCACGCGTGCATTCCCGGGGACGTCGTCGAGATCGAGGAGACGCGGCCCCTCTCGGCGCGAAAGCGCTGGCGCGTGCGCGCGGTCGTGACCGCCGCGCGCCGGGAAGCGTAAGGGAGGGTCGCCATGATCCAGATGGGGACGATCCTCGAGGTCGCGGACAACTCCGGCGCCAAGCGCCTCTCCTGCATCCGCCTGAAGGGCGGGTCGGTGGGGCAGTACGGGCGCCTGGGCGACGTCATCACCTGCGCGGTGAGGGAGTCCGCCCCGGACGCGCCCGACGCGGTCAAGAAGGGGAAGGTCGTGAAGGCCGTCATCGTGCGCACGCGGCGCGAGCAGCGCCGGCGGGACGGCAGCTACATCCGCTTCGACAACAACGCGGCCGTCCTGATCAACAACGACAAGGAACCGATCGGGACCCGCGTGTTCGGGCCGGTCGCTCGGGAGCTTCGCGAGAAGAAGTACATGAAGATCATCTCGCTCGCTCCCGAGGTGATCTGAGGCGAACGCGATGAAGAAGAAGCAGCCCGAGTACACGGGGAAGACCAGGGTCCGGAAGGGCGACGAGGTCGTCGTCCTGGCCGGCAAGGACCGGGGCGCGCACGGGAAGGTCCTGCGCGTCGTCCCCGACAAGGGACGGGTCGTGGTGGAGGGTGTGAACCTCATCAAGCGCGCCACGCGCCCGAACCCCCAGAAGAACATCAAGGGCGGGATCGTCGAGAGGGAGGCGGCCATCGCCATCTCGAACGTCATGCTCCGCGACCCGGAGACCGGCAAGCCGACCCGCGTCGGCGTCCGCGTCGAGGGGGGGGAGCGCGTGCGCTACGCGCGCCGGAGCAAGGCGACGATCTCCTCCGTGACCAAGAAGACGGGAGCGTAAGCGATGTCGTCGCGGCTCATCGAAAAGTACCGCAAGGACGTCGTCCCGGTCCTGAAGAAGGAGTTCGGGATCGACAACCCGATGGCGGTCCCGAAGATCGAGAAGGTCGTCCTGAACATGGGCGTCGGAGAGGCGATCACGAACGTCAAGATCGTCGAGGCCGCCGCCGAGGAGCTGACCAAGATCGCCGGGCAGCGCGCGGTCATCACGCGCGCCCGCAAGTCGATCGCGACCTTCAAGCTCCGCGAAGGCATGCCGATCGGCTGCCGGGTGACCCTGCGCGGCGAGCGGATGTACGAGTTCCTCGACCGCCTCCTCAACATCGCCCTTCCGCGGGTGCGGGACTTCCGCGGCGTGCCCACGCGGGCCTTCGACGGCCGCGGGAACTACACGCTCGGCATCCGCGACCACCTCGTCTTCCCCGAGATCGATCCGGGCAAGGTGGACAAGTCGAAGGGCCTCAACGTCACGATCGTGACGACGGCCGGCTCCGACGACAGGGCGCGCGTCCTGCTCCGCGAGCTGGGCATGCCGTTCGGGCGCTAGGAACAAGGGAGAACCGTCGATGGCTCGTCGCTCCTCAATCGTCAAGACCGCGCGGAAGCCGAAGTTCGCGATCCGGGCGCACAACCGGTGCAAGATCTGCGGCCGGCCGCGCTCCTACATCCGCAAGTTCGGCACCTGCCGCATCTGCTTCCGCAACCTCGCGCTCGGCGGCTACGTCCCGGGCGTGACCAAGGCGTCGTGGTGAGGAGGGGCGCGTGGCCGCACTGACCGACCCGATCGCCGACCTCCTGACCCGCGTCCGCAACGGGCTCACCTCCCGTCACGAGAAGATCGACGTCCCGTCGTCCCGCCTGAAGATCGAGATCGCCCGCATCCTGAAGGACGAGGGCTACATCAAGAACTTCAAGGTGCTCGACGACAAGGGCGCCGGCCTCCTCCGCCTCTACCTCAAGTACGACGACGCCGGGAACCCCGTGATCCACGGGCTGACGCGCGTCTCGCGCCCCGGCCGCCGGCTCTACCGCGGGAAGGACGAGCTCCCGCGCGTCCTCGGCGGGCTCGGCATCGCCATCGTCTCGACCTCGCAGGGGCTCCTCACCGGCCACGACGCGCGCAAGCGCGGCCTGGGCGGCGAGGTCGTCTGCTCGGTCTGGTAGGCCCGGAGGGAAGACGATGTCTCGAGTGGGAAAGAAGCCGATCACCCTCCCCAAGGGCGTCGAGGTCAAGGTCGACGCCGCCGGGGTCCACGTCAAGGGGCCCAAGGGGACCGTCTCCACGCCGGTCCTCGAGGGAATCACGGTCGCCGTCAAGGACGGCCGCGTCGACCTCGTCCGCGCGAGCGAAGAGAAGCGGATCCGCGCGTTCCACGGGCTGAACCGCGCGCTCGTCGCGAACGCCGTCCTCGGCGTGGCCGAGGGGTACAAGCGCTCCATCGACCTCGTCGGCATCGGCTACAAGGCCGAGAAGAAGGGGTCCGAGGTCATCTTCACGTGCGGCTACTCGCACACGGTCCGGTTCCCGGAGCCGGACGGCGTGACGATCGACGTGGCGCCCGACGCGAAGGCGAAGGACGTGACGCACATCGTCGTGACCGGCGTCGACAAGCAGAAGGTCGGCGAGACGGCGACCCGGATCCGCGGCATCAAGCCGCCCGATCCCTACAAGCTCAAGGGCTTCCGCTTCGTCGGCGAGGTCCTGAAGAAGAAGGCCGGAAAGGCCGCCGGCAAGTGAGGTCTCGAGGATGAACAGGGCTCAGGCACGGGTCGAGGCGCGCGACAGGATCCACACCCGGATCCGCCGGAAGGTCGAGGGTTCGCCGGAGCGGCCGCGGCTGGCGATCCGCAGGACTCTGAAGTACATCTACGCCCAGCTCGTGGACGACGCGTCCGGCCGGACGCTCGCCCAGGCGAGCTCCCGCGAGGACTCGATCCTCGGCGGGAAGAAGAGCGCCGCGAGCAAGGCGGCCGCGGTCTCCGTCGGCGCGCTCATCGCGGAGCGGGCGAAGGAGAAGGGCATCGCCGCGGTCGTCTTCGACCGGGGCGGCCACCTCTACCACGGCAACGTCAAGGCTCTCGCCGACTCGGCGCGCGAGAAGGGGTTGAAGTTTTGAGCAGCACACCCAGTCGTCCCCCCCGCTTCGGAAACCGTCCGGGCGGCCCGGGCCGCGGCCCCGGCGGTCCGAACGCCGCTCCGCCCCGGCCGCCGGGCGCCCTCGGCGAGGGCCGCGCGGGCCTCGACCTGATCGACCACGTGGTGCACATCAACCGCGTCACGAAGGTCGTCAAGGGCGGCAAGAACTTCTCGTTCTCCGCGCTCGTCATCGTCGGTGACGGCAAGGGACGCGTCGGCTACGGCGCGGGCAAGGCGAAGGAAGTCCCCACGGCCATCAAGAAGGGGATCGAGATGGCCAAGAAGACGATGATCTCCGTGACGCTCAAGGGGACGACGATCCCCCACGCGGTCACGGGCCACTACGGCGCCGGCCGCGTCTTCCTCAAGCCGGCGGCCGAAGGCACCGGCGTCATCGCCGGCGGCGCGGTCCGGGCGATCCTGGAGGCGGTCGGGGTCCAGAACATCCTGACGAAGTCGCTCGGGACGACGAACCCGCACAACGTCGTCAAGGCGACGTTCGACGCCCTGCGGAACCTCCACCTGGCCGCGTCGATCCTCAAGGCGCGCGGCCGGACGGCCGGAGCGTCGACCGTCGAAGCGGTCGCGGCGCCGGCGGCCGAGGCCGTCGCGGCTCCGGAGATCCCGGCGGAGACGAAGTGATGGCCGAGAAAGAGAAGAGCTCCAAGAAGGACGTCGACGCCCTCCTGACGGAGGTGGCGTCGGCGGCCGGCGTGCCGAAGAAGACGGCGAAGCCGGCGGCCACCGTCCCGGCGAAGGCCGCCCCGGCGGCTCCCGCGATGGCCGCGGCGCCGGAGGCCGGGAAGAAGACGGTCCGGATTCGCCAGGTGAAGTCCGGCATCTGCGCCCCGGTCGACCAGAAGCAGACCCTCAAGGGCCTCGGCCTCCGGCGGATCCGCCAGGAGGTGGTCCGGCCCGACACGCCCGCGCTCCGCGGGCAGATCCTCAAGGTCCGCCACCTCGTCGAGGTCGTGGGCGAGTAGCGAGAGGGACGAGACACCATGGCTCACGGACTCCACAACCTCGGTCCGCGCAAGGGCGCGACGTCGGCGCGCAAGCGCGTCGGCCGCGGCCCGGGCTCCGGCCTCGGCAAGACCTCGGGCAAGGGCCACAAGGGCCAGCAGTCGCGCAGCGGCTACTCCGGCCAGCTCGGCCGCGAGGGCGGCCAGATGCCGCTCCACCGGCGCCTCCCCAAGCGAGGCTTCAAGAACATCTTCCGCAAGGAGTGGAACACCGTCCCGGTCGAGGCGCTCGAGCGCCTCTTCGCGGCGGGCGCCACTGTCGACGCCGAAGCCCTCGGCAAGGCCGGCCTTCTGAAGCGCAAGGGCGCCGAGGTGAAGATCCTCGGGACGGGCGAGCTGAAGAAGACGCTGACCGTCGTCGCTCACCAGTTCACGGAAGGGGCGCGCAAGAAGATCGAAGCGGCGGGCGGCCGCTGCGAGGACGTCCCGGCGTGATCGTCCTCGAGTCCTTCCGGAACGTCTTCGCGGTCCCGGACCTCAGGAAGAGGGTCCTCTTCACCTTCGGGCTGCTGGCGATCTACCGGATCGGCGCGCACATCCCGACGCCCGGGCTCGACGCCCTGGCGCTCGAGGAGTTCTTCAAGGCGAGCGCCGGCGGGCTCCTCGGGTTCCTGGACATGTTCTCGGGGGGCGCTCTCCGCCGTCTCTCCGTCTTCGCGCTCGGGATCACGCCGTACATCACGGCGTCGATCATCCTGCAGCTCCTCACGGTCGTCTGGCCCTACCTCGAGAAGCTCTCCAAGGAAGGGGAGATGGGCCGGCGCAAGATCACGCAGTACACCCGGTACGGCACGGTAGTCCTCTCGGTGATCCAGGGCGCGGGCATCGCCCTCTGGCTCTGGGGGACGACGACGCCGACCGGCAAGTTCCTCGTCCTCCGGGACCCGACGTCCGAGGCCGGGAAGATCCCGTTCGTCCTGATGGCGATCCTCACGCTGACGACGGGCACCGCCTTCGTCATGTGGCTCGGCGAGCAGATCACCGAGCGCGGGATCGGGAACGGCATCTCGCTCATCATCTTCGCCGGCATCGTCGTCGGGCTCCCCACCGCGGTCTGGCACTCGTTCCGGCAGATCCAGCGCGGCCAGATGTCGCTCTTCACGGCCCTCCTCCTCGGCGTCTTCATGCTCGCGGTCGTCGCGGCGATCGTCTTCGTCGAAAGGGCGCAGCGGCGCATCCCGGTCCAGTACGCCAAGCGGGTCGTCGGGCGCCGCGTGTACGGCGGGCAGAACACCTACCTGCCCCTCCGGGTGAACACGGGCGGCGTCATCCCGATCATCTTCGCCGTCTCGATCATCCAGTTCCCGCAGTACCTCGCCTCGGCGTTCAAGAGCGACTTCATGAAGAAGCTGGCCGACCAGCTCGCCATGGGGCAGCCGCTCTACAACCTCTTCTACGCGCTGGCGATCATCTTCTTCTGCTACTTCTACATCTCGATCATCTTCAACCCGACGGACACCGCGGAGAACATGCGGAAGTACGGCGGGTTCATCCCGGGCATCCGCCCGGGCAAGGCGACGTCGGACTACATCGACAGCGTCCTGACGAGGATCACACTCATCGGCTCGCTCTACCTGGTCGTCGTCGCGCTCATCCCGGAGTTCCTGCTCATGGGCTTCAAGGTCCAGAGCATCCCGGGAATCGGACCGTGGCTCGACGCGAACCTCCCGACGTTCATCACCCAGGGCCTCGGCGTGCCGTTCTACTTCGGAGGGACGTCGCTCCTGATCGTCGTCGGCGTCGCGATGGACACCGTGCAGCAGATCGAGTCGCAGCTCGTGATGCGGAACTACGACGGGTTCCTGAAGAAGGGCCGCATCCGGGGGCGGCGGAGCTAGGACGATGCCGGTCGACGTGGTGTTCTTCGGCCCGCCGGGCTCGGGAAAGGGGACCCAGGCCTCGCGCCTGGCGTCCACGCTCGGGATTCCCCAGGTGTCCACCGGAGACCTCCTCCGCTCGAACGTGGCCCGAGGCACCGACCTCGGGAAGGTCGCCCGGCCGATCATGGAGTCGGGGGCGCTCGTCCCCGACGACCTCGTCACACGCATGCTGAAGGAGAGGCTCGAGGAGCCCGACGCGGCGACCGGCGCCCTCTTCGACGGCTATCCGCGCACCGTGCCGCAGGCCGAGGAGCTCGACCGGCTTCTCCGGATCGAGGGCCGCACCCTGACGGCGGTGCTCTTCATCGACGTTCCCGACCCCGTCATCGTCGGCAGGCTCGTGAAGCGGGCCGAGATCGAGGGACGGGCGGACGACACGCCGGAGACCGTCGCGGCGCGCCTCCGGGTCTACCGCGACAAGACCGAGCCGCTCGCCGAGCTCTACCGGAAGCTCGGGCTCTTCCACCGGATCGACGGCGACCGGCCCGTCGACGAGGTCGCGTTCGACGTCCTGGCGACGCTGAACCGCGTCACCGGGAGGGTCCTGGCGTGATCACCTGCAAGGGCCGGGCGGAGCTCCTGAAGATGGAGCGGGCGACGTGGATCGTCCAGCAGACGCTGGCCGACTGCGTCGCCGCCTGCCGACCCGGCGTGACGACGGAGGAGATCGACCGGATCGCCGCGGACGGCATCCGGAAGAGGGGCGGAAAGGCCGCCTTCCCGGGCTACCGCGGCTACCCGAAGACCGTCTGCTCGTCGGTGAACGACGAGGTCGTCCACGGGATCCCGACGTCGAAGCGGAAGCTCCGCGACGGGGACATCGTCGGGATCGACCTCGGAGTCATCGTCGACGGCTACTTCGGCGACGCGGCGCGGACGGCGGTCGTGGGCGAGGTGCCCGCGCCGGTCGCGGAGCTCGTCCGCCAGACGTGGCTCGCTCTCGTGGCCGGCGTCTCGGCGGTCCGCGTCGGCGGCCGCATCGGCGACATCGGCGCGGCGGTCGAGGCCGTCGCGAACGAGAAGGGCTTCGGCGTCGTTCGCGAATACGTCGGGCACGGCATCGGGACGGCCCTCCACGAAGAGCCCCAGGTGCCGAACTACGGGCCGGCAGGGAAGGGCGAGCGGATCCGCGAGGGGATGACCCTCGCGATCGAGCCGATGTTCAACCTCGGGACGGCCCGGGTCCGGCTCGGGCCCGACGGCTGGACCGTGAGGACTGCCGACGGCAAGCCGTCGGCGCACTTCGAGCACACGGTCGTGGCGACCGCCGACGGGCCGGTCGTCCTCGGCTTCGGCCGCTACACGTCCGACGGTCTCGTGACGGGGGTCCCGGACGAGACGGAATACCCGGTCCCCGCGGCTTCGCCGCGGGGGGAGCCGGCCGAGACCCCGGGCGAGAGCCGGGTCTGAGAGGAGAGGGTTTCGAGGCGCAGATGTCGAAGGAAGACGCCATCGAGGTGACCGCGACGGTCATCGAGCCCCTGCCGAACGCGATGTTCAAGGTGGAGCTCGAGAACAAGCACCAGGTCCTGGCTCACATCTCCGGGAAGATGCGGAAGCACTTCATCCGCATCCTGCCCGGGGACAAGGTCCTCGTGGAGCTCTCTCCGTACGACCTGAACCGGGGTCGCATCATCTACCGGTACAAGTAGTAAACTGTAAGGCTCCGCCGGCTCCCCCGGGAGGCCGGGGGCGAAACGATCGAGGGATCACATGAAAGTCCGCGCGTCCGTGAAGAAGATCTGCTCCAAGTGCAAGGTGATCCGCAGGGCGGGGGTCGTCCGGGTCATCTGCGAGAACGCCAAGCACAAGCAGCGGCAGGGTTAGAGGGAAGAGGGAATGGCTCGAATCTCCGGCGTCGATCTCCCCCCGAACAAGCGTGTCGAGATCGGTCTCACCTACATCTTCGGGATCGGGCGCCCTACGGCCCGCATGATCCTGAAGGACACGGGCGTGGGACCCGACACGCGGATCAAGGACCTGTCCGAGGACGAGGTCGCGAAGATCCGCAAGAAGATCCAGGACGACGTGAAGGTCGAGGGCGACCTCCGCAAGGAGACCGCCCAGGACATCAAGCGTCTGATGGACATCGGCTGCTACCGCGGGCTTCGTCACCGCCGCGGCCTGCCGGTCCGTGGGCAGCGGACGCACACGAACGCCCGCACCCGGAAGGGCCCGCGTCGCGGCGCCGTGGCCGGCAAGAAGAAGGCGACGAAGAAGTAAGGATGAGGAACGCCGATGGCTGCCGCTGAAGCTAAGGGCCGGAAGAAGGGCCCCAAGAAGGAAAAGAAGAACGTCCCGCACGCCGTGGCCACGGTCCAGGCGTCGTTCAACAACACGATCGTGGCGATCACCGACCCGTCGGGGAACGTCCTCGCCTGGTCGTCCGCCGGCCGGATCGGCTTCAAGGGCTCCCGGAAGGGGACGCCGTTCGCGGCGCAGCTCGCCGCCGGCAACGCCGCGCAGCTCGCGCAGGAGCATGGCGTGAGGACGCTCGACGTCCGCGTCCAGGGTCCCGGCGCCGGCCGCGAGAGCGCGATCCGCGCCCTCGCCGCGGCCGGGCTCGACATCCGATCCATCAAGGACGCGACCCCGATCCCGCACAACGGCTGCCGCCCCCGCAAGCGGCGCCGGGTCTAGTCCCTCACCCCGTTCCGGGGGAGCGCCGCTCCCCCGGCGGGTCGGCGAGAGAGGGAGGCCCGCGGGCCTCCCGACCCCCCTCCGAGGGGGGCGACCCCGGCGCGCGGAGAGCGCGCCGGCGCCCGTAAACCGGCTCCCGATTCCGGGCCGGGACGAAGGGCGGAACGCAACGACGGAGTCGGCCAGGAGGTATCCGTTCCCGTGGCGCGTTATCGCGAATCCGTCTGCCGGCTCTGCCGGCGCGAGGCCATGAAGCTCTTCCTGAAGGGCGACCGCTGCTTCACGAACAAGTGCGCCATCGAGCGCCGCAACTTCCCGCCGGGCCAGCACGGGAAGAGGCGCTCCAAGATCCTCGGCTACGGCATCCAGCTCCGCGAGAAGCAGAAGCTGAAGAGGTTCTACGGGCTCCTCGAGACGCAGTTCCGCCTCACGTTCGAGAAGGCCGAGCGGATGCGAGGCGTCACGGGCGAGAACCTCCTCTCCCTCCTCGAGCGCCGCCTCGACAACGTCGTGCACCGGCTCGGCTTCGCGGCCTCCCGGCAGCAGGCCCGCCAGCTCGTCCGGCACGGCCACGTCGCGGTGAACGGCCGGAAGGTCGACGTCCCGAGCTTCGTCGTCGTTCCCGGCGCCGTCGTCGCCATCAAGGCGAAGAGCCGCCAGAACCCGGGCGTCGTCGCGGCGGTCGACTCGGCCAAGGGACGCGGCGTCCCGGAGTGGCTCGAGCTCGACTCCACCGAGTTCAAGGGGACCGTCAAGTCGCTCCCGCGGCGCGAGGACGTCTCCCTCCAGGTCAACGAGAAGCTCATCGTCGAGCTCTACAGCAAGTGACGGGCGACCCGAGGAGGAGCGAACGATGATGTGGAAGGGCTTCCAGCGACCGAACCGCCTCGAGGTGGACGAGGAGTCGGGGAACTACGGACGCTTCACCGCCCAGCCGCTCGAGCGCGGCTGGGGGACGACGGTCGGGAACGCGCTCCGGCGCGTCCTCCTCTCGTCGATCGAGGGGGCGGCGATCACCGCCGTCAAGATCGACGGCGTCGAGCACGAGTTCACGGCGATGCCGGGCGTCGTCGAGGACGTCACGGACGTCATCCTCAACCTCAAGAGCCTCGCCATCCGGATGCACGACGACGGCCCGCGCATGCTCGTCCTCGACGCGAAGTCGAAGGGCGTGGTGACGGCCGACGCGTTCGAGGACGACGCCCAGGTCGAGATCCTCAACCCGGAGGCGACGGTCGCGACGCTGGCCGACGGCGGCCGCCTCCGGCTCGAGGCGACCGTCACGAAGGGGCGGGGCTACGTCCCCGCGGACCGCAACTTCGACGCCGAGGCGCCGATCGGGACGATCCCGCTCGACTCCGCCCACTCGCCGGTCCGCCGCGTGAACTACCACGTCGAGGCCGCGCGCGTCGGGCAGGCGACCGACTACGACAAGCTCGTCCTCGAGGTCTGGACGAACGGCACGCTCACGCCGCGCGACGCGGTGGGGCTCGCCGCCGTCCTCCTCCGGGAGCACCTCGCGATCTTCGTCAACCTCGAGACGGAGGAAGGCGCGGCCGCGAGCGGTCCCGAGATCCCGCAGAGCGAGCTCGACGCCCTGCTCGACCAGAACGTCGAGGAGCTCGAGCTCTCGGTCCGCAGCGCGAACTGCCTGAAGAACGCCGGCATCCGGACGCTTCGGGAGCTCGTGCAGAAGACCGAGAAGGAGATGCTCGAGACGAAGAACTTCGGGCGGAAGAGCCTGAACGAGATCAAGGAGATCCTGCGCGAGAAGGGGCTCGCCTTCGGCATGAAGCTGGAGACCCCGACGGGCGCGGGACGCTGAGGACCTGACCGATGCAGCACAACCGGGCCGGACGCAAGCTGGGGCGGACCAGCGCGCACCGGAAAGCACTCTTCCGCAACCAGCTCGACTCGCTCTTCCTTCACGAGCGGATCCAGACGACGATCTCGAAGGCGAAGGAGCTCCGGCCGCTCGCCGAGAAGCTCGTCACGCTCGCGCGGCGCGGCGGCCTCCACGCGCGCCGCCTCGCCCTGCGGGACATCAGCCAGGAGGCCGCCAAGCGGCTCTTCGACGAGATCGCGCCGCGCTTCGCGACGCGTCCCGGCGGCTACACCCGGATCCTGAAGCTCGGCCAGCGGCCGGGCGACGCGGCGGAGAAGGCGATCATCGAGTTCGTCGACTTCGACTTCGCGCAGCGGCGCGCCGAGAAGAAGGCCGCCGAGAAGGCCGTCTCCGAGAAGAAGGAGTCGCTCCTCGAGAAGGCGCGGCGTCTCGTCACCGGCAAGGGCGGCGACAAGGAAGCCGGCGCGAAGGCCGACGAGCCGGCCGAGTCCGCGAAGGCCGACGAGAAGAAGGCCGGAGACAAGAAGGTGAAGGCCCCGAAGGCGGCCAAGCCCGCGAAGACGGCCGCTCCGAAGGCTCCGAAGCCGAAGGCCGAGAAGAAGGGGGGCTCGACGCCCCGGACGCCCCGCAAGGCCGGCGGCGCCTAGGTCCGATGTTCCCGGGAGCCCTCCGCCGGCCGGCGGAGGGCTCCCGATCGCCGCGCCCCTCCCTGCGGCGATCGTCCCAGAAGCCTCTGCCGGGCTCGGAACGATGAGGCCGTGTCCGTCGATCGGCGCGACACGGTCGGGCGGCGCCTCGCCCGCGTGCCGGTCGCGCCGGCCTCACCGGCCGCCGAGGAGCAGGACGACCGCGACGGCCTCCCTCGTCCCGTGCGTGATCGAGACGTGGGCGCCGACGACTCCGAGCGCGTCGGCCTTCTCGCGTGCCCGGCCGGCCAGGACGAGCCGGGGAGGGCCGCCGGGCTCGCGCGCCACGGCGACCTCGCGGAACGCCACGCCCTGCATCCCGGTGCCGAGCGCCTTCATCGCCGCCTCCTTGGCCGCGAAGAGGCCGGCGACGTGCTCGCCGATGCGCCGGGAGTGGAGCGGGCGGCGGACCTCGCCCGGGACGCAGACCTTCTCCAGGAAGCGGGAGCCGTGCCGCGCGAGGGCCGCCTCGATGCGCGCGATCTCGCAGAGGTCGACCCCGAGGCCCAGCACGGCCTTTCCGTGGGGGTAGGCGCCGTCGAGGAGGGCCGACCGGGGGTCCGTCGTCACGCGGGACGCTCCGGGCGCCCGAGGAGGACTCGCGCCGCCAGGACGAGGTGCAGGACTCCGAGCCCGGCGACGAAGCCCCGAAACGAAGGGGCCGCGAGGAACGGCTCGACCGAGGCGGGAGACGGAAGGACGACCCGCCTCAGCCAGAACGCGCTCCACGGGGCGAGGACGAGCAGCAAGCCGGCCTCGAGGAAATAGAGGCCGAGCAGCAGCTGGAGGAAGCGGCCTCCCCGGGTCTCGCTCACGCCCGCATTCTAGAGGGGGAAGACGAGAGGGCGCCGCCCGGACGGGCGGCGCCCTCGGGACGTTTTCCCGAGCCGGTCCCGCTCAGCCGCGCGGCGAGGCGCTGCGGCGGGAGGAGTCGCCGGAGCGCGAGGGCGGCGGGCTCGAGGGGCGAGAAGAGGACGACGACGGGGAGGAGGAGCGGGACGGAGCGCTCGTCTGAGGCGCCGGCGCCGAGCGGGGCATCGACGACGAGCGCGAGGGCGGAGCCTCGTACCGCGGAGCGGGGGCGGAGCGCTCCGGGGACGAGGAGCGGGAGGGCGCCTCGTAGCCCCGGGAGGGAGTCTCGTAGGAGCGCCGGGCCGGAGCTTCGTACCGGGGCGCCGGGGCCGAGCGGGACGGTGCGTCGTAGCTCCGGGAGGGAGTCTCGTAGGACCGGGACGGGGGCGCCTCGGTCCGCGGCGCGGGAGCCGACCGGGGCGTGTCGTCGCCGCGCCATCCCTCGTCCGCCCGCGGCGCCGGGGCGCTTCTGCGGGGAGCCGGGGCGGGCTCGGAGTCCCGGGTGCGTGCGGGCGTGTCGGCACCGCGGGAAGGCTCGCTCGCACGCCAGGGCTCGGAGCGGGGAGCGGTCTCGCGCGTGCCCGTCCGCGCGGGCGTCTCGGAGGATTCGGTCGGAGGCGCGGCCCGACGGGCGGGGACGTCGAACGTGCGGGATGGGGTCGAGCCGGGGCGGGACTCGCTCCCGGGCGAGCGCCAGCCGTCGTCGCCGCGGACGTCGCGGTTCCCGAAGCCTCCGCGCAGCGGGGGCTCGACGTCCTGCCGAGCGGTTCCGGCCGTCTCGCCGGAGCGGGCTCCTGCGTCCCGCCAGCCTTCGCCGGGGCGGCTCGAGGAGCCGCGCGCGGGGGCCGTGGCGTCGTTCGTCCGGGAAGGCGAGCTCGAGGCGCCGATGCCCCCCTCACCCCCGCGCGAGGGCGCCGTCACGGTCGTCGTCGAGGAATCTGCGATCCGCCGGGGCGCAGCGAGCTGATCGGCGGGGACGGGGCGGTAGGAGGGATCCTCGCCCGCGGTCACCCACGCCCGCCGAAGGCCCTCGGACTGCGTCGACCCGAGGGTCCCCTCGCGCCGAAGGACGGGCGTGAGGTCGTCGAGCCCGCCGCCTCCGCGGGGAGCCGCTTCGAGAGTCCTGGGAACGCGCCGGACCGCCTCCTGCACCACGGACGTCACGGAGCCGCCGCGGCCACGCTCGATCCGAAGGGGTGTCGTGGCGACGAGCCCTCGCTCGCCGGGCCGGAATCGGACCGCGTCGTGACCGAGGACGTCCCTGCGGGCGTCGAAACGCGACCCGAGCCGGCTGACGGAGGTGTAGCTCCAGCCGCGGGGGTCGATCCGCTCGAGGTCGATCCGCCCGCGAAGGTGCGGGTAGGCGTTCGTCCAGCGCTCCGAGCCGCGCCGGTTTCGGCGGGAGCGGTCGTAGTAGGAGTGGTAGTAGCTGCCGTAGTAGCCGATCGGGCACCAGCCGACCCAGGACGGCGTGTAGCTCCAGTAGACCCAGGCGGGCGAATAGCGGATGCCGGGCGTCCAGTACCAGCCGAAGCCGACGTCCCAGCTCCAGGAGCCGTAGTGATAGGGGAGCCAGCCCCAGGGCTCGTAGGAGACCCAGGTCAGGCCGACCGGGGACCAGCGCCAGTAGCCGTCCGTGTAGGGGCGCCAGCCGACGGAGACGGTGGGCCTCCAGGCCCGGGAGCCGCCCACGGTGATCCACGATCCGTAGCGGTCGAAGTCGGCGACGGCGTAGTCGTACTCGTAGCCCGCGACCACGTCATCGGAAGACGGGCGGTCGGCGGAATAGGAGCGACGGTCGGAGACGAAGGCGGCGAAGCGGTCGCGCGGCTCGCCGAGCCAGTCGACCTCGAGCTCGGAGTCTCCGGAGACGTAGGCGTACTGGCCGGCCCGGAGCGTGGCCCGTCCGGAGCGGGCGGCGATCTCGGCGCGGCCGGAGAGGACGTAGACCTCGGTCCCGCGGCGGCCCGTCTCGACCCGGAGAAGGCCCTTGTCGGGGAAGAGGACGGTCACGTCGCCGGTGTCGATCCGGGTCGCCTCGTCGCGGGACGTCGACCAGCGGTGCTCGAGGTGGATCCCGCCCCTTTCGAGGTAGATCGAGTTCCGGTCGTCCTCCGATTCGTAGGTCCGGGAGAGCCGGTCGAATCGGAGGTCGGTGCCGACGTCGATCCGCAGGACGTTGCCGTCCGCGAGGATCGCCTCGGCCCGGGACGCCGAGCCGGTCGAGATGCGATCGCCGACGAGGATCGGCGTGTTCGGCCGGGCCGTCGAGTCGTCCTCGGCGCTCGAGACGAGGGTGACCTCGGAGCCGACCCAGGAGAGGTACGAGTACCCCTCGCGCTGCGCGAGGGCCGGGACGGCCGACAGGAGGAAGGCGATTGCGAGCGCAGGTCGAAGGATTCGGGTGGTCATCGGAGTCATCCTCCCGTCCCGGGTAATGCGACTCGCGTGCCACTTCGCGAGTCCCCCCGGGGAGACGTTCGGACCAACGCTCGATTTGAGCTCACGGCGGGATTTCCGCTCCCGAGGCAGCGTCCTCGGGCGGGCGCCCGGCGGAAGTGCCTTGACCGGGACGCCCGGCCGGGCCACCCTTGAGACGTGGTCTTCGAATTCCTGAAGAAGAAGCTCCAATCGCTCACCTCTGACGCGGTGGCGGCGGCCGGGACCGCTCCTGCGGCTGGCGGCGACTACGAAGAGCGCCGGGCGCGCGCCGAGGCCCTGCACGAGAAGGGAGAGACGGCCGAGGCCGTCGCTCTCCTGGAAGGGCTCGCCGCGGACCTCGCCGGCGAGGGGAGCTTTCCCCTCGCCGTCGCGGTACGCCATCAGATCAGCTCGTGGAGCTCCGGTCCTCCGGCGACCCAGTCGGCGGCCCGGGATGCCGAGGAGATGGCGCGGAAGCGGGAGGAGACCGGTGCCGTCCGCGCCCGCGACGCCGGCCGGGCGTCGGCGCCGATTCCCGAGGGGCTCGAGCGATCCCGCTTCTTCGCGGAAATGACGAGGGAGGAGATCGCGGGGTTCATCGCTTCCTCGGTTCGGCGGACCTTCCGCGAGGGGGAGATCGTCCTCGAGCAGGGGAAGGCCGGGCGGGACTTCTACATCGTCACCCGCGGAGTCCTCCGCGTGGAAACGGCGATGGGCGAAGGGCGGAAGCTCCGCATGGGGGTCCTCGTCGCCGGAGACGTCTTCGGGGAGGTCGCCTTCCTGACGGGGCGGCCGCGCACGGCGACGGTCCTCGCGGAAACGGCGGCGGAGTGCCTCGAGATCGGCGGCGACGCCTGGGACGGGGCTCTGGCCGGCCTCCCGCGAGTACGGAAGGTGCTCGAGGAGGTCCACAACGAGCGGGCGCGGTTCGCGGCGGATGCGATCGTCGAGGAGCTGCGGCGGAAGAGAGAGGCGGGAGGGAAGGGCTGAATGGCGATCCGGGACATCGTCAGGTACGGCGACGAGCGACTCGTCGCCAAGAACGAGGACGTGACCGACTTCGAGGACCCGGCGCTCCGGGAGCTGATCCGCGACCTGTTCGAGACGGGGTGGGCTGCGCCCGGCCTCGGAATCGCCGCGCCCCAGATCGGGGTGAACAAGCGAGTCTGCGTCGTCGACCTCTCGGTCGGCAAGGACCCGTCTCAGGCGCTCGTCCTGATCAACCCTCGCGTCGTCGACGCGGAGGGACTCGTGAGGGACGAGGAAGGGTGCCTCTCGTTTCCCGACATCGTCGAGATCGTCGAGCGGCCGGAGGCGGTCGCGGTGGAGGCGTTCGACGAGAAGGGTGTCAGGAGGGTTCTCGAGGGAGCGGACCTCCTCGCCCGGGCGTTCTGCCACGAGATCGACCACCTCGACTCCCGGCTCTTCATCGAGAGGATGTCGAGCCTGAAGCGGGGCTTCGTCCTTCGCAAGGTGCTGAAGAGGCAGAAGCGCGGAGAGTGGTAGGGGAGGCGCCGAAGGCGCCGCGGGGAGGCTGGTGGCGAGCCTCCCCGATCAGGACCCTGAGGAGGGGAGGCGCCGAAGGCGCCGCGGGGAGGCTCGTGGCGAGCCTCCCCGATCCATCAATGACCTCGCAGCTCCTGGATGAGGTCGGCCCTGTGGAGGGTCCGCGCCAGGTGCCCGGCCAGCGCGACGAGGTGCTCGAGCTCGGTCGAGTCGCCGGGAGCCGGGGGGAGGCCGCGGCGGTGGAGGCGAAGCGTCCCGAGCAGCTCCGAGCCGACCCACAGCGGCGCGGAGACGACGAGCCAGTCTCCCGAGGGATCCCGGGACTCGCCCGGGAGGCGCGGGGCCTTCTCGATGCGAGGATCCTCGGAGAGCGCGAGGACCGCGAGGTAGGACGGGGGCGCGCCGTCGGGCCAGGAGGGGGAAACGGCGGTCCGGGTCTCGGCCCTTCCGGGCCGGCGCGTGTGGAGCGTGACGCCGTCGGCCCCGAAGAGCGGACCGATCCTGTCGAGGATCGTGACCAGGACCTGGGCCCGCTTCTCTTCCGTCCCGGCTTCCTCCGCCTCCAGCTTCTCCGTGATCTCCTGCTGCAGCTCGAGGAAGCGGGTCCGCGCTCCGATGGTGTCGAGGAGGTGCTTCGTCCGGAGGGCGTTCTTGGTCCGGGCCTTCAGCTCGCGCGCTGAAAACGGTTTCGTCAGGTAGTCGTTCGCGAGCGCCTCGAAGCCCTTGAGGAGGTCCTCCTCGTCCGTCCGGGCGGTCACGAAGAGGACCTGCGTGTCCGCCGTTTCCGGGAGGGTCTTGATGCGGCGGCAGACCTCGTAGCCGGAGAGGTCGTCCATCTTCACGTCGAGGAGGACGACGTCCGGGGCCCGCTGGGCGACCTTCGCGAGAGCCTCCGTGCCGGAGAGCGCGAACTCGAAGTCGCAGTCGAGCTCCTCGGCGATGTAGGAGGCGACCTCCGACTGGAAGGGATCGTCGTCGACGAGGAGGATGAGCGGGCGGGAGGAGCGTGGGCGGAACATCGGAACGGGCTTTATCCCTCGCGCGGGCGGGGTCGTCAAGGAGATTGCGATGGGCCCGGTCCGCGCGGAGAATCCGGGACCGTGAGCCTGCGCCTTTTCGATACTGCGGCCCGTTCCCTGGTCGATTTCGAGCCACTCCGCCCCGGCAAGATCGGCCTCTACACCTGCGGCCCGACGGTCTACAACCGGGTCCACATCGGGAACCTCCGGACGTTCGTCTGGGAGGACGTGATGTGCCGGGC
>Ga0116154_10001739_pt1 | contig 17636 bp, 17 predicted proteins | sample AD_UKC030_MetaG_FD_89898 | JGI IMG/M metagenome (GOLD analysis project Ga0116154, IMG submission 89898) | Active sludge microbial communities of municipal wastewater-treating anaerobic digesters from USA - AD_UKC030_MetaG | ecosystem: Engineered > Bioreactor > Anaerobic > Digestate | place: USA...
ATTCGCTTGACTGGCCGGCTTTTACTGTCTATTATGCGCGCCTCTGTTCCTCGATAGCTCAGTCGGTAGAGCGCCGGACTGTTAATCCGTAGGTCCCTGGTTCGAGCCCAGGTCGGGGAGCCAGTAATACCAAGGCCTCGCAGGTTTTTTTGACTTGCGAGGCCTTTCCGTTTTTGGGCCATGGCCCATTTTTGGCCCATATTTGGCCCAAATCGGAACCTGCAACTTCAGAAAGTCGCCGTTTTTGACCTACGGTTATTGGCCCACCCAGCAAGCGACAACGCATCGGTGACCTACGGTCTCTCTGAGGACAAAAATGGAAAGCTCGTGCCATGGAGAACCCTTGAGTTCGTCATGGAGACAATCCGTCGTTCAGTCATTGCAAAATTGATCATTGTGCGCCGGAACGGCCCCACACGATGCGCCCTCCACCCAAGGGTCAAGACTCAAATATTCTTGTTCAGGTCGCTCACTGTCTCATAGAGCCGGTCCCGTTTGTTTGGACAGTTTTTCCACGGCGATAAGTAGAGCCCTGCGTGGGTAGCGTTATCCACGGTGACGGTTGCCGAAGGTCCGTTCAGACCGTAGGCGACCGGCGCGGTGGGTAACGCGGATTTCATGCTGCAATTTTTCCCTGTGACAGGCCGGCGAAGTAAATCATGTCCGGTGTCTTGCCGGCAAATGCCTGATGAGGCCGCCGGTTGTTGTAGAACGTAATGAACTGCCCCAGGCTCGCCCTGGCGTGGGATACCGACTCGTAGGCCTTGAGATACACCTCGTCGTACTTGATGGTCCGCCAGAGGCGCTCGACGAAGACGTTATCACGCCAGCAGCCCTTGCCGTCCATGCTGATACGAATGCCGTTCGCCTTGAGTTGGCTGGTGAATTCGCTGCTGGTGAACTGGCTGCCCTGATCGGTGTTGAAGATTTCTGGCGTGCCGTAACGCGTTATCGCTTCCTGCAATGCCTCGACGCAGAAGTCGGTGGTCAGGGTGTTCGATAAACGCCAGGCCAGAACCCGGCGACAGTACCAATCGACGATGGCGACCAGATAGACGAAGCCTCGGCACATCGGGATGTACGTGATGTCGGTCGCCCACACGTGATTGTGCCGGTCAATGTTCAGGTTGCGCAGCAGGTAGGGGTAAATCGGGTGGGCTGCATGCTGACGACTGGTGTTCGGCTTGCGATACAGGGCTTCGATGCCCATCTGCCGCATCAGCCGGCGGATGCGCTTGCGGCCGATGGGCTGCCCCTCATTTCTGAGTAGGTCGCGCAGCATCCGACTTCCGGCGAAGGGGAACTCCAGATGCAATTCATCCATCCGGCGCATCAGCGCCAAGTCCTCGGTTGAGGTCGGTTTCGGCGTGTAGTAGGCCGTCGACCTTGCCAACGCCAGAATTTGGCATTGCCGGACCACCGGCAGGTCGTGATTGCGGTCATTCATTTTCTTGCGCTCAGCATGCCCGCCTTGGTGAGCGCCTTTTCTAAAAAATCGTTCTCCAACTTCAGCTGACCAATCTTGGCCTGCATCGTCTGGATGTCCGGTCCTGTTTCCTTCGCCGGCTTCTCGCCAAACACAACCGACGAACATTCCAGCAGTTGCGTCTTCCAGTCCGTAATCTGTTTTGGATGCACATCGAATTGCTGCGCCAACTCGGCCAGCGTCTTGTCGCCCTTCAAGGCAGCGATCGCTACCTTGGCCTTAAATTCCGGCGAGTGATTCCGCCGCTTCCTTCTCATCATGCTCTTGCTCCTCATTCAAGCCGCTACGCGGCCGTGGGTGAAGCAAGGCTATCACTTATCCAGATGTCCGAATTTCAGGGACCAGCTCTCATCCTGTGAGCTTGGCGGATGAGACACTGAACTCGTGGCGCAGAACCACACCATTGGCCGAGAGGCCGTCGCCGATTTAACGTACAAATTGCGGGGCGACTCAAAAATGCCGCTAAAGCGTCGCCGCTTCTCCCTTCCCGGAGGCCCGGTGAACGCGGGAACCATCGTGAAAAGGAGAAGCTTCATGACCACTCACGCCATTCACACCTATCACGACAGCACGCTCGTTGCCGGGCAAGCTGTCAACCTCGACGCGCTGTTTGCGGACTGGACCTATGTCCGCATCGCAGACAGTGGCGGGCGCCACTATTTGGCACCCGTCGGCTATTGCCTCTTTCACGGCCTGTCGGGGTCTCCGCGCCAGGACTGCGCCCTGTTCGTCTATATCACCGACCCGCAGCTCATCGCCAGCCCGCTGCTAGCCCGAGTAGCTTACGACGAGTATTCGATTTACGTAACGCCATCGAAACCTAGATATGGCGATGTCGTTCACGAGAACAGGCAATTCGCAGTTTGTGGATCCAGGCGACACACTCTGTCGCATATCCAACCCATACTCCAAACCGTGCTGGCAAGGAATGTCTGGCAGCCATGACAAATTCTTAGCGATGGCAATCCGACTGCTCGTAATTCTTTCAGACGCCAGAGACCTACAGGCCGATGGCGGATTCGTAAAAGGAGATTCTCGTGAACCCGAACACCACCCCCATCAACCGCCCCGCGACACTGGACGAGATGGAACGCGCACATCACGCGCTCATGACGTTTTCCGGCATCAGTAGTAGCTGCAAGAGCATGATGTTGAAGGCAGAAATCGCATGCAGCAAAATGGGCACCACAGATCAGAACAACGCAAGCCGACCTCTGGTCATCCACGATTTTTTCAGTGTCATCGACAGCCCTGCCGAGTTCTTGCTGGTTCCGGCAGGCACTTACGACATTCCCGCCGAGTTTTTCCTACGCAATCAGGACCGATGCATCATCGGCCTGCCTTGGAAGAAAGCCGATTTCCCAACGCTCAGGCTCGAAGGACTACCATGGCAGAAGAGCCTTTCGATTTACGCAAATTCACGTGGGTCGGAAACCGTGCCACACGTCATTGATGCTTCCAATCTGCGCTTCGCAAACGTCCGCCTGGATGCGATTGTCCCAACTGTACTGGAAATCCAGAATATGGAAGTCGAGGGCGGCTTCTTGACCGGCCTGCATCAGCACGTTGAATACAGCAAAAAAATCGAAGTGCTAGACAGTATTGGCGACAAGCTCTGCCTCGGCCGTGAATGGGCACATGCCGCCTACGGACCGGAATGTGTTGCGCGGCACGCCGGTATCAAGATGCTCGAAGGTGCATACATGGGTCTGCTGACTGGCGTGGACGGCATTTTCAAGCCGCTCGTAGCTATGGGCGAGCGGATAGATCGTGCGCTGGGATGGAAATAGGGCATTGCTTTCAAAAATGTGGCACGAATTGTCGTGCCACTGCGCAGCCCACGAAGAGGTTTTGCACAACTCTGCTTTGAACTTCAGGTAAGCCCCCGCAATTCTCGTCCGGTTCGTTCGAACGCCACCGAGATGCGGCCACCTAAGTTCTCGGCGTCTGCTTCGCGCAATTGCTGGTGGGTCTGGAATCTATTGCAGCCAACTTTTCGGTGATCCTGCAATCGATGCACAAGACCTTACTGGCCAGCCATGTTTGGGCGCAATGATTGGCACGCTTGGTCAAAGTTTGGGCGAAATCGATACCGTCACAGACGGACCAATCCCGGAAGGGATGCGATTTGCTGGTGGTCGGATTGCCGATGGTACTGATTACGCTGAGCTAGCCGGCCATCCACCGGAAAAATACATAGATCAACGTCACCAACAGTACAAACGGCGCTAGCCAGACAAACAAGAATGTCGCCACCGGCAGCAGGATCATTCCCAAAAACACCACGCCGACTATCTTCTTGATCAAGGGCCGCAATTGGTCATCACTGACCCGATTCGTCGCGCGGGTCACCGCATAAATAACAAACGCGAAAAAGGCGGCGGGAAGAATCAAGGCCATAACAAACTCCTGACGTCACTTGACATTGAGCAGTATCGCCAATCAACCCGACAGGCTGCGTCGCAGCGAAGCGCAAATTGCCTTTTCGGCCACCATCCAGTGCAAATTGAATCGCCCCGGACCATGGAGACGCTCCGAAGCCTTAAAATTAGGCCGAAGGAGAAGTCATGAGCAGCATGCATTACCCGGAAGAATTCAAGATTGCAGCGGTCAAGCAAGTGACCTTGGATTTAACCGGTGGATGCAACACGCTAGAGCCTTCCTAGTTGATTTGAATAAAATTAACTTAGCGAACTGTGCATGGCCAGCCGTTCGCCGTAATCTGTCCATCCGCAGAGATTCGCCATTCGACCTCACGCGTTGCATTGTTCTGTTTCTCAATTGTCGAATCGTAGCGATTAGACAGATAGATGAAATTCTGATTAGTTGACCCCACCCAATTCCTAGACCCATCCGGATTCATGGCTTCGTAAGGGCCATCAATTAACAAATCAGTGTATTGGAGCAAGTGATCAACACCCAGCAAATTCATTTCCTGAATCTCAGACATCGTGTAACCAGTGAATACCATCACTGAAAGCCCCGCGTCAGAGACGAACTCAGCAACGCGGCTTAGTCCTTTTGCCTGCAATAACGGCTCACCACCGAGAAACGTCACACCCTCGATGTCGTAGATTTGTTTTGCATCTAGTATGTCTTGGGCGACTGACTCAGCCGATACGATATTGCGCTCGACGAGCTTCAGGAATTCTGGGTTGCAGCATCCTACGCAGCGCTTATCGCACCCTTGCAACCAAATAGCAGCACGCCGACCAGGCCCCTCGACCTCAGTACAAGGCAACCAGGCAGCAAGGTTCAGCAGTTCCACAGCTATTCCAGCTCGAAGTCAAACACGGCCTTGCTAGCGGCCTGCACGACCAAGATGTTTCTACCCTGCGATCGATCTGGTGCGCCGACTTCCGAAAACAGAAATTGCGCAAGAGGATCAAACAGGCTTGTGGTCAACGCATTCAAGACACCGCGGCCGCCACTTGATCTATCGACGCCCCCAACGATAGCTTGAAGCGCGCGGGCTTCGTCTTGAAATCTAAGCCCAGCAACACCCCACTTTTCATTTAGTCGATGACGTAGGGGCTCCAGTTTTGATCGTGCGATTTCGACGAGGAAGCTATCGTCGGTCATGAAGTTGAAGGGGATGATGTTGCCCTCTCCGATGCGTCCGAGGAGTTCTGGCCTTTTCAGTTCATTAACGAAGTGCGCTCTCACTCTGTCAATGAATGCGGATCCCACGTCGGGGTCGTTCGGCGAAACTTGGGCGGCTCCAATATTCGATGTGAACACGATCACGGTATCCGAGAAAAGCACCGTATCGCCCTTTCCATCTGTAAGCCTGCCGTCCTCTAATATTTGCAAAAACTTATCAAGAATTCTTGGATGGGCCTTCTCGATCTCATCAAAAAGCAAGAGCGAGAACGGGCGCCTCTTTACGGCATTTGTGAGCTGACCACCCTCTTCGTAGCCAACATATCCTGGTGGCGCACCCACCAAGCGCTGATCGGCGTGTTCGTGATTGAACTCCGACATGTCAAACCGGAGACATGCCTCATCGTCGCCGAACAGGAACTGTGCGAGCGCCTTCGCAAGTTCAGTCTTTCCAACTCCGGTTGGCCCAACGAAAAATAGGACGCCCTTTGGCGTTCTCTGCTTGCTTGAATGCTGCAATCCAGACAAACCTGTGTAGGCACGGATCAAGATCTTGTTTACTGCACGTATAGCTTGGTCCTGTCCTTTCACCCGTGCTTTAAGGGTTTCGGTGGCTTGCCCCAGTTTTTCTTGATTCAGTTGCTCCCAAGGGCTGTGTCGCTCCCCATAACGATATAGGCTGACCAAGGAATCGGCGCTCATTTTTGGTAGCTGCCGAGACAACCTAGCCAAACCATGAACATCCCGTAACGTCAGACCTTCAAGTGAATCAACTAGATCAGCAAGGACTCTGCTCTTAGGCGCCAAAGGTGGATCCAGGTTGAATACTGAGGCCAACCTCATCACTGCCTCTTCCCGCACATGTCGCCCCGGCAGCGGGATTCCGATTTCTTTGAAGAGCGGATTACTTAAATACAGAGGGGGTGGTAAGACAGTTAGCCCCTGACAGAGCATCACCATCAACGTTTGTGGGCGGTCGATATCAGTGGGACTGAGCGTGACCAATGCATCACGGGTTGCCTTTCCCATCATCAACAGCCACCCTCGCTCTGCTTCGCTCAACGCATTAGCAGTACCGAACAAATAATGCGACCAGTCAATCACAAACGCCACTCGATCCGGCCCTGATTGTTTCATCGCGCTCGAAACGACCGCGAGGAAGTCTTGAGGAGATACCTCAAGTGCTCCGCTCACTGGTTGTGCCTGGCTGCTTGGAGGAGTAGAGCCTATGTCGTAATCGTCACCCGAAGGGCTGGGACTACTTTGGGTAGTTGCCGCGCTCTGTAGCTCTCTCCACACACGAGGTTCAATACCGGAAACGCCAGTGACTCGATCCCAACGCACCACGTGCTTGTAGCCTCTTTGCTTGAGAAGCAAACTGACCGCGTCCGGAACGCTCACCCATCGTTCCGATGATGTCGGATCGGGCACAACATCAGAGACGTTTCCATGCAAAATCAATCCACGCCGAATTCCACATTCACGAGAAAAGCTATCCTGCCAAGACGCCTGCGCTGTTGTCATTTACTTTTCCTTTGTCATTCCAGGCTGGGGGCGTGCATCGGCGTCCATATCGTCGGGGTTTTCCCAAAGCACTCGATCATTCGAAAGCTGTATTCCGTAGACTGATTGAAGTCTGGGCAATACTGTAGCGATGTCCTTCTTGCATGCTGACCCCTGATAGTGGTCAAACTTGTAATTCAGCTTTCCGCTCAACTCAACTCGGAATATGGCTTGCGCACCTGCAGGGCGACGACCATGGATCACAACTTCGTCCGTTTCAGCATCCCGAATGATCTTTGGTCGCTCCGTAACAAATCCGGCATCTTCCAGGGCACGATAAACCGCCTGAACAGCCTCACGCCGACACGACTCACCGACCACCACGTTATCCACTTCACGAACTGATTCGACAAGTCTCGCCGCGATCTCAGCGCTCGACCCCTTCCCGATCTCCTTGAGCTTCGCTGCAATTTCCTGAGCACGTTGAGCTGCTGGCCCGGATACCTGCTGAAGTTGCTCGCAAGAAATCGCAATCTCCTCTTCAGCTGCCGCAGCGCTCGCGGCGGCTGCTTCTTTCATACGTAGGAGTCGAGCCTCTCTCTCGAACCTCACCTTAATCTCAGAGAGGCTCGACTTGAGAACCCCCAGCGGTAATGATGGTCCTTCCTTGGCAATGCGCGTTCTTACTTCAGCCAGTTCCTTGAAGGCTAGCTGCCGTGCGAATCCATCTGTCCAGCCAGACAATTCGGTCTGCCAAAGTCGCTCTATTTCTTCGCTTGCCTTTGCCAGCTTCTCAATTCGCAATCTTTCTGCTTCCCGCTCGGCTTCCTCGGCAGCTCGTTGCGCTGCGAGCGCAGCCTGCTTCATTCCGCGTGCCAGGCGCGGCAACGCGTGTACCTGATTGCCCAGAGCGATGCTGCCATCTCGAGCAGAAACCGGGTCAGACTCCACTAGTCGCGTTAGCGATGCGAGCTCGCGTTCAATTGAGGAGAGTTCATGCTCGACGAATTCAGCAAGCCCCTGTGCCCGAACATCCGAAACTACACGCTCATAACGTTCAAGGTACGTTCGCGTCGTTTCTCTAACGCGTTGCTCGAACAACTCCTGGCGGCGACGTCGCTCAACTTCGTAGCGTGATTCGACATATCGGCTCATTTCTTCCCTTTCTTCTTGTTGTTTCCAGTACCAGCTGCCTTGTTCGATTGATTTTTACCCTGGTACTCGTCCGGGGTTTGCGCGCTAATATCCTCGGCACGCGCTTTATTTCGGAAGTTAATATCACCAGTAACTAGCAGTACCGCGCTCAATCGCAGGTACATGGCAACTGAGAGAATCCTGTTGTCCGAACTGCAATCCCAATCAGATGGGAGCAGACCCAGTGCTTCGGACTCAAATCGGATTCTGCTTCCTGCTGATTCAATGGCGCGAATGGCTGCGCGTGCCGCTTGCGCTTTTTGATCGTCGCTTGATTCCTTGAGCCCGTCCAACTCCTCCAGGACCCTTCGCGGGATTACAGGCATGTCGCGAGATCGCATCCGTGTCACAAGATCCGGCGCCACCATCAGAGCGCTAGTATCCAGAACGATCAATCGGTGATCGGTCTCGGTTGGCGGAGCGAGGTGTTTGCAGGCGAGATCACGCCATGCCACCACTAACTGATGAAATTCCGCAGCACGTTGGCACAGAGGAATTGAAATTCCCTTAAGCTGATCTTCAAGAGCGTCATAGGCACTGACCCACTTCATCGCGCTTTCAAGCGCCGTTGCCTTTACATATTTGACGCTCATCATGCCATTGGCTGAGCCTTCCAGAGAGCTCAAACCAATGTCGCGCACTACCCGTTGATACGCTGAGGCTAGGTCATTGATGAGCGGCTCGATGGCGTGTGGACCTCGAAGCTGCAGCTTCTCCCCTGAAAGCGCATCTGTTACCCAACCATTGATGAGATTGGCACCGAGCAACTGGCTAGGAAACACCAGCGTCGCTCCAACAGCTGTCCGTAACCGCGCTACTCGCTCTCGGCCATTTACGGTGGCCGCATGCATCAAGATACCGCGATTTATATCGTCACTACGATCAGCCAGCAGTTTGGTGACCGAACAAACCAAATCGATCAGTTGGTCATCTTCGAGTACGCCATCAACTTGATTGCAGGCCGAGATAATCATGTCAGAGATAGTGACGCCCCACTGCTCCTGCCATTTTGACTTGGCCTTTACAGCAAACTGTTCTAGTGCGGGCGCGAACGTCAACGCATCTGAAATCAGCTCTGGCAATGGTAGGTGGGCAGATTTTTCACGCCACTGCTGAATTGTCTCTTCGGGGGGATCCCATAGAGCAGAGAAAGCTAATAGGCCCGAGTCACTAGCCCCTGATAGGCAAGCTGCCAGTGACTTGCGGAGAACACTCCATGCTTGATCACTAACATCACTACGAAGACGAATGAGAAGAGAGCCGGACCGCATTTGGCCGCCCCAGGACATCGACGCAGCACCAGAAATCGTGACTGATGGTGCCAAGTCTGTTCGCGTGAGCTCAAGCCAGCGAAATCCTTTTACGAATGGCGAAGGATAAGGAACCTCAACGATCAAGCTACCGTCAGTTGTTTCGACGCGCCTCGCTGTTGTGCATTCATGGTTGAGCACGATCGCCGGGACGCCGTTCACGTGCTCGGTGCTTTCAATGTTGCGGACTACGACAAGGGCACACTTCGCTGGTCGGAATCCCGGCATTGAGCCATCGCCTGATTCGTCAATGGCAGCAACAGAATCGGCAAACCGCAGAACTGAATCATCAAGTTGCGTTCGGTCACTAGCCTGTGGCGGATTAAGGATCGGATTAAGAATCTCGTTCCAGAGTAACTCTGAATCCGCCAGCTCGATCCATTTTTGAAACTCCTTTGAGCTCGCACCGGAAGCGGTCAGCGCACCAGATTGATCGATGGTAACTTCGATTTGTTGGTTTTCCCACAAGGTTCCGGTAACCGTCGACTCAACCGCATGAATTTCAGTATTCGCCGATTTCCAGGCGTGCTTTTCATTAAGTAAGGCATTTCGTACCAAGGCCGAGCTATCTCCTGGCATCAGTGCGTTCGAACTAACACTTGGAAAGGGCATTGCGCCTTTGGATCCGTGAGCGCCCTTGCTGGGTTTGATTGTCTTAGGCAAAGGCAGGTAAATATGCTTAACGGTAGTCTGCTTCGATCGCCCCGGAAGTCTATCTCGCTCGAAAAATGAAACACCCTCCGGCGTCAGCGAAAGGTCACTAAGTCGGACCGACATAATGTCATCGGTGGCCGGTCGCGAAATGACCCCGAGGAACATCAGATTCTCGATGCATGGCCCAACCAACTCTCTCGATGCTGCCACACCAAGAACGTCTTCAAACACTGCTTGTAACGACATTGCAGCGATCTCAGGCTCATCCCGGTAGTGGTAACACAGTCGCATCACCATCCGCTCAAAAACCGTTGGGCTGCGAATAGTTTGAAACTTGACTGAAGATTCAATCTCGAAGACTGGAAAGCCAACCGAATATGCCCCCAGATTCATATGCGTATCCCTCTGGCTGTCCCAGCGGGCCGAGCAGAAGGTAACTTACCTTCATCGACGGGTCGCTTCATCAGGCGGCTCGCGGGAATCAATCTAGCTTCGCGATCTAGCTGAGCAAGAATGTCCTTGTAAACCATTCGAGTGGAATGGCCCTCGCGATCCATGTGAGGAAGACTTACGTTATAGGACTCATACATGGATCGGGCGCCAAATACGATCAATAGCTCTTGTGCCCTGGAAAATGCAACGTTGATGAACTCATATCTCGCCACGTTTGCTTTACTAGAACGTTTGCGCACCGCCGTTAAAGCTTTGCTCGGGTCGAAACCATCATTCCGCACTAGGCTGACAAGAATGATCGGCTTTTCCTTGCCCTGATAACGGATAACAGTATTTATCTCGACATCAAGACATTCAAATCTTCCCGATGGCTTGACTTTGCGGATGGCGTCGCGAATTAGGCGACATTGGCGAGCATAGAAAGACACTACACCTATTCGACGGCGATTTTTTGGTGTATAGCCAGCAACTGCGCACTGATTCTCAAGTTGCAGTAGCGTATGCGCAATCAGATCTGCTTCTAGGCGGTTGCTTCTCAGCGGCCGGCCACTCGGGTCAGCATCCTCCTTATGAATCTGATCCTCTAAATTTTTTGATGTATCAACCCAAAGCACGTGGTCATCGGCAGTAATGACCGGGTCACCCTCTTTGTCGAGAAGCGCCAGACCATGCGCCCTTATCTCGTCTGGATTCCGCAGTCCGCAACTCAGTCGATTTTCATAAAAGTGGTTGATCATTGACATGATCTGTGGATGCATTCTGAACTGAATCTCGAGGCGTTCGCGTATGGATTCGTCCGCTGATTCGAAATGGGATTTAAACAGTGACGCAGTCACCATCTTCTCAAACCGCTGAAGGTTTTGCCTGGTGAGAGATGTTCGATTTTCCTCTTCATCCTCTGCTTCATCGACGACATCGCTGAAGGTTTGTGCATCCGTTCCTTCTTGAAACAGTGGAGGAAGCTGCCTATGATCCCCTACCAGCACCGCACGTCTTGCGCGCAGAAGGGGCAGTAGCATCTCCAACGGAGTCGCCTTGCTAACTTCGTCAATGATCGCAACATCAAAACTAACCTGGCCCGAGTCTTCCAGGGTCTGCTCTCGCTCGTTGCAGGTTATTGCGACCACATTACATTGGGGAACGAAGACGTCTTTGTAGTGTTCCCAATCAGCTTGCGCCGACGCTGGGTTTTTAAGATCTTTGACCCACTCCTGCATCAATGGCTCCCAAACCGACTTGGCCTCATCCTGTGAGGTTGTGGCTGCCTGGATGCTCTCAATTTCGACACTCACACTTTGAATTCTTTGAAGCAGTGATGGCAATACGTCGGCGGTAATTTCGATGGCTGTCCAAAACAGCTCCGAATCATTGACTATCGGCACTACGCGAGTCCGTTGATCAGCGATTGCATCTTCAATCGCTGGCGAACCAGCTTCGCATCGTCGAAGTTCATCCTCTCGAAGTCGCCATTCGCTCTCGTCAGGAGGTGTCAAGGAACATGATGCGATCAGCTTTCCGACGCAGTCCACTAACCTCTTCCAGGCAAGTGCAAAATCGTCACGCTTTACCTTTATCTGTTCTAGCCGCTGACTTAATTCCTCCCCAAGTTTATGGGCGTGGTCAATTGGAGCACACCACCGTTGTGAGTCGGTGAAGAGTGATTCATAGACATCAGGACTCAGGCCGCCAGCGGCACCCGAGCGGAGTTGCTTAAGTTCTTGTCGCTTTTTTCGCCAAACATCAACAAGCTCATCATCTTGTTCAGACTCCATGCGTGCTTCCAACTCCTGGAGTTCGGACTCACAGGCAGCGATCTTTACTGAAATATCTGGGTTGCGGAGAGGGTTGGGACCTGCCGCCTTCAATCGATTTACATCGGCTTCGATCACGCTGACCTTCTCGCGAAGCGATCTTGAGAATCGCAGCAAACCGGTAAGCATCAGACTTCTTTGCTGCGGAACAGCTCGCCAATCCGAAATCGAAATAGGAAGACGCACGTTTATTGCAGAAAAGCTGCAAATTGACTCAGCAATCTGGGTGGTTTCCGGCTCGGGGAGCGACAATCCTGAAGGAACCTCGCCTTCGCCGGAACGCAAGAACTCCTCAAACGCAAGCAACCTCTGACGTTGCAACTCGGACTCTTGATGCCTTTGTGCCGATTCTTGCAGATGGCGCCAAGCACTATCCCTCGCTCTTCTGATGGCGGTCATTTTCTCGTTGTGCGCTTCTAAATCCCTAATCGCTGTTTCGAAGTCGCGGCGTGCGAATTCAGCCCTATCCTGCCAAGACTGCAACAGCGAAAACCTTTCCTGCTGTGCACGCCAAGGATTCAAATAGCGTGTTTCCGTTTGCTCGGCGAGACCGCTGTAGTACCTAAATAGCGCAGCGCTTTCTGAAAACTCTTTGCCATCTCCGGATATTTTTTCTTGGTCTCGAGCCAGCCTGATAACGCGCAAATCGGCGTGACGTCCGAGACGCTCTAACGCGTTGTCAACCGCAGTATGGGCCTGGCTCGCGAGCAAGACCCTTTCGCCACGACGGGCGAGCTGCATAATCGCTTCAGCGATAACAGTTGTTTTGCCGGTTCCTGGTGGGCCTTGTACTAGGCAGATATCGGGGGCAGAAAGAATCTTTTCGACTGCCCGTTGTTGAAATTCGTTGAGATCACTGCGAAACCATTCCGTGACAGATTCGATGGTCGCAGGATGGTTTGCTTCCGAGATGTCGAAGAGATACGACGATAGGTAGGGTGCAAATCCACCTTGATCACGTAATTTATTTATCGCCTGCTCATGCCTTCGAATCAGCGCTAAATCCCCGGCAGCGGAGACTGACAGAAAGCCCTGCTCAGGAACTCTCCCGAGTAAGACTTTTCGGGTCGCTTCGATGTCCTCCGCTACAGACAGCAGATTGATGTCATCTTCAGACATTGGAATGGTGACAGAGGCAATAATTGGTGCGGGCCACTCACACTTTTCGATGTGCTTTCTTAAGGCGGCCAGTTGCTCGTGCTCTGCGTCAAGCTTTTTCACCCACTCGTCGAGAGGCTCCAATTTGAAGAGCGATTCAGGTTGCCCGAGGTCAATGCCTCTTGGCGTTCGGCGCGCGCTATCCCTATCATCAATCCGGAATACCCAATGATTGGTAGATACGCCAACATCGAAAGCCATGACATCCTGCCGCGAGATAGCGCGATAGATTTCGTTGGCGGATTCGCCGTTCTCAGCGATGACTGTGAAGATAAACTTATCGTCTTGCCACCCACGATCGATAAACCGAAGACCGCGAGTCTTTTCGGAAACCAATTTCCGCTTCCATTTGAGGAAGTCGCTCCAATCGACGAGTTTTTCCCGAGTTCTTATTGATATTGGTGGAAGCTGGTGGGCCAGATCACTTGTCAGCGCATTGTTGATTCGCTGACTTGCCGCCATGACTTGGGGGTTCGCATGGTAGACGATGACTGCAAGGTCGTGTTCGTAATCGTGACTAGGAGCATCCGCGACTTCAATAAACTCCTGAATCATGAAGATTGGGCTGGCGACTCGCCTTGGCCAAAATCCGCGAACAGCTAACGAGCACCCTTTTGGGAACGGCCACGGTTGATTAGGGTTTAGCTGAGGCCGAAGCGCAAGATTGATATTGTCGTCAGGACGGTCTTCTAGGCTCAAGTTGGCAGCATGAAAGCTAAGCGGCATTCCGTTGGGGAATATCAGGTCAAGAGCCTTGTCTATTGGGTCTTCCGTTCCCAGATATTCCTTTAGCTCCTGATGTCTGCGCGACAAATCATTAAGCCGCGACGCTAATTGTGCTCGACGACCTTCCTCAATCCAAACAAACAAATTACCCACAACTTCTCCCAAACTGCTTCTGGATCGAACATGATCCAACAGAATCCGACCACGTATTGATATTTGTAGCGCTTCGAACTTTACCCTATAACGCCGTTGGCATCTTCGCGACAGCGTTTGTAGTAGCCGCTATTCATTAAGTCATGCCATAAGTTTGGATATAAAGTCTCTTGGATCATGTGACATCTAGAAGTATCGGGCCACCCTGGAAGCCGGGAGGCACCTGCTGTACCCCTGCTTTCACAGATAGCAACTGCCGGCGGACTGATCTGCGCCTTCCACCAATTGTGCGACCAGCGGGTACGCCATGCAGGTGATATGCCCGACACCACGCAGGGGGATGCCTTGCTCGATTCGGTCTATCGCTTCAAAGGCCAGGCGGCGCCTGCGATCATCTTCACCGAGATCGACTTCGAGGTGCTCGACGACAAGGCAGTGCGCAAACTGTTCGTCGGCGCCACCCGCAGCATAATGAAGCTGGTCATGGCCAAAGTAACGAGCTGATTTACGCTAAGGGGCGCTCTTTGACTCGAAAACAGGTGGCCCCCAATCTCCGCTACATTTATCTCAGGCAAGTTCAAAAATCTGGGAAGATTCAAAGCGCCACTGTCGGCAAAATTGACAAATCCGCGCCCGCAAGGCGATGCGTTACCATCGAGATTAGAAGATCGATTGCACTGAAAAACATGTCATTCCTACGAAACACATGCAAAGCATGTACACGAGTCATGTTTCGCTTGTTGGCCGATCGGCTGTTGTTCCCCAGAACCACTGACGGAGCCTTGCACATACTCGTCCCTCGGTGGGATGCCAAGCTAGGTGACTCGATCATTTCGTCCTTTTTCTTTCGGGAGGCTCGCAGACTTAATGCCCGGGTGACCGTGTTGACGGTTGCAGAGCTAGCCCAGATGTATGCGCAGGATTTTGCCGTTGATCAGGTTGTGGTCACCAACGCCAACCCAGGAGTCCGCGAACTTTTCCGACTGGCGGGCCAGCTTGGCCGGGTCGATGCCGTGGTACATTTGGTGGAAAGGATGCAGCCTGCAGAAATTCTTTTTCTGAGACTGTTACGCCCGACTCATGTGTATTCGCTCGACGATTGTTTGCGTTGCGTCAATCGCAAGTTCGGTGCAGCAACAGTCGCTCTTGATGTGGCCGGGCGCTACGAGCGAGTCCTTACGGACCTCGGCGCGAGTGTGGTGGATAAGAAATATATCGTCCCCCTTCGTGAGATGCTGCCAAACTTTGCCCTGAACTCCCACATTCTGTTCAACCCCTACGCTAGCAGACCAGACAAAAGCTTGGCCTTCGACCGATCTGTCGGCTTGCTGCGTGCCGTCGCCGATGCTTATCCAACCCGGTCTGTTGGAATTCTGTGTAGTCCCGCGACCTATGCTGATGCGCTGAACATGGAAGTTTCCGTGGCACGCAAAAATGTCCGTGTAATCCATGGCCTGGTATCGCCCAAGGACGTCGCTGGGGCAATCAACCAAGCCTATGTCGTGGTCACAGTCGACACTGCAATCGTGCACATGGCGGTCGGTTTGGACAAACGGCTGGTGGCAATATACCCATCCATGGATGGAGAAGCCAACCCGTGGCTACCTCCACCATCCTCTTTGACACGCGTGATTTATAGTCAGCAACCTCCTGGCCAATATCGGCGCACAGGCAAGAAGGACATGAATGCTTTTTCATTAGACGCGTTGCTCGACAACCTCCAAGACCTTTTGCCAACGTCATCCGAGCCGGTACACTTTTTTTCCCTCAAAGCGCGAGTAATACATGGACTAGGCGTAGCAAAGGGTACTCTTGCACGCCAGTTGCCGCTAATCAGCCAGGAATTTCCCGAGGTCGCCAACTGTCATCCGGGGACCATAAACTTGGCACTTGAATTTCCGATAATAGTGACACAGCCCGATCACCGTACCACTCCACTCGCTTGGACCCCTAGCGGACGGACGGACGAAGAGGGTCGGCCGGGATTCATGTGAAATCCTCGAAAAACACAACTAACCACCAGATTTAGCGTAAGAAAATGCAGCAACAGCTATTTCGATTGATGGCGCCAACCAGCCTTGTGACTCAACAGCGGCGGATCAAACAACGTGCCGCACACGACATTGAACAAGTAGTTCGAATTCATTAACCCGCCACAGAACTCTGGTTCTGTCGCGATGGTCATTCCCGCCATTCGTGGCATAACCCAAGACATGAACGATCCTTTTGGATCAAGACAGGCTTGGATCTCGGCTTGTCCGACCAGTTGAAGCTTGTCGCCTCCCCCACATGGGTCCGGACTTTCGGTAAAGTAATCGAGATCGATATCGAGGATAACCGAATCGTGCTCCTGCTCAGAGACTGCCTCAGTCAGTTGCTCGACCGATTCATAACAGCGAACTACGTGCTTCCGCCCTTCGATATCAACGAAATCCTCTGGGCATTCATCACTCTGCTTCTGCACCACGTGGATATCGCCAATCAGGTTGAGATAGGCGGCAGCCAGGATGTGCCCATCGTTTAAGACATGTAGCTTGTCCCAGCAAAAGTAACTGACAGCCTTGTAATCGGCCGTATCAAGGGCACCGAGCCATTCGCATTCGAGGTCGCAGGGTTGCGCGAGATCCTGATGCCAGTCCAGGGAGATCAGCGTCGGCGGATAGGCGCGATCGTGCTGTTTGTTACGCCACTTGAGCCAATAAAAGAAAGCGAAGCGATGATCCTGAACGATTGCCACCTCGATCGCCTGTTTCCTGTCGACCGGATGTGCAATGATGTCGTAGTAAGTTCCCGGTGGTCGAATATACTCACTGGACTCCATGCTGTGGTCTCCCGTTTTCCTTTCTGCCGTATTCGTTGCTGAGAATGGTACTTGGCCGGTTCAAAAACTCCACTGCTCAACTGAGCATCCAGGTTTATTTGCCCGAGTCAAAGAGCGACTCCTGATTCTCGGTGCCCCCCTTAGGTTTCCCGCTTACTTTCGGCGCCGCTGATTGATTGACAGTGAGCTTTTGCAGGATCTGTTCGTGGCTCGCTAACACGGCCTTCGCTGCGGTCAATTCAGCTTCCAGGCGGACGCCAGTCTGGGTGGCGTCCGCCAGTTTTTGAGCGTAGCCCTGAATTTCGATGAGTAGCTCCTCAACTCGCGTTGTAGCCTGTGCCTGGCGCTCTTCCATCTGTTGATTCTTCAACTCAGAAACAACCAATTGTTCTCGGGCCGTCCGTAGCGGTCGAATCTCGGTTTCGAGTCTGTGCAGTTCGCTGCGAAGATGGCCCTGTTCGCTGGACAACCGGGCATTGTCCTCGTGGCTACGGATGAGTTCCTGTTGTTTCGCGTTTGCCGTGTCCTTGGCTGCCCGCAGTTCGCCCTGCAAAAACTGAATCTGTTGCTCGAACTGCCGCTGATCCTGCTCTCGTTGTTCCTTCGCTGCTGTGCGAAAGTGCTCCAGTGCCTCTCTGGCGTGCTGGTGCTTTTCCTCCAGCGATACGCGGTGCGCGTCTTCCTTTGCCAGTTGTCCCTCCATATCCTGGATGCGCTGAGACATTTGCGCCCGAACGATTCTCTCTTCCTGAAGCGTGGCCAGG